>Ga0209810_1000075_pt1 | contig 300827 bp, 287 predicted proteins | sample Coa_R1_7_FD_187159 | JGI IMG/M metagenome (GOLD analysis project Ga0209810, IMG submission 187159) | Surface soil microbial communities from Centralia Pennsylvania, which are recovering from an underground coalmine fire - Coalmine... | ecosystem: Environmental > Terrestrial > Soil >...
GAGTACGTCCTGAACGGCTCGAAGACGTTCATCACGAACGCGGGCTACGCCGCGTGGACGGTGGTCTTCGCGAAGACGGACCCGTCCAAGGGCCACCGCGGGATCTCGGCTTTCGTCGTGCCGATGGATTCCCCGGGCGTGACGGTCGAGCAGCATCTCGACAAGATGGGGCAGCGCGCGACCGACACCTCGGCGTTCGCGCTGCACGACGTCGTGGTGCCCGTCGCGAACCGGATCGGCGCCGAGGGGCAGGGCTTCAAGCTCGCGATGCAGACGCTCGACTTCACGCGGCCGGGCACCGCGATCGGCGCCGTCGGCGTCGCGCAGGCGGCGTACGAGCTCGCCGTCGAGTACGCGAAGGAGCGCGTCACCTTCGACATGCCCATCGCGATGCACCAGGGCGTCAACTTCATGATCGCCGACATGGCGACCGAGATCCAGGCGGCGCGCCTGCTCTGCTGGCAGGCGGCCTGGATGCTCGACCAGGGCGAGCGCGCGACGCTCCAGTCCTCGTTCGCGAAGCGCTTCGCCGCGGACACGGCGATGAAGGTGACGACGGACGCCGTGCAGGTGTTCGGAGGCTACGGCTACATGAAGGAGTACCCGGTCGAGAAGCTGATGCGCGACGCGAAGCTGTTTCAGATCTACGAGGGCACGTCCCAGATCCAGCGGCTCGTGATCGCCAAGGAGATCTTCCTGGCCCGCGGCTAGCGGCCGCGTTGTCCTCTAGATTCGCCCCGGTGAGCATCGAGATCGACCTGAGCGGCCGCGTCGCGCTCGTCACCGGCGGCTCGCGCGGCCTCGGCCGCGTCGACGCGCTGACGCTTGCACGCGCGGGCGCGGACGTCGTGATCGCCGACCTGCTGGTCGAGTCGCAGCTGTCGGAGGAGACGGACGCCTACGGGCCGCTGGCGCAGGTGGCGCGCACGCAGGGGCTCGTGCACGCGGAGGAGACGGCGGAGGAGATCCGGACGCTCGGTCGGCGTGCGCTCGCGGTGCGCTGTGACGTCACCGACCGCACGCAGGTGGACGCGGCCGTCGCCCGCGCGCTCGACGAGCTCGGCTCCGTCGACATCCTCGTCAACAACGCCGGCACGCTCGACCACGTCGCGCAGTTCCACCACCAGGCACCGGAGCTGTGGGAGCGCGACCTGCGCGTCAACCTCACCGGCGCCTTCAACTGCGCCCAGGCGGTGTGGCCGCACATGCGCGAGCGAGGCTGGGGGCGGATCGTCAACATGGCGTCGGTCGCCGGCACGCTCGGAGGCTTCGGCCAGGCGTCGTACGCGACGACGAAGGCCGGGCTGCTGGGGCTGACGAAGACGCTTGCGATGGAGGGCGGCCGGCACGGAATCACCTGCAACGCGATCGTCCCGGGAATCATCGGCACGGAGGCGTTCCACCTCGCGAACGCGGAGACGAACGAGCGCATCGCGCGGCGAACGGTCTTCAGGCGGCCGGGTGAGCCGCAGGACGTCGCGAACGCGATCGTCTGGCTCTGCTCCGACCTCGCCTCGTACGTCACCGGGATCGAGCTGAACGTCTCCGGCGGCGTCGAGCTGTTCGTCTTCTGAGCGGCGGCCGTTTCGCGACGGAGCGCCGGGTACCATGCGCGCTCCCGTGGCAGCGACGTCCGCCGTCCACGCGCGCCGCCGGGCCCGCGCGCGCTCGCACGCGAAGCAGCGCCTCGCGGTGCTCTGCGCCGCCGTCCCGGCGGTCGTGCTCCTCGTCGGCTGGCTGTTCGCCGGCTCCCCGGCCCGCCTCGCGGGGGGGACGCGCATCGCAGGCGTCGACGTCGGCGGGTTGACGACGCGCGACGCGCGGACGCTGCTCGAGCGCCGGGCGGCGCGCCTGCAGAACGTCCCGGTCAGGTTCACGGCCGGCGGCAGGTCGTTCGCCCTGACGCCGGACGATCTCGACGTGCACGTCGACTGGGCCGCCGCCGTCGCGGCCGCGCGGCAGAGCGGAGGCGGGTTCGGCCCGATGCGCGGTTACCGCCGGCTCGAGCTGCAGCTGTTTCCGCAGGACGTGCAACCGCCGATCCGCGCCTACGGTGCGGCGCTCGCCTACGAGCTGCGCCGGATCGCGGCCGCCGTCGACCGACCGCACCGCGACGCGCGCCTCGTCCGTCGCGGGCTCCACGTCACGATCCAGGCCGGGCGCACGGGGCGCGTCCTCGACACCGCCGGCGCACGCCGCCTCGTCGTCGACGCACTCGCCTCGTTCTCGCGCGCGCCGGTCGCGCTGCCCGTCCGCAGCGACCCGCCGAGCGTCGGCGTCGCCTCACTGCTGGCGGCGCAGCGCGCAGCGGCGCGCGTCGTCGCCGCGCCCGTCACGCTCGTCGCCGGCCCGACCCGCCTGCGGCTCGCGCGGTGGCGGCTCGCGAAGATGCTCGTCCTGCCGCGCACGCCCACCGACGGGCTGCGCTTCGGCGGTCCGCAGGCGGACGCCTACTTCGCGGCGGTCGCGCGCACCGTCGGGCGCGCTCCGAGGAACGCCGACTGGGTCGTGGACGCCCGCGGCGCGGTGCACGTGAAGCCGTCTTCGCCGGGCGTCACCGTCGACGTGCCCGTCACGGCCCGCGCCGTCCTCTCCGCAGCCGAGCGCGCCTCGAACCGCGTCGCGTGCGTCGCGGTGACGACGCAGCAGCCGGCGCGGACGACGGCGCAGGCGCAGGCGCTCGCCATCACCGGCACCGTCGCGACGTACGAGACGTTCTACGGCGGCGACCCGAACCGGATCCACAACGTCCAGCTGGTCGCGCGGCTGATCGACCGCAAGCTGATCGCGCCCGGCGCCACCTTCTCCTTCAACGCGACCACGGGCGAACGCACGGCCGCGAAGGGCTTCCGCGTCGCGCCGGTGATCGTCAACGGCGAGCTGCAGAACGGCCTCGGCGGCGGCGTCTGCCAGGTCTCGACGACCGTGTTCAACGCGGCCTACGAGGCGGGGCTCCCGATCACGGCCCGGACGAACCACGCGCTCTACATCTCGCACTACCCGCTCGGCCGCGACGCGACCGTCGACTATCCCGACGTCGACCTGAAGTTCGTCAACGACACCGGGCACTGGCTGCTCCTGCGGACCTTCGTCGGCCCGGATTCCCTCACCGTCGGCCTATACGGAACGCCGCAGCACCGGCGCGTCGTGTCGGTTGCGCAGCCGTTGACCGTCGTCGCGCCGCCGCCGGTGCAGAAGACGGTCGACGCGACGCTCGCGCCGGGCGAGGTCGTCGTCGACGATCCGGGCGAGCCCGCGACGAAGACGTCCGTGGAGCGGAAGGTCTACGGCGCGAACGGCAGGCTGCTCTCCGACCAGACCTTCTACTCGAGCTACCGCGCGCTGCCGAAGCTGATCCGCGTCGGCCCGCCGAAGGCGCAGGCGAAGCCGGCCAAGCCGAAGACGGTCACGCAGCCGGCGGCGGCGCCGGCGGGTCCGCACTGACGATCGCGTCGCGCAGCCAGTCGGGGACGCGCGTCGGTCGCAGCGTCGCGCCGTCGACGGTCGCGTGCGCGGTCCAGCCGTCGGCGATCACGACGCCGGCCCGCTCGACGAGATAGTCGTAGCGGAAGCGCGCCCCCCGCACGTCCCGGCAGCGCGCGTGCACGACCAGCACGTCGTCGAAGCGCGCCGGCTGCAGGTAGCGCACGTGCGACTCGAGCACCAGCGCCTCCACGCCGAGGTCGCGCAGACGCTGGTAGCCGCCCGCGAACCGCTCGAGGTACCCGACGCGCGCGACCTCGAACCAGACGAGGTAGTTCGCGTTGTGCGCGATCCCCTGCGCGTCGGTCTCGGCGAAGCGCACGCGGATCGTCGTTGAGAAACTGAACCCGTGCACGACGCGGCCATGCTCGCAGAACTCGTCGTGGCGAATCAGCCGTGCGTCGTGCTGACCGGCGCGGGCGTGTCCACGGAGAGCGGGATTCCCGACTTCCGCAGCGCGGACGGAGTCTGGTCCCGCTTCGACCCCTACGAGGTCGCGTCCCTCGACGCGTTTCGGCGCGACCCCGGGCGCGTCTGGGAGTTCTACGGCCTGCGTCTCGACGTCCTCGCCGACGCACGACCGAACGCGGCGCACCTCGCGCTCGCGCGGCTCGAGGCCGCAGGGTGCGTGCGCGCCGTCGTGACGCAGAACGTCGACCGGCTCCACGCGCAAGCGGGCTCGCGCGACGTCGTCGAGGTGCACGGCTCGATCGGCCGAGCCGTCTGCCTCGTCTGCGGGCACGTGGAGGAGGACGTCCGGCCCCTGCTGCCGCTCCCGTCGTGCGTCGTCTGCGGCGCGATCCTAAAGCCGGGCGTCGTCATGTTCGGCGAGCTCCTGCCGGCGGCGGCGATCGACCGTGCGACGCAGCTCGCGCGCGACGCCCGCCTGCTGCTCGTGGTCGGCTCGTCGCTACAGGTGTGGCCGGTCGCGGGCCTCACGCAGGAGACGCTCGACGGGGGCGGGCACGTGGCGGTCGTCAACCGCGAGCCGACACCCTACGACGGCGCGGCCGCGGCCGTCGTCCGCGGCTCGGCGGCCGAGACGCTGTCGGCCGTCGCGGACGAGCTCGCGCGACCCGTCAGGCCGCCGCGCGCTTGACCGGCTTCTCGTCGAGGACGCGCGCGCAGGCCGTGCAGACCTGCCGCTCGATCTCGTACGGGACCCCGCCGCGCTGCAGCAGGACGTGCACGCGCTTCGCGACGTGCTCGTGAACGCTGGTCGGGTGCGGCTGGACGGTCATCTGCTCTCTGCAGTATCGGATTCCGCTCGGCTGTCGGGTGACTCCAAAGGGTGAAAACGTCGCAACGCTTTCGTGTATTCAGACGACGGCCGGAAGCGAAAGTTGCACGTGCTCGGCGAGCCCCGACACGCCGACTCCGACGAGGCGGAGCGGGCCCGGGCGGTCGCGCAGCGCGCGGTCGAGCAACCCGCACGCGAGGTCGCCGATGCGGCCGGCGTCGTCCGTTCCGACCGGCAGCGAGGTCGAACGGGTCCGGATCGCGAAGTCGGGGTAGCGCAGCTTCGTCGTCACCGTCCGCGCCACCTGGCCGCGTGCGCGCAGGTGCTCGCCGATCCGCTCCGCCTGTCGCCGCAGCTCGTCGTGCAGGCGCTCGCGGTCGCCCACGTCCCGCGCGAACGTCTCCTCGTGCGAGATCGAGATCCGCTCCGCCGACACCTCGAGCGGACGCGGGTCGATCCCGCGGGCGCGGTCGCGCAGCTCGCGCCCGACCTTGCCGGGCAGCAGCGCCCGCAGCGCCGCGTCGCCCAGCTCGGCGAGGTCGCCGACGCGCGCGATTCCGGCCGCCACCAGCCGCTCCTCGGCTCGCGGCCCGACGCCCGGCAGGACCCGGATCGGAAACGGCGCCAGGAAGGGTGCCTCCCGGCCCGGGCGGACGACCGTCAGCCCCCCGGGCTTGCGCCGGTCCGACGCGACCTTCGCGACCACCTTCGACGCCGCGACACCGAGCGAGCAGGAGAGGCGCGTACGCGCCCGCACGACCGCCCGCACCGCCTCGGCGACCGCGCGCGCGTCGTCGAACGACGCGGCCACCTCCCCGAGGTCGAGGTAGCCCTCGTCGATGCCAGCCTGCTCGACCGTCGGCACGATCTCGCGAACCGTCGACCAGACCTCGCGCGAGTAGTCGCGGTACAGCGAATGGCGCGGACGGACGAAGACGGCGTGCGGGCAACGGCGCAGCGCTTCCGCCGCGGGCATCGCCGATCGGATGCCGAATCGCCGCGCGACGTAGTTCGCGGTCGCGACGACGCCGCGGCCGTGGGGGTCGCCGCCGACGACGAGCGGCACCGTGCGCAGCAGCGGCTCCTCGAGCTCCTCGACCGCCGCGAAGAAGGCGTCGAGGTCGAGGTGTGCGACGATCATCGCTCCAGGGTAGAGACGGCGGTGGAATGCGTAGGCTCGTCGTGCTGCCGCTGCTCGCATCCGCTCTCGCCGCCTGCGGCTCCCAACGCACTGCCGCACCCGCGGCCGTGCACCCCGTGCTCGCCGCGCACGCCCCGCACTGCGCCGCGGGAACGCTGCGGCCGCTCGGCTCGCGCGCGGTTGCCTTCGCCGCCGAGGCGCCGAACGGCGCGGTCGCGTTCGCGCGCCCGGGCGGCGCCGTCGTCGGGCGCTTCGGGCGCGTCAACGTCAACGGCTATCCGACCGTCTTCGGCGTCCTCGCCGCCGTCGTCCGCCGCGACTGCTCGGCCGCGTGGTACCGCGTGCAGATCCCCATGAAGCCGAACGGCGCGACCGCGTACGTCCGCGCGCGCAGCGTGCGGCTCGCGCGCGTGAGCACGCGCATCGTCGTCGACGTCTCCGCGCGCCGCCTCGTCCTCTACCGCGCCGGCCGGCCGATCCTGCGTACGCCGGTCGCGGTCGGCGCGCCCGCGACGCCGACGCCGCTCGGGCGCTACTACGTGAACCAGCGGCTCGTGCCCGAGGATCCGAACGGGCCCTACGGGCCGGCAGCGCTCGGGATCTCGGCGTTCTCGAACGTGTTGACGGGCTGGACGCAGGGCGGCCCGATCGCGATCCACGGAACCGACGAGCCGTGGTCGATCGGCCGGGCGGCGTCGAATGGCTGCGTCCGCGTGCCGAACGCGACGCTGCGCCGCGTCTTCCGCATCGCGGTCGCCGGGACGCCGGTGATAATCCGGTCGTGAGCCCGCGTTAGCCGACCGCGCCCAGAGGAGAAAGAGACGTCATGGCACGAAACCCGCTCGACCGCATCGCCTCGCTCGGCGAGGAGGTTCTCGGCAAGGCCGCGCAGAACCCCGCCGCGGCTCGCGTCCTGCAGGGCGCGATGCAGCTGAAGGATCGGGTGGACGACCTCTCGCGCCGCGTGCGCGGCTTGGAGGAGATGGAGAAGCGGCTCAAGCAGGTCGAGCGGCGGCTCGACAAGCTCGAGGCAGGCTCACGGTCGCTGTCGTCGAGCAAGACGACGGGCCCCTCCAAGAAGTCGTCCTCGTCGAAGAAAACGAGCTCGAGCAGCTAAGGCACGCGGACGCGGAGAGCGTTCGGGACGAGCTCGAACGCCGCAGGCGTCGTCCCGAGCTGCTCGCCGTCGAGCTCGATCGGCAGGTGCTCGTCGGCGTCGACGCGGACGTGCGCGCTCCGCAGCACCTCCACCTTGGCGTGCGTGACGTGGCCGCCCCTGTAGATCCGCGGCGCGGTCGTCAGGAAGTCGGCCTTCGACACGTCCCCGATCAGGACGACGTCGAACAAACCGTCGTCGGGGGCGGCGTCCGGGGCGAGCTTCATCCCGCCGCCGTGCCAGACGCCGTTCGCGACGACGACGTCGTGCATGCGGCCGCGGCGCTCGGCGCCGTCGAGCTGCACGCGTACCTCGGTGTTCTGCCACTCGAGGAAGACGCGCGTCAGCGCGTAGAAGAACGTCACGCGACCGCCGAGCGCCTTCGACATGCCGTTCGCGCGGCGGGCGACGGCGCCGCTCATCCCGACGGAGCCGACGTTCGCGAACCACCGCTCCGCCTCGGCACCGTCGGCGGCACGAAACCGGACGCGGCCCGCGTCGATCGTGCGCGGCCGCCCATGCAGCGCCACGCGCACCGCGTCGTCGAGCTTCGTCGGGACGCCGTACGTGCGGACGAAGTCCATGCCGGTCCCGAGCGGGAGCGTCGCCAGCTCGACGTCGCGGCCGGCGACGCCGTTCACCACCTCGTTCAGCGTCCCGTCGCCGCCCACGGCGACGACGAGCCCGGCGCCGCCGTCGGCGGCCTCGCGGGCCAGCTCGATCAGGTGCCCCGGCCGCTCCGACATGCGTGTCTCGCCCGTCAGCCCGAGCTGTGCCGCACGCCGCGCGATGCCGGGCCAGCGTCGGCCGGTCGCGCCGTTGCCGGACGCCGGGTTGACGAGGAAGACGGTCTCGCGGCTAATCGGACGTCGCGACGGCGAGCGCGATCCTCGTCATGCGGTCGACGGCGGCGCGCAGTTCGTCGTCCGAGATTCGCTTGAACGCGCCGTCGACGACGATGTCGCTGACGGTGAGCAGGCAGCCCGCGTCCACGCCGCGCAGCGCTGCGACCGTGAACAGCGCCGACGCCTCCATCTCGACGGCGAGGATCCCGCGCGCCGACCAGCGCTCGTACTGGCCTTCGTTCGGGTTGTAGAACAGGTCGCTCGAGACGATCGGGCCGATGTGCATCTCCTGGCCGATCTCCTTGGCGGTGTGGACGGCGCCGTGCACGATCGACCACGACGCGGTCGGGCAGTGCGGCTCGCCGTTCACGAGGTGCGTGGCGGTGGAGTCGGCAGGGACGGCGGTCAGCGCGACGACGAGGTCGCCGAGCGCGTGGTGCGGTTGCAGCCCGCCGCACGTGCCGACGCGGATCAGCTTCCTGCAGCCGAGCTGGATCAGCTCCTCGAAGACGATCGTCGCGCCCGGGCAGCCCATACCGGTTCCCTGCACCGACACCGGCCGCCCCTCGAACGTGCCGGTGAAGCCGAGCAGCCCGCGCTCGGCGTTGCGCTGCACGACGTCGTCGAGGTACGTCTCGGCGATGTACTTCGCGCGCAGCGGGTCGCCCGGCAGCAGCACCGCTTCCGCGTAGTCGCCGGGCTCCGCGCGCACGTGGATCGGCATCGCGCGCCAGCCTATAGAAGACTTCTGTCGTGACCCTGATCGAGCCGACGCGCGAGCAGGTGCTCGAGTTCTGTGCGCGCGCGCCGGTCGAGCGGGTGTTCCTCCAGGACGTCGCGCGGCGGGGGCTCGGCAGCTTCTGCGCGGTCGCGCGCGGCGACGAGACGCTGCGCGCGCTCTGCCACGCAGGCGCGAACGTCGTGCCGTCGGGCGAGGGATGCGAGGCGTTCGCCGCGGTCGCGGCGGCGAGCCGCGCGCGCATGCTGATCGGCGAGGCGGGCGCGGTCTCGGCGCTTTGGGAGGCGGCGCGCGAGCGCCTGCCGCGGCCGCGGGAGGACCGGCCGGGCCAGCCGGTCTACGCCATCGACGCGCCGCCGCCGCCGGGGCGCAGCGGCCTCCGGCCGGCGACGCTCGACGACGTCGAGCGGCTGGTGCCCGCCTGCGCGGCGGCGCACGCGCTCGAGCTGCACGTCGACCCGCTGCGGCAGGACGTCGAATCCTTCCGCCGCAGGACGGTGGCTCAGATCGAGGAGGGGCGCTCGTGGGTCTGGCTCGAGGACGACGTGATCCTCTTCAAGGCGGAGGCGTCGGCGTGGACGCCGCACGCGGTGCAGCTGCAGCAGGTGTGGACCGACCCGCAGGCGCGCGGGCACGGCTACGCGTCGCGCGCGCTGCGCGACCTGATCCGCCTGCTGCTGGAGCGGACGCCGGTCGTCACGCTGTTCGTGCGGCGCGACAACGACGTCGCGATCGCGCTGTACGAGCACGTCGGGATGCACAGGGCGCTCGAGTACCGGAGCGTGCTCTTCTGAGACGCGCGCTCGCAGCGGCGGCCGTGCTCTGGGTGGCGCGTTGGGCCGCGCTCGAGCTCGGGTCGCGGCTCGCGCGGGCGCGCGCGGCTCGACCGAGGGATCGCGCCGCGCCGCGGCCGCGCCGATAGCTGCAGCTGATTTGACCCGTTGGGGGCTGATTGCGGCTGTGCTCCTGCTGTGCGCGACCGTGCTGGCGGAAGCCGGCCAGCAGGCGCCCGCGGCGAACCGGCGCGTCCCGCACAGCTGCTCGGTCACCGACCGCCAGTTCGTGCAGGTCGCGCGGCTCGACGTCGAGTCGGTCGACTCGCTCGCGCAGGACTACCTCGACGGACGGGCGAAGGCGGCCGACGTGGCCTCGGCGGCGCAGGACGCCGCGGCGTGGGCGGCGGACACGGAGCCGACCGACCCGTCGCTCGGCATCGCGCGGCGGTACCTGCGCGCGATGTTCCTCGAATATGCAAAGGCGGTTCGGATCCGCGCGGCGCACGGCGACGCCGCGCAGACGATGTACCGCGCGTACGACATGGAGGAGCAGGTGCACGACACGCTGCAGCCCGCGCGCGCAACGCTCGCGCGCCTCGGCTGCGACGTCGGCGAGCTGCTCTGACGCCGCGTACAATGGCTTCCTGGAGCTGCTCGACCGGATCGAAGCGCACGTCCGCCGCCACGATCTGATCCCGCCCGGCGGCGACGTCCTCTGCCTCGTCTCCGGCGGCGCCGACTCGACGTGCCTCTACCACGCGCTGCGCGAGCTCGGCTACCGCGTGCGCGCGCTGCACGTCGACCACGGGCTGCGCGGGGAAGAGTCGGACGCCGACGCGGCGTGGTGCGCCGAGCGCTTCGACGCCGAGGTCGTGCAGGCGGCGCCGCGCTGCCACAACGAGGCGGAGTTGCGGGACGTGCGCTACTCGTTCCACGCGGGCGAGCTGCGCGCGACCGGGCACACGCTGTCCGACCAGGTCGAGACGATCCTCTACCGCATCGCGACGCGAGGCACCACGCAGGGGATCGAGGTGCGGCGGGCCGACGGGGTCGTCCGACCGCTTCTCTGCGCCTGGCGCGACGACACGGAAGGCTTCTGCCGCGAGCGCGGCCTCGAGTGGCGCGAGGACTCGTCGAACCCCGACACGCTGCGTGGGCTGATCCGGCGCCGGATCGTCCCGGCGCTGCTCGAGCTGCATCCGGCGGCGCGCGAGAACGTGCTGCGGCTGCTCGACGCGCGGCGGACGCTCCCGCCCGCGCTCGCCGAGCTCCTCGACGCGCCGGTCGGCTCGAAGCGCCTCGACCTCGGCGGCGGCGTGCAGGCGGTGCGGGAGCACGAACGGCTATGGCTGGAGCGGGGGCCGGTCGAGCTGCGCGGCCGAGTCGAGTGGGGGAGTTGGCTGATCGAGTCGGAACTGCCAGGGCTTAAGGTACGCGGGTGGCGGGCGGGCGACCGGCTCGCCGGCCGCGGCAGGAAGGTCCAGGACGTGTTCGTCGACGCGAAGATCCCGCGCTCCGACCGCGAAGGCTGGCCGCTCGTCGTGCGCGGCGACGAGGTGGTCGCGGTCCCGGGCGTCGTCGAGGCCGAGGGGGTGACGGCGCGCCGTGTCGGCGACTGACGTCGAGGCCGGGGTCGGCGAGATCCTGATCACGGAGGACCAGCTGCAGGCGCGGATCCGGGAGCTCGGCCGCGAGGTGTCGGCGGACTACGCCGGCCGGGAGCTGCTGCTCGTGGGGGTGCTCAAGGGCGCCGTCTTCTTCATGGCCGACCTGATGCGCTCGCTGACCGTCCCGTGCGAGATCGACTTCATGGCGATCTCCTCCTACGGCGCCGCGACCGACTCGTCGGGCGTCGTCCGGATCCTGAAGGACCTCGACATCAACATCGAGGGCCGCCACGTGCTCGTCGTCGAGGACATCATCGACTCGGGGCTGACGCTCTCGTACCTGCTGCGGAACCTGGAGTCGCGCGAGCCGGCCACACTCGAGATCTGTGCGCTGCTGACGAAGCTCGAGCGGCGGGAGATCGACGTGCCCGTGCGCTACGTCGGATTCGAGATCCCGAACCGGTTCGTGATCGGCTACGGCCTGGATTTCGCCGAGCGGTACCGCAATCTCCCCTATGTGGGGGTTCTCCATCCCGATCTGATGCCGGAAGGTGCGTAACCGCCCGCGTATGAAAAAGGTTATGCGGGAGACGCGGGGAATGAGCGAAGGGCTACCCTGGGCTGACACTTGTCGATGAACCGGTTCTTCCGCAGCGCGTTCTTCCCGCTGATCGTGATCGTCCTGCTCGTCTGGCTCGCCAGCCAGACGCTGATCCCGCGGAGCCATCACACGCGGAAGTACACGTACTCGCAGCTCTACCAGCAGGTTCTCAGCGACCCGGGCTCGATCAAGAGCGTCAGCTTCGACCCCGGTCACCGCGCGATCACCGCGACGTTCGCCGACGACAACTCGACGGCGACCGTCCACTACGCGACGGACCAGATCGCGACCGAGTTCGCGAACGCGCTGAACAAGGACGGCATCTCCTACAACTCGAAGGGCACCGGCGGGTTCTCGTGGACCGCGCTGATCGGGTCGTTCCTGCCGTTCCTGCTGCTGATCGGCTTCTGGATCTTCCTGATGAACCAGGTGCAGGGCGGCGGCTCGAAGGTGATGAGCTTCGGCAAGTCGCGCGCGAAGCGGATGGCGCCCGACTCGCCGAAGATCGGCTTCAAGGACGTCGCCGGCGTCGACGAGGCGGTCGAGGAGCTGCAGGAGATCAAGGAGTTCCTCGAGAACCCGAAGAAGTTCCAGGCGCTCGGCGCCTCGATCCCGAAGGGCGTCCTCCTCTACGGCCCGCCGGGCACCGGCAAGACGCTGCTCGCGCGCGCCGTCGCCGGCGAGGCGGGGGTGCCGTTCTTCTCCATCTCCGGCTCCGACTTCGTCGAGATGTTCGTCGGCGTCGGCGCCTCGCGCGTGCGCGACCTGTTCGAGCAGGCGAAGCAGGCGTCGCCGTGCATCGTCTTCATGGACGAGATCGACGCCGTCGGCCGCCATCGCGGTGCCGGGCTCGGCGGCGGCCACGACGAACGCGAGCAGACGCTGAACCAGCTGCTCGTCGAGATGGACGGCTTCGAGATGAAGGACAACATCATCCTCATCGCCGCGACGAACCGGCCGGACATCCTCGACCCGGCGCTGCTCCGGCCGGGCCGGTTCGACCGGCAGATCGTCGTCGACCGCCCGGACCGCAACGGGCGCCGCAAGATCCTCGAGGTACACGCGAAGGGCAAGCCGCTCGCCTCCCACATCGACCTCGACTCGCTCGCCGCGGGCACTCCCGGCTTCACCGGCGCCGACCTGCGCAATCTGGTCAACGAGGCGGCGCTGCTCGCGGCGCGCCGCGGCAAGAAGGTGATCGAGCAGGAGGAGCTCGAGGAAGGGATCATGCGCGTGATCGCGGGGCCGGAGAAGAAGGCCCGGCTGCTGTCGGAGAAGGAGCAGCGCATCACCGCCTACCACGAGATGGGCCACGCGCTCGTCGGCCACTTCCTCGAGAACACCGACCCCGTCCACAAGATCACGATCGTCTCGCGCGGCCAGGCGCTTGGCCTGACGATCTCGCTACCGACGGAGGACCGCTACCTGACGACGCGGAAGGCGCTGCTCGAGCAGATCGCGATGACGATGGGCGGGCGTGCGGCGGAGGAGCTCGTCTTCAACGAGATCACGACGGGCGCCGCGAACGACATCGAGAAGGTCACGCAGACTGCGAAGGCGATGGTGATGCGCTTCGGGATGAGCGAGAAGCTCGGCCCGCGCGTCCTCGGACGCAACCACGACATGCCGTTCCTCGGCCGCGAGATGGGCAGCGAGCCCGACTACTCGGAGGAGGTCGCACGCGAGATCGACGACGAGGTGCGTCGCATCATCGAGGAAGGCCACGAGCTCGCGCTGCAGGTGCTCCGCGAGCACCTCGACGACCTGCACCGCATCTCGCAGATCCTGATCGACCGCGAGACGATCGACCGCGACCAGTTCGAGCGCCTGCTCGCCGGCGAGTCCGAGGAGGATGTCTTCCCGCCCGAGCCGACGGAGCCGCCGCCGTCGCCGTCGCGCGAGCCGGAGCGACGTCCGCAGCCGAAGCCGCGCCCGTTCCCGCTCCCGGGCGGCGCCGCGATGCAGCCGCCGGAGCCGGAGGCGAGCTAGGCTCGGCTGTTCGCGCGGAGCCGAGTAACCGTGCGGCTCCGTCGGGCGTTTGCATGGACGTGAGGGCACTCGCGCTCTGCCTGTTCCTACGGTCGTGAGGCGGCTGCGGCGCAGGAGGATCGGCGCCGTCCACGCCCTGTGGGGCGTGGTCGTCGTGCTCGTGGTGGCGCTCGTCGTCGCCCGTTTCGCATAGAGCGGCGCGTCGCCGGGGCGCGGTTGCGCGAGAGTATGGGCGTGCCCGAGCGGTTGCCGATCGAGGCGCGCTTCCCCGCGCCGAGCGTGATGGGGGTGATCAACGTGACGCCGGACTCCTTCTCCGACGGCGGCGTGCACCTGCGCGTGGAGCCGGCGGTGACGGCCGCGTGGGGGATGCTCGACGCCGGCGCGGCGATCGTCGACGTCGGCGGCGAGTCGACGCGCCCCGGGTCCGGCGGTGTGCCGCTCGACGAGGAGCTGCGGCGCGTCGAGCCGGTGCTCGCCGACCTGCAGGGCGCGCCGCTCTCGATCGACACCTCGAAAGCGGAGGTCGCGCGCCGCGCGCTCGCGCTCGGCGCGGAGATGGTGAACGACGTGACGGCGCTGCGGGCCGACCCCGAGCTCGCGGGCGTCGCGGCCGACGCGGCCTGCTACGTGTGCCTGATGCACATGCAGGGCGAGCCGCGCACGATGCAGGCCGACCCGCGTTACGACGACGTCGTCTCCGACGTGAAGGCGTTCCTCGAGGAGCGGCTCGCCTTCGCCGTTGCGAGCGGCATCCGCGAGGAGCGCGTGTGTGTCGACCCCGGGATCGGCTTCGGCAAGACGGCGGAGCACAACTTCGAGCTCGTGCGCCGTCTCGACGAGCTCGCGGCGCTCGGCCGGCCGATCCTCGTCGGCTTCTCGCGCAAGAGCTCGCTCGCCCGCGCGACGGGTTCCGGCGGACGCGTCGGCTCGCTCGCCGCCTCGATCGGCGCGGCCGTCGCGGCGTTCGACCGCGGCGCCTCGATCGTCCGGGCCCACGACGTGCGCGAGCACGTGGAGGCGCTCGCCGCGGCGCGCGCGGTCGCGGGATGATCGTCGAGCTGCACGGGCTCGAGGTGTTCGGGCGTCACGGCGCCTATCCGGAGGAGGCGGCGTCGGGGCAGCCGCTCTGGTTCGACGTCGAGCTCGCGGTCGGCGAGCGGGGGGCGGACGACGACCTAGCGGGCGCGGTCGACTACACGCAGGTGGCGGCCGCCGTGCGCGAGGTGAGCGACCGGCGGCGGTTCGCGCTCCTCGAGGCACTCGCGTCCGCCGTCGCGGACGAGCTGGTTGCGCGCTTCGAGCCGGAGCGCGTCGTCGTGAAGGTGCGGAAGCGGCCGGCGGGGCTGCCCGTGGAGTGGTCGGCGGCGACGGTCGTGCGGCCGTGACCGCTGCCTACGTCGGACTCGGCTCGAACCTCGGCGACCGTGAGGCGGCGATCCGTGCGGCCGCGCGGGCGATCGGCGCGCGCCGGCTCTCGTCGATCCGCGAGACGGAGCCGTGGGGGCTCGTCGACCAGCCCCGCTTCCTGAACGCCGTCGCCGAGGTCGAGACCGACCTCGGGCCGCGGGCGTTCCTCGACATGCTGCTCGAGGTCGAGCGCCGCCTGGGACGCGTGCGCGGCGACGGCCCGCGCTGGGGGCCGCGAACGATCGACCTCGACCTGCTCCTGTGGGACGACGACGCCGTGTCGGAGCCGGGCCTCGAGGTTCCGCACCCGAGGCTCCACGAGCGGCGCTTCGTTCTCGAGCCGCTCGCCGAGCTCGTTCCGGCACGGAAAATCCCCGGAAACGGCACAGTCTCGCAAGCCCTCGCGGGGCTACAATCCCCCTCGTGAGCCACCTCGACGAGCTCGACGAGTTCGAGGCCGAGGCCGAGCTGCGCCTGAAGAAGGAGTACAGCGCGGTCTTCTCCCTCTTCAGGTACTGCGTGCTCACCCAGGACGCCACGTACCTCTGCAACAAGCTCGACTTCCGCTACGTCCCGCAGCCGAACTACCCGTTCTTCCACCTGCAGATGGAGGACGTGTGGGTGTGGGACAAGAATCGCCCGACGCGGATGATCCCGCGCGCGGAGGTCTACACCTCGAGCGACGTGACGATCGAGGAGCTGCGCGGCGAGGGCGACGAGCCCGTGCTCACGCCCGAGGCGCTCGCCAAGCGCATCGGCGAGGGCCGCTCCGAGATCGAAGACCTCTAGCCTCGAGCGCCGCGGGCGCGTGCCGGGCCCGACACCGGCACCTCTAGGCTTCTCGCGTGCTCCTCGCGATCGACTGCGGCAACACGCAGACCGTGTTCGGGCTGTTCGACGGCGAGCGGCTGGCCGAGCAGTTTCGCGTCGGGACAGACCCCACGCACACGGGCGACGAGCTCGCGGTGCTCGTGCGCGCCTTCGTCGACCTGGAGACGCTGGACGGCATCGTCCTCTGCTCGTCGGTGCCGCAGCTCGTCCGCGAGTACGAGTCGTTCGCCGAGCGCTGGGCGGGGGCCGACCTGCTCGTGCTCGGCCCCGGCGTGGCGACCGGCGTGCCGATCCGCTACGACGACCCGCGGGAGGTCGGGCCGGATCGCATCGCGAACGCCGTGGCTGCGCGCGAGCGGCACGGCGTTCCGTGCGTCGTCGTCGACTTCGGCACGTCGACGAACTTCGACGTCGTGAACGCCGCCGGCGAGTTCGCGGGCGGCGTGCTCGCGCCCGGCGTCGAGATCTCGATGGACGCGCTGTTCGCACGCGCGGCCCGGCTGCCGCGGGTTCCGTTCGTCGCTCCCGAGCGCGTGATCAGCCAGACGACGACGGCGGCGCTGCAGTCGGGGCTCGTCTACGGGTTCGCGGGACAGGTCGACGCGATCGTCGACCGCATCCGCGGCGAGCTCGCCGCGCCGGACGCCGCCGTCGTCGCGACCGGCGGCCTAGCCGACCTGATCGCGCCGCACAGCACGACCGTCAGCGCGGTCGACGCCGAGCTGACGCTGCACGGGCTGAGGCTCGTCTGGGAGCGCAACCGCCCCACCCGCTGAATCCGGCTTCGCCGACGGGGGGAAACACGGTTTCCCGAGTTATCTACCCGCCGCCGTAGATCGAGATCGGCAGCGAGTCGAGCAGCACCTCGTCGGCGGCGTCGGGCACCTCGTCGAGCAGCCGCTTGAGCACGAACCGCGCCCCCGGGGCGGCGGCGAGGAGCCGCGCCTCGACGTCGGCGATCGTCGGCAGCACGACGAGCTCCTGCTTGAACGGACGCGGGAACCGGCCGCGGCCGAGGTACCAGCCGTAGAACTTCTTCAGGAATCCGGTCGCGCGCTGCTCGCCGAGCTCGCGCACCGTCTCGCGCACGAACAGCAGCAGCTCGGCCACCACCTCCTCGCGCGTCGGCTCGCGCGGGTCGCCCATGATCTCGCGCAGCACCCACGGGTTCCCCTGCGCGGCACGCCCGACCATCACCGCCGCCGCGCCCGTCGTCGCCAGCACCGCCTGCGCTCGTGCGCGCGACGTGATGTCGCCCGAGGCGACCACCGGCACGTCCACGAGCTCGACGAGCTCCGCCGTGAGCGAGTGGTCGGCGGTGCCCGTGTACATCTGCTTCGCCGAGCGCGGGTGGAGCGTCAGCGACGACGCCCCCGCCTCGACCAGCCGCGGTCCCACCTCGAGACACGTGCGCGAGCCGTCGGCGACGCCCCGCCGCATCTTCACGCTGACCGGCAGCGACGTCGCGGTGGCGACCGCCTCGACGAGCCGGCAGGCGTGGTCCGGATCGTCGAGCAGCGACGCACCGGCGCCCGTCTTCGTCACCTTGCGCACCGGGCAGCCGAAGTTCATGTCGACGACGTCGGCGCCGGCCGCCTCGACCATGCGCGCGGCCTCGGCCATCGCGCCCGGGTCGGAGCCGAAGATCTGGATCGCGAGCGGGTGTTCGTCGGAGGCGACTCGGAGGTAGCCGAGCGTCCGCTCGTTGCGGTGCTGGATGCCGGCGACGGAGACCATCTCGGAGCAGACGAGGCCGGCGCCGTAGCGGCGTCCCTGGCGGCGGAACGCCTGCACGCTCACGCCCGCCATCGGGGCGAGCACGAGCCGGCTCGGGATCTCGACCGGGCCGAGGAACCAGCGTTCGTCGAGGGCCGCGTTCACGGTTCGTGAAGAGTAGCCCCGCGTCCTTGCGCGCCCCGCGACGGCGCCGCTACCATTCCGCCCCGCTTTTCACGGGGTCAGGAGGCCGGTCGTTGAAGGAAGTGATCCTCACACCCGAGGGCTACAAGAAGCTCCAGCAGGAGATCGACTACCTGCGCGGCGAGAAGCGCCGCGAGGTCGCCGAGCGCATCCGCGTCGCGCGCGAGTTCGGCGACATCGCCGAGAACGCCGAGTACGACGACGCGAAGAACGAGCAGGCGATGCTGGAGCACAAGATCGCGCAACTCGAGGAGCGGCTGCTCTCCGCGCGCGTGATCACGAAGAAGGAGATCTCGAAGGACGCGGTGTCGATCGGCTCGAAGGTGCGCCTGCGCGACATGCAGGCGAACAAGACGATCGAGTACCACATCGTCGGCTCGGCCGAGGCCAACCCCGCCGAGAACAAGCTCTCGAACGAGTCGCCCGTCGGAAAGGCGATCCTCGGCCACAAGAAGGGTGACGTCGTCGAGGTCGCCGCGCCGCGCGGATCCCTCAAGTTCAAGATCATGGAGATCAAGGCGGCCTGAGGCCGTCCCGCGCGGCGGCGCGGTCGACCTTCTTGCGTAGGCTCGCGCGGTGGAGATCGTCCGCCTCGACCGCGCGCGCCTGGGCGAGGCGAGCGACGTCCTCGCGCGCGCGTTCCACGACGACCCGGCATGGGTCTGGCTGTTCCCCGACCCGGAGCGGCGCGCGCGGATCCTGCCGTGGCTGTTCCGGCTCGGGTTCGACGTCACGGCCGCCGACGTGTGGGCGACCGCCGGCGAGGTGCTCGGCGCAGCGCGCTGGCTTCCGCCGGGGCGGCCGCCGATGCGCGTCGTCCCGACGCTGCGCGCGCTGCTCGTCACCCCGGTCAGGCTCGGTGCCGTGACCGGGCCGTTCCTCGCGTACGGCCGCGCGGTCGAGACGATGCGGATGCAGGTGGCCCCCGACCCGCACTGGTACCTGGCCGGGATCGGCGTCGCGCCGGAGGCGCAGGGGCGCGGCATCGGCGGGGAGCTGCTGCGGCCGGGCCTCGAGGCGGCCGGTCGCGAGGGCGTCCCGACGGTGCTCCTGACGAACAACGAGAGCAACCTGCCGTTCTACGAGGCGCACGGGTTCGAGGTCGTGCGGCAAGGGCGGACGCCGGAAAGGGGACCGCGGGCCTGGGCTATGGTCAAGCGCCCGTGACGACGCCGAAGCGCTTTCCCGACCGAGACGAGGTCGCCGCGGTCCGCGCGGAGGCCGAGCGCGTCGAGCCCGGCCGGGAGGCGGAGGAGACGCGACGCCTGGCCGGCCGCGTGATGGCGCGCCGCGACATGGGCCAGCTCGTCTTCCTCGACCTCGTCGACCGCAGCGGGCGCATCCAGCTGCTGTGCCCGGCGGCGCGCACCGGCCCGGTCGACGTCCACCTCGGCGACGTCGTCGGCGTGTCCGGCAAGCCGGCGAAGAGCCGGCGCGGCGAGCCCTCGCTGGTCGTCGACGAGCTCGTCCTCCTGTCGCGCATCCGCTCGCCGCTCCCGGACACGTTCCACGGCCTCACCGACGTCGAGCAGCGCTACCGCAAGCGCTACCTCGACCTGCTGATGAACGAGGACGTGCGCACCGACTTCATCCTGCGCGCGCGCATCGTGACGGCCATCCGCCGCTACCTCGACTCGGAGGGCTTCGTCGAGGTCGAGACGCCGATCCTGCAGCCGCGCTACGGCGGCGCGTTCGCCGAGCCGTTCGTGACCCACCACAACGTGCTCGACCAGGACCTCTATCTCCGCATCGCGACCGAGCTCTACCTCAAGCGCCTGATCGTCGGCGGCCTCGAAAGGGTGTACGAGATCGGCAAGGACTTCCGCAACGAGGGCGTCACCTACAAGAACAACCCCGAGTTCACGATGCTCGAGTGGTACGAGGCGTATGCCGACTACCGCGACACGATGGAGAGGATGGAGAACCTCGTCGAGTTCGTCGCGCTCGAGGCGCTCGGCACGACGAAGGTCGTCTTCAGGGGCGAGCAGGTCGACCTGAAGGCGCCCTGGCGGCGCATCCGCCTCGTCGACGAGCTGGAGGAGCTCGGTCTGTGGACGCGCGACTACGACGACCTGAAGCGGCGGCTCGAGTCGCGCGACGTCGACGTGTCGCGGGACAAGACGTGGTCGCAGCTCGTCGACAAGGCCGTCACGAGCTACATCGAGCCGCGGCTCGTCGAGCCGACGATCCTCTACGACTACCCGATCGAGCTCTCGCCGTTCGCGCGCGCCAGCGACGACGACCCGCGTCTCGTCGAGCGGTTCGAGTACTACGTCGGCGGCATGGAGCTCGGCAACGCCTTCTCGGAGCTGAACGACCCCGACGAGCAGGCGGAGCGGTTCGCGCTGCAGGCGGCAGAGGGCGCGGGCGGCAACGTCGAGGCGGAGCCGGGCGACCCCGACTACGTCGAGGCGCTCTCGTACGGGATGCCGCCGACGGGCGGCCTCGGGCTGGGCGTCGACCGGCTGACGATGGTGCTCGCCGGCAAGGACTCGATCCGGGACGTGATCCTCTTCCCGGCGCAGCGCACCCGCACCGGCTGACCGTGGTGCGGCGAGCGCTCCCCCGTCGCGCGCCGTGGCTCGTCCTCGCCGCGGGGGTGGTCGCCGGCGTCGCGGTCGCGGCGGCCGAGCCGACCCGCTACGGCGCCGAGGGGACGGTCGCGGCCGCGCGCGCCGGCCTGCCGTCGCGGGACGCCCGCGACGCGGTCGCCGTCGCGGCGCTCGCCGGCAGCGACGCGGTCCGGACAAACGTGGGCTCCGCGCTGGGCGCGCCCGCGCGCTCCTACCGCGTCGAGCGGCGCGGGGGCGGCCTCGTCGCGATCAGCGACGACTCGCCGACCTCGACGGCGGCCGTCCGCACGGTGCAGCAGGTCGAGGCGACGCTGCCGTCGTTCGCCCGTTCGCGGTTCCCCGCCCTGCAGGTCGTCACGGTCGACCCGGCTCACGCGACGGGCCGCGTCTCGCCGCACTGGGTGCGCGAGCCGGTGCTCGGGGCGGTCGCCGGGGCGGTGCTGGCGCTCGCGCTCGCGGCGGGACGCCTCGGCCGCCGGCCGCGCGTGCGCGAGCCGGCGCCGTCGCTGCGGGTCGTGCGGACGCCGCCGGCTGCGTCCGCAGCGCGTGCGCCGACGGCAGGCCGCGGCCTGCTCGCGGTGCTGGAGCGGCGCGCGGCCGCACAGACGGATCCGGCCGACGCCGACGAGCTCTGGAGCTACGTCGAGGTCCTGCGCCCGTTCGCCGACGACGACGGCGATCTGCCGGCGCCCTTCCGGCCGGTGGTCGAAGAGTTCTTCGGGCCGCTGTAGGCGCGCGTCAGCGCGGCGGGCCGAACTCCCGGTGCGCGCAGGTCGCGCAGTAGAGGACGGCTTCCGGCACGTCGTCCTCGGTCACCTTCATGCGCCACCGCTGCGTGGCGTCCGTCCACGGGCGGCGGCACTCGATGCAGCGAAGCGGCGCGAGCGGGGCGAGGAGCGGGGCGAGGCCGGTGGACGCGGGATCCGGCGAGTGGTCGAGCATGGCTCCGTCTTCGGCGTCCGTGCGTGCGGTCCCGCTCCCCGATCGGCCAGGCTTCGCCTCCCCGGAGGTCGAGCCCGCGACGCGCGACCGCTCGCCCGCTGCCGGGGCGGGCGGCGTGTTAGGGTCGTGCCGACACGCGCCGAGCGTTTCGCTCGAAGCGTTCCGAGGGAATGGATCTGCGGCAGGTGGAGAGGAACGACGGATGAACCCGGCGCGGTAGGGCCGGGACCCGAGGAGGCGGCACACGTGAAGACTGCGGCTCAACGTGGCGCACTGGCGGCGCTCCTCCTGGCGGGCTTCTTCGCGGCGCTCGCCGCGCGTTCCTCGCACGGCGCGACGCCCTCGCACGCGGCGCGCCCGAACCATTCGACGGTCTGCGGGTCGCCGGCGGCCGAGGTGCACGTGTCGACCTTCAAGCTGACCGGCTCGTCGACCGCGACTGCGACCTTCACGCTCGACTCGAGCTGCTCGGCGACCGACATCACGCTGGCGTCGTACAAGGCGCCCTCGCCGGAGTTCGGCCTCCCGCAGGCGCTCTACAAGACCGCGACCGTGACGGCGACGCCGGGGAAGTCGTACACCCTCACCGTCGACGTCCCGTCCTGCTACTACCAGGTCGACCTCGTCACCGGCTCGGCGATCGACGACCTGACGGCGACCAACCTCTACGGCGCGCGCAAGATCGCGTTCCTGAACGGCGGCACGACGTCGTGCTCGGGCACGCCCCAGCCGCCGCCGCCGTGCCCTAGCGACACCGCCGCCGTCGTCGGCGCCGGGCTGCACATCGTCGACGGCAAGGCCGTCGCCACGTTCTCGATCGCGGCCGGCTGCACGGGCGTGCAGGTGTCGCTCGCGACCTACCGCGCTCCGGCGGCGACCTTCTCGCTGCCGCAGACGCTCTACGCGAGCGCGACCGGCAAGTTCGACGCCGGCGGGCCGTACACGCTGACGGCGCCGATCCCGCCGTGCTTCTGGCAGGTCGACCTGGTGATCGGCCCCGTGCTGCCGGTGATCGACTCGAGCCACCTCTACGGGTCGCGCAAGGTCGCCTGGCTGAACGGCGGCAAGCCGTGCACGCAACCGCCGCCGACGACGTCGACCGGGACGACGACGCCGCCGACGACCACGACGCGCCCGCCCACCACGACGACCGTCACGACGACGCCGCCTCCCACGACGACGACGCCGCCGCCGACGACGACCACCACCACCACGCTGCCCCCGACGACGACCACGACGCCGCCGGCGACGACCACCACGACCGCGCAGCCGTCCGCGCCGATCACCGACGTCGCGATCACGAAGACGCCGAACCACCGCGACTTCCAGGTCGGCGACGTCATCGTCTACACGCTCGTCGTCAAGAACAACGGCCCCGATCCCGCCGAGAACGTGATGCTCGCCGAGAACCTGCCGCCGCAGATCTCGCTGATCTCGGTGACGCCGTCCACCGGAACGTGCTCGGCGGGCGCCGCGATCACCTGCTCGTTCGGCACGCTGGCGGTGAACGCCACGGTGACGATCACGCTCGAGGCGCGCGCGATCGCGACCGGCACCGCCGTCAACACGGCGACCGTCACGACGAGCACGCCCGAGACGACGACGGCGAACAACCGGGCGACCGCGACGGTGATCATCCACGCCGCATTCACGCCTCCGAAGGTCAAGGGCACCCCGAGCGCGTGCGCGTCGCTCCGCGTCGAGAGCACGCGGCTGCGCGTGGGCCATGCGACGACCGTCGTCGTGAGCGTCCGCGACACGAAGGGCCGGCCGATCGCCGGCCTGCGGATCGTCGCGCGCGGCGCAGGCGTGGCCGCGTCCGCGCGGACGACCTCCACGGGCGTCGCCCGCATCCGCGTGAAGCCGAAGGTGCCCGGGGTCGTGCAGTTCGCCGCGACGGGGACCACGAGCGCGTGCGAGCAGCACGCGCGCGTCATCCGGGTGACGCCGCAGATCTTCCTGCCGCCGAAGCCGCACTACACGGGCTGATCCGCCTTGAGCAGGGCGTTCGTCGAACGGCGGGCGGCGTTCCGGCGCGTCGGGTCGTGCCGGCGTCGGCGGTGGGTCGTGCTCGCCGCGCTCGCCGTCGCCGCGGCCGCGCCCGCGGGCGGAACGGCAGCCGGCGCCGCCGGAGGCCTCTACTGGGCGCACGCGCCGGCGTCGCAGGCGCAGCTGGCGGTGGTCGCGGGGCGGAGGCTCGTCATCCGCGTGCGCGCTGCGTCGTCGCGCCGTAGCGCGCGCGTGCACATCGGCGTCGACGCGCCGGCGTCGGCCACCGTCTCCGAGCGCGACGGCAACCCGGCGACGGCGACGGTGTCGATCCGCGGACGGCGCGCCGGCAGCGTCCTCTCGATCACCTTCGTCGCGAGGAGCGCAGGGTCGCGCCCCCTGCGGCGGACGGTGTACGTGAACGTGCGGGCGGTGCCGGCGTCGGCCTACGCCACGCGCTGGGCCTACGTCCTCGACGCGACGCGCGCGTTCACCCGTCCCACGACCCGCGCGCGAGCCGTCGCGGTGGTGCCGACGGTGACGCCGGACTCGTTGCCGAACCTCGTGCAGGTGGTGGCCGAGCGCTGGCGCCGCGGACGCCTCGTCTGGGTGCGGGTGCGTCTCTCGACGCTGCCGAACAGCCGCCTCGGCTGGGTGCCGAGAGCGAAGCTGTCGACGTTCCACACCGTGCTGACCGAGCTCGTCGTCGACACGCGGAGGTTCACGATCACGCTCTACCGTCGCGGTCGCGCCGTCTTCCACGCACGGGTCGGCGTCGGCACGAGCTCGGCGCCCACGCCCCGCGGCACCTTCTACATCCGCGAGAAGCTGACGAACTTCGACAACCCGTTCTACGGGCCGATCGCGTTCGGGACGAGTGCGCGCTCACCCGTGCTGACGGACTGGCCGGGCGGCGGGATCATCGGGATCCACGGCACGAACGAACCCGGGCTGATTCCCGGACGCATCTCGCACGGCTGCATCCGGCTGCGCAACCCGGACATCCTGCGCCTCGCGCGCATGCTCCCGCTCGGTACGCCGCTCCTCGTTCGCTAGGCAGTGCCGAGCGTCAGCCGACGCGCACCCAGAACGCGGGGGCGGCGTCGGCGCCGCTCCGCAGCGGGCCGACCGCGAAGCGCGGCGGCGGCGCGCCCTCGAGGCGCAGCGACGGCCGGTCGGCGAGCACGCCCGCGACGCGCTCGATCGCGACGGACTCCTCGACCGCGCCCGGGAAACGGACGATCAGGACGCCGTCGGCCCTCCGCTGCACCTCCCAGCGCTCCTCGCGGAGCGCGCGGATCGCGGCCGGCGCGTCTTCGCGGTGGGCGCGGATCGCGACGCCGCCGGCGAGCCGGGCGGCGGACGCCGTGCTCTCGCTGCGGCGGTCCGGCGCGTGCACCGGGCGAATGTAAACGGTGCGTCAAGCGCCGCTCGCGGCTTTCCACAGGTGCGCGCAGATCCTGCGAGCAAATTGGTCAACCTTCGTCCGGTTTTCTACAGCCGTCCACAAGCAGCGGCGCATCTTGTGGAAGGACCCTCGGCGGCGCCGCCGTGCACGACGGACGTCGGGCTCGGCGGCCGCGCGAAACTAGCCGAGCAGCTAGTTGGCTCGGCATGACACGTTGAGTTAGGTCCTAGACGACGCGTCTCCGGCCCGCCCCTGCCGGGTCTTCAGGGCCGCGTCGGGGAGGGCAGGAAAAACGTGAGACGAGCGTTGGTGCTGGCATATCACTTCCCGCCGGTGGGCGGTGCGGGTGTGCAGCGCAATGCGAAGTTCGTCAAGTACCTGCGCGACTTCGGCTACGACCCGACCGTCGTCACCGGACCGGGACGCAGCAACGACCGCTGGGCTCCGCAGGACGAGGTTCTGTCGCGCGACCTGCCGCACGACGTGCGCGTCGAACGCTTCGACGGGCCGGAGCCCGCGCAGTCGGCGGCGCGGCGGCGCGCGGAGCGGTATCTCAGCTACCCCGGACCGTGGATTCGGTGGGTGCGGTCCGGAATGGTCGAGGCGGCGGGCCGTGCAGGCGGGAACGCCTCGATCGTCTACGCGTCGCTCGAGCCGTACGAGATCGCACCGGCCGCAGCGGAGGTCGCGAAGCGGCTCGGTGTTCCGTGGGTCGCGGATCTGCAGGACCCGTGGGCGCTGGACGAGATGCTCGTCTATCCCTCGCGCGCGCATCGACGCATCGCCCTTGCTGCGATGCGGCGTGCGCTGCGCGCAGCCGACGCAGTCGTGATGAACACGCCGGAAGCGCGGCACCGGGTGCTCGAGCGCTTCCCCGAGCTCAATCCGCAACGTGTTGTGTCGATCACCAACGGCTACGACGCAGCGGACTTCGCGGCACCGGCGCCGGCGACGCCCGACGACGGCGTCTTCCGGATCGTGCACACGGGGTACCTGCACACGCAGCTCGGACTGCAGCACCGGCGGACGCGCGCCATTCGGCGGCTACTCGGAGGCGCGATGTCCGGCGTCGACATCCTGACGAGGTCGCACGTGTACCTGCTCCAGGCCGTCGAGAATCTCGTCAAGGAGGATCCGGATGCGGCCGGGCGGATCGAGATCCACCTGGCGGGCGTTACGAGTGACGCCGACCGTGCTGCGGCGGCGAGGTCGCCGTTCGTGCATGTCCACGGGTATCTGCCGCACGACCAGACAGTCGAGTTGATGCGGCAGGCCGACCTGCTGTTCCTCCCGATGCACAAACTCGATGGAGGTGCGCGGGTCGGGATCGTCCCGGGCAAGACGTACGAATACATGGCATCCGGCCGGCCGATCCTCGCCGCCGTACCCGCGGGCGATGTGCGCGACTTCCTCGAGGCGGCCGGCACTGCATCCATCTGCGATCCTGACGACGTCACCGCCATGCGAGCGATCGTCTCCGCGCATCTGCAGCGGAAGGCGGCCGGTGTCGCGGGACCCGAGCTGAACGCCGACGCAGTGGCGCAGTTCGAGCGCCGGCGGCTCACCGAGCGCCTCGCGCACCTCTTCGACGAGGTGCTGGACGGACAACGATGACGACGCAAGCGCGCGAGGTGGCGGTCAGCGTCATCGTCCCTGTTCGTGACGGACGCAATCACCTCGCCCGGCTGCTGCCCGCTCTCGAACATCAGTCGTTTCCACGGGAGGCGTTCGAGGTGATCGTCGCAGACGACGGTTCCACCGACGGCGTCCTCGACGGTATCGCCGCAGAAGGCGAGTCGATCCGGATCTCTGCGGGTCCGCGACAGTCCAGTTACGCGGCCCGCAACCGTGCGGCCGCCGTGGCACGAGGTGCCGTGCTCGCGTTCATCGACGCCGATTGTCTACCTGAGCCGACTTGGCTCGCAGCGGGCATGAGCGCGATCGAAGGCGCAGACATCGTCGCCGGCGGGATTCGGTTCGTGGTGCCCGAGAAGCGGACGATCTGGACGCTCATCGACATCGAGACGACGAAGCACCAGCTCCGCAACGTTCGGAACGGCGTCGCCGAGACAGCGAATCTGTTCGTGAGGCGGGCGATCTTCGACCGCGTCGGCGGGTTCGAGACCTCGACGATCTCTCATGGCGACTTCGACTTCGTCTCGCGCGCCGTCGCCGCCGGCGCCCGGTTGACGTACTGCGGCGAGGCGCTTGCGTACCATCCGACGCGCGATTCGGCTCGGTCCGAGCTGTCCTTCATCTGGCGGGCGCACCGAGCGTACGCGCGTCGATGGACGATACGCGGGCTTCGGCCGAACGCGCTCCGACCGCGGTACTGGGTACCGGTGGGTCTCGTGCGAGCTGCGCACCGCCAGCACAAGCTTCACGGATCGTGGGTATTCGACGAGCCGTGGCTGGCGGCTAACGGGGTCGTACCGACGCGGCGTGAGCGCGGGGCCGCGGCTCTCCTCTTCTACGTGGTCTTGCCGTACTTGGAGGGGCTTGCGCAGCTGGACGGCTGGATCCGCGGTAAGCGCGACATCCATCGTCGTGACGAAGGTTGGCGGCCGGGGCCGGGCGGTTCGCTCGTGCGCGCGACGATCGACCGAGCACCGGGGCACGATCGGTCGCCCGGACTGAAAACACGACTAGGCGACCACTCGTGAGCTTGCATCGAGACTCGTCCTCGACCTGGCGCGGCGCGAAGCCGCGCACTGCGTCCCGGAATACCTGGCCGATCGTCGAGGGGCAACGCTGCATCTGATGGCATACGCTCCAGGGGAGGATCAAGCGGTGGCCTCATCCGTCGCAGCGAGAGACGCACCGGTGTCGTCGCCGGCGCGCGGCCGGAGCATCGTCGCGGCGGTCGGTGCCCCCGACACCGTCACCCGACGCTGCCGTCGCGCGCTCCGGCAAAGCCGGTTCACGTTGGCCGCGCTCGCCGACGTCGCCGAACTCGCGGAGTTCGAGACTTCACCGACGGTCGTCGTCACGGTTATCGGAGGAGACGGCGGGGATGCGGACGTGGCTGCTGTCGCGTCCGTGCATGCGACTGCGCCGGACGCCAAAGTTCTGTGTCTCGCCGATTCGGTCGACTGGCGGGCGGTCCGATCGCTGATGTGCGTCGGCGCCTCTGCGTTCGTGCTCCTCGGCGAGCTTCACGACAGGTTCGCGGCTGCCGTCGAGGCCGCCGCCGGCGGGCATCTCGTGTTGCCCGGGCAGCTGCGCGAGGCGCTCGCGCAACCCATGCTCTCGACTCGGGAGAAGCAGATCCTCGCGCTGATCGTGATGGGGCTTTCGAACGCGCAGATCGCGAAACAGCTTTTCGTATCCGAGAGCACCGTGAAAGGCCACGTCTCTTCTGCGTTCCGCCGGCTCGGCGTCCGGTCTCGCAAAGAGGCGGCTACGCTCATCCTCGACCCGGAACGCGGCTTCGGCGCAGGCATCCTCGCCATCTCGGGCAACGAACGCCGGCGTGGTCCCCGGCGCTAAACGCCGCGCCCCCGACCCGACTGTCGTCGGCGCCGGGGGCGCGAAGTCGAGCTCCGGACTAGCCTCAGCTGCTGGTCTTGCAGGTGAGCAGCGAAGGCGTGTTGCTCTGGAAGCCGGTAAGGCCGTACCCCGTGCACTGCGCGGCGTCGGCCGTGGTCGTGTTGCCGTTGCCGAGCGTGAGATCGGCGACGGTGCCATAGTGCGTGACGACCGGCGGCTCGTACTGCTCGTAGTAGGTCATGCTATTCCTCCCGCTGTGGATGATTGCGCGGTTGGTTCGAGCGTAGGGAGGCCCTCTAGGCCGGTCAAGGCCGAAAAAGTACGGCTAATTCCGGCGCCGCGGCACCGGCGGGTTTCGCCGCCCCGGCACCGGCTCGGTCACGCCCCTCGTCCCGCGGCGGCGGCGTAGTGCGCGGCGGCTTCGTGTGCTGCATCGGCGGCGACGCTGCTGCCCGGAAGCGTGTCTCCGAAGTGGCGTCGCGCCTCCGCTGGCGTTCCGGCAAGGCGGAGGAACACGACGGCGAAAATGTCACCGTCGCGGCGCTCGTCGACGGGAGCGACGGCCCTTTTGTCGAGACGACACACGGTCGCCTGCGCCTCGTCCACGGGTGCGCGCCTGACGGTGTTCAGCGCCTGCGCGAGCGCGCTGCGCGCTTCGTCGCCCTCGAGTCCGACACGGCGTGCACGGTTATCACCCGCGACCGCCTGGGGCTGGCCCCCTTGTTCACGCGCCGGGTCGGCGGCGCGCTGTGGGCGGCGACCGAGGTGCATCCGCTCCTTGCGCTCGAACCGGTCGCGTCGGATCTCGACGCGCTCGCCGCCTATGTCGCTGGCGTCGAGTATCCGGAACAAACCGGCTGGAGCGGCATCGAGCGCGTCCTTCCAGCGGAGTCGGTTACCGTCGACCACGGACTTCGTCTCCAGCGTCATCGTTACTGGCAACCGCGGGCGGCCACGCGCGAAGTTGGCCGCGAGGAGGCGGTGGAGACGCTGCGCCGCATCTTCCAGGCAAGCGTCGAGCGCGCCCTTTCTCGGAAGACGGCCGTCCTGCTGAGCGGCGGCCTCGATTCGGCCGCGGTCGCCGTCGCGGCCGCCGTGACTGCGCGTCCCGCGCTCGTGACGGTGAGCCATCGCGGTCTCGACGCGGACGAGACGAGATATGCAGCCGCGGTCGCCGACGCGACCGGGCTGTCGCTCGAGGAGATCGCCGGCGCAGACGACGCGTGGGACCCGCTCGAGGATCTGCGGACCTTCGCGTTCCCGCCGATGAAGCTACCGACCGGCATCTACGACAGCGGGCTTCGTCGCGCGTCGGAGCTCGGTTGCGACCGAGTCCTCGACGGGCACGACGGCGACGGGGTGATCGGCGCGACGTACGCCGAACTGGCGAACGCCGTGCTCGACGGGAACGTGTCCGGGATCGCCGACGTCGTCCGGCAACTCGGGGCAGCGGCCACGGCCCGCGGCATCCTCGGCGACTTCGCGCCACCTTCGCTGCGCCGCCTGTTGGGGCGGAGCGCGGACGGCGACGCTGCCGCGACACACGTTCCGTACTTCGGCGGACGCGTCGGCAAGCGGCTCATCCGTCGTTTCCAATGGCGTGCGCCGCGAGCAGGGTGGCTGCACGAGCAGGTGCAGCCACTCGTGCCGCCGTCGACACAGCCATACGAAGAGAGCGAGCTGCTCGGCGCGCGTTGGGCAGTCGACGTCCTGCACCCGTTCGCGGACCCGCAACTGGTGGACTTCGCGGTCTCGCTGGCGCACAAGGTGAAGGCGTCGCCGGCGCGAACGAAGCCGTTGCTGCGCGACGCACTGCACGACCTCTTGCCGCCGTTGATCCGCGACCGTCCCGGGAAGGCCGAGTTCAGCCCCGCCATCGACCGGCGCGTCGACTTCGACGCCTGTTACCGGTCGATCCGCGACTCGAGCGTGCGGCTGCCGGACGTCGACTACGGCCGGCTGTTCCGCGACGCCGCGAAGCCGCGGCACAGCCGTGTGCTGTGGACGCGGCTGACGCTCGCGCACGCGTTCGTCGAGGTCGGAGCAGGCGGCCTTTGATGCAGCTGGCGGCCTGCCACGGCATCGGCGTGTCGCCGGCGGAGATCGGGCTGGACCTCGGCTGGTTGAGGGTGCCGCCGCACGCGGACGTGCGGGTCGATGTCGTGGAGGAGGTTCCCCGCGATCCGGAAGCACAGCTCGTATGGGAGCTCGAAGAGCCCCCGGGGTTCGGACTTCCGAGCATCACGACGCAGACATGGCAGGAGCCCGACGGCAGCACATGGCTCGGCAACACGCTCAACATGTCGTTGCGCGTCGACTACGACCGCCGTGCGGTCACGGTCGCTCCGAAGGGCGGAAACCGGCAGGTTCTGCTCGAGGCGCTGGCGAGCGTCGCGCTTCCGCTCGTCGCGCAACGCGCAGGCTCGCTCGTGCTCCACGGTGCGGCGGCCGCCGACGACGGACACGCCGTGCTCATCTGTGCGCCCGGCGGGAGCGGGAAGTCGAGCCTCCTGATGGGGCTGGTCGCAGCCGGTTGGAGCGCGATCTCGGAGGACCAGTGCGTGGTGACGTGGGACGGGGGCGGGAGCCACCGGCTGTGGCCAGGTCCGACGTGGGTGCGGCTGAAGCAGGGAGTGGCGCCGAGGACGCTCGTCGTGGGAACGGCCCCCCGGTTCGAGGCCCTCGACAAGGTTGCGTGGGACCTCTCGCCGTGGATCGCGCACGAGCCGGCACGGCTCGAACGGCTCGTGATCCTGGAGCCGCCGGGCGGAGACGAGATCGTCTGGGAGCCGGTCGCGCCGCAGAACGTGATCCCACTGCTCGCGGGTCAGGTCACGTGGTTCCAGAGCGAAAGCGACTTCGCGCGCGCCGCCCTGCCGCAGGTCGTCCGGCTGGCGATGGAGGTGCCGGCGACGAGGATGCGCCTGCCGTTCCGCGAGGACTGGCTGCCCGAGGGTCTCGCGCTGCTGGGCGCGACCGAGCGCTTCGCGTGATCGGCGGATTCGTCGTCGTCGTCGGTGGCGAGATCGACCACGCGGCGCTCGACCGAGCCGTGCGCGCCTTCCGTTGGCACGCGGGAGCAGCTGACGTCCGGCGGATCGGCGACGTCGTCGTCGCGACGCTCGGCGGCGGCGACGGTCCTGCGGCGGACGGCACCGTCGCAGGGGGTGCCACCGTCGTTCACGGCGCCGCCCCGCGCCCGGTGGCCGAGCTCGAGGCCGACGGGCGGCGGTTCGCCGCTGTCGAGATCCACGACGGACGGATCGTCGCCGCACGGGATCCGCTCGGGCTCGCTCCGCTCTTCTACCGCAAGGTGGGGTCGACGACGTGGCTCGCGACCGAGGTCGCACCACTGGCGGCGGTCGCGTCTACACGGCCGGACTTAGAGGCGCTCACGCTCCAGGTTGCGCTCGTGCCCGACGACGTCCGCACCGGCTACGAGGACATCTTCAGGGTGTTGCCCGGGCACCGGCTCGAGCTGACTGCAGCCGGGGGTCAGACGCAGGTTCGTTACTGGCAGCCACGCGCGTTCTTCGGGACGTACCGCGGGACGCGGTCGGACGCCGAGGCGGAGCTGCACGCTCGGCTGCTCGACGCCGTCGACCGAACGCTACCCGTCGACGGCGGGGGGCTCCTCCTGAGCGGCGGTCTCGATTCGACTGCAATCGCCGCAATGGCTGCGCAACTACGCCGACCGGTCGAAGCCGTGCACGTCGCCTTCCCCGACGTGGCCGACGCCGCCGAGGAGCGCCACGCACGTGAGGTCGCCGCGGCGCTGGGATTCGAGCTGGACGTCGTGCCGGGTGACGAGGCGTCGTGGGATCCAGCCGACGACTTGCGGACGTCCGTCGTCCCGTACCTGACGCCGCCGCCGTACGCGGCGAATCGAGCGCTCGACCGCCTCGCGGCGCGTGATGTGCGTCTTGCGCTCGACGGAAACGACGGGGACGGCGTACTCGGCCCACTCGGTCGCGAATGGGGTGAGCTGCTCCTGAGCGGGTCCGTCGGTCGTCTTGTAGCGCTTGCCGGCAAGCACGGCACGCGAACCGTCGTCCACCGGATCCTCGTCGACATCGTTCCACCCGAGCTGCGCCTCCGCGGCACTCGTCGACGGCCGGTGCCGCCGCCGACCTACCTCCAGCAGCTCGAGCGATACCTCGGGGCGCCGCTTCACGGCCGCATGCGCGACGTCGACCATGAGCGCTGGCGATCGCCGGTCGGCGAATGGCGGTGGAGGCAGCTACGGCAGGTCGAGCCGGTGACGACGGTCCGGTTCGAGGAGCACGAGCTGCGCGCCGCCAGTTTCGGGATCGACATGCGGCACCCCTTCGCCGACCGGCGCCTCGTCGAGTTCCTCGTGTCGCTTCCGGCGGCGCTGAAGGTCGACCCGCTCCGCTCGAAAGACCTTCTCCGCAGCTCGCTGGCCCGCACCCCGTTCGGTCGTACCGTCGATCGGGCGGACAAGCCCGAGTACTACGGCGTGCTCGCGCGGCGTGTGGATCCGGCGCGGTGTCTTTCGATCGTCCGCGATTCGGGGATTCGGCTGCCGCACGTCGACTACGCGGTCGTCGAACGCGACGCCGACGCGGGTCGGGTACCGCTCGTGTTCCTGATGTTCCTGGCTCGCGCACACGCCTTCGCCGCGGCGTAGGCCGCTGTTACAGCTGCACGAGGCGCGTGTACTTCGACTCGTGCGGCGGGAGCAGCGGGAATCCGTCGATCTCGACCCACGCGTGCGCACCGAACTCGCCGCTGGCAGTCACGCCGATTACGAGGGTCGTGAACAGGTTGCGGCGCGCGAGCAGCTCGACGAGCACGAGCGAGCGGACGAGGCAGCGCTCGCCGCCGGGGACGTGATCGAGGACTCGTTCGACGGCGTTTGCTACGCGGCACGCGAAATACCGATCCAGCACGTCGGTGGCGTCACCCTCGACCGTGCCGCCGCGCGCGCGGGCCAGCGCGCCGGGGAGGCCGGTCCGCTTCAGTCGCCGGCGAAACCGGACGTGCGCCACGAGGATCTCGAAAGTCAGCGCGAGCTTTTGCGCCGTCGACAGGCGGCGGTCGGCCGCGACGGGCGCGCGCGGCAGGATGGCGCCCGAAGCCGTCACGCCTGCGCGAGCCGGATCTCGATCAGGCCGCTCGTCGCGAGATCGCGACACAGCCCGAGCATGTCCCGGCTGACGATCTCGCGGTCCCAATTCTTGCTCCGGGAGAGGTCATCGATCGCCTGCTCGACGGAGTCCGCCTGCTCGAGAGCCGCCAGCATTGCGCCCGCCGTCCTGTTGAGACCGTGGTAGGTGCCCGTGAGAAGGTTCAGTATCACCGTCTCCTCGACGAAGTCGCGGTAGACGACGTGCGACGGAACACGTCCTTTCGCCGCGAGCAGCGACGCGTCGTCGAGCAGCGCGTCCGAGTCGTCGGGAGCTCCCGGGGCGGGATCGATCACGGGATCCGTCATCTGCATATAGTGACCTCGGTGTCGAATGCCTGAAGTTGAACCGTCGGCGCGCGCAGGAGCACCAGGGCTTCATCGTCGGCTCTCGCGCGCGATGCGTCAACTCACCGTTTCGCCCGTGTTGAGCGGCTCCGAGGGCGGCGATACCTGCTCGAACGGCTAGTAGACGGTGAAAGGATTCGAGGTGGGTGCGACGAGAGCGTCGGATCCTGCGCACGCGGAGGACGGGGCGTACGGGTTTCGGATCCACGGAATCGCGGCGAGGCGCCTGCTCGGGCCCGCCTCGCCGGAAGCGCCACGCCTCGAAGTCGCCTGCGCGGTGGGACGAACGACGGCCCCGGTCTGGTCGCTGACGCTCGAGCAAGCGGAGATGCCGCTACAGGGGGGCGGCCACCTCGTCGTGCTTCGCAAGCCGTTGAGGGCGACGTACGTCGTGCCGCAGCCGATAGATGACGAGGCGCTCGTTCACCCGTACCTCGTCCCTGCCGCTGCGGTCGCCGCGCACTGGAACGGATGGAACCCGTTCCACGCCGGCGGCGTCGTCCTCTCGGACGGCGTGTGGGCCGTCGTCGGCGGGCGCTCGTCCGGCAAGAGCTCGTTGCTCGCGTCGCTGGCGCTCGCCGGGGTCCCGGTGGTCTGCGACGACCTGCTCGTCGTCGCCGGAGACAAGGTCCAGCCGGGTCCGCGGTGCGTCGATCTGCGCGCCGACGCCGCTGAGCGGATCGGGGCGGGAGAGCGACTCGGCGCGGTCGGCGGCCGCGAGCGCTGGAGGTTGACGCTTCCTGCGCTTCCGCAACAGGAGGCGCTGACGCTTAGCGGTTGGATCTTCCTGGAGTGGGGATCGGATCTCGGCCTCGAGGCGGTCGCGGCACCGGACCGGCTGACGCGCGTCGTCTCGCAGCGAACGATCCGAATTGCGGCCCCCGACCAGCGCCAGCTGTTCGCGCTGCTCGACCGGCCGTCCTGGATCCTGCGGCGTCCGCCCGACTGGTCGGCAGTTGAGGCTTCACTCGCCTTGCTCGACCGGTTGACGTCTTCAGCCGGCGGGTAGGCGGGTCAGCTCCCGAAAGGCCGGCGGGGCCGGTTCCCCGTCGACCCACGCATGCGCACGGAAGTCCGCGCTGCCCGTCACGCCGATCACGACGTCGCGCGGGACGCCGCGCGCACGCAGCCACGATTGAAGGACGAGCGCCCGCTGCAGGCACGTCGACCGCGCAAGTCGCAATACGGCGTGAACGCCGCGCGTTGCATGGTCCGGGACGCGAGGTGGTGGGCCGACCCGGACCTCGCGGTAGCCGCCCACCCGAAGCTGTCTGCGAACCGACTCGAGCTGCACGACCGCCCACCACGCCGCGCGGAGCGTGGCCAGGTCGAGGCGCCGCAGCTTCGACAGGCGGCTCACGCCGCGAGCCAGCCGCGCCGCGCGAGTGCGTCGACGAACGCCGCCACGTCAGTTCTCGCCCGCGGTTCGTCGATCCCGTACATCTCCACGAGCCGAGCAGCGAGGGTGTCCTGAGTCGCGCCGGAGGCGAGCTCGTGCCAGAGCAGCGTCCCGCTGCCGTTGATCGAGATGTAGGTGGACGTAACGGGGTCGAGCGCGACGATCTCCCGCTCGATCTCCTGCCAGGGCACGTGGTCGGCCCGTAGGCGAAGAATCTGCTTCGTGCCTTCTGCCGTCACCGGAGGAGCGTCTCCCGCACCTTCAGCCGGGTCGAGTCGCGCTCGCGTCGTCGACCTGTCCCACACGCCTCGACGAGGCGGAGCCGAAGCTCCTCGGCCAGCGCAGGCGAAGCCGCGAAGGGTGACTCCCTCCCGTTCGGGCGGCGTGCGATCTCAACCGCGTCGCGAAGCTCTGCCTCCGTCTGCGCGACGTGGGCGAGGCCCTCGTCGTGGAGCCTGAGGGCGAGCTCGAGCTGGTGGTCGTCGACAGCCTCGCGGAACCGCCTCAGCCGCGGTACGAGGATCGGACGATGGCCCGCGTGCAAGGCGAGCAGGACGGACCCTACGCCGGCATGGGACACGACCGCGCGAGCCGAAGCGACCAGCTCGGCGAGCTCCGGGAAGGGCGCGAAGTCGATGCAGCTCGCACGGCGCGGCGCGAGCCGAGACGAACCACGCTGCACGACCAGCGGTTCAGCCGTATCGAGCGCGTCGACGAGCCGCAGGAGACGGTCGAACGGGGCGCCGTTGGTTCCGACGGTGACGAGGATCATCTGGCCGTGATCACGCGCCCGGCGAACTGCATTCGAGGCGTCGCAGCGGCGAGCTCCGGCCACTGCGCGTACGCCCGCGAGACGACGGGGAGGACGAGCCGGCAGCTCAGCGACGGCCGCCGAGTGCGCGTCAGGCTCTCGACGTAGATGACGGAGATCCCGTGCAGGCGTCCGATCCAGGCGAACGGCACAGCCAGTGCGGCTCCGGTCGTCACGATCGCGCGGGGCCGGCGCCGGCGCACAAGTCGCCACGCGAGGACGCTGTTCCGGGTCAGGTTGAGGAGGTTGCGCGTCGTCGGCCCGAACGCGAAGGTGACGTCGGCGCCATCCAGGAGCGTTCGTGCGTCTTCGCGGTCGAGGGTCACCCAAGCCGTCAGTAGCCCTTCCTCCTCCCAGGCTTCGCGAAGGAGGTGGAGCTGCATCAAGTGGCCGCCGGCCGAACACACGAGCAGCACGTCGACGCGGCTCTCAGCCCGGCTTCCCGAACGTCCCACGCGTCCACCTTAGGTCGGTCGCCGGTCCCAGGCCACGGTCGAAGCGCCAGACGTGCGGCCTAGCCGGGCGGCTAGGGGGTTCGCACCCAAAGCTGCTCGATCGACGCGTTGGCCGGCGCTCGAAGCCGACCTACGATCGCGGCATGAGCGTCGACGTACCGTCGGGCAACGGCGGCCATCGTGCCCTCACGGCGCGTGAGCGTCAGGTGATGACGATGGCGTCGAGCGGCCTCACGAACAACGAGATCGCGCGGCGTCTCGAAGTCAGCGTGCACGGGGTCAAGTTCCACTTGGCGTCGATCTATCGCAAGCTCGGAGTCGCGAACAGAACCGAGGCGGCGGTCAGGTTCCTGCAGTCGTCTGGCGGCGCGGCCGCCGAGGAGGGTCGCTGATGGACCTGCGTCTGTACGGGCGCGTCTTGTGGAGGTTCAAGTACCTCGTCGTCGGCGGCTTCATCGCCGCGATCCTGCTCTCCATGCTCTCCTACTTCCGGATCACGTTCCAGGGCGGTCGACCACACCTGGCGTATCGGCACGCGGTGACGTACGCAAGCGCAGAGACGCTGCTCATCACCCAGACCGGCTTCCCGGCAGGTCGCTCGATCTTCCCCATGACGATCACCAGGGACGGAGCGGTCTCGAACTTCGCGGACCCCTCCCGGTTCTCTTCGCTCGCCGACTTCTACGCCTACCTCGCGAACAGCGATGCTGTCACCGCTGCTGCACAACGCCGGGCCGGGCGCGTCGTGGGTGCGTATAGCGCTTCGCCGGTCGTCTCTCACCTGTCGAACAACACGGTCGAGCCGCTGTTGCAGGTGCAGGGATACGGAGAGACCCCGGCTTCCGCCGTGCGGTACGCGAACGCCGGGGCAGAGGCCTTCATGCACTACCTCTCGAGGGAACAGGCGATCGCCCGTATTCCGCAGGCGCAGCGGGTCGTCGTCACCGTGTTGAATCGTGCAGCGGGTGCCGCCGTCGTGACCCCGCGCAAGAAGACGGTACCGGTCGTCGTGTTCGTGGCCGTGCTGGCGGCGACGATCGCCCTCGCCCTCTTCCTCGAAAACCTGAGGCCGCGCATCAAGGCCGTCGAGGGCGGATACGAGCGCGAGGCGGCCGAACCCCGCCGCTCTACGGCGTAGCGCCGCGTGAGGCCGCTCGCCGGAAGCGCCGCGCGGACGCCGGTCGCCCCGGCGCTCGCATTCCTCCTCTTCGGATCGCTCGTCGCCGCAGCGATCACAACGACCGCACCGGTGCAAAAGCTCGCGCCAGTCGTGTTCGGCGTCGTGCTGCTTGCCGCCAGCTACCGGTGGGTGCTGCGGTGGCGGAACCTCGTCCTGCTGACCGTGCTCGTGATCCTGTTCATCCCGATGCGGCGCTACTCGCTGCCGAGCAGCCTGCCGTTCCAGCTCGAGCCGTATCGCGTCGTGGTCGCGTTCCTCGCGCTCGCTTGGATCACCTCGTTGCTGATCGACCCGCGTGTCCGCCTGCGACGCACCGGCGTGGAAGGCCCCTTCGGCCTGTATGTGCTCGCGGTCTTCGTTTCGATGGTCCTCAACGCCGGCCGTGTCGCGGCCGTGTCGTCGATTCTCACGAAGACGTTGATGTTCACCGCAAGCTACTTCGTCATCCTGTACCTGCTCCCGAGCGTTCTCTCGCGTCGCTCCGACGTCGACGTCGTCATCAAGACGTTCGTGACGGGCGGCGCACTCGTTGCGCTGGCTGCGGTCGTGGAGTCGCGGACGAACTACAACGTCTTCAACCACCTCACGAAGGTGATGCCGTTCCTCCATCTGGGCCAGCTACCGTTCCAGAACGGCGTCGATGCCACAGGAATGTCACGCGGCGGGCGTATCAGGGCTTATGCGTCGGCCGAGCATCCAATTGCACTCGGCGCCGCGCTCGTGATGCTGATGCCGCTCGCCTTCTATCTGGTGAAGCGAACAGGACAGAAGCGCTGGTGGGCGTGCCTCGCGTTCATGCTCCTTGGCCTATTCGCGACGGTTTCGAGAACAGGCTTCCTGATGCTGATCGTTTCGGTGGCCATCATCGTCTGGTACCGGCGACGCGAGATGAAGCGCTACTGGCCGGCGCTCCTGCCGGCGATCGTGGTCATCCATTTCGCGGTGCCGGGAACTCTTGGGACGATGGTGCAGTCGTTCTTTCCGAAAGGCGGCCTGATCGCGCAGCAGACGCATCAGAACGTCGGCAGTGGCCGTCTCGCTACCCTCGGCCCCGTCATCCACAGCGAGTTCGACCCGCACCCGATCTTCGGCGAGGGCTTCGGCACTCGTGTCTCTGGCGACAACGGTCCGAACGTCAAGGCCAACGCGCCGATTCTCGACGATCAGTGGGCAGGCGTCCTCGTGGAAACAGGCGTGTTCGGAGCATTCGCGTTTGCGTGGATCTTCGTGCGAAGCGTCCGGATGCTCGGGAGATGGGCGCGGGAGAACGACGACGCCGACGGGTGGCTCGCCGTAGCCCTCGCCGCCGGAATCGGCGGATTCGGTGTCGGGATGTTCACCTTCGATGCCTTTTCGTTCATCCAGGTGACGTTCGTCTTCTACTTCCTCATTGCGCTCGCCGGCGCCTCGTACGCCCGCTTCACTCGAATGAGCGCGCTGCGGCGAGTCGCGGCTGAACCGGCCCGCTGACGGGTCGCCGAGTTCCAACCGGTGGCAACCCAGCCGGCCTCCGCGACCCGGCGTGGTCGGCGTCGGCTAGTTCCGCCCGGCAGCTTCGCGCCAGCGCGCCGGCAGGCGGCGAAGACGCTGTTGTTCGCGTAGGTAGTGACGAACATCCTGATCGGCGAGCCGTGACTCGCGACGCAGCGCAGCGCCGACATATCCCGAAACCATCGCGACGGCGGCTGGGTTCTTCAGCGCGTGATGCGCGGTGCGGAGCAGGAGGTACGTGAACCGGTACCCCATGTAGTGGGCGCCCACCCCCTGACGTCTCCACCGCGCGGTGGATGCACCGTCGCGCTGCCCGACCCGTCGGTGGTGGTAGAAGGGCGCGTCACGGACGATTCGCGTCCTCCAGCCGCGTACTGCGGCCTTGAGCTCGTCGATGCCGTCCCAGCCCAGGCGCTCCTCGAGCGGCAGAACGTCGTCGAGGCACTCTCTTCGGTAAAAGCGCGATGCTCCTCGAACGTGGTCGCCGGTGACGTTGATCTCGACCCAGCGGCCATCACGCTCTTCGTAGCAGCTCCCGCCGGCTATGCCGAGGCGGTCGTCTGCCGCGAACGCGGTCAGCACGCGTTCGAAGTAATCGGAAGCCATCGACGTATCGGCGTCCTGCTTCACGATGATGTCGTGCTCCTCCGGAAGCAGCGCGAGGCCCGTGTGGAACGCGCGCACGACGGGGGCGCCCGGACCCGCCGTCGGCGCCGCGGCGGCCGTCGTGCTCTCGGCCCACTCGTACTGCCGCGCCAGGGCGGCGGCGACCTCCGGCGTGTCGTCGCTCGAGCCGTTGTCGACGATCACCCAACGGGCGGGCAACATCGTCTGCTCGGCCAGGCAAGAGGCGAGGCGCTGCAGGTTGGCGCTCTCCTCGCGCACGGGCGAGATGACGGCGTACCGGAGGGCCACGGTCATACCGCGATGCGGCGCGCCGACTCGACGCTGTCGGATTCCGCTGCTGCGTACGACCGCAGCCACGAATCGAGGATCGTCACGGCGAGCAGAAGCTGCGCTCGACGCGGGAGGGCACAGATGCGCTGCCGCTCGAAGAGTGTTCTAACGCCGCTCGCATCGAGGTAACCCTGCGCAGCGACGCGTTCGGCCAGCGCAGCCTCCTCGGCCTCGTCGCGGAAGCTACTGCTCAGCCACCGGTCGACGCCGCCGTTGAAGAACCCGACCTTCTTCTTCGTGAGCGTCTCTACCGGGACGAGGCCGCGGGCGGCCTCGCGGAGCACGTACTTCGTGGTCGAGCCGCGAAGCTTGAGGTTCGACGGGATCGACGCACAGAACTCGACAAACGGATGGTCGAGGAAGGGGACGCGGACCTCGAGCGAGTGAGCCATCGACGCACGATCGAAGTAGTGCAGCATGTCGTCGGGTAGTGAAAGCTGAGCGTCGATCGAGAGCGCAGCTGCGAGGGCGCCGCTTGCGCCGCAGGCCAGAGGGCGCAGCGCGGAGACCGTGTCAAGGCGCGGCGCGCGTCCGAGAATCAGCGCGAGCTCGTCCTCCGTCGCGATTCGCTTCGAAAGGAGCGCGCGCGTCGCAGGATCCGGCTCGCCGACGAGCTCCGCGAGTCGCGGCAGCTTCCCCGGGCCGCGCCTGGCGAACGCAGCCGCCGGCGCTCGCAGGAGCGACGGAACGCGCTCCCAACGCGCGGCGTACGCGGCGTGCAGGTGATGGCGGTACCCGGCGAAAAGCTCGTCGGCTCCCTGGCCCGAGAGCGCGACGGTCACCGATTGCCGGGCCAGGCCGCACAGGGCGATGAAGCCGACGACGGAAAGGTCCGCGACCGGTTCGTCGAGATGCCACACCACCTCGTCGAGCGACGGTCCCCGGCCTGCCAGCTCGAGCTCGTGATGGTCGGTCCCGAGAGCCGCGGCGACAGCCCGCGCGTCGGCAAGCTCGTTCTGCGCCGCGTTCTCGAAGCCCACGGCGAACGTCGTAACCGGCCTGTCCATCTCCTCGGCCATCAGGGCGACGATCAGGCTCGAATCGAGGCCGCCGCTCAGCATCGCGCCTAGCGGCACGTCGCTCATCAACCGCATCCGCACGGCGTCGCGAAGCCGCTCGCGCAACTCCGGCGCCCACTCCCGCACGTCGGCGCGGGGCGCTGGACCGGCGACGGCCGGATACTCCCAATAGCGTTCGACGACGACGCGGCCACCCTCGACCACGAGCCGGTGCGCAGGTGGGAGCTTCGCGACACCTGAGAGGATCGTTCGCGGCGCCGGGACGTAGCCGAGCGTGAGGAAGAGCTCGAGCGCCTCTGGGTCGACGGCCAGGACGAGCTCCCCGCTCGCGAGGAGGCACTTCAGCTCTGAGCCGAAGATGAGCCGTCCGCGGGAGTGTGCGTAGTACAGAGGTTTGACGCCGAGGCGGTCACGGACGAGCACGCCACGCCGCCGACGCTCGTCCCAGACCGCGACCGCAAACATCCCCCGCAACCGCTCGACGAACGAGAGACCGTGATCCTCGTACAGATGTGGGAGGACCTCGGTATCGCAGCGTGACCGAAACGAATGGCCTCGATCGCGCAACTCGCGGCGCAGCGCGTCGTGGTTGTAGATCTCGCCGTTCTGGACCGCCCAGACCGTCTCGTTCTCGTTCGCAAACGGCTGATGGCCGCCCTCGACGTCGATGATGCTCAGCCGGCGCGCGCCGAGCGCTGCGCCGTCAGTCGCGTACGCACCGCGGTCGTCCGGTCCCCGGTGCCGGATGATCTCGAGCATCGCCTCCAACCGCTCGGGAGACAGCGCTTGGTCGTCGAGATCCGCGTCGACGACGAACGCTCCGCAAATCCCGCACACGCAGAAGAGCGTAGTTCGACTGGTGCGACGGCTCCACAGGCGGAGGGACAGCGAGCCCTAGCCATTGGAGTAGTTGCGGCCGCTCGGCCAGCCGACGAATACTCCGGAGGTGGCGACGGCCGAGCAGATCCGCACCTTGCACTCATTCCCGCACCGCATCGGTGCCGGGCGCATCTGCACCACCGCGTGGTACGAAGTGGCGGAGGCGGCCGCTGCTGGAGTGAACTTGAAGGTCCTAACCGCCTCGGTCCAAAAGCCGCTGCCGCACCCGGTGGTGGCATATGAGACGTTGGCATGGCGGAACTTGCGCCTGCCTTTCCGCCTCGTCGGGGATATGCGGATGTTCGACTGGCACGATCGAATCGTCGCGCGTTACCTGACACGCGCGAGCTGGAAGCCGAACGTCGTGCACGCATGGCCGGGCGCGTCCGTTCGGACGCTCGAAGCCGCACGCGAACTTGGGATCGCGAGTGTTCTCGAGAGACCGAACGCGCACACGCGCTTCGCATATCGCGTCGTGGCAGAGGAGTGTGAACGCATCGGCGTGCCGCTTCCTAGAAAGCACGAGCACGCATTCAACGCCGAGCTGCTCGCACGCGAGGAGTCGGAATACGAGCTCGCCGACTTCATCCTGTGTCCCTCCGAGTTCGTCCGACAGACGTTCGTCGATGCGGGCGTTCCCGCGGCGAAACTGATCCGGCACTTCTACGGATACGACGAACGAGTTTTCTTCCCCGCCCCTGAACGAAGGGCCAATCCGCAGTTCACCGCGCTTTTTGTGGGCGTTGCTGCGGTACGCAAGGGCCTTCACTTCGCGCTCGAGGCGTGGCTTCGCTCCCCGGCCCGGGAGTCGGGAAAGCTTCGCATCGCAGGCGAGATTCTCCCGGCTTACGCCGAGCGGCTGCGAGGGATGCTTTCGCATCCGAGCGTCGAGGTGCTCGGCCACTCAACGGCAGTTCCCGAGCTGATGCGGGATGCGGATGTGTTCGTGCTACCGAGCATCGAGGAGGGGTTCGGCCTCGTCTGCACAGAGGCGATGGCGAGCGGAGCGGTGCCGCTCGTCTCGGCGGCATGCACCGATCTCTGCCAACACAACGTGAATGCCCTTGTTCACGAGGTGGGCAACGTACAGCAGCTCACGGAACACCTCACAGCAGTGTACGAAGACCGATCGCTACTCGAGCGGCTCCGGGCAGGCGGCTTGGAAACGGCACCGAGCATCACGTGGTCGGTCGCGGGACGGCGGCTGCGCGAGATCTACGCCTCGGTGTCAGATCGCGAGGACGGCGCAGTTCCCGCCGCTGCCTGACCGCGGCCTGTAAGCGTCAACCATGCTGACGAGGCGTACCCGCGGCGGGCGGCAGCGCCCTGTGAAGTGAACAATGCGTGCAGGAGCGAATCGGCGGTAAGCGCAGCCCGCTCGAGAGCCAAACCAGCTGTACCGCGGTGCTTCTCGGCGTACAGCAGCCGACTCGTCATCATCGTCCGAACCGTGGTGGCGCGAGGAGCGGAAGCGCCGCCGGCGTGGCTCACGGTGACGGTCGGGACGTAAACGACGTCCAGACCCAGTGCGTGGACGCGCGAGCAGAGGTCCATGTCTTCGCAGTACATGAAGAAGCGCTCGTCGAATCCGTCAAGCTCGTCGAGGACAGACCGACGCACGAGAAGACACGCGCCGCTCAGCCACTCGACCGAGCGCCGCGTCTCGTACGCGCGCGGGTCCGCGACGTCGTAGTTCAACGACGTCTTCGGGAGAAGGCGGTGCACGAAAAACGCATGGGCGATCGTTGCCGTGAGCGTCGGAAAGCGGCGCTGGGAGTGCTGCAGGGAACCGTGCTCGTCGACGAGGCGAGGCCCTGCAGCACCCACGCTCGGGTTCTGGTCGAGGACTCGGGCGAGCTCGAGAACGGCGAATGGGTCCGCGCGCGCGTCGGGGTTCAGGAACAGCACGAACGGAGCTGAGCCCTTCCGCCAGCCGATGTTGCAGCCGGCTGCGAACCCGCCGTTCGTCGACGAACGAACGAGCGTCAAAGGCAAGTCGGCAAGCGTCTCCGGCGTGCCGTCGTTCGAGGCGTTGTCGACGACTACGACGTTGAGGCGCTGATCCTCAGCGAGTGGTGCGACGCAGGCGCGGGCGTGATCGCGGCTGTTGTAGGTCACGACTACGACGTCGACGTCTGCCATGCCGCCGACGGTAGCAAGCGAGTTCGCGTGTAATTCCTTCCCCTCGATCGAGGGATGCACGCCCTTGTAGGGCCGGCCGATCCCGGTGACCGTGTGGAGAGCCGCCCTCCGCCGACCGCCGCGCCGCACTGCCGTCCTGACCGCCGTGCTTGCCGTCGCGGCGTCGATGGTCGCCCCAGCCGAAGGTTCGAGCCGCCACATTAACGCCGCTGCCGTTGCGCACCCGATCCGCGGGCTCGTTGTCGGGGGGACTAGGGCGCTTCACGTCGACGGCTCCATTCTTCGCCGCGTCCGCCGCTCCGGCGTCAACACGCTTTTCGTCGACGCTTCGACGCTCGGGCCGGCCAGGCGCCGCGTTCTCACCGCCAGGGCGCGTCACGCCGGGCTCCACGTCGTTCTCCTGTTCGAGCCGCCGGGACGAGCGTGGACGCGGGGACAGGCGCGACGCATGTGCCTTCGCCACGGAGTCGCAGGCGCTGCATGCGGTGTCTACGCGTCGCCGAAGAACGGTGCAGCTGTCGCTCACGACGAAGGCGTGGCTGCCGTGGCAGTCCGCGTCGGCACCGCTACGAACTTCGCACAGGTCATTCGATTGCGGCGCGAGACGCGTGTCGTAGGCCTCGTCTCGGTCGACACCGCTGCCGCATCCACGTCGAGAACGCTCGCGGCGCGAATCGCACGCGCGCAGGTGCATAACCTCGCTTTCACGCAAGTGCGGTTGACGCTAAGCGCGCTGGCTCGTTTTGCGCGCGTCGCGACACGCGTGGCGAACGCGGTGCCCCTGCGCTCCTCCCCTGCCACTGCGTCTGGAACACCTCCGGCGGCCGCAGCTGTTCCGTCGCCACCCAAGGCGGCGGTTCCCCCCGCAAGCAGCGCATCACCCGCGGCGGTTTCCAGCGGAACCAACAATGCGCCCTCCGCCACAGGAGGACCGTCCTCGGCCAACACGACAGCCTCGGGCGCGCAGACGGTCCGTGGCTCGACGGGAGCCAGCGCGGTCGCGGGACGCACCTCGACGTCGTCGGGTTCGGGAGGCACGCAGCCGACGCAGAGCATCGGCGGTTCCTCCAAGTCGACTTCGTCGCAGCCTTCGCCTTCGCCGACCCCGGCTCCCTCGTCGACAGGGGGTTCAGGCGGCGGCTCGAGCGTGCCGGAGGCTATGCCTGGCGCGGCCTCCGTCTGGGTTGCGCCGACCGGGGACGACTCCACCTGCGCGCGCGGCGATTCGTCGAAGCCGTGCCAGTCGCTCGGGCGAGCGTATGCGCTTGCGAGCTGTGGCGACTACATCTCGGTCGCTCCGGGCCTGTACCCCGCCCAGTCTGTCTCGTACGACGCGACCAAGGAGGCTTGCTCGAACGATTACGTGACGTTCGAGATCGCGGGCGGAACGGCGTCGTTCGCGGGCGTGACGGTTCACGCGGTCTGGCTCAGGTTCCTCGGGATTCCGCAATCGCTCCTCCAGATGTGGAGTGGCTCGCGGGCAGGCTTCGACCTTGGGCCGGTCTCCGTCACGAGCGGCAACCCGCAATTCGCTCAGTCGCACGACATCGTCTTCCAGAACGTCAACAGCAACGGCTTCTACGTGCTCGGCTCGAGCAGGATCACGTACAAAGGCGGGCAGATCGGTCCCGTCAACCTCGCGGCGGGAGGAGAAGACCTCGTTCACCAGAGCTCCGCAATCAACGGCTCGAACGTGTTCGCCTCGTATGGCAACACCTACGACGGCGTGTTCTTCCACGACCTTGTCAACCTTTCGGGCGGCGCGAACCCCGGCCATACGGATTGCTTCCAGTCGGATGCCTACATGGACCTCACGATCGAGAACTCCGTCTTCCTGAATTGCGCCGACGAGGACCTCCTGATCAACATCTACTCGACGACCGCGTCGAACTACGGAGCGTATGTCGCGGCGGGGCACGATCCCCTCGCAGGCGGCACGTTCGTGAACAACTGGTTCACCGGCGGCCGGACGAGCCAGCCGGTGCAGATCGGCAGTCCGGCCGGCGCCGATTGGTCGATGTACGGCGGTGTGTGCACAGGCGCAGGGACGCCCTACGGCGGTTGTATGGGCGACGACTCGTCCTCCGTGTGCCACAACATCAGCTTCCGCAACAACACGGTCGTCGCGGGGCAGGGCGGCCCGATCGTCGCCGTGAACTGTGCCGCCGGGACGTCGGCGGCTGCGCGCTCTGCCCAGGCAACGGTTTCCGTAATGGGGAACCTGCTGCCGACGCTCGGAACGTCTTGCGGGCTCGCGGTGACCGTCGGCAACTACTACACGCAGGCTGCGTGCGCCTCAGACACCGCGGCGACTGCCGGATCGCTGGCCGCGGCAGCGCTCGTGAATCCGAATGCGTGTTACAACTTCAACGCCCTGTGCGCGGGCGGAACCCCGTTCGACTTCCATCTCACCGCGGGTTCGGCCGCGCGCGGCAAGGGTGGCATGACAGGGATCGCGACCGACATCGACGGCCTTGCGCGGACGTTCCCCGCCGACGCCGGCGCTGCCCAGTATCACTGAGCCGACGCAGCCGCTCCTCGAGGGCGTTGCGATCTCGAACAGTATGCTCAGTGCGCGGACGAACGCGACCGCCGCACCGGTGCCCGAGCTTCACGCCAACGTCATATCCGCCGAGGAGGCGGCAGCTCGCGCGCAGCGCGTCGGCGTGTTTCCGGCGGCAGAGCTTTCGCGGCGGGCGCGGCTGTTCCGGGCGCTCGAAGAGGTCACGGGCGTCCGGTTTGCCGGGGCGCGGCACGCCGTCGACGACGTCCTGATCTCCTTTGACGAGGGACGAACGCACGTAAGCGACCACCTGCCGCGTGGTCGCGTCATCTCGATTTCCACCTCGCATCAGGCAGCGCGAACCGGTGAGCTCGAGTTCGCGGCGGGCTCGCCGCTGCGCCACCTCGGCGGACCGCACGTCGCCGCCCCGACGCTTCCCGACTCGAACCGGGCGGCGGGGGACGTCGTCGCGAGCGTCGACGGCATTCCGGTGTGGCTCCGAGGTTCCGACGAGCGCCTTCTCCTCACACCGCGCGAGCTCGACGAGGGGGAGACGCTTCGCGACCGGTTGACGTCGCAAGAGCGCCTCCCTCTGATCGCGTTGATCGAATTTCTCCGCGACCGCGGGCCTGCTCCCTGGATGCCGCCGCCGCATCACGCCGTGTTCTTGTTCGACGACCCGAATCTGCACAGGCGGCGCTACGGCTTCGTCGACTTCGAATCGCTCGCCGACTGCGCAACGGCGAACGGATACCACGCCGCGTTCGCGATGATCCCGATCGACGCCTGGTATGCGAGCTCGGGCGCGGTTCGGCTCTTCCGCGACCGCAGCGACGCGTTGTCGCTGCTGATCCACGGCAACGACCACGTCCGGAGGGAGCTCGGCCGCGAGATCGGACCTGACGCCCATCGACGCGCGCTCGCGCAGGCGCTGCGCCGCGTCGCGCGGTTCGAGCGCCGCTACGGCATCCGCGTCGACCGCGTCATGGCACCGCCGCACGGCGCGTGCAGCCGCGACGCCGTCGACCAGATGCTCGTACTCGGCTACGAAGCGCTTGCGATCAGTCGCTCGTACCCGTGGCAGGCGGCGCCCCCGGCCGACGATCCCGCCGCGGGCGCACGCCCCGTGGAGAGCGCCGCCCTCGGGCTGCCGCTCATCCTCCGGACGCCAATCGCCCGAGCGGATCGCCAGGACCTCGCGCTGCGGACGTTCCTTCGTCAGCCGCTCGTCCTGTACGGACACCACGACGATCTCGCCGGTGGCCCGGAGGTTCTTGACGCAGCGGCGGAGGTCGTCCGCGACGTGTCCGGAAGCGACTGGACGTCGCTGCAGGCGATCGCGCGGTCGCGCTACCAAACGAGGCAAACCGGGGATTCGCTCGAGCTCCGCCTTCTGAGCCGGCGTGTGGAGTTGCAGCTTCCCGCCGGGGTCGAGTCACTCATCGTCTCCAGCGCCCGTGTGCTTCGCGAGTGCGACGAGCTGAAAGTTGCGGTCGGCCCCAATGGCCGCGTCGTCGCGAGCGTCGTCGCGCGAGACCATGTACGACCGGAAGCGGTCTCGCCGCCGCGACCGCGACCGTGGCCAATCGCACGGCGCGTGCTCGCCGAGACGCGTGATCGCGTTGAACCTCTACGGCTACGGGTCCGCGGCGTCCCGAAGGTCGGCTGAGGCCGCGATCGCTATGTCGTGCGGCTGCGAACGCGGGCGGGAACGCCCGCGACCACCGTCTGGGCCGGAACGTCGCGTGTCACGACTGCACCCGCGCCGACGAACGCGCCCTCGCCGATCCGCAGGCCGCCCAGGACGACCGCCCCCGAACCGATCGAAGCGCGGCGTTCGACGACGGTGCGTGCAAGTTGCCAATCGTCGCTCTGCTGCAGTTCGCCCCGCTGGTTCGTGGCCCGCGGAAACTTGTCGTTGATGAACATGACTCCATGCCCGACGAAGACCTCGTCTCCAATCTCGACCCCGTCGCAGATGAACGTGTGGCTCTGGATCTTGCAGCGGCGCCCGACAGACGCTCCACGCTGGATCTCCACGAAGGTGCCGATTTGCGTGCCGGCGCCGATCGAACAGCCGTAAAGGTTCGCGAAGGCGTACACGCGGACGTCGTCGCCGAAGTCGACGTCGTGGAGGAGTCTGTAGGGCGCGTCGTTGGCCGGGCTGTCAGCCACGCCCGACGTGGCGGTGAAGCGCATCGACGACGCGTTCCGCCTGCTCCCGCGACATCCCTGGGAACAGCGGCAGCGACAGACACTGGTCGGCTACGGCCTCGGTGACGGGGAACTCGCCGCGGCGGTAGCCGAGGAACTCGAACGCGGGCATCAGGTGAATCGGGTAGGGGTAGTGACGACCCGTCCCGATTCCGTCCTCGCGTAGGGTTTCTGCGAGGCGGTCAGGCTCGGCTACCCGGACCACGAACAGGTGCCAGACCGGCTCGCTGCCGGGTGCGACAGGCGGCACGATGAGTCCTTCGATCCCGGCCAAAGCGCCGCGGTAGAACACGGCGAGCTCCCGGCGTTCCGTGTTCCAATCGTCGAGCCACGGCAGCTTGTGGGCGAGGGCAATCGCCTGGATGGTGTCGAGCCGCGCGGTATACCCCTGCAGCTCGTGCAGGTACTTCGCGCGCTGCCCGTGCTCGCGCAGGGCACGCGCGGTCTCGGCGACCTCCACGCGATCTGTGACCAGAGCACCCGCGTCGCCGAATGCGCCCAGGTTCTTGGCCGGGTAGAAGCTGAAGGCGGCCGCGTCGCCGGCCGCTCCCGCCAGGAACCCGTCTCGTGTGGCGCCGTGTGCCTGGCAGGCGTCCTCGAGCACCGCGAGCCCATGCTTGTCCGCTAGCGCGCGAAGCCGCGTCATGTCGGCCATCTGCCCGTAGAGGTGGACGGGCAGGAGCGCCGCCGTTCGCGAGGTGATCGCCGCGGCGACGGCATCGACGTCGACGTTGTAGTCGGTGAAGGTCGCGTCGACGAGCACCGGCGTCGCGCCTACCTGGGTGATCGCCTCCAGGGTCGCCGCGAAGGTGTTCGCGGGAGCGACGACCTCGTCGCCGCGCCCGATTCCGAGAGCGAGGAGCCCGATGCGGAGCGCGTCGAGACCGCTGGCCATGCCGATACACGCGCTCGTGCCGCACCAGCCGGCAAATGCGTCCTCGAACTCCCGTACCTGCGGCCCGTTGATGAACGCGCCTGTTCGGATGAGCCGTCCGAACTCCTCGACGATGCCGTCTGCGAGATCCTCGTGCGAGGGCGCGAGGTCGAAGAACGGAACGGCGGACTCCGCCGTCGGATGCGCTTCGCGGGTCACTGCGTCGCAGCCTACTCAGGGGGACGCCGTTTGCATCCCCTGAGCTGTGGGACGTGCTGAAACCCCCAAAAGGTGTAGGGCGCAGTCCGTACGGCCGGTTTTCCCGGGTCCGGTCTGGCTTGCGCTGGTTCGTTGAGCCAGGCTTGTCGCTGGGAGCGGCTGTTGGCTCCCGCGTCGGGCGATGCGGAAAGGGGGTCCCGTCGTGTCGGGCAATGCGATCGATCTGTCGAACGCGCGCGGCGAGGGCGGTGCCTGTCAGAAGGTGGTTCGTTGACGACGACGTCGTACCCGATCGCGTTCCACGGCGAGGCTGCTGAGCGCGCCGGCGCACTTCGCCAACGGTGGATTCGGCCGCGCCGTCTCCTCCTGCTCGCCGACATAGCGGCCCTGCTGTTGGCGTTCGAGATTCGAGAGCTCGCCGACGGCGTTCCGGCCGCAGCAGGTCTCGGCCGTGTACTCGCATTCGCTCCGGCGACCTTCGTCTGGGTCGCGCTGGCCGCCGCCGCCGGCCTCTACTCGCGCGACCGGAGGCGGATGTCGCACTCCACCGTCGACGAGCTCGCCGACCTGGTGAAGACCCTCACGCTCGGTGCATGGCTCGTATTCCCGATGACGTGGCTGTTCGGCATCGCCAAGCCCGATCCGCGTGGCCTCGTCGTGTTCTGGGCAGCCGCGGTCGGACTGACCGCGGTCGGCCGTGCGACGGCTCGCGCGGCGAGTGCGCGCGCCGAGCCCGTCGCCGAACGGACGCTGATCGTCGGCGCCGGCGACGTCGGGCAGCTGGTGGGTCGGAAGTTGCTGCAGCACCCCGAGTACCGCCTCCAGCTGGTCGGGTTCGTCGACGCGAATCCTCGCGACCGCCGTTCCGAGCTCGCGGACGTCGCCGTCCTCGGCCGCCTCGACGAGCTCCCGCGGCTGATTCGGGACCTCTCCGTCGAGCGCGTGATCGTCGCGTTCTCGTCCGAGCCCCACGAGGACCTGCTGAACGCGATTCGTGCGCTCCGCAGCCTTCCGGTTCGCGTGGATGTCGTGCCGCGCCTCTTCGAGCTCGTATCTCCCGGAGTCGAGCTGCACGAGGTGGAGGGACTTCCGCTCGTCGGCCTCGCGACCGCGCCGATCTCCTCGGCCGAGGTCGCCGTCAAGCGCGCGCTCGACATCATCGGGTCGTCGCTCCTGCTCGTGCTCTCCTCGCCGCTCTTCGCATACGCCGCCTGGTGCATCAAGCGCGACTCCCCCGGACCGGTGTTCTTCCGGCAGACCAGGCTGGGCGGCGGGATGCGCGAGTTCACGCTGCTCAAGTTCCGGACGATGACCGACGGCGTGCGTGACGACGCGCATCGCGCGTTCATCAAGCAGACGATGAGCGCGTCGTCCAGCGTCGGGACGAACGGCCTCTACAAGCTCGAGAACGAGAGCCGCGTCACCCGCGTCGGACGGTGGCTGCGCCGGTCGAGTCTCGACGAGCTCCCGCAGCTGCTCAACGTCCTTCGTGGCGACATGTCGCTCGTCGGCCCACGCCCGTGCATTCCCTATGAGACCGAGAACTTCGCACCCCACCACTTCGAGCGCTTCCGGATGCCTGCGGGGATCACCGGTCTCTGGCAGGTGACGGCGCGCGCACGAGCCACCTTCGGCGAGGCGCTCGACATGGATGTCGCGTACGTCCGGGGTTGGTCGCTCGGCCTCGACCTTCGGCTTCTCCTCAAGACGCCGTTGCAGCTCCTGCGCGGAGGGACGGCGTGAGCGTGGACTTCGATCGCCCGGTGCGGATCGCCGTCGTCGGACTCGGCTACTGGGGGCCGAACCTCGCGCGCAACGTCCAGGACATCGAGGAAGCCGAGCTCGTCGCGCTCTGCGACATGCGGCCCGGAGTCCTCGAGACGTTCGGACGCCGCTACCCGGCGGCGGCGACGCACGCCGATTTCGAATCCCTGCTCGCCCGATCCGATGTCGACGCCGTGGTCATCGCGACGCCGGTGGGGACGCACTTCCCGCTCGCGTCGGCCGCTCTGCGCGCCGGGAAGCACGTATTCGTCGAGAAGCCCTTGGCCGCGTCTGCCGACGAAGCCGCGCTCCTCATCGACATCGCAGATCAGCGCGACTTGGTGGTCATGCCGGGACACACGTTTCTTTACAGCCCGCCGGTGCTGCTCATCCGTGACCTGATTGCGAGCGGCGAGCTGGGCGAGATCTACTTCATCTCGATGAGTCGCGTCAACCTCGGCTTGCACCAGTCCGACGTAAGCGTCGTCTGGGACCTCGGCCCGCACGACTTCTCGATCCTGCGCTACTGGCTCGACGCCACGCCGTCTCAGGTGAGCGCCTTCAGCCGCGGCTGCATCATCCCTTCGATGCCCGACGTCGCCTTCATCAACCTCGAGTTCCCGGGGTCAACCATCGCCCACGTCGAGCTCTCGTGGCTGGCGCCGAGCAAGCTGCGCCGGACCACGATCGTCGGTTCGTCGAAGATGGTCGTGTACGACGACACGAGCATCGAGCCGGTCCGGATCTTCGACTCCGGCGTCAACTTCCCGAACCCGGATGGATTCGGCGAGCACCGGCTGAGCTACCGGACCGGCGACATCGTCTCTCCGTCGGTGGCGGCGAGTGAGCCGCTCCGGGCCGAGCTCCAGGACTTCTGCGCCGCTGTTCGCGACGGCGGCGTTCCGCGTTCGTCGGCGCTTCTCGGGTACGAGGTGATCCGGATGGTCGAAGCGGTCGACCAGTCGCTGTGCGACCGTGGGGCGCGGGTTGAGCTCGTCGCTCCGCGTGCCGCCTCCGCGGTCGCGGCCGTCGCCTGAGGGCCTCTCGGCCGTGTCGGTCGAGCCTCGGCTGCTTCGGCTGCCCCATTTATCGTCCGACGCTGTAGTGAGTCAACCAACGCCGCCGAGCAAGCTACGCGGGCTGACCGGCCGGTGCGCGATCCGGCTCTATCGCTTCGGCGCGCGCGCACGCAACAAGGTGTTTTCCGTCGCAGCCGGCGGCGGCTTCGCGTCGTTTGGCCGACGAAGCGTGGTCGAGATGCCGGTGCGGATAACCGGCGAGCATCGGATTTCGATCGGTGACGACGTTTTCCTCGGCGCCGGCTGCTGGCTCCGCGCGCACCCTCATGCCGACGGCGTGGCGCTTGAGATCGGGAGCGGGACGAGCGTTACAGGCGCCTGCGTCTTCTCGGCGCAGGAATCTCTTCGTATCGGCCGAGACGTCCTGATCGCGCGGAACGTGTACGTCGCCGACCACCAGCACGCGTTCGAGGACGTCGCGCGCCCGGTGCTCGCGCAGGGTGATTCGAAGGTCCGCGGCGTGGAGATCTGCGACGGCGCCTGGCTCGGTCAGAATGTCGTCGTAGGCCCTGGTGTGCGGATCGGGCGAGGCGCCGTCGTCGGCGCGAATTCTGTCGTCCTGTCCGACGTGCCGGATTACAGCGTGGCCGTGGGCGCGCCTGCGCGAGTCGTCCGCACCTTCGGCTGAGTCCGCCCGCTCCTGGCTGAGTCCGCCCTCTCCGCCTTCGTCAGCGACCGCGCGTCCGACGCCACCGCGACGCCGCGGGACCAAGTGCGCCGTCGTGGACCGACCGGGGTGCGAAGGCGTGACGCAGCGCGAGGCCGGCACGCCGCAGCTTGTCGCGCGTCGAGTCGCCCTCGGCGAGGCGAACCGTGCCGACGAGCTGGCGCAGCGAAAGTGGTGCCGCGCGGTGACCGGGGAATGTCCAGAAAGGGGACAGCACCTGCTCGAGGTGCGCCTCGAGCACCGTCCGCTCGCGCACCGCCGGCAGGTGTCGCGCCCACAGCGACAGCGGCACAGTGGTCCCCCCTGCGAAGAGTGCGTCTGTGGCGTCAAGGGACGTCCGGTAGACGCTCCCGAGCCCCCAGTCGCGCGCGAACGCGGCCGCCTCCGGCCGGTCCACGCCTTCCGTCACCGCCGCGAGGTCGATCATGTCGCGCAGCGCGCGCAATGGTGTATGGGCCCACGCGTGGGCAGCGATCGCGACTGAGTTGTGCGCCGGGGACAGCGTCAGAATCGTGTTCGGCATCGAGTACGACGGGCGCGCGTCTGAAACAACGTCTTCGAACGTCGGTGCGGAGAGGCCGTCGGGCCACTTCAGACGGGTGTGCAGCTCAATTTTGATCGGTAGCGACGGCCAGATCAGCGGGCGCAGGTGGTGGATGTCGACGAACAGCTCGGGATCGCTCACCTCGACGAACCCTGCGTCGATCAGCTTTCGCTGTGCCTCTCGCGCGTCGGGCACCAGAAGGTCCACGTCGCCGTACGCGCGCGCGTGATCGGGGTACAGGTGAGCGATCTCGGGCCCCTTGAACAGGATCATCGGCCCGTCGACGACGGTGCGGATGCGCTCGAGGACGACCGGCGCCGACAGCGCGGTCGCTCGTACGACTCGCTCGTGCGCCTGGAGCCACGCGGGCACCGTTGCTCCCGCGCGCCGAAGGCGCCAAGCGCCGAGCAACTCCACCCCGTGAGCCGCTAGCGCCTCCGGGGGACGCCCCTCGATGAGCTTCGCCACGCGCTGCCAGAGCCCGGAACTCGCCGCCGCGTCGTCGCGTGTGGCGACGCGGAGCGCCGCGCGCTCAGTAGACACCGAGGGTGCCACGCCGCCGCTCGCGGAGGAGCGCACGCTGGAACGCGAACACTCCGAGGGAGAAGACGAAGAGCGCGGACGGAATCAGGATGAGGAAGTCGCTGCCGAGCGTCGACCAGCCCGCGCCGCCGATCAGCGCTTCGCGCATCGCGGTCATCGCGCGCGCGAGCGGGTTCGCGTGAGCGACGGTCTGGAACCAATGCGGCATCAGTGTCAGCGGGAAGAATGCCCCCGACCCGAGTACGAGGAGGCTCGCCGCGAAGTTGATGCCGCCGCTGCCGCGCCGGAACGTCAACTGGCCGGCCGCCGAGAGAATCCCGAGCCCCCAGACGAACGGGATGAACGCAATCAGGATCGCCACTGTCGGAAGCAGTCCCGACGCGTGGAAATGTGCGCCGAAAGCGACGACGATGAAGAGCAGGAAGAGCAGCGTCCGAATCGGGATGTAGATCGAGTCGTAGACGGCAGACCCGAGCTGGATCGTGATCATCCGCGTCGGGGTCAGGAGCAGCGAGTCGAGCGTGCCCATCAGCTGCTCCTGGCGGATCGCCGCGCCGACTCGACCGAGGCCGAGCTGGATGAACGTGCCGAAGATGATCCCGACGGCGACGAATTCGATGTAGCCGGCGTGCGCCCCGTCGTACGTCGGCATCGCACTCGGCTTGATCAGCTTCCCCAGGAAGGTGAAGAGGAACGCCTCGAAGATGAGATTCGCCGCGTCGGTGACGAAAACCATGCGGTAACTCCACGCGGTGAGGAAGTCCCGCCGCATGAACGCGGCGAGCTTCGACGCTTCCGCGCGGAGGCCGACTGCCGGGACGACTTCGCCGACCATCGTCACTCGGCGCCTTCCCTCGTGAGATAGAGGAACGCGTCCTCGACCTTCGGTCGCTCTTCGCGGCAGTCGAGAATCGTCAGGTTCGACGCCGACAGCGCGGCGAAGACGTCGCCGAGGATGGCGTCCCGCTGCAGCGACAGGCGGTACAGACCGTCGCCCGCGGCGGGTGCGACCGCGGCCTTGAACTGGACGGCGTCGCGCACGAGGTTGAGGAGGCGCTCGCCCGACGCGCCGCCGTTCGACAGCGTCACGACGTAAGTCGCGGCGGGCGAGCGCTGCGCCAACTCATCGACGGTGCCGCGGAAACGAACCTCCCCGTCTGCGAGGACGCTGACGTGGTCGGCGAGCGTGCTGATCTCCTCGATCCTTTGCGTCGTCCAGATGACCGCGTGGCCGCGGTTCGCGAGGTCGCGAATGAGGGTGCGGATGGTCTCGGCGCCGGCAGGGTCGAGATCGTGCGTCGCCTCATCGACGAGCAACGCAGGGGGGTCTACGAGCAGCGCCCTCGCGACCGCGAGGCGCTTCAGCATGCCGTGCGAGTATTCGTACGCGCGCTTGAACGCTGCCTGGCTGAGCCCGACCTGCGCCAGCGCCTCGGAGGCGCGGGCGACGGCCTGGCGGCGGCTGAGGCCGTGCAGGCGTGCGAAGAACACGAGGTTCTCGAGCCCGGAGATGCGCAGGTAGAACGACCGGTCGCTCGACGGGATCAGGCCGATCGGAGCCGGGCCGCGATGGCGTCCCGGATTCGGCCGCGTGTTCGCAATCGACACCCGCCCGCGCGACGCCTCCACGAGGCCCGTCAGGATGCGGAGGAACGTCGTCTTGCCTGCGCCGTTCGGCCCGAGCAGCGCGTGGATCTCGCCTGCCGGAACTTCGAGCGAGACATCCCGGAGCACCCAGCGGCCCCCGAACTCGCGCCAGACATGGCGGGCACTGATGACGGCAGGCGTATGCTCGCGTTCGGCGATCATCGTTCGCTCGAGGCTCGATCCGGTGCGGTGAAAGGCGGTGTGTCCGCCGGCCGCGTCCTCACATCGTCGTTCACGTGCAGCGGAGGCAGCAACTGGCCAATCGGGCAGGTTCATGACGCCGTCGCGATCCGGCGCAGCCGATACCTGCGAAGCTCGTCGAACACAGTCGGGTTGCGCCATGCACAGACGAGCAGGTATGCGGCCGCGCCGACGACGACCGATGCGACCAGGCGTAGCTGCGGTGCGGCGTGGTTCTGCTCGAGGAAGTGATCGAGCGCGAAGACGAGGAGCGCCATCGCCGCCGACGCCTCGACCACGCCGCGAAGCGCGCGGGCTACCGTCGACAGCCGCACTCCGATCGCCCGCGTCGCGATGTGGAGGTTGACGGGCACGATCACGCACGTGTTCGTCAGGGCGTAGGCGAACGCCACTCCACGCACCCCCCAGTGAAGCCCGACGACGAATGCGGTCAGATCGAGGGCGAAGGCGAACGCCGTCATCCGCACGAGCAGTCCGCTCCGGTTGCGGCTTTGAAGGACGCCCCCGTTGAAGGCGACGAGCGACTGGATCAGCGCCACCCACGCCAGCACCTGGATCACGGGAATCGCCGGCGCCCACTTCTGGCCGAGGACGACATGGACGAGCTCCGGGCAGACGAGGATCGCCCCGAGCATCGTGGGGACAATCGCCGACGCAAGCAGCCGCAGTGCTCGAAGCCACAGGCGCTGCATTGCTTCCACGTCGTTCTGCAGGCTCGCGAGCGCTGGGATCAGCACGTTTTGCGCCGGCCACACGAGCCGCTCGGCCGGAATGAGGATGACGCTGTAGCCGATCGAGTAGATGCCCAGCGCGTGGGCGCCGAGGAACCGGCCGACGAGCAGGTTGTCGGCGTTGCGGTCGCCTTCGGTCAGGAATCGCGAGGCGAAGACGTTCGTGCTGAACGTCGCCATGCGCTTCAGGCTTGCGAGCGAGAACGCGAACCTCGGCTTCCACGGCGAGACGGCCCAGATCGTCACCATCGACGCGAGCCCCAGGGCGAGCGCCTGCAGGATCAAAGCCCACGGGCCGAGTCCTGCCGCGGCAGATGCGATACCCACGGCGGATGCGACAACGGCCGCGAACATTCCGCGCAACTCGAGCGCCTTGAACTCCATGCGCCGCCAGAGCAACGACGCCTGCGTCGTCATGAGCGCGCCGACGACGAGGCCCGAAGCGACGGCGACGAACATCCAGCGCACGCGCGGCTCGCCGTAGAAGGCGGCTACGTACGGTGCCGCGAAAAATGCCCCGGCGAAGCAGATCGTGGCGACGCCGAGACCGGCCCAGAATGCGGTCGCGCAATCCTCCTCCGTCAGGTCGGGCAGCTGGACGATGCTCGCGCTGAAGCCCACGTCGCTCAGCAACTGGATGAGCCCGGAGAACACCAGCACCAGTCCCGCGATCCCGAAGTCTCGGGGGGTCAGCATCCGGGCAAGGATCACGACCATCGCGGTGCGCGATACCTGCGCGGTCACCTGCGTCGCCGTCTTCCACAGCATTCCGCTCCTCATCCGAGACCCGATGAGGGAGCCTTCGGGGCGTGCCGTCGCCGCGGCGACCGAAGCGCCGGGCTCAATCGGGACGACGCCTGCCGGCGCTTCACCGGTCGCTTCGATGGAGAGATTCGTCATGGCCGGCGCTTGCTCGGAACGTACAGCCGCACTTGGCCCGGCACACCTGCCCGATGAACCAGACGATTCGGGTTCGCCTAGCCGAGTGGCGAGGTGATCGACCCACGGTGCAAGGGAGCGGCCGCCTCCGGCCAAAGGGGAGGCGGCCGCCGGGACGTCGTCCCTGCGGTCGTCGTCGGCACCCCGGCGGCGCGGGCGTATCACCCGCGAGGGGTACCGCCGGCGACCCCTTTGGCCCGTCAGGTCGCCGGACGGCCCCCGCCGCAGCCGATCCGAGTGACTGGGATTGGTCGGTGCGGTCGCGGCGCCCGCCGCGGCTGACGGGCGATCCGCAGCGCGAACTTACGACGTTCGCGCCCCTCGTTACTACCCCTCACGCGTCTAGATTCATGCGCGCCGTCGTCGTCGAATGGACGGACCGCGCGCAGCCGAAGCGACATCGGCAGCGGGACGCCGTTCCTCGCTCCGCAAAAGTCTAGGTTTCGCGCCACCTATTTACACGGTGGCGGCCATGACCTATATAGACATTCTGACTGGGAATCGATCGAAAGGCGGCTCTTTCGATGGGGAGTGGAACTGCGGCACGTAGGGTCGTGTTGTTCGACCAGCATCCACTTTGGCTGGATGCACTGGAGCAACTGCTCTCGCAGGACAAGATCGAGGTGGTCGGGAAGTCGACCGACCCCGAGGAGGCGGCGGAGCTCGTCGAGGAGCTGAAGCCGGACGTCTTCATCTCGGAGCTCAGCAGCGGCGAGGAGATGGACGCCGAGCTCGAGAGCGTCCGGCGCGCCCGGGCGGCGCATCCGGACGTCCGGACGGTCGTGCTGACGCCGTCCGACGACCGCGACCAGATCGACGCCGCGTTCGACGCGGGCGCCGGCGTCGTCTGCGTGAAGACGGCCGCGCCGGACGACCTCCTGACCGCGATCCGGCAGTCGTTCTGCCACTCGATCTACGTGGCGGATCTCAACGCGCGCCGCTCGGCGCACGTTGCGGAGCGGCGCCGGACGGAGGTCCCGGAGCTGACGAAGCGCGAGCTCGAGATCCTGCGTCTCGTGGCGGAGGGCTCGTCGAACTCGCAGCTCGCGCGGATGCTGTGGGTCACCGAGCAGACGGTGAAGTTCCACCTGTCGAACATCTACCGGAAGCTCGGCGTCGCGAACCGCACCGAGGCCAGCCGGTGGGCGCAGCTGAACGGCCTGCTCGGGCCGGCGCCTGCGGCTGAAGCAGCAGTCGCGTAGAGAAAGAACGCGCGCGGGGCGTGCCGGCGCGAGCCGGTGCGCCCTTCGCGTCGCCTCAGCGGCGCGCGCTCGCGAGGAGCCGGAGGCCGTCCCGGCCGCCGGCGGCGAAGAACGACGCGGGTGCGACGGCCGTCACCTCGGTGTTCGCGCTGTGGATCGGGCGCAGGTGTGACGCGGGTGCCCAGCCACCGCCGGGGGCCTGCGCGAGGTGGACGCCGTCGAAGCGGTAGAGGAACCCGTTGCACGTCGGCGAGCCGCCGTCCCAGCTCTCGGCCGTCGCGATGGGCGCCCACCGGTCGTGGCTCCCCGGCAGCCGGATCGCGCGGCTCACGGGACGGCCGTTTACCCACACGCGCCACCAGCCGTGGTGTGCGTGCATCTCCAGGACCGCGACGTGGACCGGAGCGCCGTCCTGCACGTTCTGGCGCACTGTGTGGTACGACGGCTCGCGGCCGGGACGGGCGACCTCGTAGTAGATGTCGTTCGCGCCGAGGAGCGGGAAGCTGCTGAGCCCCACCTGGATCCACTCGTTTGTCCCGTTCGGGCCCTCGCCTGGACCTCCGAGCCCGACCCAGCCGGCCACGTGGCCCGCAGAGATCAGCGAGCCGAGCGGGGTGAGGACGCCGCTGACGCCGAACGCAGGGTCGACGGCGGCCATCCCGGCGTAGGTGTAGGTGCCCGCGCCGCACGCGAGCGCCGAGGGCGCGGCTGCGGCGGCGAGCGCCGCGAACGCGGCTGCGAGGACGAGGCGAGTCGCGAGTTTGCGGCGAATCGAGCGACCCTTCACGCGCTCTTCTGTCGGCGCGCCGCGCGGCGGCGCTCTCCCTCCAAAGGGTGATTCGAGACCCTACGCGGCGAACCGCAGCGTCAACACCGCGTGCTTGCCGCGGCCGTCGACGGCGCCGATGCGGAGCACGAGGCGCCCGGATGCGCCACGTGCGTACGGAAGGACGAGCGCGACCGGCGTCGCACCGACGACGGCCGGAGCGGCCAGGCGTGCGCTCTGCTTCGGGTAGCGGACCGTCCCGACGCGGCTTCCCGCGCCGAAGAGAAGGGCGTGCCCGCGGTACGAAGCGGTCAGGGTCAGCCGCGCGGGCTCGTCGGTCGCGAGCGCGCCGCTGATCCGGAGCGTCGAGCCGACGACGCGCGCCGTGATCCCGGACGTGCCGCAGCGGCTCGCGAAGAGCCGCGGCGCCGTCGTCGAGCGCGAGAAGGGCAGCGCGAGCGGTGTCGCAGCCGGATCGGCGGACGCCGTGAGCTGCAGCGCGCCCGCGCTCGCGCCTGCGGCCATGCGCACGACGACGTTGACCTCGCGCCCGGCGGCCGACGCCGCGGAGAAGGAGGTTGCCGGTGCCCGCAGCTGCGCGCGGCCGATGCGCGTGCCCGGCAGGAGCTGGATCGGCTGCCCCGCGGCGTCGGTGACGGCGAGCTGGACGGCCGTCTGCAGCCGCGCCTCGATCGTCGTCGCGAGCATCAGCGTCGCCCCCTGCGGCCGCGCGCGGAGCGGGGTGCCGAACGACGAACAGCCGAGCGCGAGCAGCGAAGGATGCGCTCCGGAGCCGCCCGAGCCGCCGGAGCCGCCCGACCCGCCCGAGCCCCCGCCCGAGCCGCCGGAACCGCCCGAGCCTCCGGAACCGGAGCCCGAGCCGCCGCCGGTCCCGCTCGCGGCGCTGCAGTCGAGCACGAGCGTCGTCCCGAGATGACTCGGCGGCACGCTCATCGTGTCGCTCTCGACGGTCGTCTGCGTCGGGTCGCCCGGCGCGTGGCAGTCCGACTTCTGGACGATCACGCGGTAGTAGCCCTGCTTCACCGACCAGCCGAACGAGCCGGTGCTCGAGCTGAGCTCGGGGTTCGTCGGCGTCGTCGGCGAGAGGATGTCGCTGCCGCTCGGCACCTGCCCGAACGGTCCGTCGGGGGAGCTCGAGACGAGCAGGGTGACCGTCGCGCCCGCGATCGGGCTGCCGTTGACGTCGACGATGCCGGTGCACGACGAGCAGCCCGCCTCGCGTGTCGTCGCGGCGCGACCATTCGCCCCTGCGCATGCGACCGCAGCCACTGCGGCGAGGACGCCGAGTTTCGCCCCGACGCGGAGCGTTCCCCCCTGCATGCGCCTAACCGTGCACCACGCCCGGTGGGGCGGCAACTCGCCGAACGGATAGGTTCGAAATCCTATGTTGCCGAGCCCTGCGGCAGTGATGAATATGGGTGACGTACGTGCAAACGACGCAGTCGGACGCGAGATCGGGGGCTTGATGTCCATGAGCGATCACACGATGTGCTCGGCGGATCGGCCGGCGCCGACCGTTTCCGAGTACAGCGCGCCGTGCATCGTCGAGATCGGTTCCGTCGTGGAGTTGACGCAGGGAGGCAGCCCATTCCTCCCGATCACCAGCGACAAGACGTACACGATCTCGTCGATCACGTACTGATCAACTCCGGGCGCGGGCCCTTGCCGAGGCACTCGGCGGGGCCCGCAAGCGGAGCGGTATCCGCAGCGGCTCCTCGCCCGTTGTCGAGCATGTGAGACACCCGCTCGCGCTGCTCCTGATGGTCGCCGGCCAGGCCGCGCTGGCGCTCTTCGCGCCGTCTGTCGCAATCGGACCGGCCTTCGCGAGCTTCGTCGCGGCGGGTCTCGTGCTGGCGCGTTAGGGCCTTCGCGGCACCCCCGACACGGGGAGTACGATGGTCGCCTCGGAAAAGGGCAAGCGTTTGTACCGCCTGTCGCGGCGGAAGAGAGGAATTGCGTGTTCGAGAGATTTACTGAACGGGCTCGTCAGGTCGTCGTCCTCGCACAGGACGAGGCGCGTGCGCTCAAGCACAACTACATCGGCACGGAGCACATCCTGCTCGGTCTGTTGCGCGAGGAGGAGGGGCTCGCTGCGCGCGTGCTGGAGTCGCTCGACATCACGGTCGAGGAGGTGCGCGCGCAGGTTGCGCGCATCGTCGGCCAGGGCGACGAGGTCACGACCGGCCAGATCCCGTTTACCCCGCGAGCGAAGAAGGTGCTGGAGCTCGCGCTGCGCGAGGCGCTCTCGCTCGGACACAACTACATCGGCACCGAGCACATCCTGCTCGGGCTCGTGCGCGAGAACGAGGGTGTCGCGGCGCGCATCCTGCTCGACTTCGACGCGGATGCGGAGAAGATCCGCAACGAGATCATCCGGATGCTGTCGGGCCCCGGCCGGCGGCAGGGCGGCGCGCAGGGCGGCGGCGGCGAGAAGGGCAAGAGCTCGAAGCTGCTCGACCAGTTCGGCCGCAACCTGACGAAGCAGGCGCAGGAGGGGAAGCTCGATCCGGTGGTGGGACGCCAGACGGAGATCGAGCGCGTCATGCAGATCCTCTCGCGGCGCACGAAGAACAACCCGGTCCTGATCGGCGAGCCCGGGGTCGGCAAGACGGCCGTCGTCGAGGGCCTCGCCTCGCGCATCGCCTCGAATCAGGTGCCCGACATCCTGAAGGGCAAGCAGATCTACACGCTCGACCTCGCGGCGCTCGTCGCCGGGTCGAAGTACCGCGGCGAGTTCGAGGAGCGCCTGAAGAAGGTGATGAAGGAGATCACCCAGCGCGGCGACATCATCCTGTTCATCGACGAGCTGCACAACCTCGTCGGAGCGGGCGCGGCCGAGGGCGCGATCGACGCGGCGTCGATTCTCAAGCCGGCGCTCGCGCGCGGCGAGCTGCAGACGATCGGCGCGACGACGCTCGACGAGTACCGCAAGTACCTCGAGCGCGACGCAGCGCTGGAGCGGCGGTTCCAGCAGATCCGGGTCGAGGAGCCGACGACGGACGACACGGTGCAGATCCTGCGCGGGCTGCGCGACCGGTACGAGGCCCACCACCGCTGCAAGATCACCGACGAGGCGCTCGAGGCTGCCGCGACGCTCGCGGACCGCTACATCCAGGATCGCCATCTCCCCGACAAGGCGATCGACCTGATCGACGAGGCCGCGTCGCGGATGCGCATCAAGACGATGACGGCGCCGCCGCGCTACCGGGAGCTCGAGGAGGAGATCGAGAAGGTCCGGAAGGACAAGGAAGCCGCGATCGAGGGCCAGGAGTTCGAGAAGGCGGCCTCGCTGCGCGACAAGGAGCGCAAGCTCACGCAGAAGAAACGGGAGCTCGAGGAGCAGTGGCGCGAGTCCGAGCAGACCGAGCAGCCGGAGATCGGCGAGGAGGAGATCGCCGACATCGTCTCGATGTGGACCGGCATCCCGGTGTTCAAGCTGACGGAGGCGGAGTCGCAGCGGCTCACGCGCATGGAGGAGGAGCTGCACAAGCGCGTGATCGGCCAGGACGCGGCGATCATCGCCGTGTCGAAGGCGATCCGCCGCGCGCGCGCGGGCATCAAGGACCCGAAGCGGCCGACAGGCTCGTTCATCTTCCTCGGGCCGTCGGGCGTCGGGAAGACCGAGCTCGCGCGGACGCTCGCCGAGTTCCTGTTCGGCGACGAGGACGCGATGATCCAGATCGACATGTCGGAGTACATGGAGAAGCACGCGGTCTCGCGGCTCGTCGGCTCGCCGCCGGGGTACATCGGCTACGACGAAGGCGGCCAGCTGACCGAGGCGGTGCGGCGGAAGCCCTACTCCGTCGTGCTCTTCGACGAGATCGAGAAGGCGCACCCGGACGTCTTCAACATCCTCCTGCAGATCCTCGAGGACGGGAAGCTGACCGATTCGCAGGGTCGCAAGGTCGACTTCCGGAACGTGATCGTGATCATGACGTCGAACATCGGGTCGGCGTCGATCTCGAAGAACGTCGCACTCGGGTTCAACCTCTCGGACGAGCAGGGGCTCTCCTACGACGACATGAAGACGCGCGTGATGGGCGACCTGAAGAAGGTGTTCCGCCCCGAGCTGCTCAACCGCATCGACGAGATCATCGTCTTCCCGAAGCTGACGAAGGACGAGATCCTCCAGATCGTCGACCTGCTGATGAACCGTCTGCGCGTGCAGATGGCGGAGCACGAGGTGACGATCGAGCTGACGGACGAGGCGAAGGACCTGCTCGTCGAGAAGGGGTGGGACCCGACGATGGGTGCGCGCCCGCTGCGCCGCGCGATCCAGCGTTACATCGAGGACCCGCTCGCCGACTTCGTCCTCGGCCGCCAGCTCGAGCCGGGCTCCACGATCCTCGTCGCCCGCAAGAACGCGGAGGAGGTCGACATCACCGTCGTCCCGCCGGCGCCGCCCGAGGCGATCGGCGTGGGCGCGGCGCCCGACGCGCCCCCCGCGACCGCGGACGACTAACCGGGCTGCTGCGGGGGGCCGGCTGTCGGCTGGCGCCCCGCGTCAGTCGTCGAGCTGCCAGACGTCGTCGCGCAGGAGCGGGATCTCTGCGCCGTCGGCGGTGATGCCGTCGACGTCGACGTCGGGGCCGCCGACCATGAAGTCCGTGTGCACCGTCGAGACGTTGACGGCTTCGCCCGCGTCGCCGTCGACCGCCTCGGCGTACGCGGCGCCGTAGGCGATGTGGCAGGTCGCGTTCTCGTCGAAGAGCGTCTCGAAGAACGTCACGCCGAGCTGCCCGATGCGCGAGGTGCCGTCGACGAGCGCGATCTCGCCGAGGTAGGCGGCGTTGTCGTCCGTCGCGAGCTGGCCGCGGATCACGTCCTCGCCCTCGTCCGCGCTCAGGTCGACGATGCGGCCGCCTTCGAAGCGCACCTCGAGCCCCTGCACGACGCGGCCGTAGAGCGCGAGCGGCCGCGTCGACCGGACGTGTCCGTCCGCGCGGAACTTGTCCGGCGTCGTGAACACCTCCTCCGTCGGCATGTTCGCGACGTACGGCAAACCCTGCGCCGTCTGCGACTCGCACCCCTGCCAGCGCGACTGCGGCAGCAGCCCGACGGTGAGGTCGGTGCCGGAGCCGCGGAAGCGCACGGCGTCGAGGCGCAGCTGGTTGAGCGCCGCCGCGCGGCGGCCGATGCGCGCGACGTGCTCCTTCCATGCCGCGACCGGATCCTGTTCGTCGAGCCGCACCGTGTACTCGACGAGCTCCCAGAGGCGGTCGACGTCCGGCTCCCCGAACATCTGCTGCGCCCAGCCCGCGTTCGGCACGCCGATCACGACCCAGTTGTTGAGCTGCTCGTTGATCTGACGCGCGTTCTCCTCGGCGTACTCGATCATCCGCGCGCGCCCGACGCGGCCCCCGGGGAGGTCCGCGAGCAGGTCGGGCTCCGCGTCACCGGTCAGCGCCACGACCGCCGCGCGCTCGTCGCCCGTTGTCCGCGCGCGGCGCAGGAGCCACGGCGGCGTCCACGACAGCACGTCGTCGGCGGCGCCTTCGATCAGCGCGCGCCGGACGTGCTGGTCGGTGTAGTAGACGTCGACGTACGACGCGCCCGCGCGATAGGCAGCGCGCGTGACCGCGCGCGCGACGTCCGCGTGCTCCACGCGCGCAGTCACGTCGACGAGCTGGCCCGGCTGCACGTTCGCGCCGACGCGGACCGCGAGCCCCGCGTACCGCTCGATGCGCTCGGCGCGTGCGCTACTCAAGAACCCACGTCTCGTCGCGCATGATCGGCACCGCTTCGCCGCCGGCGCTGAGGCCGTCGATCTCCAGCTCCGGGCGGCCGACCATGAAGTCGGTGTGCACCGTCGACATGTTGAAGCCGTCGCCGGGCTCGCCGTCCATGCAGTCGGCGATGCCGAAGCCCCAGGCGATGTGGCAGCTCGCGTTCTCGTCGAACAGCGTGTCGAAGTACGTGAGCCCCGTCCGCCCGACGCGGGACGACCTCTCGACGATGGAGAGCTCGCCCAGGTAGCGCGCGCGCTCGTCCGAGTCGAGCTGGCCGCGGACGACGTCCGCGCCCACGTCTGCGTCGACGTCGACGATGCGACCGCCCTCGAGCGTCAGCCGCAGTCCTTCGACGACGTCGCCGAGCAGCGCGAGCGGCCGTGACGACGAGACAACGCCGTCGGCGCGCCGGCAGTCCGGCGTCGTGTAGATCTCCTCGGTCGGCATGTTCGGGACATAGCGGCGGCCGTCGGCCGTCAGGTAGCGCGCGGCGGTCCAGCGGGCGTTCGGCAGCAGCCCGACGGTGAGGTCGGTGCCGGGCCCGTGATAGCGAAGGGCGTCGAAGCGGCGCGCGGTCAGCTGCTCGGCGCGCCGCTCGAGCGTCGTCATGTGCTCGTCCCAGGCCGCGACGGGATCCTCCTCGTCGAGCCGCACGCAGAATGCGACCGCTTCCCACATCCGCTCGACGTCCGGCTCGCCGAAGACCTGCTCGGCCCATCCGGCGTTCGGGTACGCGACGCCCGTCCAGTTGACGAGGCGCTGCATGAACATCGGCAGGACGATCTCGATCGCCTCCTTCATCCGGGCGCGCCCGACGCGCTCGCCGTCGAGATCCGCGAGCAGCTTCGGCTCCGGGTCGCCTGTCGTGCCGATCGAGGCGTTGTGGCTCGCGTGGCGGTAGCGCTCCTTGATCCACTCCGGGCTGAACTCGAGCGCCTCGTCCGGCCCGAGCTCGATCATCGCCCGCCGCACGTGCTGGTCGAGGTAGACGACGTCGACGTACCTGGCGCCGGCGCGGTACGACGCGCGCGTGAGCGCGCGGACGAACGGCGCGTGCTCGACCGGTGCCGTGATGAACACCGTCTGACCCTCGCCGACGTTCGCGCCGACCCGCACGGCGAGCTCGGCATAGCGCTCGAGCCGCGAATCCAGCTCAGGCGGCATGGAAGCGGGTGCGGGCCACGGCGGCTGACAATAGAGGGTGGGATATCACGTGTCGAGCGGGACGTCGTCCCACGTCGACCCGTCGCCGCATAGCCAGTTCAGCGCGTGGTGGCGCTCGACCGCGATCGAGTGTGCCTCGGTGCGCTGCTCCGGCGTCAGGTGGCGGTAGACGGTGTCGTAGGCGCCGAAGTCGCCTCGCACCGGCGCGGGCAGGAGCCCCTGCTCGTAGCCGCGCATCGCCGTCGCGGCGACGAGCTGGTCGGCCGTCGAGAAATGCTCCGGGAGGTCGAGCGCGCCTGCGTCCTGCAGGTCGGCCGTGCGCGCGCGCCAGTGCCACAGCCGCGCCGTCCGCCGCTCGAGCTCGACCTCCTCCTCCGCGCGCAGGCGCCCCTCGTCGAGCGCAATCGCGCACGTCTCGTCCGCGTCGAACGGCGTGTCGTACGGCGGCAGCTCGACCAGCTGCAGCGCCCACAGCAGCGTGCCCAGGGCCTCGCCGCGCCAGACTGCTTCGACGACGGCCTCGTCCTCGGACGGCAGCCGGTCGAGCGCGGCGCGCAGCTCCGCCTGGAGCGTGCGTGCGCGCTCGACCACCTCGTTCTGCGCGCGGTGCTTGCGGCGGGCCACCGCACGCGACATTAGATGAACACGCGACCGCCCTCGGTGACCGTCTCGCCTCGGTCGCCGCCTCCGACGTCGAATCGTTTCCGCTTCGCTGCTCGATCGTTCGACTCGCGTCACAGTGCCGTCGGAAGCGGTGGCTAGCGTGACGGCGATGGCGAAGGCGGCGGCGCTGCAGCACGTGTGCACGGAGTGCGGCACCTCGTCCGGGCGCTGGCTCGGGCGCTGTCCCGGCTGCGGCGAGTTCGGGACGATGGCGGCCGAGCTGCCGCCGCGCGGGCCCCGTCGCGGCGCCCGCTCCGGCGCCGGGGCGCCGCGGCCGCCGCTTCGGCTCGTCGACGTCGTCGCCGAGGAGAGCGAGCGGATTCCAACCGACGTGACGGAGCTCGACCGCGTCCTCGGCGGCGGGCTCGTGCCCGCGTCGCTCGTGCTGGTCGGCGGCGAGCCGGGCGTCGGGAAGTCGACGCTGCTCCTGTCGGCGCTCGGCGCGATCTCGCGCTCGCGGCGGGCGCTGCTGATCACCGGCGAGGAGTCGGTGGCACAGGTCAAGCTGCGGGCGGCGCGGCTCGGCGGGTGCGGCGACGTCGAGATCCTCGCCGAGACGGAACTCGAGGCGGTGTGCGAGGCGATCGAGCGATGGGCCCCTGCGGTCTGCGTGATCGACTCGGTGCAGACGCTGTGGTCGCAGGAGGTGGGCTCCGCGCCCGGATCCGTCTCCCAGGTGCGTGAGGCGGCGGCGCGCCTGCTGCGGGTCGCGAAGGAGGCAGGGGTCGCGACCTTCCTCGTGGGGCACGTGACGAAGGACGGCGCCGTGGCGGGGCCGCGCGTGCTCGAGCACCTCGTCGACTGCGTGCTGCAGTTCGAGGGCGACCGCTACCACGAGCACCGCATCCTGAGGGCCGTGAAGAACCGCTTCGGCTCGACGAACGAACTCGGCGTCTTCGAGATGACCGGCGGCGGCCTGGTCGGCGTCCCTGACCCCTCGGAGCTGTTCGGGAAGACGCACGACGGCGAGATCGGGGCCGCCGTCACCTGCACCCTCGAAGGCACGAGGCCGCTGCTGCTCGAGATCCAGGCGCTCGTCGCGGCGACCGATCTCGCCATGCCGCGACGGGTCGGCACCGGCGTCGACCCCAAGCGGCTCGCGATGATCGTCGCCGTCCTGTCGCGCCACGCCGGCGTCGCGCTCGGCGCGGCCGACGTCTTCGTCAACGTCGCCGGCGGCGTGCGGATCGACGAACCCGGAGCCGACCTCGGAATCGCCGTCGCGATCGCGTCGGCGGCGCGCGGCGTCCCGGTTCGCGAGAACCTCGTCTCGTTCGGCGAGATCGGTCTGACCGGCCGCCTGCGCCCCGCGACGCAGGCCGACCGCCGCGCGGAGGAGGCCCGGAAGTTCGGCTCGCGCACCGTCCTCGGGCCGGGCACGGAGACGCTGCGCGCCGCGCTGGCCGCCGCGTTGTCGGAAAAGGCGTCCTAGCAGGGATTTCGCGAAAAACAGCGGATTTGCAGGGTTTCTGGTACCCTGAAGTCCTTCGCCGGCGAGCCTTTCGGGCCGCCGGCACTTTCGCGACTACGGAAAGAAAGGGCGCACTTGTACAAGGTCGGCGACAAGGTGGTGTACCCCCACCACGGTGCTGGGACGGTCGTGAAGCGTGAGAAGAAGGAAGTCCTGGGCGAGAAGCGCGAGTACCTCACGATCAAGATCCTGCACAACGACATGACCGTGAACGTCCCTGCCGAGAACGCCGAGCGCGTCGGACTGCGCAAGGTGATCGACGAAGAGGCGGTCAAGAAGGTCGTCAAGTACCTGACCTCCGGCGGGACCGAGATGCCGAAGAACTGGAACCGCCGCTTCAAGCACAACCGCGACAAGATGAAGACCGGCGACATCTACGAGCTCGCCGAGGTCGTCCGGAACCTCGCGCTCCGCGACGGCGAGAAGGGCCTCTCGACCGGCGAGAAGCAGATGTACGTGAAGGCGAAGAAGATCCTCGCCTCCGAGCTGATGTACGCGAAGAACATGAGCGAGGACGAAGCGCTCGAGTGGCTCGAGGAGACGCTGACGAACGGCGCGCGCAAGACGCACGCCGCGGCCGCGCGCTCGGCCGCCGCCGCCGAGAAGAAGCCCGCCGCCCCGGCGAAGGCCAAGACGGCCGCGACAAAGACCGCGCCCGCGAAGAAGGCGTCCGCCGCGGCGAAGAAGACGCCGTCGAAGACGGGGGGCGCGAAGTCCGCGTCCAAGTCCGCCAAGGCGAAGCCGGCCGCCGCGCGCAAGCGCGCCGCGGCGGCGCGGTAGCCGGCCGCGCCCTTCCCGGCGGGGGCCGGGCTCCAGCCTGGCCTTCGCGTCCGGTTGACTGTGCGCGATGAGCACCTGGGCCGTTCTCGTCGCCGCGGGTCGAGGCGAGCGGCTGGGGGAGGGGCGGCCGAAGGCGTTCGCGCGGCTCGGCGAGCTGCCGCTGCTCGCGGAGCCGCTGCGGCGGCTGGACGAGAGCGCGTGGGTCGACGCGGTCGTCGTGGTCGCGCCCCCGGGCTGGGAGGAGCCGGCGATCCTGCTGGCCGAGGAGGTCGGCGCATCCAAGGTGAGCGCCTGTGTCGCGGGCGGCGAGACGCGGACGGACTCGGTCCGGGCCGGGGTGGCCGAGGTTCCGGAGGACGCCGCCGCGATCCTCGTCCACGACGCGGCGCGGCCGTTCGTCACGGACGACGTGGTCGAGCGCGTCGTGTCGGCGCTCGGCGAGGGGTTCGACGGCGCAGTACCCGCCGTGCCGGTCGCAGACACGCTGAAGCGCGTCGACTCCGGCGTCGTCGTGGAGACGCTGGCGCGCGACGACGTCGTCGCGGTGCAGACGCCGCAGGGGTTCGTCGCTCCGGTCCTGCGCGCGGCGCTCGTCCGCCAGGAGGCGGTGCGGGCGACGGACTGCGCCGCGCTGGTGGAGGCGGCCGGCGGCCGCGTCAAGGTCGTCGCCGGCGACGAGCGGCTGCTGAAGGTGACGACGCGCGCCGACCTCGAGCGCGTGGCGGCATGGCTGTAGAGGCCGTGGTGTTCGACGTGGGGGAGACCCTCGTCGACGAGACGGGGATGTGGACGCGCGTCGCCGGCGCCGCAGGGCTCACGCCGTTCACGCTGATGGCCGGGATCGGCGCGACGATCGCGCTCGGGCGGCCGCACTCCGACGTGTGGGAGCTGCTCGGCGTCGAGGATGCGCCGGGCAGCTGGAAGATGGACGACTGGTACCCGGACGCGCGGCCGTGCCTGGAACGGCTGCGCCGCAGCGGCTACCGCGTGTGCGCGTGCGGCAACACGCCCGCGTTCGTCGAGCGGGAGCTGGCGCCGCTCGTCGACGCGGCCGCGTCCTCGGAGTCGCTCGGCGTCTCGAAGCCGGCGCCTGCGTTCTTCGCACGCGTCGCCGACCTGGCCGGCGTCTCGCCGGCGAAGATCGCGTACGTCGGCGACCGCGTGGACAACGACATCGCACCGGCGCTCGCCGCCGGGATGGTCGCGGTGCACGTCCGCCGCGGCCCGTGGGGCCACCTGCAGGCGCCGCCCCCGAAGGCGATCCGCATCGGCTCGCTCGACGAGCTGCCGGAGGCGCTTCCGTGAGCTACAGGGTCGGGGTCGGCGTCGACGCGCACCAGCTCGCGGACGGCGTGCCGCTCGTGCTCGGCGGTGTCCGGATCGACCACCCGCGCGGCCTCGCCGGACACTCCGACGGCGACGTGCTCGCACACGCACTCGTCGACGCGATCCTCGGCGCAGCCGGCCTCGGTGACATCGGCTCGCTCTTCCCGTCCGGCGACATGCGCTTCCGCGGCGCGGACAGCCTCGACCTGCTCCGCGAGGCCTACCGGCAGGTGACCGCGGCGGGGTGGGCGCTCGTTAACGCCGACTGCGTGCTCGTCGGCGAGGAGCCGCGCGTCGCGCCGCACCGCGAGGAGATGAGGCGGCGTTTGTCGGCTGCGCTCGGCGGGGGCGAGGTGAACGTGCGCGCCACGACGACCGACGGGCTCGGCTTCCCCGGGCGAGGGGAGGGGCTCGCGGCGCACGCGGTGGCGCTGCTCGAGCGCCGTTCACCGAGCTGAGGGCGCCGCTGGGCGTCGCGTTCAGGCGCGCTGCGTCCGCCGCCGGCGAACCTGCAGGCGGTGGTGGAGATCCAGGCGCACCGCGCGAACGACCAGCTCTCGCTCCGGCGGTTGCTGGCGGCCGGGCCGTCGTCGATCGAAGTCGACGTCGGCCTCGCCGGATCCCGCGTCGTCGTCGCGCACGACCTCGACCACGGCGACGCGTCGGGGCTGACGCTGGAGCAGATCCTCGACGGCGCCGGGTCGACTCCGCTCGTCGTCGAGGCAAAGTGCGTGCCGCCGCTCACCCCGGCCGCGGACGAGTTCGCGCGGGCGCTCCGGCCGTACCTGGACAGAATCGCCGTCGCGTCCTTCGACGAGCGCGTGCTGCGCGAGGTGCGGCGCCTGCGCAGCGTGCCGACGACGTTCCTGTTCGAAGAGCCGCTGCGCATCGCGACGTCGGCGGCGACGCTCGGTCCACGCCACGACCTCGTGACGCGCGACCTCGTCGACGCCGCGCACACCCTCGCGCTCCGCGTCGTCCCGTGGACGGTGAACGACGTGCGGGATCTCGCCGCCATCCTCGACCTCGGGGTCGACGGGGTCGTCACCGACGAGCCGGCCCTCGCGCGCGCGGTCGCCGCCTCCCGGCTGCCGCTCGCCGCGTAAGCCGCTCAGGCCGGCAGCGCGGCGACGCCGTCGCGCAGGACGACGAGGCCGTCGCGCGCCAGCGCTGCCAGCGCCTCCGGGTCGCGCGGCTGCTCTCCCGCGGCGACGAGCCGCAGCGCGGCGGCACGCCGCTGCCTGAACGACCCCTCGAACCGGGACTGCCGGCGCAGCGGCTCGTAGCGCCGGCCGCGCGACGGGCAGGCCGCCGCGAGCGGGCAGGCGCCGCAGCGCGGGACGCGGGCGAGGCAGATCGTCGCGCCGAGGTCGAACAGCGCCTGGGCGCACGCAGCGTCGAATGCCGTCCTCGTCCGTTCCCGGACGCGCTTCACGTTCGTGTCGACCGGCAGCACGTCCCGGCCGAACGCGAAGTTGCCGACCGCCGCCGCCGTGTACGGGCCGACGCCGGGGAGCTCCGTGAGGTCCTCTGGCCAGCCGTGCCTTGCGACGTGGCGTGCCGCACGGTGCAGGTTGAGCGCGCGGCGGTTGTAGCCCAGCCCTTGCCAGGCCGCGATCACCTCCCCCGTCGACGCGGCGGCGAGCACCTCGACGGACGGCCATCGCTCCATCCAGACGCGCCAGCGCGGGACGACCCGCTCGACCTGCGTCTGCTGCAGCATCACCTCCGAGACGAGGATGGCGTACGGATCGTTCGTCTCGCGCCACGGGAGGGGGCGGGCGTTGCGCGCGTACCACGACAGCAGCTCCTCGCGCATGGCGGGAGGCTAGACGACGGGTCGGCGCGCGCGGCCGGCCGTCACGTTTGCAGCTCGCGCGGCACCGCCTCCAGCGCCAGCACGTGCTCGTCGCGCACGACGTCGATGCGCAGCGGCTCGCCGATCGCGTCGCCGAGCATCATGCGGACGATGTCGTTCGGCCGCTCGACGCCTCGGCCGTCGATCGCGTACACGATGTCGCCGGGTCTGAGGCCGGCGGCGTGCGCCGGGCCGCCCTCGATCACCTCGACGACCTCGACGCCTGCTGCGACGCCGAGCTCGCGTCCCACCCGCGGCGGCAACGGGCGCGTGCCGCCGGCCAAACCCAGGTAGGCGCGGCGAACGCGGCCGTCACGCATCAACGTGCCGATGATCCCTCGGGTGACGTCGTTGATCGGCACGGCGAGCCCGAGCCCGATTCCGGCGACGGCCGTGTTGATGCCGACGACGCGCCCGCGCACGTCGGCGAGCGCACCGCCCGAGTTGCCCGGGTTGAGCGCCGCGTCCGTCTGGATGACGTCGTCCACCACCCGCGTCGTCGCACCCGCACGGGTCGGAAGCGACCGCCCGAGCGCGGAGACGACCCCGGCGGTCACCGACCCGCCGAAACCGTGCGGGTTGCCGATCGCGACGACGAGCTGGCCGACGCGCAGCCGCGACGAGTCGCCGAGCTCGGCCGCCGCGAGCTCGCCGTCGTGGCTGCGCAGCACGGCGAGGTCGGAGAGCGGGTCCCGCCCGCGGATCTCGGCGCCGAGGACGCGGCCGTCGGTGAACGTCGCGCGGACGCGGTCGCCGCCGGCGACGACGTGCGCCGACGTGAGCAGGAACCCGTCGCGGCTGATCGCGACGGCGGAGCCGCTCCCGCGCAGGCGCGGCCCGCGCAGCACCTCCACCGCCGCCACCGACGGCGAAAGACGCTCGGCGATGTCGACGACGGCCCGCGAGTAGGCGTCGAGCGGCTCCTCCTCGAACGTCTCGGAGACGAGCGCGAACCGGCCCATGCGGCGAGGGTAGCTGCGCTTGCTTACATGGCCGCGTGGCGCATCCGAAGCGGATCGGCTTCCTCTCGTTCGGCCATTGGCAGGACGCGCCGTGGTCGCAGACGCGGACGGCCGGCGACGCGCACGTGCAGGCGGTCGAGCTGGCCGAGGCGGCCGACGAGATCGGCGTCGACGGCGCGTTCTTCCGCGTCCACCACTTCGCGCGCCAGCTGGCGTCGCCGTTCCCGCTGCTGGCGGCGGTCGGCGTGCGGACGAGGCGGATCGAGATCGGGACGGCCGTGATCGACATGCGCTACGAGAACCCGCTCTACATGGCCGAGGAGGCGGCGGCGGCCGACCTTCTGAGCGGCGGGCGACTGCAGCTCGGCGTCAGCCGCGGCTCGCCCGAGCCGGCGTACCGCGGCGCGGACGCGTTCGGGTACGCGCCGCCCGAGGGGATGAGCGACGCCGACTACGCGCGGGCGAAGGTCGAGCTGTTCCGTGCGGCGATCGCCGGCGCCGGCGTCGTTCCGGCCGACGCGGGCGGAGCACCGGCACAGACGCGGCTCGCCGTCCAGCCGCAGTCGCCGGGGCTTGGCGACCGCATCTGGTGGGGCTCCGGCACGCGCGAGACCGCGGAGTGGGTGGGGCGGCAGGGGATGAACCTGATGAGCTCGACGCTGCTGCTCGAGGACACGGCGGTGCCGTTCGACGAGCTGCAGGCCGAGCAGATCCAGCGCTTCCGCGACGCCTGGGCGGAGGCGGGGCACGAGCGCGAGCCGCGCGTCTCCGTCAGCCGCAGCGTGCTGCCGATCACGTCGGACCTCGACCGCCGGCTGTTCGGGCGCGACCCGAACGAGGACCAGGTGGGCTGGCTGGACGGCGCCCTCGCGCGCTTCGGGCGCACCTACACGGGCGAGCCCGACGCGCTCGCCGCAGAGCTCGCGCGCGACGCTGCGGTGGCGGCGGCCGACACGCTGCTGCTGACCGTGCCCAACCAGCTCGGCGTCGAGTACAACGCGCGGATGCTGGAGACGATCGCACGCGAGGTCGCGCCGGCGACCGGCTGGGCGCCCGCCGCCGCGGCGTAAGCGGGGCGGCGCGGTCTCGTTTCAGTTCCAGCGCGCGGCGCTCGGGTGGTCGCTCCACGCCCAGCCGCGGCACATCGGGCATTCCGGCGGGTCGCTGCGCGCGACGATGCCGTACCCGCAGCCGGAGCAGAAGAGCTCCCGCACGTCGTCGAAGGGATCGCCTGCCGGCTGGATGGTCTCGAGCGTGGCTGTCACGGGTTCCTCCTCGCGTCGAGCGCGGGAGCCGCCGCGCGGCCCCCGCGCGCGGTTCGCTGGTGCTACTTCTCGATCGCCTTCTGCTCCTGTCCGCCGATGGCGATCTTCTTCGGCTTCGCCTCGGCCGGCTTCGGGATGTGCAGCTCGAGCACGCCGTCGTGGTAGTGCGCGGCGATCTGGTCGCCGTCCACGCCCTTCGGCAGCGTGAGGCTGCGGGTGAAGGACCCGTACGGCCGCTCGGCGAGCTGCGCCTCGCCCGTTTCCACCGGCAGGCGGGAACCGGAGATCGTGAGCATGTTGTCGTTCAGCTCGATCGTCACGTCCTGCGACTTCACGCCCGGCAGGTCGACCAGCACGAGGTACTCGTCGCTCGTCTCGCGCACGTCGAGGGTCGGCGTGAAGCCGGTGACGCGCCCGTTCCCTGCGGTCGAGCGAAGCCACTCGTCCATCAGGCGGAACGGCGCGGCAAGGAAGGGATCGCGCACGATCAGGCTCGTCATGGCGTCAATCGCCTCCTTTCCGGTCGTCTTCTCGAGACTCCCCCGCAGACGTAGGCCGCCGCCGCAGCCCTTCATGGGGTCAGACGGGTCTGACCCCTCGAGAGATCGAGCGCCAGGAAGGCCGTTCCGGGCACCGGGTTCTCGCGGTACGGCTGCGTCGCGACGAAGCCGAGGCTGCGGTACAGGCGGCGCGCCGCGTGCATCGACGGGAGCGTGTCGAGGAGCACCCGCGCGTAGCCGAGGTCGTGTGCGCGCTCGAGCGCCGCCTCGGCGAGCCGGCGGCCGAGGCCGCTGCCGCGCGCCGCCGGCACGACGTACAGGCGCTTCAGCTCGCAGTCGCGCTGCGACCACGCACGGAGCGCGACGCAGCCCGCGAGCCCGCTGCCGCCCGCTGCGACCAGCAGCGCGCCGCGCGCTTCCGGCCGAAACTCGCCCGGCAGGCGCTCGAGCTCCTCGGCGAAGCCCTGGAAGCCGAGGTCGACGCCGAGCGAGCGCTCGTACTCGCGCAGCAGGGCGCGCACGGCTTGGAGGTCGTCCGCGCGGGCATCGCGGATCTCGGGGCTCACCGCAGCGCTGGCATGCCCGAATCGACGCGGGCATCGGCGCGCGGCAGGCTCACTCGCGCGCTTTCCGCCACGTCGCGACACCGGCCAGGAAGAGCAGCACCTCGACGAGCGTGATCGCGAGCCGGTTGACGACGGTTGCGCCGAGCGCGGGCGCGGGGTCGGTGATCGCGAGCAGCAATCCGTACATGGACGCCTCGCGCGCGCCGAGGCCAGACGGGACGAAGACTGCGAGCACCGCCACGATCGCGCCGATCGCCGACACGCCGCCGAGGAACGCGATGGTCGAGATCGGCGGCGTCGCATGCAGCCCCGCGAGCATGAACCAGACGGCGAGGCCGCCGATCAGCCACGTGCCGCAGTAGAACAGCAGCAGGCCGAGGGTCGTGCCGAGCGGGAGCGGCTCGATGTGCGCTGCGCCGAACGGGCGCAGCAGCCGGTTCCCGAGCGGCCTGAAGATGCGTGGGTGCAGCAGCGTCGTCAGCAGCACCGCGAAGATCAGGAGCAGCGGCAGCGGTGCGTGCACGCCGCGGACCCACGCGAGGCTGACGACGAAGACGATCACGCCGGAGAGCGCCGACAGCACCGCCTCGAGGAGGATCGACGCCAGCACCGTCGGCGTGTCCGTGACGTTGGTCGCACGTCGCAGCGCGAGCGCGCGCGCGGCCGGCGTCCACACGCCGCCGGGCAGGTACTTGGCGAGCATCGAGACCATCTCCGCCTGCAGCGCGACGCGATACGACACGTGGATCTCCCACGTCCCGAGCATCCGAATCCAGCCGAGGATGAAGACGAGGTAGTAGGCGGCGACCGTCGCGAATGCGAGGCCGAGCCACGCGAGGCTCGCGTTCTCGAGCCGCGGCGCCGCCCTCGCCCATTCGCTGCGCACCGCCCACACGCAGAATCCGACCGTGAGCAGGACCAGCGCCACCTCGAGCGCGAGGTGGACGCGGCGATGCTCGTGCAGCCACCGCGCGGCCGCACGGACGCGACCGACGGCGCCCGTCGGGCTCGTGGCGACTGTCATGCGCGCTCAGTCTACGGTTGCGATCCGGCGCCGAGCCACGCGACGGCCATTCGTTAGCCTCGCTCGATGATTCGCGTGCGGTTCGCTCCGAGTCCCACGGGCACGCTCCACGTCGGCAACGCGCTCACCGCCGTCGCGAACCGCAACTTCGGCGACACGCTGCTGCTGCGGATCGACGACACCGACCCGGAGCGGAACGTACCGGGGGGCGAGGCGGCGCTCGAGGACGACCTGCGCTGGCTCGACGTCGCGTGGGAGGAGGGGCCTGTCCGGCAGAGCGAGCGGAACGAGCGGCATCTCGAGGCATGGCGCGCGGCGGGCCTGCCGCCGGAGCTGCGCGGCGTACGGCTCGTCCGCGAGAACGGGACCGCGACCTACCACCTCGCGAGCGTCGTCGACGACGTCGACTTCGCGATCACGCACGTGATCCGCGGCGCCGACCATCGGCCGAACGAGCCGGTGCAGCGGGCGCTCTTCGAGGCGCTCGGCGCGCCGGTGCCGGAGTTCCTGTACGTCGGCCTCGTCGTCGGCGACGACGGCAAGAAGCTGTCGAAGCGCGCCAGCGGCGCGACCGTCGCGTCGCTCCGCGCAGCCGGCTATCCGGCCGAGGCGGTGCGCACGTACCTCGACGAGCTCGGGCTGCCGCGGCACGACGTGCGGCTCGACGTCGAACGGATCCGCTCGTTGTCGGTCGACGTGCTGGCGCGGCTGCCGGACGAGGAGCTCGCCGCGCGCGCGGGCGTCCCGGTCGAGGCGGCGCCGCTGATGCGCGGCGCGCACGACCTCGCGGAGGCGCGCGAGCTCGCGCGGTCTGTGCTGGAGGCCGACGCAGGCGGCGGTCCGCCGCGGGCGCCGGAGACTCGCGAGCGGTTCGCCGAGCTCCGCGAACGCATGCCCGACGTCCTGTCGCCCGAGGAGGCGAGGGCGTTGCTGCGCGAGCTGAAGGCGGTGGGCGGCGACCTGCGCGCGCTGCGCGTCTCGCTCACGGGCCGCGAGCGCGGGCCGGAGCTGTGGGCGGTGCTGCGCGCCCTCCCGCGGGACGAGGCGCTGCGACGCGCACTACGCTGAGCGCATGCGCCTCCACGACACGTACACGCGGTCGCTGCAGGAGCTGCCGGCGCCGCCTGGCCCGGTCCGCATGTACTTCTGCGGACCGACAGTCTACGCGCGCACGCACATCGGCAACGCGAGGCCGTTCCTCGTCGGGATGTGGCTGCGCAGCTGGCTTCGCTCCCGCGGCTACGACGCCGTGCTCGTGCACAACATCACCGACATCAACGACAAGATCTACGACGCGGGGCCGGGAGCGAGCGCCGAGCTGGCGGAGCGCGCGACACAGTGGTATCTCGACGACGTCGCCGATTTCGGGATCGGGCTGCCCGACCACATGCCGCGCGCGACTGAGGTCGTCCCGCGGATCGTCTCGTTCATCGAGCAGCTGATCGCGAACGGCAACGCGTACGCGGTCGAGGGCGACGTCTACTTCCGCGTCTCGTCGTTCGCGGACTACGGGAAGCTGTCCGGACAGCGGCCGGACCAGGTCGAGGAGCAGGAGCCGAACTCGCTCAAGGAGGACCCGCGCGACTTCGCGCTCTGGAAGGCGAACAAGCCGGCGACCGAGGACACGTGGTGGGAGTCGCCGTGGGGGCGCGGCCGCCCCGGCTGGCACATCGAGTGTTCGGTGATGAGCGAGCAGCTGCTCGGCGAGACGTTCGAGATCCACGGCGGCGGCCTCGACCTCGTCTTCCCGCACCACGAGAACGAGTTGGCGCAGTCACGTGCCCTCGGCCATGGCTTCGCGCGCATCTGGACGCACAACGGGATGCTCCGGTTCGTCGGCGAGAAGATGTCGAAGTCGCTCGGAAACGTCGTCACGACCCGCGACGCGCTCGACCGCTGGGGCAGGGAGGTGCTGCTCGTCTACTTCCTGAGCGCGCACTGGCGCAAGCCCATCGACTTCTCCGACGAGACGCTGGCGCAAGCCGCGGCCCGGCTCGAGACGCTGCGCAACGCGTTCACGATGGAGCCGGCGAAGCACGACGAGCCGGAGTGGGAGCGATTCGCGGACGCGCTCGACGACGACTTCGACACGCCGGCCGCGCTCGCGGTGCTCCACGACTGGGCGGCGGCGCGGCAGCTCCAGCTGCTGCGGCGCGGCCTGGCGGTGTTCGGGCTCGAGTCGGTCGGCGAACGCGACCAGGCGCCGCCGGCCGTCGTGGCGCTCGCGGAGCGCCGGGCACGGGCGCGCGCGGCGCGCGACTTCGAGACGTCGGACCGGCTGCGCGACGAGCTGGCGGCGCTCGGCTGGACGATGCGCGACCGCGCCGACGGGTTCGACCTCGTCCGTTCCCGCCGCGGGCTCGACGGGAGCGCTGACGCGGAGATGCCGGCAGCGCCGGCGCGCGACCGCGATTGACCGCCGACCTCGTCTACGGCCGGCGCGCGGTGCGCGAGGCGCTGCGCGGACGCCGCGAGGTGCTCGAGGTGCTAGCCACCGAGCGGGCGCTCAAGGCCGAGCCGTGGCTCGCGGACGCGAAGCCGAAGGTGAAGCTCGAGCGGGAGCTCAGCGAACGTGCGGGGACGCGCGAGCACCAGGGCGTCGTCGCCGTCGTCGAGCCGTACCGGTACGCGGACGCGTACGAGCTCGCGGCGGCGGAGCGTCCGCTGCTCGCCGTGCTCGACCGCGTCTCCGACCCCCGCAACCTCGGCGCTGTCTGCCGCAGCGCCGACGGTGCGGGCGCGACGGGCGTCGTCGTGCCCGCGCACGGCTCCGCGGTCGTCACGCCGGCCGTCGCGCGCGCGTCGGCCGGGGCGGTCGAGCACCTGCCGGTCGGCGTGGTCACCAACCTCGCCCGCTATCTCGAGGAGGTGAAGGGGCCTGCGCTCTGGGTGTACGGCGCCGTCGGCGAGCCCGCGGCGCCCTCGATGTGGGAGACCGACCTGAGCGGCGGCGTCGCGCTCGTCCTCGGCGCGGAGGGACGCGGTCTGCGGCCGCTCGTCCGTCGCACCTGCGACGCGCTCGTCTCGATCCCGCTCGCCGGCGCCGTCGAGTCGCTCAACGTCAGCGTCGCGGCGGCCGTGCTGCTGTACGAGGCGCGGCGACAGCGCCTCGTGGTTTCCTGAGCAAGCCGGGTCCACCGCAACCGGGACTTGTGCTCGCTGCAGGTCCCTGCTAGATTCACCTCAACCTCAGGGTGAGACTTCAGCGGTGCAGGACGAAGCTCTCACCGGAAAACGTCCGCAAATACGGGGGTATCCCTTGTCCGTCCGCACCGCGCCGGCGCAGAAGTCACCGCAGAAAGCTCAGCGAGAGCTCGAGGATCTTCAGCTCGTCCTGAAGGCGCGCAACGGCAGCGCCGCCGCGATGGACCAGCTGATCCGCCGCTACACCTCGTTCGTGCGGCTGAAGGCGAGCTCGTACTTCCTCGCCGGCGGCGACGGCGAGGACCTCATCCAGGAGGGGCTCGTCGGCCTCTACAAGGCGGTGCGCGACTTCAGGCCCGACAAGGAGACCTCGTTCCGCTCGTTCGCCGAGCTCTGCGTGACGCGCCAGATCATCACCGCGATCAAGACGGCGACCCGCTTCAAGCACGCGCCGCTCAACTCGTACGTGTCGTTCAGCCACACGCCGGCCGGGCAGGAGGGCGACGACTGCACGCTCGGTGACGCACTGCCCGGCCCGAGCGTCAACGACCCCTCCGTCCGCGTCATCTCGACCGAGGAGCTGCAGGCGCTCGTTGGGTGCCTGTCGACGACGCTGTCGCCGCTCGAGGCCGACGCGCTGCGGCTCTACCTCGAAGGGGCGAGCTACGAGCAGATGGCCGGCGAGCTCGGCTGCGACACCAAGACGATCGACAACGCGCTGCAGCGCGTGAAGCGGAAGATCCTGACGCACCAGCAGGCGCGCCAGGTCCTGCAGTGACGACCTGATCGCGCGCGAGCGCGTCTACGATGGGCGCGCGCCGGAGTAGCTCAGCTGGCAGAGCAACGGTTTTGTAAACCGTCGGCCGTGGGTTCGAGTCCCACCTCCGGCTTCTTCTCTCGCGCGTCCGCCCCGGCTATGCCGCGACCTCGTGCTTCTCGGCGGGCGCGTGGCGGCCGGCGATCGGCAGCTCGAGCACGAAGACCGAGCCCTTCGGGCCGTTCGGCTCGACCCAGATGCGGCCGTCGAGGCGGCGCACGAGCTCGCGGCAGATGTAGAGCCCGAGTCCGGTGCCGCCGACGCCGCGCGTCATGTTCGGATCGAGTCGGTAGAACTTCTCGAAGATCCGCCGGCGCTCGGCCGGCGGCACGCCGAGGCCCTCGTCGCGCACGCGCCAACGGACCACGCGCTCGTCGCGCTCGATCGAGACCTCGATCGGCCCTCCGTCGGGCGAGTACTTGACGGCGTTCTCGACGAGGTTCTGCAGGACCTGACGGAGCTGCTCCTCGTCGGCCGCGACGCCCGGGAGGCCGTCGGGCGCGTCGAGCGACAGCTCGATTCCGTCGGGAAGGTGAGTCCGCGCCGCTTCGACGACCTGGTGCGTGACGTGCGCTGCGTCGACCGTTCCGATCGCGAGCTTGAGCCGCCCCGAGTCGAGGTGGCTGGCGAGCAGGACGTCGTTGACGATCCCGGCGAGCCGATCGGACTCCTCGGCGACGACCTCGAGCAGGCGGCCTCGCATGTCGTCCCCGAGGTCGAGGTCGGCCCGGCGTAGCGTCACCGCCGCCCCGTAGATCGCCGCCAGCGGCGTGCGCAGCTCGTGCGAGACGGTCGCGACGAAGTCCGAGCGCATCTGCTCGAGCGCGCGCTCCTCCGTGAGGTCGCGGAACGTGTAGACGGTGCCGCCCTCGAAGGCGACGCGCGAGTACGACAGCCAGAGCTCGCGTCCCTCGAGCTCGACGGGGACGGTGAGCAGCCGGCCGCTGTTCTCCGAGCCGGCGACCGCGGCGTACCCAGGCAGCGCCTCCGCCGCCGGACGGCCGACCACGTCCGCCGCGTCGATTCCCGTGATCGCCTCGGCGGCCGGGTTCCAGAGGACGACGCGCTCGCCCTCGTCGACCATCACGACTCCGTCGAGGATCGTCTCGAGCGCACGCGCGGCGCTCGCCCGCCGCTCCGCTTCCTCGTACAGCTGCGCATTCTCGGCGACCGCCGCCACGCGCAGCGCGAGCTCCTCCGCCGTGCCGAGGTCGCGGGCGTCGAAGCGGCGGCCGGACTCGGCGGTGATCAGCGTGATCGCGCCGAGCGTCCTTCCGAGCGCCACGATCGGGACGCAGATGTACGAGCGCAGACCCAGCTCGTGCAGCAGGCCGAGGTGGATCTCGTCGCGCGCGGCGGCGTCGATCGCCTCGGGCGGGATATCCGACACGAGCTGGGGCTCCCCCGTCTCGATCGCGCGCGCGGCGCCGTCCGCGCCGCCCGCCGCCGGCGGGTAGCGGTCGCGCAGCTCGCGCGCGAAGAGGACCTTCTGCGGGTCGGCGTGCTCGACCGCGAGGCTGCGGATCGTGCCGTCGTCGTCGACGACGTCGACCGCGCACCAGTCGGCGATGCGCGGCACGGCGAGGCGCGCGACGGACTGCAGCCCCGCCTCGAGGTCGAGCGTCACCGACAGCGCCGCACCGGCGTCGAGCAGGAACTGGCGCGCGTCGTCGTGGCGCTTGCGGTCGTCGATGTCCGTGGCCGTGCCGATCCAGAAGTCGATCTCGCCGTCGTCCGAACGGATCGCGACGGCGCGCCCGAGGTGCCAGCGGTAGGACCCGTCCGCTGCGCGAAAGCGGTACTCGACCTCGAAGTCGGTGCCGTCCGCCAGCGTCCGCTGCCGCTCGGCGACCACGTGCGGCAGGTCGTCGGGATGCGTGACCCGCGTCCAGGCGTGCGGGTCGACCTCGTCGTCCCTCATCCCCGTGTACTCGAACCAGCGCCGGTTGAAGTACGTCGCGGCGCCGCTGCGATCCGCGGTCCACACGATCTGCGGCATCGCGTCCGCGAGCTGCCGATACTGCTCCGCGCTGACGCGGCGCAGCTCCGCGAGCTCCTGCTCGGCCAGCCGCTCCGCCTGCTCGCGGATCTGCCGGTTCTTCCGCCACAGCTCGACGAACACGCCGACCTTCGCGCGCAGGATCTCGGGCTGGAACGGCTTGAAGACGTAGTCGACCGCTCCGACCTCGTAGCCGCGGTAGACGTGCCGCTCCTCCTTCGACAGCGCCGTCAGGAAGATGATCGGGATCGTGCGCGTCCGGTCGCGCTCCTTGATCACCTCGGCGAGCTCGAATCCGTCCATGTCCGGCATCTGGACGTCGAGCAGGATCACCGCGAAGTCGTCGCGGTCGAGGAGGATGCGCAGCGCCTCGCGCGCGGAGCCGGCGGTCACGAGCTCGTGCCCGAGCGGCTCGAGGATCGCCTGCAGCGCGAGCAGGTTCTGCGGCCGGTCGTCGACGAGCAGCAGTGCGGGATTCTCGCTCATGCGGTCACCGCCGCAGTGCCGCAGAGCTCGACGAGCACGCCCGGCAGCTCGTCGAGCGTCGCGACGCGCGCGGTGGGGACCGCGTCGAGCGCGGCCTGCGGCATCTCGGGCCGCGCCGACGAGGCCGGGTCCTGCACGACCGCGACGCCGCCGAGCTCGACGATCCGCGCGAGGCCGTGCGCGCCGTCGGCGTTTGCGCCGGTCAGCACGACGCCGACGCAGCGGTCGCGGAACGACTCCGCCGCCGACTCGAACAGCACGTCGACCGACGGCCGCGAGTACTGCACGCGCTCCTCCGTCGAGAGGGCGAGCGCGTCCCCGTCGACGAGCAGGTGGTAGTCTGGCGCGCCGAGGTAGACGGTGCCGGGACGCAAGGCGTCCTTGTCGTCGGCCTCGCAGACGCGCAGCCGCGTGGCGGCGCCGAGCAGGTCGCGGAACGCCGTCGGATGCGAGTCCGGCGAGCGGTGCTGGGCGACGACGACCGCGGCGGCCAGCTCGGCGGGCAGCCGGCCGAGCAGGAAGCGGAGCGCGTCGAGGCCGCCCCACGAGGCGCCGACCGCGACGAGATCGCGCTTCTGCGCGCTCACGCGACCTTCCGGTACAGCTTCTCCTGCGGGTCGAGCTCCTCGTACCGGTCCTCGAACCCGGTGAACCGGATCGACTCCTTGTGGCCGAGCGCGAGGATCCCGAACCGCTCGAGGCTCTCGTAGAACAGACGGTGGACGCGGTTTTGCAGCGGGCGGTCGAAGTAGATCATCACGTTGCGGCACAGGATCAGGTTGAACGTGTTGAACGCGCGGTCCTGCACGAGATTGTGCGGCGCCCACACGACGTTGTCGCCGAGCGAGCGGTCGAACAGTGCGCCTTCGTACTTCGCGAGGTAGTACTCCGAGAACGAGCGTGTCCCGCGCGCGCGGATGTAGTTCTCGGTGTATTCCTGCATCTTGTCGAGCGGGAACACGCCCTGGCGCGCGCGCGCGAGCACGGCCTCGTTGATGTCCGTCGCATAGATCCGCGTCCGCTCGTACACGTTCTCCTCCAGGAGCATGATCGCGAGCGAGTACACCTCCTCGCCCGTCGAGCAGCCGGCGACCCAGATGCGCGTGAACGGATACGTCCGCAGCAGAGGCACCACGCGCTCCCGCAGCGCCACGTAGAACGTCGGGTCGCGGAACATCGAGGTGACGTTGATCGAGAGGTCGAGCAGCAGGCGCTCCATCACCGCGGGGTCGTGCAGCACGCGCTCGGTGAGCCCCGAGATCGTCTGCGCGCCCTCCGCGTGCACGCGCCGCCACACACGCCGCTTCAGCGACGCCGGCGCGTACTCGCGGAAGTCGAAGCCGTAGTGGCGGTAGACGCCCTCGAGGAGCAGCTGGAGCTCGAGGCCTTCGAGATCCAGCCGGCCCTCGGGCGTGTCGTGCGTCGCCTTGTCTACCTGTACAGCCACACCCGCATCAGCGACAGCAGCTGGTCGGTGTCGACCGGCTTCGTGATGTAGTCGGAGGCGCCGGAGGCGATCGACTTCTCGCGGTCGCCCTTCATCGCCTTCGCGGTGAGCGAGATGATCGGCAGCTTCTGGAACCTCGGGTTCTCCCGGATCTTCGCGATCGCGCCGTAGCCGTCCAGCTCCGGCATCATGATGTCCATCAGCACGAGGTCGAACTCGGGCCCCGCCTCGACGGCGGCGACGGCCTCGTTGCCGTTCTCGGCGAACTGCACCTCCATGCCCTGACGCTCCAGCACCGCGGCGAGCGCGAAGACGTTGCGCATGTCGTCGTCGGCGATCAGCACGCGCTTGCCCTTGAACACCTCGTCCGCCGAGTGCAGCTGCTCGAGCATCCGGCGCTTGTCGGCCGGAAGCCGTGACTCGACGCGGTGCAGGAAGAGCGCGGTCTCGTCGAGCAGCCGCTCCGGCGAGCGCACGTCCTTCACGATCACGGTCTCGGCGTACTTCTTGAGCCGCGCCTCCTCGCGTCGCGTCAGGTCGGTGCCGGTGTAGACGATCACCGGAAGCCCGCGGAAGCGCTCGTCCGTCTTCACCTTCTCGAGGAGCTGGAAGCCGCTCATCCTCGGCAGCTTGAGGTCGAGCACCATGCAGTCGAACTGCCCGTCCGCGTCGAGCGCGTCGAGCGCCTCCTCGGAAGACGCGACCGCGACCACCTCGACGTCCTCGCCGGAGCCGATCAGCTCCACGATCGCGTTCCGCTGCTCGTCGTCGTCGTCGACCACGAGCAGCCGCCGCGTTCCGCGCTCGACGAACTCGAGGATCTTCGCGTACTGCGCGTCGAGCGCGTCCGGCTCGACCGGCTTCTCGAGCACCGCGACGGCACCCGCGCGCAGCGCCTCCTGCACGCCGCCGTTCTCGACGCCGCCCGAGACGATGTGCACCGGGATGTGCCGCGTCTGCGGGTGGCGCTTCAGGTGCTCGAGCACCTGCCAGCCGTCCCGCACCGGCAGCTTGAGGTCGAGGATGATCGCGTCCGGCTTGTACTCGTGCGCGAGCGCGAGCCCGACGTCGCCGCGCCCGGCCACGATCCCCTTGAACCCGCGCTCCCGGGCCAGCTCGAGCTCCGTGCGGGCGAAGTCGGCGTCGTCTTCGACGATCAGCACGACCCGGTCGCCGTCGGCGATGTCGGCGCGGTCGTCCTCGACCTCCGGGTCGGCGGCGTGGAGCAGCGCCGGGTCGACCGGCGGCACGTCGTCGAGCTCGGGCACCTCCGGCGCCTCCACGTCGGCGTCGGCGACTTCAACGGGAAGCGGCGCCTCGACCGGCAGGTAGAGCGAGAACGTCGAGCCCTCGCCGGGCGACGACTCGACGTGGATCTCGCCGCCGAGTAGCCGCGCGATCTCGCGCGAGATCGACAGCCCGAGGCCGGTGCCGCCGTACCGGCGCGACGTCGTCCCGTCGGCCTGCTGGAACGCCTCGAAGATCAGCTTGAGCTTGTCGTCGGGAATCCCGATCCCGGTGTCCGCGACCGCGTACCGCACGACCTCCTCCGCCTCGCGCAGCCGCGTGTCGCCGTAGCGGATGTCTTCCGGCGCCCGCGAGATCGTCAGCCGCACCGACCCGCGCTCCGTGAACTTGAACGCGTTCGAGAGCAGGTTCTTCAGGATCTGCTGCAGCCGCTGCTCGTCCGTCACGATCCGGCCCGGCACGTCGTCGGCCACCTCGACCGCGAACTCGAGCGACTTGGAGTCGGCCACCGGCCGGAAGTTGCGCTCCACGTAGTCGGCGATCGCGAGCGGCTCCACCGGCTGCGGGCGGACGTCCATCTTCCCGGCCTCCACCTTCGACAGGTCGAGGATGTCGTTGATCAGCTCGAGCAGGTCGGAGCCCGCGTTGTAGATCGTCTTCGCGAACTCGATCTGCTTCTCGGTGAGCGTGCCCTCCTGGTTGTCGGCGAGCAGCTTGGCGAGGATCAGCAGCGAGTTGAGCGGCGTGCGCAGCTCGTGGCTCATGTTCGCGAGGAACTCGCTCTTGTACTTGGACGAAAGCGCGAGCTGCTCGGCCTTCTCCTCGAGCTCGCGCCGCGCCAGCTCGACCTCTGCGTTCTTCTGCTCGATGCGCGCGTTCTGCTCGGCGAGCAGCGCCGACCGCTCCTCGAGCTCCTCGTTCGTCTGCTGCAGCTCTTCCTGCTGCTGCTGCAGGAGCTCCTCCGACGCCTTCAGGCTGCGCGCCTGCTCCTCGAGCTCCTGGTTCGTCCGTTCGAGCTCGTCGCGCTGGCTCTGCAGCTCCTCCGACTGGCTCTGCAGCTCGAGGGTCAGGCTCTGCGACTGCTGGAGCAGCTCTTCGGTCCGCATCGTGGCGACGATCGTGTTCAGCACGACGCCGAGGGTCTCCGACAGCTGCTCGAGGAACGTCAGGTGCGTCTCGGAGAACGGCGTGAACGACGCGATCTCGATCACCGCCATCACCCGGTCCTCGAACAGGACCGGGAGTACGACGATGTTGACCGGCGCCGACTCGCCGAGGCCCGAGCCGATCGTGATGTAGTCCTCCGGCGCCTGGGTGACGACGATCGACTTCCGCTCGAGCGCCGCCTGGCCGACGAGCCCCTCGCCGATCGCGAACACGTTCTGCACGCCCTTGCGCCGCTTGTACGCGTAGCTCGAGATCAGCCGCAGCTGTGCATCCGAGTCGGCCTCCGTCTCCGCCATGAAGAAGGCGCCGTGCAGGCCGCCGACGAGCGGCGTCAGCTCGCTCATGATCAGCCGGCTGACGGTGCGCAGGTCGCGCTGGCCCTGCAGCATGCCGCTGAAGCGCGCCATGTTGGTGTTCAGCCAGTCCTGCTGCGCGTTCACCTCCGTCGTCTCGCGCAGGTTCGTGATCATCTGGTTGATGTTGTCGCGGAGCTCCTCGACCTCTCCGCGCGCCTCGACCGTGATCTCCCGCGTCAGGTCGCCGTTCGTGACGGCCGTCGTGACCTGCGCGATCGCGCGGAGCTGCGTCGTCAGCGTCGCCGCCAGCGTGTTCACGTTGTCGGTCAGGTCGCGCCACACACCCGAGACGCCCTCGACGTTCGCCTGACCGCCGAGGATCCCCTCGGTACCGACCTCGCGCGCCACGCGCGTCACCTCGGCGGCGAACGACGCGAGCTGGTCGACCATCGTGTTGATCGTGTTCTTCAGCTGCAGGATCTCGCCGCGGACGTCGACGGTGATCTTCTTGGACAGGTCGCCCTGCGCGACCGCCGTCGTCACCTCGGCGATGTTGCGCACCTGGTTCGTCAGGTTGTCGGCGAGCGTGTTGACGTTGTCGGTGAGGTCCTTCCACGTGCCGGACACGCCGCGCACGTTCGCCTGGCCGCCGAGGATGCCCTCGGTGCCGACCTCGCGGGCGACGCGCGTGACCTCGTCGGCGAACGAGGAGAGCTGGTCGACCATGCGGTTGATCGTCTCCGCGAGCGCGGCCACCTCGCCGGACGCCTCGACGGTGATCTTGCGCGTGAGGTCGCCGTTCGCGACGGCGGTCGTGACGTCCGCGATGTTCCGCACCTGCGTCGTCAGGTTCGACGCCATGAAGTTCACGTTGTCCGTCAGGTCGGCCCAGACGCCGGACACGCCCTCGACGCGCGCCTGGCCGCCGAGGATCCCCTCGGAGCCGACCTCCCGGGCGACGCGCGTCACCTCGGAGGAGAACGCGCGCAGCTGGTCGACCATCGCGTTGATGGTCTCCTTCAGCTCGAGCACCTCGCCCTTCACGTCGACGGTGATCTTCTTCGAGAGGTCGCCGTTCGCGACTGCCGTCGTCACCTCCGCGATGTTGCGCACCTGCGTGGTCAGCGAGGACGAGAGCCCGTTCACCGAGTCCGTCAGGTCGCGCCACGTCCCGCTGACGCCCTTGACGTTCGCCTGGCCGCCGAGGATGCCCTCGGTGCCGACCTCGCGGGCGACGCGCGTGACCTCGTCGGCGAACGACGAGAGCTGGTCGACCATACGGTTGATCGTCTCCGCGAGCGCGGCCACCTCGCCGCGCGCCTCGACGGTGATCTTGCGCGTGAGGTCGCCGTTCGCGACGGCGGTCGTGACGTCGGCGATGTTCCGCACCTGCGTCGTCAGGTTGTTCGCCATGAAGTTCACCGAGTCGGTGAGGTCCTTCCACGTGCCGCTGACGCCCTTGACGTCCGCCTGACCGCCGAGCACGCCTTCGGTGCCGACCTCGCGCGCGACGCGCGTGACCTCGTCGGCGAACGACGAGAGCTGGTCGACCATCGTGTTGATCGTGTTCTTCAGCTCGAGGATCTCGCCGCGCGCGTCGACGGTGATCTTGCGCGTCAGGTCGCCGTTCGCCACCGCCGTCGTGACGTCGGCGATGTTGCGCACCTGGTTCGACAGGTTGTCGGCGAGCGTGTTCACGTTCTCGGTGAGCCCGCGCCAGACGCCGCTGACGCCCTCGACGCGCGCCTGGCCGCCGAGGCGTCCCTCGGTGCCGACCTCGCGCGCCACGCGCGTCACCTCGGCGGCGAACGCGTTCAGCTGGTCGACCATCGTGTTGATCGTGTCGGCGAGCTCCGCGACCTCGCCCTTCGCCTGCACGGTGATCTTGCGGCTCAGGTCGCCGTTCGCGACCGCCGTCGTCACCTCGGCGATGTTGCGCACCTGGTTCGTCAGGTTGTCGGCCATCCCGTTGACCGACTCCGTCAGGCCGCGCCAGACGCCCGAGACGCCTTCCACCTGCGCCTGGCCGCCGAGCACGCCTTCGGTGCCGACCTCGCGCGCGACGCGCGTCACCTCGTCCGCGAACGCGGAGAGCTGGTCGACCATCGTGTTGATCGTGTTCTTCAGCTCGAGGAACTCGCCCACGGCCTCGACGTCGATCTTGCGGCTGAGGTCTCCGCGCGCGACGGCGGTCGTGACGTCGGCGGTGTTCCGCACCTGAGCCGTGAGGTTGCGCACCATCAGGTTGACGTTGTCGGTGAGCGACCGCCACGTCCCGGACACGCCTTCGACCTCCGCCTGACCGCCCAGCCGGCCCTCGACGCCGACCTCGCGGGCGACGCGGGTGACCTCGTCGGCGAACGACGAGAGCTGGTCGACCATCGTGTTGATCGTGTCGGCGAGCTCCGCGACCTCGCCCTTCGCCTGCACGGTGATCTTGCGGCTCAGGTCGCCGTTCGCGACCGCCGTCGTGACCTCGGCGATGTTGCGCACCTGCGTCGTGAGGTTGTTCGCCATCGAGTTGACGTTGTCGGTGAGCGCCTTCCACGTCCCCGAGGCGTTCGGCACGTCCGCCTGACCGCCGAGCACGCCCTCGGTGCCGACCTCGCGCGCCACACCCGTCACCTGGTCGGCGAAGAGGCGCAGCGTGTCGATCATGTCGTTGATCGTGTCGGCGAGCGCGGCCACCTCGCCGCGCGCCTCGATCGTGAACTTGCGGTTCAGGTCGCCGCGCGCGACCGCCGTCACGACCTTGGCGATCCCGCGCACCTGGGTCGTCAGGTTGGACGCCATGAAGTTCACGTTGTCCGTCAGGTCCTTCCACGTGCCGCTGACGCCCTTGACGTTCGCCTGGCCGCCGAGGATGCCTTCGGTGCCGACCTCGCGGGCGACGCGGGTGACCTCGTCGGCGAACGACGAGAGCTGGTCGACCATCGTGTTGATCGTGTTCTTCAGCTCGAGGATCTCGCCGCGCGCGTCGACGGTGATCTTGCGGGTCAGGTCGCCGTTCGCCACCGCCGTCGTGACGTCGGCGATGTTGCGCACCTGGTTCGTCAGGTTGTCGGCCATGCGGTTGACCGACTCCGTCAGTCCGCGCCAGACGCCGGAGACTCCCTCGACCTCCGCGGCGCCGCCCAGCTTGCCCTCCGATCCCACCTCGCGCGCAACGCGCGTCACCTCCGCGGCGAACACGCGCAGCCGGTCGATCATCGCGTTGATCGTGTCGGCGAGCGCCGCCACCTCGCCCTTCGCCTCGATCGTGAACTTGCGGTTCAGGTCACCGTCGGCCACGGCGGTGACGACCTGCGCGACGCCCCGTACCTGCGTCGTCAGGTTGGAGACCATCAGGTTCACGTTGTCGGTGAGGTCCTTCCAGGTGCCCGAGACGCCCTTCACCTGCGCCTGCCCGCCGAGCTTCCCTTCCGTGCCCGCCTCGCGCGCGACCCGCGTCACCTCGTCGGCGAACGAGGAGAGCTGGTCGACCATCGTGTTGATGGTGTTCTTCAGCTCGAGCACCTCGCCCTTGACGTCGACGGTGATCTTCTTCGTCAGGTCGCCGTTTGCGACCGCGGTCGTCACCTCGGCGATGTTCCGCACCTGAAGCGTCAGGTTCGCGGCCATCCCGTTCACGTTGTCGGTGAGGTCCTTCCAGGTGCCGGAGACTCCCTTGACCTGCGCCTGCCCGCCGAGCTTCCCCTCGGTGCCGACCTCGCGGGCGACGCGGGTGACCTCGTCGGCGAACGACGAGAGCTGGTCGACCATCGCGTTCACCGTCGTGCCGATGCGGAGGAACTCGCCCTTCACCGGCCGCCCCTCGATCTTCAGCTGCATCTTCTGCGTCAGGTCGCCGTCGGCGACGGCGTCGATGACGCGTGCGACCTCGAGCGTCGGCCGCGAGAGGTCGTCGATCATCGCGTTCACGGCGCCGAGGCCCTCGCGCCACACGCCTGTCGCGCCCTTAAGCTCGGCGCGGTCGGTGAGGCGGCCCTCGCGGCCGATGACGGTGGCGACGCGGACGATCTCGTCGATCGAGCGCTCGTTGGTCGAGACGAGGTCGTTGAACGCCTTGTTGAGCTGGCCGACGAGCCCTCGCCTGCGGGCGTCGAGCCGGACGCCCCGCTCGCCGCGGGCGGCGGCGCGAAGCGCGTCGAGGAGCGGCGCCAGGTCGGCGCCGCCGACCACGGGGCCGTCGGCGCCGTTCCGTGCAGCACGGGCTGCACGCTTGCTGGTCTGCGTGGCCACAGATCCGTCCTTTCGAGGCAGGTGGGAGTCGTTCGAACGGGCGATCGAACCGGTCGAATGCTAGGTCGAAAAGGTAGGCCTTACAAGCTTCGCACATGGGCCGAACGGCCCAGCGCGCGCTCGAGGTCGCCCCACAGCTCGTCGACCGGCTCGAGCCCGACCGACAGCCGCAGCAGCCCCGCCGGCACACGGTCGCCCTCCCAGCGGCCGCGGCTCTCGATCGAGGAGCGGACGCCGCCGAGGCTGGTCGCGTTGACGATCGTGCGCGTCCCCGTCTCGACGGCGCGCGGGTCGGCGACGTCGAACGAGATCACGCCGCCGTAGCCGGGATAGCGCACGGTCTCGACCGCCGGGTGGCCCGCGAGCCGCCGCGCGAGCTCAGTCGCCGTCTCGGTGTGCCGTCGCATCCGCGTCTCGAGCGTCTCGAGCCCCCGCAGCAGAGCGGCCGCGCCGTCGGGAGACGCGACGCAGCCGAGGTTCGTCCGCCAGTCGTGCAGGCGCTCCGTCAGATCGCCGCGGCTGACCGTGGCGCCGAGCAGCGCGTCGTGGTGTCCGGTGAGGAACTTCGTCGCCGAGTGCACCACGACGTCTGCGCCCTCGTCGAGCGCACGCAGGTAGACGGGAGTCGCGAGCGTCGCGTCGCAGACGGTCAGCGCACCGCGGGCGCGGATCGCCGGCCAGTTCGGCTCCGTCAGCAGTGGGTTCGCGGGCTGCTCGACCCAGACGATCGCGGCCTCGGCCGGCGGCTCGCGCGTCTGGTCGAACTCGACGTGACGGAGCCCCCACCGACCGAGCATCCCCATCAGCTTCCCGGTGCCGAAGTACGCGCCCGCCGCCACCTCGATCGTCGTCGCCGGCTCGGCGAGCGCGAGCACGACGGTTGCCGTTGCCGCCATCCCCGAGGCGTAGAGGAGCGCGTCGCCGCCCTCGAGCCGGCCGAGCTCTCGCTCCGCCGCGGTGCCCGTCGGGTGTCCGTCGCGCGCGTAGTAGAACGGCCCCAACTCGCCGCGCTCGTCGTACGGCCAGATCGTCGAGCGGTCGATCGGCTGCGTCACGCGGTCCCGGTGCGGCCACGCGCGAGCGCGTGCAGCGGCTCGAGCGCGTCGATCGCGTGCGAGGTCCAGCCGTCGCCGCCGGCGTACACGGCGGCGAGGTGTGCGGCTACCTCGTCGCCGACGCGCTCGCGCAGCGCAGCGAGGGGCGGATCGTGCGCGGGCGGCGCCGGCTGCGTGCGCGCCAGCGCCTCCGCCAGCACCGCCTGGGCGAGCGCGTTGCGCGCCGCACGCGCGAACGCGGGCGTGTCGAGCGCGGGCGCGCGGTCGACCGTGCTCCGGACTGCGTCGAGGCTCACGCAGCCATTCTCCCATGCTCGCGACGACGACCTCGAGAGCACGCAGTGGGCATGTCGTTAGGCTCCGCCGGATGGCGGAGACGGAGCGCCGGACGCACGAGACGACGCGGGAGAAGCTCGAGTGGCTGCAGCAGCTGCGCGAGGAGGCGCGGCACGCCGGCTCCGAGCGCTCGGTCCGCCGTCAGCGCGAGCAGGGGAAGCTGCTCGCGCGCGAGCGCGCGGAGCGGCTCTGCGACCCCGGCTCGTTCATCGAGCTCGATCGCTACGTGCGTCACCGGGAGTCGAACTTCGGCATGCTCGAGCGGCGCCCGTACGGCGACGCCGTCGTCACCGGCTACGGGACGATCTTCGGGCGGCGGGTGTTCGTCTTCAGCCAGGACTTCACCGTCTTCGGCGGCTCGCTCAGCGAGGTGTTCGCCGAGAAGATCTGCAAGGTGATGGACCTCGCCGCGAAGTACGGCTGCCCCGTGATCGGCATCAACGACTCCGGCGGCGCGCGCATCCAGGAGGGCGTCGTCTCGCTCGCCGGCTACGCCGAGATCTTCTGGCGCAACGTTCAGTGCTCGGGCGTCATCCCGCAGATCTCGCTCGTCATGGGCCCGTGTGCGGGCGGCGCCGTCTACTCGCCTGCGATGACCGATTTCGTCCTGATGGTGGAGGGCTCGTCGTACATGTTCATCACGGGACCCGACGTGGTGAAGACGGTGACGGGGGAGGAGGTGACGTTCGAGGAGCTCGGCGGGGCGGTCACGCACGCGACCAGGTCCGGCGTCGCGCACCTGACGGCCCCCGACGAGGAGTCGGCGCTCGACGACGCCCGCTACCTGCTGAGCTTCCTGCCGCAGAACAACGCGCACCCGACGCCGTTCGACGAGCCGAGCGACCCCGTCGACCGCGAGGCGCCGGAGCTGGACGAGCTGATCCCCGACGAGCCGACGAGGCCGTACGACATGAAGCAGGTGATCGAGGCGGTGGTCGACGACGGCGAGTTCCTCGAGATCCAGCCGCGCTACGCAGAGAACATCGTCTGCGGGTTCGCGCGTCTCGGCGGATACAGCGTCGGCGTCGTCGGCAACCAGCCGAAGGCGCTCGCGGGGGTGCTCGACATCGACTCGTCGGAGAAGGCGGCGCGCTTCGTCCGCACCTGCGACGCGTTCAACATCCCGCTCCTCACGTTCGTCGACGTGCCCGGGTTCTTGCCGGGGACCGCGCAGGAGTGGGGCGGGATCATCCGCCACGGTGCGAAGCTGCTCTACGCGTATTGCGAGGCGACGGTGCCGAAGCTGACCGTGATCACTCGCAAGGCCTACGGCGGCGCCTACGACGTCATGAGCTCGAAGCACATCCGCGCGGACTTCAACTTCGCGTGGCCGACGGCGGAGATCGCGGTGATGGGGCCGGAAGGCGCCGTCAACATCATCTTCCGGAAGGAGCTCGAGGAGGCCGACGATCCGGACGCCCGCCGCGCCGAGCTGATCGCCGACTACCGCGAGCGGTTCGCCAATCCGTACACCGCGGCCGAGCGCGGCTACGTCGACGAGGTGATCGAGCCGCGCCGCACCCGGCCGGTGCTCGTCGACGCCCTCCGCACCGCGATCACCAAGCGAGAGCGCAAGCCGCCCCGCAAGCACGGCAACATACCTCTTTGAGTGGGAGGAGAACCTGCGGTTCTCCTCCCAGGGCCCACCTCTCCCGTCCGTCTAAACGGGAATGGCGTCCTCGAGGAGGCCGACGGAGGTGACGAACGCCTCGACGACGTCGGGGTCGAACTGAGAGCCGGCGCAGCGCTCGACCTCCTGCAACGCCTCCTCGCGCGTGAGGGCGCTGCGGTACAGGCGGTTCGACGTCATCGCGTCGAACGCGTCGGCGACGAAGATGATGCGAGCGCCGAGGGAGATCTCCTCGCCCGCGAGCCCGGCCGGATAGCCGCCGCCGTCCCAGCGCTCGTGGTGGTGCAGCACCCAGTCGGCGACCGGCTCGACGCCGAGGCTCTCGAGCATGCGGTGGCCGATCTGCGGGTGGCGCTGCAGGACGAGCCGCTCCGCCTCCGTCAGCGCCGCGGGCTTGCGCAGGATCTCCTCCGGGATCGCCAGCTTCCCGAGATCGTGGAGGCTGGCGGCGAGGCGCACCAGCTCGATCTCGTCCGCAGACAGGCGCAGCCGCTCGGCGATCTGCGCCGCCAGCGCCGCGACTCGCTCGGAGTGGCTGCCGGTGTAGGCGTCGCGCGCGTCAACCGCGCGCGCCAGCGTCGCCGCGGCGCGGAAGCGGGCGACGCGGTCGGCGCCGCTCGCGACACGCCGGAACTCGGACAACTCCGCGAGGTCGGCGCGCGCGAGGCGCACCTGGTTCTTGCCGTGCTCCTTCGCCCAGTAGAGGGCGCCATCCGCGAGCCGGATCAGCGAGTCGCGCTCGCGCCCGTGGTCGGGGTAGGTGGCGACGCCGGCGCTGACCGTGATCGAGCCGACCGCGCCGAGGTCGGCTTCCCCGATGCGCGCGACGACGGAATTCGCGACCTCGAGCGCCGTGCGGTCGTCGGCGTCGGGCAGCAGCACGGCGAACTCGTCGCCGCCCAGGCGGAACGCCTCGCCGCCCTGGCGCAGCCGCGAGGCGACGAGCGAGAGGACGCGGTCGCCCGTCGGGTGGCCGAACTGGTCGTTGATCCGCTTGAAGTCGTCGATGTCGAGGAACAGCAGCGACACCGGCGTCCGCTCGTCCTCCGCGTGCGCGAGCTCGCGTTGCAGCCGCTCGTGGAAATGCCGGTGGTTGCCGAGCCCCGTGAGGGGATCCGTGAGCGCGAGCCGCATCGCGCTCAGAGCCTGGTGCGTCGAACGCTGGTAGAGGGAGATCGCGACGAGCGGCCCAGCGAGCGCGGCGAACAGGTACGGCGTCCGCTGCCAGAGCACGACCAGCATCAGCGCCGTCGACGCCATCAGCGTGAACGGCACGATCGTCGACCGGACGTTGTCGCGGACGAGCCTCAGGTACCCGAGCTCGGAGCCGGAGGCGGCGATCGCCGCCGTCACGAGCAGCAGGTTGATGCCGTAGAGCGTCACCGAGGTGACGGCGACCTTCGCCAGGATCGCCTCGGCGTCGCTGCCGTGCAGCGTGTGGAGCAGCAGCCCGGCAACCGTGCCGACGATCCCGAACACGCCGGCGTTGAACACCGCGCGGATCGGCGGCCGCGTCCGCCAGATCAGGACGACGAGTGTGGGAGCGGTGACGTACACGAACGTCGCGGGCGCCCAGCCGAACAGCACCAGGGCGGCGACCGCGAACACGAACCCGAGCGAGACGCCGTTGATGTCGACGCCTTCGATCGGGACGGGGAACCGTTCCGACAGCGTCGAGGCGACGAGGAAGATGGCGACGCCGGCGAGCGTCGTCGCCGACCCTCCACGCCAGGCAAAGAAGAGCGTCGCCGCGATGTACGCGGCGACGCCGACCAGGGAGACGGGCGCGACGACCGCGAGCAGCCTCGCGGGAGGGAGCGCCCTGCCGCTCATCCGAACGTCGTGAGCGCTACCAGGTGATGTTGCACGACGCGAAGACGCTGAAGCCGTTGACCGCCGCAGTCGCGACCAGCACAGCCAGCACGAGAAGCGCCGAGAGCTTGAGCTTCCACTGGAGCATTGGATTCCTCCGAGACGAACGCCGCATCGGGCGTGATGATCCATCACCGCCCTGCGCGAGGGCATCACCCGAAGGGGGGAAAACCGCGGCCGTCGCGCTCAATCCCTCGTTCGAGGGACACCGGCGACGCGGATACCCTTCCGGGCCGTGGAGCTCGAGCTGCACCTGGAGCCTGAGCAGCCGCCGCAAGTCGTCACGGCTGTCGCCGTGCTCGTCACGCAGCCGCCGCCGGACCCGGATCCGTGGTGGCAGGCCGGCATCGAGGAGGCGCTCGACACGTAACTGCGCGCAGCCGCGAAACGTTCAACCGGAGTCATGTGCATCCGGTGTGGCGACGAAGAAACTCCCGCGGATCGCGCGTACTGCGTCCACTGCACCTTCGCGGTGCGGGCCGAGGTCGAGGACGGCCTTCGCAAGCTCGCGAGCTACCTCGCCGCGTGGGCGGCGTTCGACGAGTGGTGCGCGTCGCGGACGCAGACGGCGCGCGCCTGATCAGGGAGAGACGGCGGCGCGGCCGCGCAGCAGCTGCGGCGCCGCGCGCGCGTAGTCGAGCCCGGACAGCCACGTCAGCGCGAGCGCGACGAGCAGCGTCCACCACGCCACGCCGCGCGCCCACCCACCGGCGGCGGCGACCCCGCCGACGGCGGCCGCGACAGCCTGCGCCCACGTCTTGAGCTTGGCCAGGTCGCGCGCGGCGATGACGACCCCGCGCTCGAGCGCCGCCTGGCGGAGGGCCGTGATCAGAAGCTCGCGCACGACGATCGCGGCCACCATCCACGCCGGGAAGACGTCCTGGCCGAGCAGGACGACGAGCGTCGCGAGCACGAGCAGCTTGTCGGCGACAGGGTCGACGAGCGACCCGAAGCTCGACGTCCGCCCGGTGCGCCGCGCGACCCGTCCGTCGAACCAATCCGTCGCCATGCCCGCGCAGAAGACGCCGGTCGCCCACCAGTCGTGGCCGTGGAACGGTACGGCGAACAGCGCCACCACGATCGGGACCGCGGCCGCCCGCGCGACGGTCAGCTGATCGGCGAGGCTCACCGACCGAGAGAATACGGAGTGATGTTCGAAAAGGTCCTGGTCGCAAACCGCGGCGAGATCGCCGTGCGCGTCTTCCGCACGCTCCGTGAGCTCGGCATCGGCTCGGTCGCCGTCTACTCCGACGCCGACCGCCGGGCCGTCCACGCGGCGTACGCCGACGAGGCGCACGCCCTCGGAGGGTCGACCGCCGCCGAGTCGTACCTCGTCGTCGAGAAGCTGCTCGCGGCCGCGCACCGGGCTGGCGCGGACGCCGTGCATCCGGGCTACGGCTTCCTCGCCGAGAACGCGGCCTTCGCGCGGGCCGTCGCGGAAGCCGGGCTGACGTGGATCGGCCCGCCGCCGGCCGCGATCGAGCTGATGGGATCGAAGACACGTGCACGCCAGGCGATGCAGGCCGCCGGCGTCCCGATCATCCCGGGGACCACCGACCCGGTCGCGTCGGCGGACGAGGTCGTCGCGCTCGGAGAGGAGATCGGCTACCCGCTGCTGATCAAGGCCGCGGCGGGCGGCGGCGGCAAGGGGATGAAGGTCGTGCGCTCCGCGGCCGAGGCGGCGCAGGCGTTCGCGTCGGCGCAGAGGGAGGGACAGTCGTACTTCGCCGACGCGTCCGTCTACGTCGAGCGCTACCTCGAGGACCCGCGGCACGTCGAGGTGCAGGTGCTCGCGGACGCCCACGGCAACGTCATCCACCTCGGCGAGCGCGACTGCACGATCCAGCGGCGGCACCAGAAGCTGGTCGAGGAGACGCCGTCGCCGGCGGTCGACGCCGCGCTGCGCGAGCGGATCGGCCGGATCGCCGTGGACGCCGCGCGCGCCGCGGGCTACCGGTCGGCCGGGACGATCGAAGGTCTGCTCTCGCCCGCGGGCGACTACTTCTTCATGGAGATGAACACGCGCATCCAGGTGGAGCACACGGTGACGGAGCAGGTGACCGGGCTCGACCTGGTGCGCGAGCAGATCCGGGTCGCCGCGGGGGAGCCGTTGTCGCTTCGCCAGGAGGACGTCGTCCTGCGCGGGCACGCGATCGAGTGCCGCATCAACGCCGAGGATCCGCAGCAGGGGTTCCTGCCGAGCCCGGGCCGGATCACGCACTACCGCGAGCCGTCGGGGCCGGGTGTGCGGGTCGACTCCGGGGTCGCCGCCGGCTCCGAGATCAGCGGTCTCTACGACCCGATGATCGCGAAGCTGATCGTGCACGACGTGGACCGCGAGTCGGCGCGGCGGCGGATGCTGCGCGCGTTGTCGGAGTTCGAGATCGGCGGCGTGCACTCGCTCGTCTCGTTCCACCGCGCGCTCCTCTCGCACCGATGTTTTGCCGCGGGCGAGACGTGCCACGGCCTCGTCGAGTCGGACGAGCTGAAGCAGGCGGCGGAGGAGCTCGAGCAGTCGCATCGGCCGTCGACGGTAGCCGCGGCGGCGGACGGACTGTTGCCAAAACAGACAATGGCCGAAGTGGACGGGCGGCGCGTGGACGTGACCGTGCTCGTCCCCGAGCCGCCGTACCGCGAGCTCGCCCGGCGGCGGCGCGAACGCACGGCGTCGCACGCGGGTGGCGGCGGCGGTGCCGTCGTCAGTCCGATGCAGGGGACGGTCCTCGACGTCAAGGTCTCGGAGGGCGAGGAGGTCGACGCGGGCGCAGTCATCTGCATCGTCGAGGCGATGAAGATGGAGAACGAGGTCACGGCACACCGCTCCGGCGTGGTCGAGGAGCTCGCTGTCGCACCCGGCGACGCGGTCGCGAACGGGCAGGTGGTCTGCGTCCTGGGTGAGCTCGGCTAGGCGGCGCCGCGCGGCGGCGCCGCGGCGTCAGAGCGAGCGCTGGTAGGTGCGGAACGTGCGCGTCGCCCAGGCGGCCGTCACCGCCGTCAGCACGAGCAGGAACAGCAGATGCCAGCCGACCGACGACCAGTTCGTGCCGGGCAGCGCCACCTGGCGCGCGGCCTGAACTCCCCAGTCGACCGGGTTGTAGCGGGCGACCTCGCGCATCCAGTGCGGCATCTGCGCGCGTGCGTTCATCGTCGTGGACAGGAAGAGGAGCGGCAGCCCGATGAAGTTCGCGACGGCGATCATCGTCGCCTCTCGCCGCGTCAGGAGCGCGATCGCCTGCGAGAGGCCGGCGAACGCGCTGTTCACGAGGATCCCGGTGCAGACGATGACGACCCAGCCGAGCGCGCCCTCGTGCACGCGCACGCCGAGCCCGAACGCCACGAGCAGGATGATCAGCGCCTGGATCGCGGCCGTCAGCGCAGAGCGCACGATCTGCGAGAGCACGATCGACAGACGTGAGGCGGGGGTGGCGAGGAAGCGCTCGACGACCTTGTGGTCGAGGTCGTTGATCATCGACATCCCGCTCCACGTCGCGCCGAAGAACGCGTTCATGACGACGATGGCCGGCGCGAGGAACGTGATGTAGGAGCCGGTGCCGAAGCCGCCGAGCCGGGTCAGGTTCTTGAACAGCTGCCCGTACAGGATCAGCCACACCATCGGCTGTACGAGGAGCAGCGCGATCCAGATCGGCTCGCGCATCAGGTTCCGTGCCTGCCGCACGGTCATGAACCACGTGTGGCGGACGACGTTCACGAGCCGCGGTCCTCCGTGCTGAAGTCGCGTCCGGTGAAGTGGAGGTAGACGTCGTCGAGCGACGGTCGCGAGACGGAGACGGAGGCCACGCCGATGCCCGCGCCTTCGAGGGCCGAGATGATCGCCGGGACGGCGCGGCCGCCGTTCTCGACGCGCGAGACGACGACGCGCCCGTCGAGCACCTGCTCGGGCGCGGCGCCGACGCCGTCGAGCACCCGCTGCGCGTCCTCGACGCGACCGTCCTCGAGCTCCACGTGCACCGCATCTCCGCGCAGGCGCGCCTTCAGCTCCGCAGGCGTCCCCTCGACGACGACCCTGCCCTGCGACACGATCGCGAGGCGGGCCGCGAGCTGGTCCGCCTCCTCGAGGTAGTGCGTCGTGAGGAGGATCGTCAGCGACTCCGCCTCGGCGAGCCGCCGTACCTCGTCCCACATCGCGACGCGTGCCTCCGGGTCGAGCCCGGTCGTCGGCTCGTCGAGGAACAGCACCCGCGGCCGGTGGACGAGCCCGAGCGCGATGTCGAGGCGACGGCGCATGCCGCCCGAGTAGTTCTTGACGATGCGGTCGGCGGCGTCGGAGATGCCGACGAGCTCGAGCAGCTCGTCCGCACGCTCGCGCAGCGCGCGGCCGCTCATCCCCTGCACGCGCCCCTGCAGCATGAGGTTCTCGCGGCCGGTCCCGAACTGGTCGACGCCGGAGTCCTGGGGGACGTAGCCGATCACGCGGCGCACCGCGTTCTGCTGGCGGCGCACGTCGTAGCCGGCAACCTCCGCCCGCCCCGAGTCCGGCTGCGTGAGCGTGACGAGCACGCGCACCGTCGTCGACTTGCCGGCGCCGTTCGGCCCGAGCAGCCCGAACACCTCGCCCTCGTGCACGGCGAACGAGACGCCGTCCAGCGCCTGCACGTCGCCGTACCGCTTGCGCAGGTCCTCGACCACGATCGCGTCCATCGACGACCAGACTAGTCGGCGGTTCCGAAGTCATCGCCGGTGCGGCAGTCGCTAGTGTCCGCGCGTTCGATGGACCTGTACGAGTACCAGGGCAAGCAGCTCTTCGAGCAGTTCGGCATCCCGGTCTCCGACGGTCGGTTCGTGACGACGGCGGAGGAGGCCAGGCGCGCGGCCGAGGAGCTCGGCGGTCAGGTGGTCGTGAAGGCCCAGGTGTTGACCGGCGGGCGCGGCAAGGCGGGCGGCATCCAGCTCGCCGACGGCCCGGACGAGGCGCAGGCGAAGGCGAAGCAGGTGCTCGGCCTCGACATCCGCGGCCACGTCGTCGAGAAGCTCTGGATCGAGAAGGCGTCGGAGATCGCGAAGGAGTACTACCTCTCGATCACCTTCGACCGCGGCGCGAAGAAGCCGCTCCTCATGTTCACGACGCAGGGCGGCGTCGAGATCGAGGAGGTCGCGGCGCGCGACCCCCACGCCCTCGTGCGCCTGCACGTCGATCCGCTCGAGGGCTTCCAGCCGTGGGTGGGGCGCCGTCTCGTCTACGGCGGCGGCGTGGACGAGCCGAGCGAGCAGAAGCAGATCGCCGACATCGTCGCGAAGCTGTACCGCTGCTTCGTCGAGAGCGACGCGATGCTGACGGAGATCAACCCGCTGATCGTCACGCCTGACGGCGAGGTGAAGGCGCTCGACTCGAAGTTCACCGTCGACGACAGCGCCCTCTACCGCCACCCGGAGATCGCCGAGCTTCGCGACACCGGCGCGGCGGACCCACTCGAGGCCCTCGCGCGCGAGAAGGGCGTGACGTACGTGAAGCTCGACGGCTCCGTCGGGATCCTCGGCAACGGCGCAGGGCTGTCGATGTCGACGGTCGACGTCGTGGTCGTCGCCGGCGGCAGGCCGGCGAACTTCTGCGACCTCGGCGGCGGCGGCAGCGCGCAGGGCGTCGTCGACGCGCTCGAGGTGATCACCTCCGACGCGCAGGTGAGGTCGATCTTCTTCAACATCTTCGGCGGGATCACGCGCTGCGACGAGGTCGCGCGCGGGATCCTCGAAGCGCTCGAGCGCATGCGGATCGAGACCCCGATCGTGGTACGCCTCGACGGCACGAACGCCGACGAGGGCCGTCGGCTGCTGCAGGAGGCGGCGCCGCCGAACGTGCACGTCGAGCCGACGATGCTCGACGCCGCGCGGAAGGCCGTCGAGCTCGCGGGCGCCGGGGCGGGATCCGCATGACGCCGATGACCGACGCGTGGAGCGCGCGCGCCGACGCCTACCGCACGTCGAGGACGCATGCGGAGGGCGCCGACCTCGACGCGGTCGTCGAGCTGTGCGAGCCGGCGCCCGGCGTGAAGATCCTCGACCTCGGCACCGGCGGCGGCCACGTCGCGCGCCGGCTGCGGGACGAGGGCGCGCAGGTCGTCACCGTCGACCCGGCGCCGGGGATGGGCGCGGACGTCGTCGCCTCCGCGGAGCACCTGCCGTTCGCCGACGGCTCGTTCGACGTCGTCGTGTCTCGGATCGCCGCCCACCACTTCCGGAACCTCGGTGAGGCGATCGGCGAGATGGTGCGCGTCACGAACCGCGTGCTCGTGCTCGAGGACATGCTCTATCGCACGGAGGAGGAGCAGGAGGCGGAGAAGCTGCGCGACCCGACGCACGTGCGCTCGCTGTCGGCGGAGGAGTGGCGCGACCTCCTCGTCGACGCCGGCCTCGCGATCGAGCAGGAGCTCGACTTCACGAAGGAGCACGACATGGACGACTGGCTCGCGCGCACGGGCTGCAGGGGAGCGGAGGCCCAGCGCGTGCGCGAGCTGCTGCGCCCGTACTGGACGAGCGAAGACGGCAGCAGCTGGTCGAACGACTACATCGTGATCAAGGCGAGGAAGTCGCAGGAGTAGCGCGTGGCGATCGTCGTCGACAACGAGACGAAGCTCGTCGTGCAGGGCCTGACCGGCTCCGAGGGGCGGTTCCACGGGCTGCGGAATCGCGCCTACGGCACCGACGTCGTCGCCGGCGTCACGCCCGGCAAGGGCGGCCAGGACGTCGAGGGCATCCCCGTCTTCGACACGGTCGCGGACGCGGTGCAGGAGACGGGGGCGAACACGTCGCTCATCTTCGTGCCGGCCCGCTTCGCGCCGGACGCGATGTACGAGGCGGTCGACGCCGGCATCCGCACCGTCGTCTGCATCACCGAGCACGTTCCCGCGCACGAGATGCTGCGCGTCTACGCGTACGTGCGGCCGAAGGGCGTCACGTTGATCGGGCCCAACTGTCCCGGCGTGCTCTCGCCGGGGAAGGCGAACGTGGGGATCATCCCCGCCGAGGTGTTCCGGCCGGGCTCGATCGGGCTCGTGTCGCGGTCGGGGACGCTGACGTACCAGATCGGCTACGAGATCGCCCAGCGTGGGCTCGGCAACTCGACGATCGTCGGGATCGGCGGCGACCCGATCGTCGGTACGGGCTTCATCGACGTGCTCGAGAAGTTCGAGCGCGACCCGGAGACGGAGTACGTCGTGCTCGTCGGCGAGATCGGCGGCGACGAGGAGGAGAAGGCGGCGCGCTACGTCGCCGACAACATGACGAAGCCCGTGTTCTCGTACATCGCGGGGTTCTCGGCGCCGCCCGGCAAGACGATGGGCCACGCGGGCGCGATCATCTCCGGCTCGTCCGGCACGGCCGCCGCGAAGAAGGAAGCGCTCGAGGCGGTCGGGATCGCCGTCGGCACGACGCCGACCGAGGTGGCCGAGCTCGTCGTCGCGGCGGCTTCTTAGGGGTTCAACGAGCGAGACGCGGTGCCGGCCGCGGCCAGCGCGAGGCCGAGGACGACGAACGCGCCCACGGCGACGCGTGCCGTCGTCGCGCTGAAGAGCAGCCCGGCCGCGAGCGGGCCGAGCGGCTGCGTGCCGCGCGCGAGGAGTGTGCGGACGGCGTCGACGCGGCCGAGCAGCGCGTCGGGCGTCAGCGCGATGCGACGGGCGACGACGACGGAGTCGGTGATCGGCAGGACGATCGCCTGCGGCAGGAGCGCCGCCGTCAGGACCCACGGGCTGGGCCAGGCGAGGAACGCCGCCGGTGCCGCGCCGAGGTACAGCTCGGCGAGCACGATCGCGCGCACGGACAGCCGGCTGCGTGCGCGGGAGGCCAGCGCGGATCCGACGAGGACGGACGCCGCGAACGCCGCCAGCAGCGCGCCGATCGCGCCGCCGCCGAACCCATGCCGGCGTGCGACGACCACGACCGCGAACAGGTACGCGGGAATCGTCACGTTCCCGATCGCGTAGAGGAACGACGTCACGCGGAGGAACGGCTGCGACCAGAGAAACGCGAACCCTTCGCGCAGCTCGCTGCGCAGGTCGAGCGCCCGTCGTTCGCGCTGCTCCTGGAACCGCGCGCGGATCCCACGGATCGACGCGAACGAACACAGGTACGAGACGGCGTCGAACGCGAACGGCGCCGCGCGCGCGACGCCGAAGAGCGCGCCGCCGATCGGCGGGCCGACGACGCCGACCAGGGCCGCACGCGCCGTCTGCACCGAGACGGCGTCCGGCAGCTGCTCGGACGGCACGATCGCGCGTAAGGCGCCGAGCGACGACGCCTGGAAGAAGACGTCGCCGACGCCGGTGACGAACGCGAGCGCCGGCAGCGGCCAGTACGCATGCGTGAAGAGCACGACGACGGAGACGCCCGCGAGCGCGCCTGCGCGGACGCCGTCGGCGGCGAGCATCAGCCGCCGGCGGTCGTACCGGTCGGCGGCGACGCCCGCGAGCAGCGCGAGGAGCGGCGCGGGGAGGAGCCAGGCGAACGTCACCGCGCCGGCCTTCGCCGGCGAATGCGTCAGGCCGAGCACGAGCAGCGGATAGGCGACGCCGGTCAGCGAGCTGCCGAACGCCGACAGCAGCTGCCCCGACTGCAGGAGCACGAAGTCGCGATTCCGCCGGAGCATCCGGCGGCCGACGCTAGCGCGGCCCGAGCCTGCGCCGTCGCTACGCCGCCGCGGGCAGCGCGAGGCGGAAGCGCGCACCGGCCGGCGTCGACTCCGCCGTCGCGGTGCCGCCGTGCGCCTCCGCCGCCTCGCGCACGATCGCGAGCCCGAGCCCCGCGCCCGGCTTGGCTCTCGCTGCCGCCGCACGGTAGAAGCGGTCGAAGACGCGCGGCAGGTCCTCCGGCGCGATCCCGGGCCCGTGGTCCTGCACCACCACCTCGCCCGCGCGCACCGTCACCTCGATCGGCGCGCCGTCCGCCGAGTACTTGACCGCGTTGTCGAGCAGGTTCGACACGGCGCGCTCGAGCAGCACGGCGTCGGCGCGCACGTGCGTCGGCGACAGGGAGGTCACGAACGTCGTCTGCGGCGCGCGCGCCTGTGCGCGCTCGACGACGCCGGCGACGAGGTCGTCCAGCGCGACGTCCTCGATCCGCAGCTTGCGCTCCTCGCCCCGTGCGAGCTCGACCAGGTCGGCGACGAGGCGCGTCAGCGCGTCGAGCTCGACCGCAGCCTCGTCGAGTGCCCGCCGAGCCTCGTCCGCGGGGAGCTTCCCCTCGCGCAGCAGGTCGACGTTCGTGCGCGCCGCGGTGAGCGGCGTGCGCAGCTCGTGCGACGCGTCGGCTACGAGGCGCCGCTGGCGCCCGACGGACTCCTCGAGCGCAGCGAGCATCGCGTTGAAGCGCGTAGCGAGGCGGCCGAGCTCGTCGTCGCCCGCCACCTCGACGCGTTCCGCGAGGTTCGTGGTGGCCGCGACGTGCTCGGCGGCAAGCGTGAGACGGCGGATCGGACGGAGCGCAATCGTCGCCACACCCGCGGCGAGCGCGGCCGCGAGCCCGATGCCGATCGCGCCGACGAGCAGGATCCAGAAGCGGATGCGGGTAAGGGCTCGCGTCGTCGGGTCGAGCGGCGCGACGGTGATGACCGCGAACCCGGGCTGGCTCTGCGCCACCAGCTCCCGCCACTGGCGCGCCTCGATGGTGGCGCTCGCGTAGTAGTAGGTCGGCGTCGGCGACGCTGCGACTGCGATCGCCCGCCGCGTGACCGGAATCGGCGCGCCCTGACGGTTCCCGTCAGCCGCGACTATCTCGATGCGGAAGAAACCGTGGCCGCCGTCGCGGAGCTGCGTCCAAAGCGTGTCGTCGAGCTGCGCGTACAGCTCGTGCTTCGCGACGAAGTAGACGGCGAGCGACGCGCCCGTCACGGTGACGGCAATCGCGAGCGCCGTCAGGAGCGCGAGGCGCTGCCGGAAGCTCACGGCTCCGCCCGCAGCGCGTATCCGACGCCGCGCACGGTGTGGAGGAGGCGCGGCTCGCCGCCCTCCTCGAGCTTGCGTCGGAGGTAGCCGATGTAGACCCAGAGCGCGTTCGACGTGGCGCCGAAGTCGTAGCCCCACACGCGCTCGTAGATCTGCGACCTCGTGAGCACCTGGCGCGGGTTGCGCAGGAACAGCTCGAGCAGGTTGAACTCTGTCCGCGTCAGCTGGAGACGGCGGTCGCCGCGGCACGCCTCGCGCGTCCCTGGGTCGAGCGTGAGGTCGGCGAACTGCAGCACACCGTCCGCGGATTGGCCGCTGCGGCGGAGGAGGGCGCGCACGCGCGCGCGAAGCTCCTCGATCGCGAAGGGCTTGACGAGGTAGTCGTCCGCGCCCGCGTCGAGCCCTTCCACGCGGTCGGAGACCGCGTCGCGAGCCGTCACGACGAGCACGGGCACCGAGTCCCCGCGCGTGCGCAGCGAGCGGCACACGTCGAGCCCGCCGAGCTGGGGCATGAGCAGGTCGAGGACGATCGCGTCGGCGGGCGACGCCGCGTGGCGGGCGAGCGCCTCGGTGCCGTCGGCGGCCTCGTCGACGTCGTAGTCGATGCGCAGCGCGCGCGCCACCGCGGAGCGCACGGCAGGGTCGTCGTCCACCACGAGCACGCGTGTCGTCACGCGGGCATTGTTCCCCCGCTTCCTAAGACCTTGCTCAGCGCCGAGGGTCCCCCGGGCGCGGCGATAGGCTCCGGTCGTGATCTCGTTTGCCCGCGGCGTGCCCGCGCCGGAATGCCTGCCCGTCGACGACCTCGCCGACTGCGCGCGCACGGTGCTCGAGCGCGACGGGCGCACAGTCCTCTCGTACGGCCCGTCGATGGGCTACGCGCCGCTGCGCGAGTGGGTCGCGGCGCGGCACGGCGTCGACGCGAGCCGCGTGTTCGTCACGAACGGCTCGCTGCAGGGCTTCGTCTTCCTCGCGGAGCGTCTCGCCCGCGGCCGGCGCGTGCTGGTGGAGCAGCCGACCTACGACCGGCCGCTCAAGATCCTCCGCGAGCTCGGCGCAGAGGTCGTGCCGCTGCGCTGCGACGACGACGGCCTCGATCCGGATGCGCTCGCCGATGCGCTGCGAGCCGGAGTCCCGCCCGCGTTCCTGTACGTGATCCCGACCTTCCAGAACCCGAGCGGCCGCACGATTCCGGCCGACCGCCGGCGGCGGATCGTCGAGCTCGCGCGCGAGCACGACCTGCTCGTGTTGGAGGACGACCCCTACGGTCTCGTCCGCTACGAGGGAGACCCGCAGCCTTCGCTGCTCGAGCTGTCGGGTGGTGCGACGGCCTACAGCTCGTCCTTCTCGAAGACGATCGCACCCGGCCTGCGGGTCGGGTACTTCGTCCTGCCGGAGACGGTCGCGCGCGAGATCGAGGCGGCCGCCACCTCGGCCTACATCACGCCGGTGCTGCTCGGGCAGGCAGCGGTGCACGAGTTCGTCGCACGCGGCCGCTTCGAGCCGAACCTGGAGCGCGTCGTCGGCCTACTGCGCGCGCGGCGCGACGCGATGCTCGAAGCGCTCGACCGCGACCTCCCGCAGGTGCGGACGACGCGGCCCGCCGGCGGCTACTTCCTCTGGGCCGAGCTGGACGGCGTCGACGCGGGAGACCTGCTTCGGCGCGCGGAAGCGGCCGGCGTCACGTTCGTCGAGGGAACCGACTTCGGTGGCCCGCGAGACTCGCTGCGGCTCGCGTTCAGCTACGTCTCGCCGCAGGAGATCGAAGACGGCGTCGCGCGGCTGGCGGAGGCCCTAGCGGCGGCGCGTCCGGTAGCGGTGTAGCTGCGACGAGAACGTCCCGAGCACGATCCCCAGCACGAGCGCGACGACGATCGCCAGCACCACCGGCACGCGAGTCGAGACGAAGACGAAGCTGATCTTCACGCGGTGCGTGTTGAGGACGATGAAGAGGAGCATGTAGATCGCCACCGCGCCGACCACGATCAGCCGCGACCAGAGCCGCGGCTGCCACGTCTGGCGGCCCTCGTCGAGGCGCTCGCCAAACGACGGCTTCTGCTCCTGCACCTGCTCCGGCTCGGGCTCCATGCCCGACTGATTCACGCGACGGCGGCGTTCGAAACGAGCGGTACGAGGCGGGGCTGGCGCGGCGGCTGCAGCGTTCTCGTCGCGGCGCGGAAGGTGGGGCAGGGCCGGTCGGGATTCATCGCGCAGAGGCCGCGGCGTCGGAAGTAGCAGTCGTCGCAGGTGGGGGCGGTCTGTCGCGTCATCTGGCGGTCCTTCCGGGTCTTCGAGGGGGCTGGACGGCTGCGCATCCTATGGCCGCCCCCGCTGCGGAAAAAGGCTTGTCTGAACGGAAAACGCCGAATTTCCGCCAGATTCGAACCTACCGAAACCTACGCCTTTCCGGCGCTCGGCGCGAGTGTCGCCAGGGCGTGCAACGCCTGTTGAAAACTCTTCACAGGGATGATCCGGAGCCCGTCGGCTTCCTTCTTCGCCTCGGCGTAGTTCTCCCCAGCCGGCACGAGGAAGGCGTCCACACCCGCCTCGCGCGCGCCGATCGTCTTCTGCTTGACGCCGCCGATCGGCAGCACGGTGCCGTCCGGCTCGAGCTGGCCCGTCGCGGCGACCTTGAGGCCGTGCAGCACGTCGTGGCCGAGCTCCGTGTAGACCTGGAGCGCGAACGCGAGGCCCGCCGACGGGCCGCCGACGCTCCCCGCGTCGATCCGCACCGGGAAGGGCAGGTGGATGTCGAGCGCGTCCTCGAGGATCACGCCCACGACCGCACGGTTCGGCTGCGGTCCCGCGTTCGCGCGCACCGTCCGGATCTTCTCGAGCAGCGTCTGCGAGCCGCGCCGGATCGTGAAGCGGGCGACGTCGCCGGGGCGATGTCTCGCCATCGCCCTGAACACGTCCTGCACCGTGCGCACGCGACGGCCGTCGACCGCGGTGATCACGTCGTCCGGCTCGACCTTCCCGACCGCCGGCTCGCCCGGCTCGACGAAGTCGACGAGTGCGCCGACCGGCCGCGCCACCACCTTCTTCCCCGCGGCGCGCAGGGCAACCGCAGCTGCGACCTCCTGCGAGCGCTTCATGTCCTGCAGGTCGATGCGCACGCGCTGCTGGTCGTTGACGCCCGGCGGGTTGACCTCGCTCGCCGGGTACAGGTCGGCGCCCTCGTGCAGGCCGCCGAAGAGACGCTCGAGCAGCGACGCCGGGCGGACGATGACGTCGACGTAGTAGATCCCGCCGCGCTTCGGCTCCTTGCCGCCCGGAACGCTGACCAGCGGCGCAACCGGATGCGCGCGGTCGGGCAGGAAGATGTACTCGTTGCTCGGCCAGATGACGAGCGCGAGCACGACGGCGACCAGCACGAGCCCGGCGAGAAGCAGCTTGCCGGGCGTGAAGATGCGCCGCCTCACAGCAAGGTCCGCGAGAGGCCGCCGTCGACGACGACGTTCGTGCCCGTGACGTAGGCGGCGCGGTCGGAGGCGAGGAAGCAGACGACGTCGCCGAACTCGCGCGGCGTGCCCAGGCGCCCGAGAGGGATCTGCGCGAGCTCCTCGGGCGGCGGCCCGTCCGCGCCGTACAGCTCTTTCATCCGCGGCGTGTCGATGCGGCCCGGTGCGACGCAGTTGACTGTGATCCCGTCGGGCCCGAGCTCGCGCGCGAGCGTCTTCGCGTACCCGGTCACGCCGGGCCGCAGCGTGTTCGAGAGCGCGAGGTGCGCCGTCGGCTCCTTGACGGCGCCCGAGGTCACGAAGAGCAGCCGTCCCGCGTTGCTCCTGCGCAGGTGCGGAAGCGCGATGCGGACGAGGCGCACCGGCGGCAGCAGCAGCAGCTCGAACGCGGCCTCGAGGCGCTCGTCGTCGATCTCCGCCGCCCCGCCTGCGGGCGGCCCGCCGCCGTTCCAGACGACGATGTCGATTCCGCCGAATGCCTGCACCGTCCGCTCGACCAGTCGTTCGAGGTCGGCGGCGTTCGTCAGGTCACCGCGTACGGCGAGCGCGTTCAGCCGGTTCGCGTGCCGGTCGAGCTCCTCGCGGCGGCGTGCGAACATCGTCACGTTCGCACCCTCCTCGGCCAGCGCCTCGGCCGACGCGAGGCCGAGGCCCGACGTCGCGCCGCAGACGATCGCCGTCCTGCCGCGCAGACCGAGATCCATCGCGCGGGACGGTAGCGCGTCGGCCGCCGAGCGCACTAAAGGAAGCAAGCGCCGTCAGGATCGGTACAGGTGATGGCGACGACCGAAGCCGAGCTCGAGGCGTCCGGCTGTCCGCGGGCGACTGGTGGACGGCCGAGCATCCGGACGTGCTGGTCGTCGACGGCCATGCAGCCGACGACGTCGCGACCGTGCAGGTGAACCTGGCGAGCGGCCGCGCCGGTGCGTCTGCAGGTCGTCGAGGGGTACTTCCTCGGCACGGTCGACGCGGGCGCCACCGTGACGTCCGTCGACGGCTACGACGCGTCCGGCCGCCAGGTGGCGAGCCATAGCTTCGGCTAGTTCTACGTCGTCAGCACGCCGACGACGTCGCGCACGGCGGCGGCGCTCCGCTCGAGCGCCGCCCGCTCGTCCTCATCGAGGTCGATCTCGAGGATCTGCTCCACGCCGGAGCGGCCGATCTTGACCGGCACGCCCATGTAGAGACCGTCGATGCCGTACTCGCCTTCGAGGTACGCCGTGCACGGCAGCACGCGCTTCTCGTCCAGCACGATCGCGTCGACCATCGCCGCCGCCGCCGCGCCGGGTGCGTACCAGGCCGACGTGCCGAGCAGCTGCACCACCTCGCCGCCGCCCTTCGCGGTGCGCTCGACCAGCGCGTCGATGCGCTCCTGCGAGACGAGCTTGCGGATCGGCACGCCGCCGACGGTCGTCGCGGAGATGACGGAGACCATCTGGTCGCCGTGGCCGCCGAGCACCACGGCGCCGACGTCCTTCACCGACGCGCCGGTCTCCCACGCGATGAACGTCTGCAGCCGCGCGGTGTCGAGGATGCCGGCCTGGCCGAACACGCGCTCCTTCGGGAAGCCGGAGACGTTCTTCGCGACGTGGCACATTGCGTCGAGCGGGTTCGAGACGACGACGATGATCGTGTCCGGGCTCTGCGCCACGACACGCTCCGTGACCTCCTTCACGATCTTCTCGTTCGTCGTGACGAGGTCGTCGCGGCTCATCCCGGGGCCGCGCGGCAGCCCGGCCGTGATCACGACGACGTCGGAGCCGGCGGTCGGCTCGTAGTCGTTCGAGCCGACGACGTTCGGCTCGTAGCCGAGCACCGCGCCCATCTGGTTGATGTCGAGCGCCTTGCCCTGCGGCAGGCCTTCCTTGATGTCGACGAGGACGACGTCGGCGTAGTCGCGCTGCGCGAGCACCTGCGCGCACGTCGCACCGACGTTGCCAGCACCGACAACGGTGACCTTCCGCCTCTCGCTCACGTCCCTCCGCCTCCCGTCAGTTTCTCGATGATCGCGTCCGCGTACTCGCTCGTCCCGACGGCCGTCGGGTCGTCGCGCGACGGCTTCATGTCGTAGGTGACCCGCTCGCCCTCGGCGATCACCGCCGCGACCGCCTCCTCGAGCCGCTGCGCCGCCTCGCGCTCCCCGAGGTGCTCGAGCATCAGCTTGCCCGAGAGGATCATCGCCGTCGGGTTGACCTTGTTCTGGCCCTTGTACTTCGGCGCCGAGCCGTGCGTCGCCTCGAAGACGGCGGCGTCCGGCCCGATGTTCGCGCCGGGCGCGACGCCGAGACCGCCGACCAGGCCGGCCGTCAGGTCGCTGACGATGTCGCCGTAGAGGTTCGGCAGCACCAGGACGTCGAACTCCTCGGGCCGCTGGACGAGCCCCATGCACGTCGCGTCGACGAGGTTCTCCCAGGGCTCGATCTGCGGGAAGTCCTGCGCCACCTCGCGGAAGACGTGCAGGAACAGGCCGTCGGTGAACTTCATGATGTTCGCCTTAGTCACGCAGCTGACGCGCCGCCGCCCGTGGTCGCGCGCGTACTCGAACGCGAAGCGGATGATCCGCTCGGAGCCTTCGCGGCTAATCGGCTTCACGGAGATGCCGGAGCCGCTCCGGATCTGCTTCGGCTGCAGCCCGTTGAGCGTCGAGATCACCTGCTCCGCCTGCGCAGAACCGGACTCGTACTCGATGCCCGCGTAGAGGTCCTCGGTGTTCTCGCGCACGACGACGACGTCGACGTTCTCGTAGCGCGAGCGGACGCCGGGATACGTCTTGCACGGGCGCAGGCAGGCGTACAGACCGAGCTCGTGCCGCAGTGCCACGTTGACGGAACGGAAGCCCGTCCCGATCGGCGTCGTGATCGGCCCCTTCAGCGCGACCTTGTTCTCCTTGATCGAGGCGAGCGTCTCCTCCGGCAGCGGCGTCCCCGCCGACTCCATCACGTCGACGCCCGCCTCGCGCACCTCCCACTCGAGCTCGACGCCCGTCGCCTCCAGCACTCGCCGGGTCGCCTCCGTCAGCTCCGGGCCCGTTCCGTCGCCCGGGATGAGGGTGACCCTGTGCGCCATCGGGGGCGGAGCGTACACAGACCGTCACGCCCGCCTCCCCCGGAACGTGGATGGCCGCCGCTCGCGCGACGGGATTCCGCCGGGACGCCCGCACGGCTTAGGTGCGAGCCGTGGAAGGCTCTGCGGCGCTTCAGACTCTCCCTCCCGTCACGCCCTCGTTCGCGCACGGGCCGGTCGACTGCGACCGCGTCGCGATGCTCGAACGGCTCGAGCGCGTCGAGGGCTTGCTGGACCAGCACCGCTACGTCGACGCGCTCGGTGAGCTCGACGGCGTTGCCGTTCCGCGCGTCTCCGCACCCGACCTCGTGCTGCGCGTCCTCCTCGCGGAAAGCTGGGCTCGGCTGTACGTCGGCGAGCTCGAGCAGGCGACCGCGGTCGCGGACCGGGCTCGTGTGCTCGCCGACGGGCGCGTGTTCACCGACGCCGACCGTGCGGCGGCGATGTTCGCGCTCGGCTGCTGCCGGCGCAAGCTCGGCAAGATCACGAACGCGATCTCGCTCTTCACGTCGGCGCTTGCGCTCGCGGAGCGTGGCGCCGGCGCGCGCACGGTGCGGCTGCGCGCGCGGATTCTCGAGTGGCGGTCGAACTGCTACCAGGTGCAGCGCGAGTGGGAGGCCGCGCAGGCGGACGCCGAGCGCTCGCTCGAGCTCGCCGAGGAGGCCGGCGACGGCCGCGCGGCCTCGCACGCCCTGATGCAGTGCTCGCTCGTCGCCGAGCGGCGCGGCGACGCGCTGACGGCGCGGCTGTACGCGGAACGCGCACATGCGCTTGCCGACGAGACCGGCGACCGCCAGCTCGCCGCGCGGGCGCTCAACAACCTCGGCGGGCTGAGCTTCCTGCTCGGCGAGGCGGAGACCGCGGTCTCGTACCTCAAGGACTCGTTCGCCCTGTCGCTCGAGCTCGGCAACGACGCCGACGCCGCGCAGGCGGTCTCGTCGCTTGCACAGGTGCACCTGCGCTGCGGCGCGCCGCAGCTCGCCGAGGAGCAGGCGCGGCACGCGCTGTCGATCCTCGACGACCGCGACGACTACGTCGACGAGCGCGGCAACGCGCACCTCGTGCTCGGGCGCGCGCTGCTCGAGCAGGGACGCGTCGACGAGGCGATGCGCGAGTTCGCGGCGGCAGAGTGGCTGTTCGAGCGCTTCGGCTCGCCGAGCCACGTCGCCGCGGCGTGGACGGCGCAGGGCGACGCGTACCGGCGCTCGGGCGACGACGCGGCTGCGCTCGACCTCTACCGGCGCGCGGTCGACGCGCTGCAGGACTTCCGGTTCTGACCGCTTCCCACTCACTTGAAAGGGGGTTGACCCGATGAGAAAGCACGTCGATGTGCTCGCAGTGATCGTCTTCCTGATCGCGCTGGCGTCGCTCGCCGCTGCTGCCAAGGGCCACGGCGGCGGGCTGTACGGATTCTCGAGCGGCATCTAGTCGATGACGCGTTTCCGGCTCCTGCCCGCAGTCGCCGCCGCGCTCGCGCTTGCCGCGCCGGCAGCCGCGATCACCGGGGGCTCGCTCGACGGCGGGGCGCATCCCGCCGTCGGGCTGCTCCTCGTCGACCGCGGCAGCGGCCTCGAGCCGGACTGCACCGGCAGCCTCGTCTCGCCGACGGTGCTCGTCACGGCCGCGCACTGCGTCGCCGGCTTGCCGACGAACCGCTTCTCCGTCTCGTTCGACCCGCACTACGCGCCCGGGTCGTCGAGCGTCGTGACCGGGACGGGCTACGCCGACCCGCTGTACGGCGCGGTGAAGAGCGACTCGCACGACCTCGGGGTCGTCGTGCTCGACGCGCCCGTGCGCGGGGTCGCGCCGTTCGCGCTGCCGAGCGCCGGCTGGCTGGACGGCGCCCCGCTGAAGTCGGCGGTCTTCACGAACGTCGGGTACGGCTACTACGACCGCACCTTCACGTTCGACGGCTACCGCCGTGTCTCGACGTCCTCGTTCACGAACCTGAAGCCGACGACGATCACGCTCGCCGACAAGCCGGGCGGCGTGTGCTTCGGCGACTCGGGCGGGCCGCGCCTGCTCGGCTCGACGGTCGTCGCCGTCACCTCGAGCGGCAACAACAACTGCACGGGGCAGAGCACGAGCTACCGGCTCGACACGCAGTCGGCGCGCACCTTCCTGTCGCGGTTCGTCGCCGTCCCGTAGCCGTTCGGTCGTGCGCTAGCGTTCGCGCCGTGAGCGCGACCGCCGCCGAGTTCAAGCCGGGCCTCGAGGGCGTCGTCGCGGTCGAGACCGAGATCATGGAGCCGGACCGCGAGGGCGGGATGCTGCGCTACCGGGGCGTCGACGTCGAGCCGCTGATCGGCAAGGTCCCGTACGAGAACGTCTGGGGCCTTCTCGTCGACGACGACCTCGACTCGCGGATGCCGGACCCGGAGCCGTACACGCCGGCGGGGCTCACCGGCCGCGCGCCGGCCGACCTGCAGGCGCAGACAGCGCGCCTGTCGGGCCTATGGAAGCTCGGCAAGCTGAACGAGATCTCCGACGAGCAGGCGCGCGAGGACCTCGGCCGGCTGTCGGCGCAGATGATGTCGATCGTCGCGCGCTCGGCGCGGCTCGCCGACGGCCACGACGACGCGGTTCCCGACGACGTGGTCGCGCGCGGGCGCACGGCCGCCGAGAAGTTCCTGCTGCGCTGGCGCGGGGAGGCCGACCCGCGCGCCGTCGAGGCGATCGACACCTACTGGATCTGCACGGCCGAGCACGGGCTGAACGCGTCCACCTTCACCGCCCGGGTCGTCGCCTCGACGGGCGCCGACTGCGGCGCCGCGCTCTCGGCCGCGGTGGGCGCGCTGTCGGGACCGCTGCACGGCGGCGCGCCCGCGTACGTCAAGCCGATGCTCGAGGAGGTCGCCGCGCTCGGCGACCCGGAGCGGTGGGTCGAGGAGACGCTCGCCGCCGGCAAGCGGATCATGGGCTTCGGCCACCGCGTCTACCGCGCGGAGGACCCGCGCTCGCGCATCCTCAAGCGCGCGGCGCGCAAGCTCGGCGCGCCGAACATCGAGGTGGCCGAGGAGCTCGAGCAGGTCGCGCTCGCCGCGCTGCAGCGGCGCTCGCCCGACCGCGTGCTGGCGACGAACGTCGAGTACTACTCGGCGCTCGTGCTCGACGTCGCCGAGATCCCGCCGCCGCTTGCGCCGGCGATGTTCGCGTGCTCGCGCGTCGCGGGCTGGTCGGCGCACATCCTCGAGCAGAAGAAGCACGGGCGGCTGTTCCGTCCGTCGGCCCGCTACGTCGGGCCGGCCGAGCGCACGCTCGCGCCGAGTTGAGCCTGCAGGAGGCGGCGGCGCAGGCCGACGCGTTCGCCGAGGCCGGCGACGAGCGGCGGCTGTCCCAGCTGCGCGCGCAGTGGGACGACGAGCTCGAGGCGGCGGCGCGCAGCGCGGACTTCCGCGAGCGCGCGCTCGCCTACCGCGCCCTCGGCCAGTTCCGGTTCCGGTCGAAGAAGGAGCTCCTGCGCCGGGGACTCGAGGACGAGAGCCCGGCCGTGCGGGGCTCCGCGCTCATCTCGCTCGAGAAGCTCTCGCGAGACCATCCCGGCGACGTCAACGACGTGCGCTCGCTCCTGCACGAGCTCGTATCGGCGGACGGCAACGACGCCGTACGACGGCTGGCAGTTGCGACGCTCCGCAACGGCTCGCCCCGGCCGGACACCGTCCAGATCCTGGCCGCGCTGGCCGAGGACGAGGAGCAGTCGCGCGAGCTGCGCGACGCGGCGGCGAAGACGGCGCAGGCGCTGCGGCGGAAGGGCAGGGGCTAGGCCGATCCGTCAGGTACAGCGGCAGCCGTCGTGGCGGCCGCAGGACGGGCAGACGACGCGCCTGCGCTTCAGCTCAAGCGCGTTCTTCGCCAGCCCGGCCTTCGTCATCAGCCAGGCCGCCGCCATCGCCAGTACCACGAACAGCTCGACGTGCGGATCCATCGCCAACTCGTGCCTCCGAGTTCGACCTGCGCGCATGAGGGTGCGCTCGGAAGTACAACTCCCGACGCCGCCGATCGGATACGTGCGTGTAGAGCTCGGTCGTCGACAGGTCGGCGTGGCCGAGCATCTCCTGCACCGAGCGCAGGTCGGCTCCCCCCTCGAGCAGGTGCGTGGCGAAGGAGTGGCGCAGCAGGTGCGGGTGGACGCGCGCCGGGTCGAGCCCCGCTCTCTCGGCGAGCCGGCGCAGCACGAGGAAGGCGCCGGAGCGCGTCAGCGGCCCGCCCTTGGCGTTCAGGAAGAGCTCGGGGCGGTGGCGGCGGTCGAGGAACGGGCGCCCGCGCGCCAGGTACCGTCGTAGTGCCTCGGCCGCGTGGCGGCCGACCGGCACGACCCGTTCCTTGCCGCCCTTGCCGGTGACGCGGACGAGGCGGCTCTCCAGGTCCACGCCCGCGCGCTCGAGCGAGACCGCCTCGGACACGCGCAGGCCCGCGCCGTAGAGCAGCTCGACGAGCGCGCGGTCGCGCAGGTCGCGCGGCTGCGTCCCCAGAGCCGCGTCGATCAGCCGCTCGACCTCGCCCGGCGAGAGCGTCTTCGGCAGCGGCCGCGGGCGGCGGGGCAGCCTCACTGCCGCCGCGGGGTTGTCCTCGCGCGCGCCGAGCAGCTGCTGGTGGCGGAAGAAGCTGCGCGCTGCCGCGGTGCGGCGGGCGATCGTCGCCGGTGAGAGGCCGTCGGCGCGCAGCTGCGCCGCGTACGTCTCGAGCTCCTCGGCGGTCGCGGCGCCGACGCGCTTGCCGAGGTGCGCCGCGAGCGCGGCCAGGTCCCGCCTGTACGCGTCGACGGTCCGCGGCGAGCGCCGCGCAGCGAGCAGCGCGAGGAACCCTTCGACGTCCGGGTCGCGTCCCACGACCGCTCGTTCCGCGGCCGCCCGCGGACACCTTCCAATCGCGCTCAGCTCCGCGGGTGCGCCGCGTCGTAGACGCGGCGCAGGCGCTTCGCGTCGACGTGGCTGTACATCTGCGTCGTCGACAGCGACGCATGGCCGAGCAGCTCCTGGATCGTGCGCAGATCGGCTCCGCCCTCCAGCAGGTGCGTCGCGAACGCGTGGCGCAGGCGGTGCGGATGCGGCACGAGCCGGCGGAGCGTCGACGTGTCGAGACGCCTGCCGCGCGCCGAGAGGAACAGCGCGTTCTCGGCGCCGCGTGCCAGCGCGGGGCGCGCCTCGCGCACGTAACGCGCGACGAGCAGCGCCGCTTCCTCGCCGAGCGGGACGACGCGGTCCTTCCCGCCCTTGCCCTGCCGCACGTGCACGAGCTCCTGTTCGAAGTCGACGTCGCCCAGGTCGAGAGCCACGGCTTCCGCGCTGCGCAGCCCGGCGGAGTAGACGAGCTCGACGAGCGCACGGTTGCGCAGCGCGAGCGGCCCGTCGCCGTCCAGCGAGTCGACGATCGACTCCACCTCGCCGACGTGCGGCGCGTCCGGCAGCCGCCGTGTGCGCTTCGGCGCGAGCGGCGCGTCCGGGACGCGGTCGGGGCCGAGGACGTGCCGAAGAAGCACCCGTACCGAGACGAGCTTCCGCCCGATCGTCGCCGGCGCGAGCCGGCCGCGGCTGCGCGCGCGGCCCAGCTCCGTGAGCCAGTCGGCGAGGACGCGCACGTCGACGTCCTCCACGGGCGAGTCGCGACCGAACCAGCGCGCGAAGTCGCGCAGGTCGGCTGCGTACGCACGTTTCGACGCAGGCGCCAGCGGTGCGGTGGCGAGGAAGCGTTCGATCGCTGCGTCGATCGTCACGAGCTGGGACATTCGCCGCCCTCTATAGGATCGCCTGCCATGGCGGAGCGGTGGGCACGTCTGGCGGCGCTCGCCGTGCACGGCGCGAACGTGCAGCCGGGGCAGGTCGTGATCGTCAACGCGGAGCTGGAGCAGGCTGAGCTGGCGCGGGCCGTCGCGGCTGCGGCGTACCGGCGCGGCGCGAAGTTCGTCGACGTCGTCTACTTCGACCCGTACGTGAAGCGCGAGCGGATCGCGCACGCCGACCCCGAGTCGCTCGAGTTCGTGCCGGACTGGTACGGCGAGCGCATGAACCTGCATGCGGCCGACCACGGCGCGCGCGTCACGATCAGCGGTCCGACCGCGCCCGGCCTCCTGAACGGTCTCGACCCGTCGCGCGTCGGCCGCGACCGGCTGCCGTACACGAAGGAGGTGCCGCGCATCGTCAGCGAGCGGAGCACGAACTGGACGATCGTCCCGTGCCCGCACCGCGCGTGGGCGCAGCTCGTCTACGAAGGGTTGCCGGCCGACGAGGCGTACGAGAGGCTCTGGCGGGAGCTCGAGCACGTCCTGCGGCTCGACGAGCCCGACGCCGAGGCTGCGTGGGACGAGCGGATGCAGACGCTGCGCGCGTCCGCCGACCGGCTCACCGCCCGGCGGTTCGACGCGTTCGAGCTGCGCGGGCCGGGCACCGAGCTGACGATCGGGATGCTGCCGACGCACCAGTGGTGGGCCGCCGACTTCGTCACGACGACCGGGCTGCGGCACATGCCGAACTTGCCGACGGAGGAGGTCTTCACGACGCCGGATCCCGCACGCACCGAGGGCCACGTCACGTCGACCAAGCCGCTCGTGCTGCGTGACGGCACGATCATCCAGGGGCTGCGCGTCCGCTTCGAAGGCGGGGTGGCGGTTTCGATCGACGCGGACGAGAACGCGGAGGCGCTCCGCGCGCAGGTCGCGCTGGACGAGGGCGCGCTGCGGCTCGGTGAGCTGGCGCTCGTCGACCGACAGGGGCGGATCGGGCCGCTCGGCACGGTCTTCTACGACACGCTCCTCGACGAGAACGCCGCGAGCCACATCGCGCTCGGCAACGGGTTCTCGTTCCTCGTCGACGAGGCCCACGCCGACCGCGTCAACCTCAGCGGGACCCACGTCGACTTCATGATCGGATCGCCCGAGCTCGACGTCGACGGCGTCACCGCGGACGGCGAGCGTGTGCCGGTACTGCGCGGCGGCGACTGGCAGGTGTGAGAGATGCAGGAAGCGAACACAATGCAGGACGGTTTGGCACGCTGCCGAACCGTCTGAGTCCGTAGCATTCGCTCGCTGCAGGGCGCGCTGCGCCGCTCTTCGATGACCGACCTCGCCGACACGCTCAAGGAGGCACTGCGGGTGACAACGACCGAGCTGCCGGGGCGCGTCGATCTCTCCCGGCACGGGATCGACGCATCGGGGCGCGTGTTCCGCAACCCGACGACGTCCCTCCTCTACACGCACGCGCTCGCGCGCGGCGACGGGCGCCTGGCCGAGGGCGGCCCGCTCGTCGTCGACACGGGCCGCTTCACCGGCCGCTCGCCGAAGGACAAGTTCCTGGTCGAGGAGCCCGGCTCGCGCGACCGCATCTGGTGGGGCGAGGTGAACCAGCCGATCTCGGAGGAGAGCTTCGATGGGCTGCGCGAGAAGGTGACCTCGCAGCTCGCGAACGCGGAGGCGCTGTACGTGGTCGACGCGTGGGCGGGCGCCGATCCTGCGCACCGCCTGGGCGTGAGGGTGATCACCGCGCACCCGTACCACGCGCTGTTCGCGAAGACGATGTTCATCGAGCTGACACCCCAGGACCAGGAGTCGTTCGAGCCGCAGGCGCTCGTGCTGCACACGCCGGACGTCGAGGCTGACCCGGAGGAGGACGGCACGCGCAGCGGGACGTTCGTCGTGCTCCACCCGGGACGGACCGAGCTGCTCGTCGGCGGGACCTACTACGCGGGCGAGATCAAGAAGTCGATCTTCACCGTGATGAACGACCGTCTCCCGCTCGAGGGCGTCTTTCCGATGCACTGCTCGGCGAACGTCGGCGACGACGGCCGCGTCGCGATCTTCTTCGGGCTCTCCGGCACCGGCAAGACGACGCTGTCGGCCGATCCCGAGCGGAGCCTGATCGGCGACGACGAGCACGGCTGGGGCGACAACGGCGTCTTCAACATCGAGGGCGGCTGCTACGCGAAGGTGATCCGCCTGTCGCCGACCGCGGAGCCCGAGATCTACAGGACGACGCACACCTTCGGCACGATCCTCGAGAACGTCACGGTCGACGAGAACGGCGTCCTCGACCTCGACGACGAATCGAAGACCGAGAACACCCGCGCCGCCTACAAGCTCGAGCAGATCTCGAACGCGCTGCCGTCGAAAGCCGCGGGACATCCCTCGTCGGTGATCCTGCTGACCGCGGACGCGTTCGGGATCCTGCCGCCGATCGCCCGGCTGACGCGCGAGCAGGCGCTGTTCTACTTCCTCTCCGGGTTCACCTCCAAGCTCGCCGGCACGGAGATCGGCGTCACGGAGCCGCAGCCGACGTTCTCGCCGTGCTTCGGCCAGCCGTTCCTGCCGCAGCCGCCCGCCGTGTATGCACGCATGCTCGGCGAGAAGCTCGACCGGCACGGCTCGACCGTCTGGCTCGTCAACACAGGGTGGACCGGGGGCGCGTTCGGCGAGGGCAGCCGGATGCCGATCCAGGCGACGCGCACGATGCTGCGCGCAGCGCTCTCGGGCGAGCTCGACGACGCCGAGTTCCGCACGGATCCCGTCTTCGGCGTCGAGGTGCCGCTCGAGGTGCCGGGCGTGGAGCCGAAGCTGCTCGACCCGCGCTCGACGTGGCGCGACCCCGAGCGCTACGACGTGAAGGCGCGCGAGCTCGCCGGGATGTTCGCCGACAACTTCGCGCGCCGCTTCCCCGAGGCGGACGAGTCGATCCGCGCCGCCGGCCCGGGAATCTAGGCTTCCGCGAAGCCCACCGACGGCGCCGGCTCGTCGGCATCGCGGCCCTCGTACAGCGCCTACCCTTCGGATCGTGTTCCCGCGTCCGTTCGTCCCGAAGCCGAAATACGCGACGCGGCGCATGCGCGAGCGTGCGTGGGCGAAGGCGGATCTGGAGCGCGAGCGGATGGCGGCGCAGCGCCGGCGCGCGCCGTCGCTTCTGACCCGGCTTCTCGGGCGCTTCCGCTAGCTTGCAGACTCGTGGAGACGAGCCACGACGTGCTGGTGGTCGGCGCCGGCTGCGCCGGCATGCGCGCGGCGATCGAGGCGTACGACGCGGGCGCGGACGTCGCGGTCATCTCGAAGCTCCACCCGACGCGCAGCCACTCAGGCGCGGCGGAAGGGGGCATCAACGCGGCGCTCGGCAACGCCGCGGAGGACTCCCCCGAGACGCACGCGTTCGACACGGTCAAGGGCTCCGACTACATCGGCGACCAGGACGCGATCGAGATCTTCACGCGCGAGGCGCCGGACGACATCTACCAGCTCGAGCACTGGGGCGCCGTCTTCTCGCGGCGCGACGACGGCAAGCTCGCGCAGCGGCCGTTCGGCGCCGCGGGCTCACCGCGCACGGTGTTCGCCGCGGACATCACCGGCCACGTCCTCATCCAGGTCCTGTACGAGCAGCTCGTGAAGCGCGACATCCCCGTCTACGAGGAGTTCTTCGCGTGGAAGCTCGTCGAGAACGACGCGCGCTGCCAGGGGGTCATCTGCTGGGACCTGCTGAACGGCGGGGTGAAGACGATCGGCGGCAAGACCGTCGTGCTCGCCACGGGCGGGCAGGGCCGCATCTACCGGACGACGACGAACGCGTATGCGTGCACCGGCGACGGCGCCGCGATGGCGCTCCGTCTCGGGCTGCCGCTCAAGGACATGGAGTTCATGCAGTTCCACCCGACGACGCTGTATCCGTCGGGGATCCTGCTCACGGAGGGGTGCCGCGGCGAGGGCGCGTACCTGATCAACAGCGAGGGTGAGCGGTTCATGAAGCGCTACGCGCCGAACGCGATGGAGCTCGCGTCGCGCGACGTCGTCTCGCGCGCCGAGCAGACGGAGATCGACGAGGGCCGCGGCGTCAACGGCTCGATCTTCCTCGACATGCGCCATCTCGGCGCGGAGCGGATCATCGAGCGGCTGCCCGGCTCGCGGGAGCTCGCGATGACCTTCGCCGGCGTCGACCCGATCTACGACCCCGTGCCCGTGCGGCCCGGCGCGCACTACCACATGGGTGGCGTCGAGACGGACAACGACGGCGCGACGGAGCTGACGGGGCTGTACGCGGCGGGCGAGGTGGCGTGCGTGTCGGTGCACGGCGCGAACCGCCTCGGCGGGAACTCGCTGATGGAGACGATCACCTTCGGCCGCCGCGCGGGCCGCGCCGCCGCCGAGTGGGCGCTGTCGCACACGACCATCGACGTTCCCGTCTCCGCCGAGCAGGACGCGGAGCGCGAGCTGCGCGAGCTCCTCGACGTCGACGACGGCGAGCGGCCGTGGCAGATCCGGAACGACCTCGGCACGTCGATGCTCGAGAACTTCGGCGTCTTCCGCCGCGAGGACCAGATGCTCGAGCAGGAGCAGATCATCCAGGAGCTGCGCGAGCGGTTCGACCGCGGCGTCGTGATCGAGGACAAGGGCGAGGTGTTCAACAGCGACCTCACGCAGGCGATCGAGCTTGGGAACATGCTCGACCTGGCGGCGTGCATGGTGCAGGCGGGGATCGCGCGGAAGGAGAGCCGGGGCGCGCACGCGCGCCCGTACGACTATCCGACGCGCGACGACGAGAACTTCATGAAGCACTCGATCTCGCGCTGGGTCGACGGCGCGCCGCAGCTCTCGTACAAGGAGGTTCGCGTCACCAAGTACGAGCCGATGGAGCGCACCTACTGATGTGCCTCGTCTTCGTGCTCGCGCCGCTCGTGCTCGCGGCGGCGGCGTGCGGCAGCGGCGGCGGCGATCCCGTCGCGAGCGCGGCGGCGGCGACGGCGCACCGAAACACCGAGCACGTCGAGTTCCGGGGGACGACGGTGCAGAACGGCGCGACGCTCGTCGTCGACGGCAGCGGCGACTTCCAGACCTCGCCGCAGCGCGGAACCGTTCTGTTCAGCTTCCGCTCGCCGCAGTCGGCGGGCTCCCTCCACGAGGTGCTGGACGGGTGGACCGTGTACATGACGTCCGACCTCTTCCGCGGCCGGCTGCCGGCGGGGAAGGCGTGGGTGTCGGTCGACCTGCAGAAGGCGGGACGCGCCGCGGGCATCGACTTCAGCTCGTTCTCGGCGGCGACTCCGGCGCAGTCGCTGACGCAGCTGCGCTCGACGGGGAAGGTGACGCGGATCGGCACGGAGAAGATCGGCGGCGTGAGCACGACGCACTACCGCGCGACGATCGATCCGAACAAGACCGCGGCCGGACGCAGGTTCGAGCAGCGCACGCGCGCCGCGTACGCCCCGATCGACGTCTGGGTCGGCGGCGGCCTCGTGCGCCGGCTGCGCATCGGCTACAGCGCGGCGAAGCTGGGAACGACCCAGATGACGATGGACTTCTCGAAGTTCGGCGAGCCCGTCTCGATCACCGTGCCGCCGAAGAGCGTCACCTACGACGCGACGAAGGCCGCCGCGGCGGCGCTCGGCAGCGGGGCGACGCCGTGAGCATGCAGGTCGCGCTGAAGATCTGGCGGTACAACGCGCGGTCGGGCGACCGGGAGCTGCAGGAGTTCGAGATCGACGCGCCCGAGGAGGCGACGCTCCTCGACTGCCTCGACATCATCAAGGACCGCCACGACGGCACGCTCGCGTACCGCAAGAGCTGCCGGATGATGATCTGCGGTTCGTGCGGGATGCGCATGGACGGCGCTGCGGTGCTCGCGTGCAAGACGCGGATGTACGACATCGCGCAGGCCGGGCACGTGCCGGTGATCTCGGCGATGGGCAACCTGCCGATCGTCAAGGACCTCGTCGTCGACATGGGGCCTTTCTGGCAAAAGTTTCGGGCCGTCGACCCGTTCCTGCAGCCGGGCTACCAGGAGCCGCCCGAGGGCAAAGAGCACCTGATCCGCCAGGAGCGCATGAACGTCATCCACAAGGAGTCGCTCTGCATCAACTGCGGCTGCTGCGTCTCGGAGTGCAACTCGATGGAGTCGGACCCGCTGTTCCTCGGTCCGCAGGCGCTCGCGAAGGCGATGCGCTTCGTCGGCGACCCGCGGGACGGGCGCAAGGTCGAGCGGCTCGAGAAGCTGAACGGGGAGCACGGCATCTGGGACTGCACCCGCTGCTACTTCTGCAACGAGCGGTGTCCGAAGGGCGTCGACCCGCGCGACGCGATCGCCAAGCTCGGCGCAGAGTCGATGCAGGAGGGCATCGACCGCGACATGGGCGCGAAGCACGCGAAGTGGTTCGTCGTCTCCGCGAAGACGACGGGCTGGCTGCGCGAGACCGAGCTCGTGCCGAAGACGCAGGGCGTCGTGTCGGCGATCAAGCAGACGCGCTTTGCGCTCGACCTCGCCAAGCACGGGAAGGTGCCGCCGCCGTTCCCGCCGCACGTCGCCAAGGACGTCAAGGAGGCGCGCCGGCTCCACGACATCGTGCGCGACGGCGGGCGGCGCGGGTTCTACGGGCACGTGCAGGGCGAGCGCGCGCTCGCGCGGCTCGCGCACGGCCACTCGGGTGACGGCGACGAGACGCTCGAGCAGATCTACTCCCGGCCGGGGGCGTTCCACCGGCCGTTCATCGCCGGCGAGGAGATCCCGTCGGGCGGCGACGGGGGAATGGGCTCGCGCACGCAGTCCGACGTCACGCCAGGCGAGCGGCCGACGCGCAAGCCGGGAGGCGGCGCGTGACGCAGCCGAGCACCTCCACCAGGCGCGTCGCCTACTACAAGGGATGCCTGGCCTCGCTCTCGGCGAAGGAGCTCGACTTCTCGACGCAGGCGCTCGCGCCCAAGGTCGGACTCGAGCTCGTCGAGCTCGAGTCGGTCACGTGCTGCGGCGCCGGAGACATCCACGAAGCCGACCCGGACTACTACCTGCACCTGAACGCGCGGATCCTGTCGTACGCCGCCGCGGAGGGCGTGGACACGCTGATGACGGTGTGCAACGTCTGTACGCTCAACCTGCGGCAGGCGAACTACATGCTGCTCGGCGACTCCGACCTGCGCGCACGCGTGAACGAGAACCTCGTCGCGGCGGGCGTGCCGCCGTACGAGCGCGACGTCGACGTGCGGCACCTACTCTGGGAGATTGCAGAGGGCGACGGGTACGAGCGCCTGAAGCACGCGGCGCACCGCGGCCTCAAGGGGCTGAAGGTCGCGCCGTTCTACGGCTGCCAGATCCTGCGCCCGTCGAAGATCCAGGGCTTCGAGGACCCAGATCGGCCGTGGTCGCTCGAGCGGATCATCGAGGCGTGCGGGGGCGAGGCGATCGACTACCCGGCGAAGATCAAGTGCTGCGGCTTCCCGATCATCCAGGCGCGCGAGGAGACGGCGCTGGGCGAGCTGATCCAGCCGATCGAGCAGGCCGTCGAGGCGGGCGCCGACGCGATGGTCACGCCGTGCCCGCTCTGCCACCTCTCGCTCGACGCCTGGCAGTCGAAGCTGAAGGCCGCCACCGGCCGCGACTTCGCGATGCCGATCCTCCACCTCTCGCAGCTCGTGGGCGTCGCCGCCGGGCTCGAGGAGTCGGAGCTGAAGTTCAAGCGGCACGTCGTGTCGGTCGCGCCGGTCGTCGAGAAGCTGCAGATCTGACCGCCGTCCTCTGGCTGCTCGTCGCGCTCGCGGCCGTCGGCGCGGCGACGATCGCGTACGCGTGGTTCGAGGCGGGGTGGGTGCGGCTCGAGGTGCGCGAGCTCGCGGTGGACGGTCTGCCGCCGGAGCTCGAGGGGCTGCGGATCGCCCACCTGTCGGACTTCCATCTCGGCGTGCCGTCGCGGGGGGCGCGCGCCGTCGAGCGCGCAGTCGACTGGGTCGCCTCGCGCCGGCCCGACCTCGTCTGCGTCACCGGCGACCTCCTCTCGCGCCCGCGGGCGGAGCGACGGCTGCGCGCGCTGCTCGACCGGCTCGGCGACGCCTATGTCGTCCTCGGCAACCACGACTACGCGGTCTCGCGCGACCCGTTCTCGCGGCCTGCGGCGCTGGACGACCTCGGCGGCAGCGGCACGCTGCTCCTCGACACGGCCGTCGAGGCGGAGGTGCGCGGCGTGCGCGTCGAGGTCGCCGGCGTCGACCCGCGCTCGTGGCTGGCCAAGCGGCGAAGCGGCTTTCCACCCTCCGACGCGGCGTTCCACGTGCTGCTCTGCCACTTCCCGAAGGCGCTCGACCTCGTCGACGACGGCCGCTGGAACCTGATTCTCGCCGGCCACCTGCACGGGGGCCAGATCGCGCTGCCGTACGGCTTCGGCAAGGTCCTGCTCGCGCACCCGCGTTCGAGATACCGCGAAGGCGTCTACCGGCGCGGCCGGACGACGATGTTCCTCTCGCCGGGGCTCGGCACGACCTTCGTTCCGTTCCGGCTCTTCGCGCGGCCCGAGGCGACGGAGCTCGTTCTACGATCACGGTGATGGAGGCCGAAGGCGCCAGCCACGTCTCACCGGACGTCGTGCGCGTCGTCGTCGACGAGGTGCACCGCAGCTGATGGCCCCTCGTCTCGCCGGGCTGACGAAGCTGACGCTCGAGACGGCGCCGACCGTCTGCCACGAGTGCACCTGGTGGCAGTCTCGCGGCCGCCGCGCCGTCGACAAGGACAGGTGGATGGAGAAGCTCGAGCTCGAGTTCGGCTCGTTCGGCACCGTCTACTACGACTCCGACGGCCGCGTGCTCGGCTCGATGCAGTACGGGCCGTCGTCGGCGTTTCCCCGCGCGCAGGAGCTGCCGGCGGGGCCGCCGTCCGACGACGCGATGCTCGTCACGTGCGCGTACCTCGTCGACCAGTCGAGCCCATGGGTCCTGCAGTCGCTCTTCCTCGCCGCGATCGGCGAGGCGCGCGACCGCGGCGCACGCGCGCTCGAGGCGTTCTCGTACCGCTACGCCGAGGGCGAGACGGCGTACGAGCGCTTCCGCGTGCACAAGACGGTCTTCCCGCAGGACTTCCTCGCCGACTTCGGCTTCCAGGTGCGGCGCGTGTCCGGCCGTGTCGGGCTGGCGCGGCTCGAGCTCGGCGGCCTGCAGCCGGTCGAGGAGGGCCGGCGCGAGAAGGTGCTGCGTGTCGTGCAGGAGGCGTTCGGGATCCCGGAGCCGGTGCCCGCGCCGCGGCCGTAGCTTTTTCTAGGGGAGTTCGCGCTCGAACGTCGTACGCGTCGATTACGGCGCGCGTCAGCTCGCGACGCAGCCCTAGCCCGGGCGCGCGGCCGCGGGGGCGCGCGTGACGAGCTCCGCGATCTGGATCGCGTTCAGCGCCGCGCCCTTGCGCAGGTTGTCGCTCGCGAGGAAGAGCGCGAGGCCGTGCTCGACGGTCGGGTCGCGGCGGATCCGGCCGACGAGCACGTCGTCGATCCCCGCCGCCTTCGCCGGCGACGGGAAGTCCTCGACCCGCACGGAGGGAGCGGCGGCGAGCAGCTCGCGCGCCCGCTCGGGCGGCAGGTCGTCCTCGGTCTCGACCCAGATCGCCTCGGCGTGGCCGACGAGGACCGGCACGCGCACGCACGTCGCCTGGATCGGCAGGTCGGGCAGCTCCATGATCTTGCGCGTCTCCGCACGCAGCTTCAATTCCTCGTCGAACTCCTCGCCGTCGTAGTCCCAGTCCATGCGCAGGTCGTGGTCGGCCGGCGCCTCGTTGCGCAGCCGCTCCATCGCCTGCGCGCCCGCGCCCGAGACCGACTGGTACGTCGCGAGCCGCACGCGGAGGAGGCCGGCTGCGTCGTGCAGCGGCTTCAGCACGGCCGTCAGAGGGATGGTGCAGCAGTTCGGATTCGCGACGACGCCGTCGTGCTCGAGCGCGCGGTCGCCGTTCACCTCCGGGACGACGAGCGGGACGCCCGGTTCGAGCCTGTACGCCGACGACTTGTCCACGACGACGGCGCCGCCGCGTACCGCATGCGGAACCAGCTCGCGCGAGGCGCTCGTGCCGACGGAGAAGAGGAAGACGTCGACGTCGCCCGCGGCGAGCGCGTCCGGCGTCGCCTCCTCGACCGTCCACTCGCCGAGGCGTCTGCCGGTCGAGCGCGCCGACGCGAAGACCCGCACGTTCTCGTAGCCGCGCGCGCGCAGCAGCTCGAGCGTCACCGCGCCGACGGCGCCCGTCGCGCCGACGACGCCGACCGAAGGGCGCTCAGGCACCGACGCGCTCCGCGGCGAACGCCTCGAACCGGTCGTGGACGACCTGCACGGCGCGCTCGACCTGCGCGGCGCGTACGACGCACGAAACGCGGATCGACGACGTGGAGATGATCTCGATGTTGATGCCGGCCTCCGCGAGCGCGTCGAACATGTCGGCCGCCACGCCCGGGTGGCTCTTCATGCCGGCGCCGATCAGCGAGATCTTCGCGATGTCGGGATCCTGCTCGATGCGGCCGGCGCCGATTTCGACGGCGACCTGCTCGAGGATCGGCTCCGCGACGCGGAGGTCCGTCTTCGGCAGCGTGAACGAGATCGTCGCCTCGCCGTTCTGCGAGACGTTCTGCACGATCATGTCGATGTTGACGCCGGCGCGCGCGAGCGCCCGGAACACGTGCGCCGCGATACCGGGGCGGTCCGGCACGCCGATGATCGACACCTTGGCCTCCGACGTGTCGTGCGTCACGCCGGAGACGATCGCCTTCTCCAGCACCAGGTCCTCCTCCTCGCCGATCCACGTCCCCTCGCCGTCGACGAACGTCGAGCGGACCCGCAGCTTCACACCGTAGCTGCGTGCGACCTCGATCGACCGCAGCGCCATCACCTTCGCGCCCGACGCGGACATCTCGAGCATCTCCTCGTACGTCACCGCATCGAGCTTGTACGCGCCCGGGACGATGCGCGGGTCGGCGGTGAACACACCGGGAACGTCGGTGAAGATCTCGCAGGCGTCGGCGCCGAGCGCGGCGGCGAGCGCGACGGCCGTCGTGTCGGAGCCGCCGCGGCCGAGTGTCGTCACGTCGTGCGTCGAGGTGGAGACGCCCTGGAACCCCGCGACGAGCACGATCTTGTCCTGCGCGAGCGCGTCGTGGATCCGCTGCGCGCGCACCTCGACGATCTTCGCCTTCGTATGGCTCGCATCGGTGACGATGCCGGCCTGAGAGCCGGTCAACGACACGGCCTCGTGCCCGAGGTCGTGGATCGCCATCGCGCAGAGCGCGTTCGAGATGCGCTCGCCGGTCGAGACGAGCATGTCGTACTCACGCGGGTGCGGGTTCGAGGAGACCTCGTGCGCGAGCCGGATCAGCTCGTCCGTCGTCTTTCCCATCGCCGACAGGACGGCGACCACCTTCGCGCCCTCCTCGCGCGCCGCCACGAGGCGCTGCGCCACGCGCTTCAGCTTGTCGGTGTCGGCCACCGACGAGCCTCCGAACTTCATCACCACCAGCCCCGGCGTCCGAGCGCGCGCCTCGACCTCCGGCACCGCTTCGAAATTGGTAGTGGTCACTGTGCGACAGTGTAGGCGTGCGCAGGATCCGCGCCTGGACGCTCCGCGAGTGGGTGATCGCCGTCTTCGCCGGGATCGGCATCGGGTTGCTGCCGTGGACGCTCTGGCTCGCGAGCTCGCTCAGCCCCCAGCACGTGACCGACAGCTGGAACCTCGCGTGGTCCGGGTTCGACAGCGGCCTCGCCGTCCTGTTCATCGCCACCGCCCTCGCCGCCTACCGGCGCTCGCCGTGGGTCGGCGCGCTCGCCGCCGCGACCGGGACGCTGCTCGTCACGGACGCGTGGTTCGACATCGTGCTCGAGAGCCACGCGGACGAACGGCGCTTCTCGATCCTGCTCGCGCTCGTCGCGGAGCTGCCGTCGGCGGCCTTCTGCTTCTGGATCGCCTACCGGACCGAGCGCTTCCTGGCGGAAGTCGTCGACGAGGCGTTCGGCCACGGCGCCGCGTCACATCTCGCGGCGGCCCGCGAGGGCCCGGCCGAGGGTGACCTCGTCGGCGTACTCGAGGTCGCCTCCGACCGGGAGGCCGCTGGCGAGCCGAGTGACGCGGACACGGCCGCGTAGGCGGTCGGCGAGGAACGCGGCCGTCGCCTCACCGGTCATGTTCGGGTTGGTTGCGAGCACGACTTCCTGGACGCCGTTCGCCTCGACACGGCGCACGAGCTCGTCGATGCGGAGGTCGCCGGGGTCGACGCCGTCGAGCGGCGACAGCGCGCCGCCGAGCACGTGGTAGAGGCCGCGATACTCCGCGGTCCGCTCGACGGAGACGACGTCGACGGGCTGCTCCACGACGCAGATGAGCGTGTGGTCGCGGCGCGCGTCCGTGCAGATCGAGCAGACCTCGTCCTCCGTCAGGTTCCCGCACTCGCGGCAGAAGCGGACGCGCTCCTTCACCTCCTCGAGCGCTGCGGCGAGCGCGAGGGCCTCGTCCTTGGGACGCTGGAGGATGTGGAACGCGAGCCGCTGCGCCGTCCGCGAGCCGATTCCGGGCAGTCGTGTCAGCTGGGCGACGAGGTTCTCCACGGCGGGGCTGAACACGCGGCCATTGTGCCCGTGTCCACCGGCTGCCATGATCGCGCCGTGGACGCGAAGCGCCTCGAGGGGATCCCGCTCTTCTCGACCCTGTCGAGGCGGGAGCGCGAGCAGGTGGCGCAGTGGGCCGACGAGGTGACGGTGGACGAGGGCCGCGAGCTCGCGCGCGAGGGCTCGTTCGCGCACGAGTTCTTCGTCATCGAGGACGGCGCGGCAGAGGTGCGGCAGGACGGCTCCTCGATCGGCGAGCTCGGCCCCGGCGACTTCTTCGGCGAGATCGGGCTGCTCGAGACGGAGCGCCGGACCGCGTCGGTGGTCGCGACGACGCCGCTCACGGCGATCGTGATGTTCCAGCGCGAGTTCCGCCAGATGGAGCGCGAGCTGCCCGACGTCGCCGACAAGATCCGCGCGGCGATCCGCGCGCGGCTGTCCGAGTAGCGGCGCGCCGGACGCGCGGCCGGCGGCCGCGGCGCGTCAGAACCCTGGCAGGAGGCCGCCGAGGTCCGGCGGCAGCATGCTCTTCATCTTCGCCTCGACCTTGGCGTGCGCCGACCGAAGCGCCTCGTTCGCCGCCGCCATCACCATGTCGGCGAGCAGCTCGGGGTCGTCGGGGTCGATCGCCTTCGGGTCGATCCGCAGCTCCTTGATCTCGCCGCCGGCGGTGGCGACGACCGTCACCACGCCGCCCCCTGCGGTCGCCTCGGCCGTCTCCTTCGCGGCCTCCTCCTGCATCTGCTGCATCTGCTGCTGCATCTCCTGCGCCTGCTTCATCAGCGCGTTCAGGTCGAAGCTCATCCGTCCAGCTCCCTCGCGTCGAAGGTGCTCTTCATCAGCTCGAGGACGTCCTCCTCGCTGGTCGTGTCCTCCTCGTCGTCGGCCTCGTGCGCCGCGTCGCCGAGCTCGAACATGACCGCGAGCTTCCGCCCCGTCACCTCGTACAGCGCGTCGCGCAGCATGGCCGCGTTCTTCGGGTCCTCGGCGACGCGCAGGTGAAACGCGGCGGTCGGTGGGAATTCGAGCGTGAGCGTGTCGTTCGCGAGCGCGGCCGGCCGCGCCTCGCCGAGCGTCTGGCCGATCGGGATGGAGCGCTGCTCGACCGCCGGCAGGATCGTGCGGCGCCAGGCCTCCTGCAGCTGCTCGAGCTCGACCGGGATCTCCGGCGGCGGCTCCGGCTCGCGCGCGGCGGCCGGCGGCGCGGGCGCGGCCTCGGCGGCCTCCGGCGCTCGCGGAGGTGCGCCCTGCTCCAGGCGCTCGAGGCGGTGGGCGATCGACTCGCGCGAGAGGTCGGACGCGGGCCGCGTCACCTTGACGAGCGCGAGCTCGAGCGGCAGGCGCGGGTCGCCGCCCTGACGCATGTCGTCGACCGCGATCGCGAGCAGGTCGATCAGTCGCACGACCGTCGCCGGCGGGAGCTGGTTCGCCTGCTCGCGCAGGCGCTCGCGCGCCTCCTCGGTGACGGGCAGCGCGTCCGGCACCTCGTTCATGTGCTGGACGAGCAGCAGGTGGCGCAGGTGCTCGAGGAGGTCGCTGACGAGCCGCCCCAGGTCGTGCCCCTGCGAGGAGAGCTCCTCGAGGAAGCGCAGCGCCCCGGCGGTGTCGCCGTCGACGACGAGGTCGCAGAGCCGGAACAGCACCTCGTCCTCGACAGCGCCGAGCAGCTGGAGCACGTCCTGAACCGTGATCGTGCCGCCGGTGGCGGCGGCAAGCTGGTCGAGCGTCGACTCCGCGTCGCGATAGGCGCCGCGGCCCCCGCGGGCGATCAGCGCCAGCGCGGCGTCGGGGACGTCGATGCCCTCGCCGTCGGCGATCAGGCGGAGCTTGCGGACGAGCTCAGGCAGTCGCGGCCGCTGGAAGACGAACGTCTGGCAGCGCGAGCGCACGGTCGGCAGCACCTTCTGCAGCTCGGTCGTGCAGAAGACGAAGAGCAGGTGGGGCGGCGGCTCCTCGATCAGCTTGAGCAGCGCGTTCCAGGCGGCGTCGGTGAGCTGGTGCGCCTCGTCGAGGATGTAGACCTTGTACTTCCCCTCGACCGGCTGCAGCACGACGCGCTCGCGGATCTCGCGGATGTCGTCGATGCCGCGCTGCGACGCCGCGTCCATCTCGACCACGTCGAGCGACGTCCCGGCCGCGATCGCGATGCAGGCGTGGCACGTGTTGTCGGGCGTCGGCGTGGGGCCGTGGGCGCAGTTGACCGACTTCGCGAGGATGCGCGCCAGCGAGGTCTTGCCGGTTCCGCGCGGGCCGGCGAAGAGGTACGCCTGCCGGATCTTCCCCTGCTCGATCGCGTTCGTCAGCGTCCGCACGACCGCCTCCTGCCCCACGACCTCCGCGAACGTCTGGGGGCGGTACTTGCGGTAGAGGGCGGTCACGCGGCGATTCTCGCAGATCGGTCCGCGGCCACCGGACGGGCGGGCGATGTCAACCGGCGCCCGCCACAGGTCGCCGCCGCAAAAAGTCCCTGCACGCAACCGGAAGGGGTCAGACCCGGGTCAGACCCCGCGCCTCGCGTCCCGGCACCCGCGCACCGCCCCTTGCACGCGATCCTGCCGTCCCCGAATCGGGGATGGCCGGGGCGGGGCGGGCGCGTAGGGTCAGCCCATGGGAGACGGCCGCACGTTCGATCAGGCGGTTCGCGCGCTCGACAAGCTGATCGCGGAGCGCTCCACGAAGGAGCCCGAGGTTCCCGACCCCGATTCGCCGGTGCGCCGCGCGTACGAACGCATCGTCGGCGGCGCGTACCGGCCGCGGGCCGCGGCGTAGCGGTTCGCCGCGCCGACAGCGCCCGCGCGAGCTCCGGCCGGCGTCGGCAGACGAGCTCTTGTCCGTCTGCGCCGGCAGCCGTAGCATCGGGGGTCGGTGAAGGGACGCGCCCTGTGCTCGGCGCTCGCCGCCACGGCGGCTCTGCTCGCCGCGGTCGTACCGGCAAGCGCGAAGCCGCGCGACGGGATCCCGACCTGGGTCGGAGCCCGCGCGCAGCAGGCGGTCGACCGGCTGTTCGGCCGCGGCCACTCGGTGTCGGCCGACTTCAACATCCCGGAGCGGCGCCGCGTCGTAGTCGTCTACGAGTTCCAGAACGTCGTCACGTGCGCGACGTGCGCCACCGCGCCCGGCCGGCCGAAACCGCACGGCCGTGTCGTGCGGCTTACGTTCGACCGCCGCACGCGACGGCTCGTGGGACGCCTGCGCTTCTGCGAGGTGCAAGGGATCACGCCGCCGCTCGCCGCCTGCCTGCGCCCCTGATGCGTGCGCTCACCCGCGCCGCGACCGCGGTCACAGCCGCGCTCCTTGCGACCGCCGTCGCCTGCACGGCGACGACGGCGCCCGCCGCGGGCGCCGCGGGCGCCGCTTCCCGGACGGTCTGGCTCTGCGCGCCGCCGCTCGCGCACGACCCGTGCACGTCGAGCCTGACGGCGACGCGGGTGACGGCGACCGGCGCGACCTCGGTCGTGACCGCGAAGCCGGCGGCCGCGTCGCGTTTCGACTGCTTCTACGTCTACCCGACCGTCAGCCGCGAACGCTCCTCGAACGCCGACCTGCGCGTCCAGCAGGCCGAGATCGCCGTCGCCGTCGCGCAGGCGTCGCGCTTCTCGCAGGTCTGCCGCGTCTACGCGCCCGTCTACCGCCAGCTCACGCTCGCCGCCCTCGCCGCGCATCCGAACCTCGTGCCGCCGTTCGCCGAGGCGGAGACCGCGTACACGAGCCTCGTGGCGGGGTTCGCGGACTACCTCGCGCATCGCAACGACGGCCGTCCGATCATCTTCCTCGGGCACTCGCAGGGCGCCGCGATCCTGATCCACCTGCTCGAGGCGCAGTTCGACGCGAACCGCGTCCTGCGGCGGAGGCTGGTCCTCGCGATCCTCCCGGGCGGCGGCGTCGAGGTGAGGAACGGCGCTCTCACGGGCGGCAGCTTCGCGCACATACCGCTGTGCGCACGCCGCGGCGAGGTCGGGTGCGTGATCGCGTACTCGAGCTTCCCCGCGGAGCCGCCGCCGTCGGCGCTCTTCGGCCGCGTCGGGCAGGGCGTCGCGGCTCCGGCCGCGGGTGCCGCGCTGCAAGTCGCGTGCGTCAACCCGGCGGCGCTCGCCGGAGGCGCCGGCGCGCTGGATTCCTACTTCCCGTCCGAGGGCCTGCTGCCGACGCCGTGGGTCGAGTTCCCGGGGCTCTACGACGCGCGCTGCGAGACGGCAGGCGGAGCGACGTGGCTGCAGGTGAGCAAGGCGACGAGCGCGTCGGACGCGCGCCCGACGGTCTCGGAGCCCGCCGGCCCGAGGTGGGGCTACCACGAGTACGACGTCAACCTCGCGCTCGGCAACCTCGTCTCGGACGTCGCCGCAGCCGAGGCGACGTGGGTGCGCACCTACCACGGATAGTCGTCGACGCGTGATGGGCGCACCTGGGATCGAACCAGGGACCTCTCGCGTGTGAAGCGAGCGCTCTCCCGCTGAGCTATGCGCCCGGAGAGGCTGCAACCGTAGCATCGGCGAGCCGCGATACTTGGCTGCGATGCGGCGACTCCGGACCCTGGCGCCCGTCGTCGTCCTGCTCGCCGCGGCACTCCCTACCGCACGTCTTCAGAAGGCGGCGTCCGCGGGCGCTCCCTGCGCGCGCAGCGCGAGCGCCGCGTACACGGGGGCGGTGGAGCGCGCGGTCGCATCCGGGCGCGACGTCTGGGGCGGGCAGCTGCTCCGTGCGCGCGGCGGTCCCACGTATCCGCAAGCGCGCAACTTCCTGACGCCGCCGACGCAGGCGCTGCAGTGGGGCGGGCGGCCGCTGACGCCGAGCGGCTCCTACTACCTGCCGTTCTCGTTCCCGTTCACGCCGTACGGGTCGACGGTGTTTGCGCTGCACGTCGCCGACGGAAGCGAGATCCTCACGCGTGCGATCGGCGGGCCGTCGCTGCAGATCTACGTCGGCGACGGGCGCGAGCGCTACGGCTCGTGCGCGGCACGGCTCGCGCCGGCGCAGCTCGCGGAGGGATGGCTGCCGATTCTGCAGACGTCGTATACCGACGCCGCCGGCGTCAAGTACCGCGAGGAGTCGTTCGTCGGGCGCGCGTACGGTGCGTACGGCGCGCCCTCCGTGATCAGCTTCCTCCGGCTCACCGTGGACGCCACCGATGCGACGCGCGGCGCGACGGTGCGGCTCGTGCCGTGGCGGCTCCTCGCGCACTCGGCAGCCGACCGGCTCGCGCTGAAAGGGCAGACGCGGCTGATCGTGAGCGACGGCGCACAGTTCGTCGACGGCGTCGTGCGCTACAGCGTCGCTCCCGGCGGCGTCCAGACGATTTACGCCGACTGGCTGAACGCCCCGTCGAACGCGCAGTACGTGCACGCCAACGAGCAGTCGTACGCGACCGCGCGGGCGACCGTCGTCGGCTTCTGGGAGCAGCGACTCGGCGACGGCGCGAGCTTCACCGTGCCGGAACCCGTGGTGCAGGACGCGATGCAGGGCGTGCTCACGCAGCTCATCTCGTACGGCTGGCGCTACAGCGTCGGCAACCCGTACGAGGAGCTCTCGTTCGCCGAGTCGCTCGACGCCGCCGAGGTCGCGGCCGAGTACGGCTACGCCGCGGTCGCGAAGTCCGTCATCCAGCTCGCGCTGCAGCGCATCCGTCAGCATCCATGGCGCTTCACGGCGTTCCGCGGCGCGCACATCCTCTCGACCGCCGCGCTCTACTACCGCCTCACGCACGACCGCGCGTTTCTGCACGCCGAGACACCTGCGCTCGGCTTGCTCGTCCAGCGGATCGCGGCGCGGCAGATCCACGGCGGCCCCGATGGCGGCCGCCTGCTCCCGGAGCCGCTCTCGACGGACCTCGAGGCGCAGGCGGTCGACAGCGTTCCCGGCCAGGTGGACGCGGTTCAGGCGCTGCGCGCGATCGGCCGCGTCTGGGGTGGCACCGGCTACCCCGGCTGGGCGGCGCGCGCGGAACGGCTGGCCGCGTCGCTCGCGGCGGCGCTGCGTCCGGCTGTGATGCGGGCGAGCGTGCGCATGCGCGACGGCTCGGTGTTCGTCCCCGACCAGCTGACGACGAGGCAGCGGCCGTTCCGCCGCATCACCGCGTCGCGGGCCGGGTCGTACTGGAACCTCGTGATGCCGTACGCGTTCGGGTCGGGCTACTGGGCGCCGCACTCGGGCGGTGCGCGCGGGATCATCCGCTACCTGCTCTCGCACGGCGCGCGCCTGCTCGGCGTGCCGCGCACGTATGCGCGCACGATTTACGGCACCAACGCCGGCGCCGGGCTCGCGCCGGTGTACGAGCTCGGCATCTCGCGTTTCCTCGCCGACAACGACGAGCCGGACCAGCTCGTGCTTAGCCTGTACGGGTTGCTCGCCGCGGGAATGGCGCAGGGGACGTACGTCTCGGGCGAGGCGGTCTCGCTGCTTCCCCTGCGCGGCGAGTACGCGCGCGCGATGTTCATGCCGCCGAACTCGGGCGCCAACGCGTCGTACCTGGGCACGCTGCGCGAGCTGCTCGTGCACGAGCGGCGGAATCCGCTCGGCGCGCCGGCGGGGCTCGACCTCGCGTTCTCGACGCCGCGCGCGTGGCTCGCGTCCGGACGCGAGATCGACGTGCGGTCGGCGCCGACCAGCTTCGGCAAGGTGACCTACACGATCGTCCGCGACGGCGACGCGATCGAGGCGCGCCTCGTCCTGCCGCCGCATGCGCACCCGCGGCTACGGCTGCGGCTGCCCGCCGGCCAGCGGCTCGCGCACGTCGTCGTCGGAACGTCGATCGTCGCCGCCGACCGCGCGGGGACGATCGACCTCGGCGACCGCCAGGGATCTGTCGTCGTCCGTGCGACGGTGGGCTAACCCTCGAGTAGTCCGCGGCACCGGTGAGGGATCCTTAAGGCTGCTTCCTCCCGGATCTGACCTGGTTCGGAGCCTCACCGCGCCGCGGGCGCTCGCAGTGTAGCCGCGGGCGTCCAGGCGGACTTGCGCGCGCCTCCGCCGATCCGCACAATGCGCAGGTCGAACGACGAGCGAAGGAGGTGGCGCGACAGATGACTGCAGCGAAGACAGCACGCACGTTCCGCGCCGCCTGCCGCTCGCGTCTCCTGACGCGTGCGTGACGGGCCCGCGCCCGTTCCCTTCACCACGCACAAGGAGCTTTCGTTGACACTTCCGCTTTTGGATTCTCCGCTCTACCGGCTCGGGTGGGACGACGGCTGGGAGGCCGCGTTCTCCGAGCACCGCGCCGCGGGGCTCGCGCCCGCGCGCGTCGCCGTGCAGCACCGCGGCGCGTACGAGGTGCTCGCCGAGGTCGGCGAGCTGCGGGTGGCCGCCGCGAACCGCCTCGTCCGGGCCGACGAGCTGCCGGCGGTCGGGGACTGGGTCGGTTTCGACCCGGAGACCAACCTGATCGAGGCGCTGCTGCCGCGCCGCACCGAGATCTCGCGCAAGGAGGTGTGGCAGGCGGTGCGCGAGCAGGTGCTCGCCGCCAACGTCGACGTCGCGTTCCTCGTCCAGGCGCTGCCGCTCGACTTCAACGTGCGGCGCCTCGAGCGCTACCTCGCCGTCGCGTGGGAGAGCGGAGCCCAGCCCGTCGTCCTGCTGACGAAGACCGACCTCGTCGACGACCTGACGCCGTTTCGCGACGACGTGGAGGCGGTGACGTTCGGGGCCTGTCCGACGCTCGCCGTCTCCGCCCGCACAGGCGACGGGATCGACGAGCTGCGCTCGTGGTTCGACGGCAACAGGACGGCGGTGCTGCTCGGGTCGTCGGGCGTCGGCAAGTCGACGCTCGTCAACGCGCTGCTCGGCGAGCAGCTGCTCGCGACGCAGGAGGTGCGGGAAGGCGACCACCGCGGGCGGCACACCACCACCCGACGCGAGCTGATCCTGCTGCCCGGCGGCGGGGTCGTCCTCGACACGCCGGGAATCCGCGAGCTGCAGCTCTGGGATGCCGACCTCGAGCAGACGTTCGGCGACGTGGAGGAGATCGCGCGCCGCTGTCGCTTCTCCGACTGCGCCCACGACCGCGAGCCGGGCTGCGCGATCCGGACGGCGCTCGCAGACGGATCGCTCGCGCGCGACCGCTGGCAGAGCTACGTCAAGCTGCAACGCGAGCTCGAGGCGATCGAGGCGCGACGCAACCACCTACTGCGACAGGAGCGCGTGCGCGAGTTCAAGATCAGGGAACGCCAGAACAGACGCAAACCGAAGAAGCGCTGAGCCCGCCGCTCGTGACCGCCGACGCGGTCGAGTTCACGCTGCCCGATCCCGAGCATCGCTTCGACGAGGTGCTGCTCGCGCAGGAGGTGCGCCGGCCGCGGCCGGGGCCGCCGTTCGAGTGGGCCGACGGCGCCTGGCGCCTGCGCTTCGCGCGGCCGGAGCTCGACCGGCTCGAATACCTCCTCGGCATCGACGGCGACTTCGTTCCCGATCCCGGCAACCCGCTGCGTGCGCCGGGCCCGTTCGGCGACAAGTCCGTGGTCGCGTGGCCGGAGTACGAGGCGCCGGCGTGGCTCGACACGATCGCCGACGCCGGCCCGGTCGAGCGGCTCGAGGTGCGCTGCCGGCGCCTCGTCGCGCGCGTGCAGGTGCTCCTGTACTCGACGCCCGAGCCGCCGGGACGCGACGCGCCCCTGATCGTGGCGCACGACGGGCCGGAGTACGCCGAGTACTCGGCGCTGACGCGCTTCCTCGACGCGATGAGCTGGGAGGAGCGGATCCCGCCGCTCCGCGCGGCGCTGATCCAGCCCGTCGACCGCGACGAGACGTACTCGGCGTCGGCGCTGTACGCCGCCGCGCTGGTGCGCGAGCTCCTGCCGGCGATCACGCGCGCCGCGCCGCACGGCGTGCGCATCGGCATGGGCGCGAGCCTCGGCGCGCTGGCCATGCTGCACGCGCACCGCCGCCATCCGAAGTCCTTCGACGCGCTGCTCCTGCAGTCCGGCAGCTTCTTCCGTCAGCGCTGGGACAAGTACGAGTCGGGCTTCGGCCGCTACCGGCGCATCACGCGGTTCGTGGGCTCGGTTCTGCGCGCGTCGACCGCCGGGCGGCCGATCCCTGTCGCGATCACCGTCGGGACCGCTGAGGAGAATCGCCCGAACAACGAGGCCGTCTGCGCCGCGCTGCTCGACCAGGGCTACCCGGCGTGGCTCGCGCTGATCCGCGACGCGCACACCTGGACGTGCTGGCGCGACGCGTTCGATCCGCACCTGCCCGCGCTCGTCGAGGCCGCCACGGCGTGACGCGGCGAGAGGTCGACGTCGACGGCGGACGCGTGCTCGCGTACGGCCACTACGGGCGGCCGATGATCGCGTTTCCGTCGGAGGACGGCGCGCCGTGGGACTGGGAGGCGAACGGGATGGTCGACGCGATCGGGCCGCACCTCGACGGCGGGCGCGTCAAGCTCTACTGCGTGCCGTCGTACGACCGTGAGAGCTGGACGCGGCGCGACCTGCCGCTCGAGGAGCGTGCGCAGCGGCACGGCCACTACGAATGGTGGATCGTCGAGCGGCTCGTGCCGTTCGTGCAAGCGGATTCGCACACGCACGAGTCGATCGTCTCGGGCTGCTCGTTCGGCGCCTACCACGCCGCCAACTTCTGCCTCAAGCGCGCCGACCTGTTTCCGCTCGCGATCTGCATGAGCGGCGTCTACGACGTCGGCGTCCTCGGCGGGGGCGAGCGCGGCGACGCCGTCTACTTCAACAACCCGATGGACTACGTCGCGAACCTCCACGGCGACCACCTCGAGTGGCTGCGCGGTCAGGCGTCGCTGCTGCTCGTCTGCGGGCAGGGCCAGTGGGAGGACACAACCGGCGCGCTCGAGTCGACGAAGCGCTTCGCGTCGCTGCTCGCCGCCAAGGGCATCCGCCACGAGGTCGACCTGTGGGCCCACGACGTGCCGCACGACTGGCCGTCGTGGCGGCGGCAGCTCGCCCACCACCTGCCGAGGTTCGCGTGAGCGAGCGCACGATCGGTTTGCTGCTCGGCACGGAGGAGGACTGGCCGGCGGCGTTCGAGGCGCTCGTCGCGCGACTCGGCGACGTCGACGGGCAGACGCTGCGCACGGAGCGGATCGTCAACGAGCCATTCGACCTGCGCTACAAGCCGCGCTACCACGTCGTCATCGACCGGCTCGCCTGGTGGTACGACCTCCCGCGCGCGTGGCTGAAGAAGGTCTCGCTGATGGACGACGTGTACCTGCTCAACAACCCCTTCACGTTCCAGGCGATGGAGAAGCACTCGGCGTACTGCGCGCTGATGCGGCTCGGCATCCGCGTGCCGGAGACGTGGCTGCTCCCGCACAAGGTGCCGCCCGCCAACGAGCGCTTCGAGCAGACGGCGGCGAAGTACAACGCGCCGTTCGACCTGAACGCGATCGCCGACCGCATCGGCTACCCGCTGTTCATGAAGCCGTTCGACGGCGGCCAGTGGGTGGGCGTCTCCCGGATCGGGACGCCGGCGGAGCTGCAGCAGCGCTACGACGAGTCGGGGACGCGGCTGATGCACCTGCAGAAGGCGCTCGAGGGCTTCGAGGTCTTCGTCCGCTCGCTGTCGATCGGCGCGGAGACGATGTCGATGTGGTTCGACCCGTCCCGGCCGATGTACGACCGCTACCAGGTCCGTCACGACTTCCTGACGCCCGCGCTCGGCGACGAGGTGATCACGATCTCGCGGCTCGTGAACGCGTTCTTCCGCTGGGAGTTCAACTCGTGCGAGACGATCGTGAAGGACGGGGTCGCCTACCCGATCGACTACGCGAACGCGTCGCCCGACGTCGCGCTGACGTCGCTGCATTACTACTTCCCGTGGGCGATCACCGCGCTCGTGCGCTGGACGGCGTTCTGCGCGGTCACCGGCCGCGCGATGCGCGTCTTCCAGGACTCGCGGCTGTACTTCCAGTGGGGCGACCGCGACGACCTCACGTACGAGGACAAGCTCGCGAAGTACCGCGAGATCGCCGACGACTACTTCCAGGTCGACGAGTACCGCGAGTTCTGCGAGCGCCACCTCGCGCATCTGCCCGAGGTCGCGTACGCGTGGTTCACGTCACGCGAGTTCGACGACGTGCTGGTGCAGACGGTGCGCGACACGTTCCCGGCGCACGAGCACGAGCGGTTCGTCGCGCACTACCGTGGGCTGCTCGAGCTGTGGGCGCGCGACAACGAGGCGTGAGATGCCTGCGCGGCCGGGCTCGCCATCACCAGGCCCGCGAGCGGAGCGACGAGCAGCAGCGCGGCCGCCAGCGCCGTCGCCGCGCGTCGGTGGGCGCCGCGCGCGAGCCCGAGCGCGACCCCGATCGCGAGCGAGAACAGATGCCCGAACGACGTGAAGTCGGCGTCGAGCGCGAGCGCCGCGGCGAGCATCCCGAGCGCCGCGGCGAGCAGCCACGGCCGCCAGCTCGCGTCCGCCAGCGTCGCGCCGTAGCCGACGAGCGCGAACGTCGCATAGCTGACGCCGACGTCGACCGCGTTCGCGACCTCGGGCGACACGGTTCCGGCGTGGATGCCCGTCGCGATTCCCGCGGCCGTCAGGAGCGTCGCGCCGACGTGGCCGGCCGCGAGCACGAGCAGCGCGCTGCGCGAGCCGGCGCGGAGCTCGATCGCGACGAGCAGCAGCACCGTCGGCACGACGAGCATGACGTAGTCGGTCGGGCTGACCCAGAGGATGCTCGCCGCGAGGACGCGCAGCGGCGCGCGCGAGAGCTCGTCGAGGTTCGTGCTGCTCGAGAGGACGAGGCTCGCCCGCTCGCGCGCCGGCAGCTCCGCGAGCGCGGCGGTCGCCGCCGTCATGACGGCCCAGAACGTCACCGCGACGGGAGCCCGGCGCAGCCTCATGCCGCAAGTGTTGCCGACACGCCTCAAGAGAAGCTTCGAATCGCGTCAAGCGGACGTAACGGCTGCCGCGGCATCATGTTCCGGTGGCCGAGGCCGCGATCCTCGTCGTCGACGACGACGCGCCGATTCGGCGCATGCTGCGCCGGACGCTCGCGGCGGAGGGGTACGCGGTCGAGGACGCCGTCGACGGCGGAGACGCGCTCGCGGCGGTCGAGCGGCGCGCACCCGACCTGATCCTGCTCGACGTCGCGCTCCCGGGCCTCGACGGGCTCGCCGTCACACGGCGGCTGCGCGAGAAGGGGCTCGGCGTGCCGGTGCTGCTGCTGACCGCGCGCGACGCCCTCGACGACCGTGTTGCCGGTCTCGACTCCGGCGCCGACGACTACCTGGTGAAGCCGTTCGAGACGCAGGAGCTGCTCGCCCGGGTGCGCGCGCTGCTCCGCCGCGGCAAGCAACCGGAGTCGCTGCTCGCCTTCGACGACCTGACGCTCGACGTCGCGACCCGGTCGGCGACGCGCGGCGGGCGCAGCATCGCGCTCAGCGAGCGCGAGACGAATCTGCTCGAGCTGCTGCTTCGGCACGCGCGGCGTGTGGTGAGCCGCGAGCAGGCGGTCGCCGCGATCTGGGCCGGCGACGCGACGGCGAACGTCGTCGACCGCTACGTGTCGAACCTCCGCCGCAAGCTCGGCGAGCCGCAGCTGATCGAGACGGTGCGCGGCGTCGGCTTCGTCCTCGGTCGATGAGCGTCCGCACGCGGTCGATCGTGGCGGCCGCGCTCGCGACGCTGATCGCCGTCGCGGTCCTCGGCTCGCTCGTCGACCTGCTCGTCGCGCGCCACCTGCACGCCGAGCTCGACCACACGCTGCATGCGCGCGCCGTCGAGGTCGCGCAGCTCGCGGCGTCGGCGCCGGCGGTGCTGTCGACGCCGGGCGCGCTCGACTCGCCAGTCGGCGCGACGCAGGCGATGGTCGAGGTCGTCGACAGCCGCGACCGCATCGTCGCGCGCTCGCTGTCGCTCGGCGGTCGCGTGCTGCCGCCGGCGCTGGCGCGCGCGGCGATCTCCGACGGAGGCGCGCGCTACGGCTCGGTCCGCCTCGGCGACGACCGGCTGCGCGTGTACGCGGCGCCGCTCGCGACCTTCGCCGGCGCGGCGGGCGGCGGCGCCGTCCTCGTCGCGGCCTCGACGTCGGACCTCACGCACACGATCCGCGCCCTGCACGCGCTGACGCTGCTGGCGGCGGTCGCCGCGGCGGTCGTCGGCGCGGTCGCGGTCGCGCTGCTGATGCGCGGCGCCCTGCAGCCGCTCGCCCGCCTCGCGCGCGCGGCGGCCGAGATCGAGCGGACGGGCGATCCGCGGCGGCGCCTCCCGGAGCCGCGCCGCGCCGACGAGGTCGGCCGCCTCGCGGCGACGCTGAACGCGATGCTGCGGAGCCTCGAGCGCGCCCGCGACGCGGAACGCCGCTTCCTGGCCGACGCCTCGCACGAGCTGCGCACGCCGCTCACGGCGCTCCGCGGCAACGTCGCGCACCTGGCGCGCCACGGCGCGACGCCGGAGCTCGTGGCCGACATCGCGGCCGATGCGGAGCGCCTCGCCCGGCTCGCGGACGACCTGCTCGTCCTCTCGCGCGAGGAGGCGGCGCCCTCGCCGGAGACGGAGGTGGCGCTCGACGAGCTGGCACGCGCGGCCGCCGGCCCGGGCGTCGACGTCGACGCTGAGCGCGTGACGGTGCGCGGCGACGCGGCCGCGCTCGAGCGCGCGCTCGCCAACCTGGTCGAGAACGCGCGCACGCACGGCCGCGGCCGCATCCGCATCGGCGTCGCGCGCGACGACGGCGTCGCGCGGCTCAGCGTCGAGGACGAGGGGGAGGGCGTCCCGGACGCGGAGCGCGAGCGCGTCTTCGAGCGCTTCCACGGCCGCGGCACCGGGCTCGGCCTCGCGATCGTGCAGGCGACGGCGGCGCGGCACGGCGGCCGCGCGACGGTGAGCGGCAGCCGGTTCACCGTCGAGCTGCCGCTCGTCAGGAAAGCTTCAGAGAACGCGGGCACCGTTCCGGGCGAGTCTCGAGAGAAAGGAACGCCGTGAGGATCCTGCGCACCCTTCCCACCACACGCCTCGTCGCCGCGATCGCGGCCGTCGTCCTGATCGCCGTCGGCGGCGCGGCCGTCGCCGTCGCCGCGAAGAACGGGGGCGGAACTCCGCCGCCCGAGCCGCTGGCCCAGGCGATCCACGACGCGCTGTCCGCCCAGAAGCCGACCGCGCTCAGCGGCCGCGTCGACTTCATCAACGGCCTCTTCCCCTCCGGGTCGCTGATCGGCCAGAACGGCACGCCGCTCATGTCCGGCGCCAGCGGCCGCTTCTGGATCAACGACAAGGGCGGCCGGATCGAGCTGCAGTCGTCCGACGGCGGCAGCGACGCGCAGATCGTCTGGAACGACACGAAGGTCACCGTCTACGACGCGTCGTCGCAGACCGCGTACGTCTTCGACTTGCCGGCGCAGAGCGGGTCGACGACGCACGCGTCCGGGACGCCGCCGACGGTCGCCGACATCTCGTCCTTCCTCTCGAAGCTCGGGCAGCACTGGAACGTCTCCGGCGCGCAGCCCTCGAACGTCGGCCACCAGCCGGCCTACACGGTGAGCATCTCGCCGAGCCACGACGGCGGCCTGCTTGGCAAGGCCGAGCTCGCGTGGGACGCCGCGACCGGCGCGACCGGCGTCCCGCTCGAGGTCGCCGTCTACGCGCAGGGGCAGTCGCAGCCGACGCTGGCGCTGAGGGTGACCGACCTCTCGACCGGCGGCGTCTCCGACTCCGACGTGCAGTGGACGCCTCCGTCCGGCACGAAGATCGTCGACCTGTCGACGGCGGGGAAGGACACCGGCGGCTCGAGCGCCCCGGCCGTCACCGGGCTCGCGAACGTGCAGGCGGCCGCCGGCTTCCCGGTGACGGCGCCCGACACGCTCGTGGGGCTGCCGCGCCAGGACATCCGCCTCGTCGGTCCGGCCGACGCGCGCTCGGCGCTGGCCGTCTACGGCCAGGGGCTCGGCGCGATCGTCGTCGTCGAGCGCAAGGCCGGCTCGTCGGCGGGCGGCGGCAGCGCGCTCGGCAGCGTCCCGACGATCTCGCTGGACGGCGTGACGGCGCACGAGCTGTCGACGCCGCTCGGCACGGTCGTGACCTGGGAGCGCGGAGGCGTGTCGTACGTCCTTGCCGGGTCGATCCCGGCAGCCGCGGCGCAGGCCGCCGCGACGGCGCTGAGGTGAGCGAGGCCGCGCGTCCGGTCGAGGCGCGCGGTCTCGTCAAGCGGTACGGCGAGATCGTCGCGGTCGACCACGTCGACCTGACGGTGGAGGCGGGCGACGTCTTCGGCTACCTCGGCCCGAACGGTGCGGGGAAGACGACGTCGCTGCGCATGCTGCTCGGCCTGATCCGGCCGACGGAAGGCACCGTGCGGCTGTTCGGGCGCGACCCGCTCTACGACGGCGCGCGCGCCCTCGACGGCGTCGCCGGCTTCGTCGAGGGACCGCGCTTCTACCCGTACCTGTCCGGCCGGCGCAACCTGCGCCTGCTGGCCGACTTCGACGGCGGCGCCGCCGAGTCGCGTATCGACGAGGTGCTCGAGCTCGTCGACCTGCGCGACCGCGCGAAGGACAGGGTGGGGGGCTACTCGCACGGGATGAAGCAGCGACTCGGGATCGCCGCCGCGCTGTTGCGCGACCCGAAGCTGCTCCTGCTCGACGAGCCGACGACCGGTCTCGACCCCGCCGGGATGCGCGACATGCGCGACCTCGTCAAGCGCCTGGCCGCGCAGGGGATCACGATCCTGCTCTCCAGCCACATCCTCGCGGAGGTTGAGGAGCTGTGCGACAAGGTCGCGATCATCCGCAGCGGCTCGATCGTCTACGACGGCCCGCTCGGCGACCTCCTCGCAAGCGCCGGCGGGGGGTTCCGGCTGCGCGCGTCCGACAACGAGCGCGCGCGGGTCCTGCTCCTGCAGCAGCGCGGCATCTCGTCGCTCGCGCTCGACGACGGCTACCTGCGCTTCCAGGCCGAGGACGGCGCGCTGGAGGCGGCGACGATCGCGCTCGGCCGTGCCGGCGTCGGCATCGCGGAGCTCGTCGCCCAGACGTCGTCGCTCGAGGAGCTGTTCCTCGCGATGACCGGCCGCGAGTCGTCCGACGCCGACCGCGAGGCGGTCGCATGACGCGCGTCTACAAGTGGGAGATCCTCAAGCTGGCCGCGCAGAAGCGGACGTACATCGGGCTCGGCACGACGATGCTCGTGCCGCTCATCTTCGTCGTCGTCCTCCTCGTCAAGAAGGGCGGCCCGAACGACATCCCCGAGGGCCGCTACATCCGCGAGACGGGTCTCGTCACGCCGCTGATCGTGCTGTTCTTCATGTCGATCTGGGCGTTCCCGCTGCTGACGGCGCTCGTCGCGGGCGACATCGTCGCCGCGGAGAGCCACAACGGGACGCTGAAGACGATCCTCACGCGCTCGCGCGAGCGCGGCGAGATCTACGCGGCGAAGGTGCTCGCCTCGCTGACGTACACGGTGCTGCTCCTCCTGCTCATGGGCGTCGTCGGGCTCGTCGCCGCGGGCCTCGCCTGGGGCTTCCACCCGCTCACCTCGCTCTCGGGCACCACGGTCAGCTTCGGACGCGGGCTTCTGCTGCTCGCGGGGAGCCTCGGCGTCTTCGTGTGGCCGATGGCGGCGATCGCGACGTTCGGGCTGATGCTGTCGACGGTGACGCGCAACTCCGCCGCGTCCGTGGTGGGGACGCTGATGTGGGCGCTCTTCATGCAGCTGCTCGGCGTTCTCCCCGGCACGGAGCCGATCAGGCCGTACCTGCTCGGCACGCAGTTCGACGCCTGGCACGGGTTCCTGCGCACGCCCACCGACTGGGTGCCGATCGAACGGGCCGCGTGGGTGTGCGCGCTGTACGCGGTCGTGCCGCTCCTCGCCGGGTACCTGGTCTTCCTGCGCCGCGACGTCGCCGGCGACTGAGCTCACCCGCGCGCCGCTCGGCGCGGCTCGTCGAGCAGCGCACGGCCGACGACGACGGCCTCCGCGCCCGCGGCGGCGAGTGCCTCGACGTCGGCCGGCGAGCGCACGCCGCCCGCGGCAAGGACGCGCCGCCCGCGCCCGGCATGCCGCACCAGGTCGAGGTCCGGCCCTGCGAGCGTGCCGTCGCGGTCGATCGCGGTGACGAGCAGGCGCGCACCGGCGCTCCGGTCGAGCGCCTCCTCGAGCGTCGGCCCGGCCGCCCTCGTCCAGCCGGCGGCGCGCACCTTGCCGTCGCGGACGTCGACCGCCAGCACGAGCGCGTCGCCGAGGTCGAGCCACGGCGACGGGTCGGGCCAGGCTGCGGTCCCGACGACGACGCGGTCGGCGCCGGCATCGAGCAGCAGCTCGGCGTCGCCACGCGTACGGATCCCGCCCGACGCCTGCACCGGCAGGCCGGTCGCGGCGGCGACCGCACGCACGAGCGCCGGCCGCACGCCGCCGCGGCGGGCCCCGTCGAGGTCGACGAGGTGGATCCGCCGTGCACCCGCCGCCGCCCACCGCTCGGCGAGCGCGACCGGATCCTCGGCGCGAGCGACGACCGCGTCGTAGCGGCCGCGTTCGAGGCGCACCGCCTCCACGCCGAGCACGTCGACGGCCGGCACGACCTCCGCCAGAAGCTCGAACCACATATTATCATGTTAGCGTGCTAACATGATAAGAACCGATGGCCGACCGGAGCCGACACCCGTGGGAGACCAAGGAGATGCGCGCGCTCTTCGAGGCGATCCTCTCGCTGGAGACGCGGCGGGACGTGGAGCGGTTCTTCCGGGACCTGTGCACGATCTCGGAGCTCGAGGCGATGGCGCACCGCTGGCAGGTGGCGCGCCTGCTGGCGCAGGGGCTGCCGTACCTCGAGATCGCCGAGCGGACCGGGGCCTCGACGACGACGGTGACGCGCGTGGCGCACTGGCTGCGGCACGGGGAAGGCGGGTACCGCGTGGCGCTCGAACGCGCGGTGTCCTGACGGTCGCGGTGCCGGCGAAGGGCCGGCTGCGCGAACCGGCGGTCAAGCTGCTCGACGACGCGGGGCTCGGGCCGGAGGTGCCGGGCGAGCGCGCGCTGGCATTCGCCTGCCGGAACGCGCCGGTCGAGGTGCTGCTCGTCCGCGCGGCCGACGTGCCCGAGTACGTGCAGGACGGCGTCGTCGACTGCGGCATCACGGGTGTCGACCTCGTGCGCGAGCGCCGTGCCAGCGTCGTGGAGCTGCTGCGCCTCGGGTTCGGCTCGTGCCGGCTCGAGGCCGCGGTTCCCGAAGACTCGGCCGCGCGCTCCTTCGCGGACCTCGCCGGTCTCAGCGTCGCCACGGTCTACCCGCATCTGGCCCGGAAGCTGCTGCCGGTCGAGGTGAACCTCGTCGACGTGAGCGGCTCCGTCGAGGTCGCACCGCGGCTGGGGCTCGCGGACGCGATCGTCGACCTCGTCTCGTCCGGCAACACGCTGCGCACGAACGGCCTGCGCTCGCTCGGCGCGCTGCTCGAGTCGGAGGCTGTGCTCGTCGCGCGCGACGAGCGGCGCGCGGCGCCCTTCGCCGCGATGCTCGAAGCCGTCGTCGAGGCCCGGCGTCACCGCTACCTGATGCTGAACGCGCCCGCGGCGGCGCTCGACGCCGTCGCGAGACTCGTCGCGCCGCGCGTTCCGAGCGTGCTCCCGCTCGCCGACCCTGGGATGGTCGCGGTGCACGCGCTCGTCCCTGCCGACGACGTCTGGCGGCTCCTGCCGGAGCTCGAGGCGGCGGGCGGGTCGTCGATTCTGATCGTGCCCGTCGAGCGGATGACGTGAGCATCGTCGCCGACGTCAAGGAGCGGGGGATGGACGCCGTGCGCGAATGGGCGCTCGAGCTGGACGGCGCGGAGCCGGCGCGCGCCGAGCCCGCGGGCGAGCTCCCGCGCGCGGCGCTGCTGCAGCTCGCCGACCGCGTCCGGCGCTGGCACGCGGCGCAGCGCCCGCACGACGTGACGCTCGAGGTCGAGCCGGGCGTGACGCTTCGGCGCCGCTGGGTGCCGCTCGACACCGTCGGCGTGTACGTGCCGCGCAACCTGCTCTCGACGCTCGTCATGTGCACCGTGCCGGCGCAGGTCGCCGGCGTGCGCCGGATCGTCGTCTGCACCCCGCCCGCGGGCGCGCCGCTCGTCGCCGCAGCCGCCGAGCTGCTCGGCGTCGAGGAGGTGTGGGCGCTCGGCGGCCCGCAGGCGATCGGGTTCCTGGCATACGTCGAGCGCGTCGACAAGATCGTCGGCCCAGGCAACGCGTACGTGAACGAGGCGAAGCTCGAGGTCGCGCGCGAGGTGGCGATCGACCTGCCGGGCGGACCCTCGGAGGTGGTCGTCGTCGGCGACGGCGACGCACGCGTCGTCGAGCTCGAGCTCGCCGCGCAGCGCGAGCACGGTCACGATGCGGTCTGCACGGCCGTCGCGACGCTCGAGGAGGCGGAGGCGATCGCACCCGAGCACCTCGTCCTGCTCGGAGACGCGGAGGCGCGCGTGGACGAGGTTCGGAACGCCGGTGCCGTCTTCGTCGGTCGGTGGTCGCCCGTCGCCGCCGGCGACTACGCGACGGGCGGCAACCACGTGCTGCCGACGAGCGGGTGGGCGCGCTCCGTCGGCGGCCTCGGGCTCGAGACGTTCCTCAAGCCCGTGACGATCCAGCGCCTGACGCGGGAGGGCCTGGCGCTCGTCGCGCCGACGGTCGAGGCGCTCGCCGCCGCCGAGGGGATGCCGGACCACGCCGCGGCGGTGCGGCGATGAGGGCGCTCGCGCCCGACTTCCGCGCGTACCGCTGGGCGCCGCCGACGGACGAGGTCGCCCGGCTCGCCGGCGTCGACCCGTCGCAGGTGCTGCGCTTCGACCAGAACACGCCGCCGCTCCCGCTCCCCTCGACGCGTCCGGGCGCCGTCGCGGGCGCGCTCGCCCGCGTCAGCGGCTACCCGGCCGGCGGCTACCGCGCGCTCAGGCGCGCGATCGCGGCCTACGCCGGCCCTGGCGTCGCGCCGGAGAACGTCGTCCTCGGCGCGGGCGCCGACGACCTGATCCTGCTCTGCGCACGCGCGTTCGCCGGCCCCGGCGACGCGATCGCGATCCCGCCGGCGCCCACGTACCCGCTCTACCGCATCGCGGCGCAGCTCGCGGCTGCGCGGACGGTGGAGCTCGGCTCGACCCATGACGACGTCGTGCTCACGTTCGCCTGCCGACCGAACAACCCGACCGGTGCGCTCGGCGAGCTGCCGGAGGCGCGCCCGCTCGTCGTCGACGAGGCCTACTTCGAGTACAGCGGCGAGACCGCCCTCGGTCTCGTCGACGAGGACGTGATCGTGCTGCGCACGTTCTCGAAGGCGTTCGCGCTCGCGGGCGCGCGGGTCGGCTACGCGCTCGCCTCCCGCGACGTCGCCGCCGAGCTGAACGCGCGCCAGGCGCCGGCGCCCGTCTCGACGATCTCGGCGGCGCTCGCCCAGGCGGCGCTCGTCGAGCCGCCCGACGTGAGGCCGGTGCTCGCCGAGCGCGACCGCGTCGTATCCGCGCTGCGGGCGCTCGGGCTGGAGCCGGCGCCGTCGCACGCGAACTTCCTCTTCGTCCCCGTCGCCGACGGGCAGGCGCTCGGCGAGTCGCTGCTCCGCCAGGGAATCGTCGTCCGCGCCTACGAGGACGCGATCCGCGTCTCGGTGCGCGACGAGACGGACGACGACGTGCTCCTCGCCGCGCTGGCGCGTGCGCTCGACCGGCCGCCGCCCGTCCCCGCACCCGGCGGCCGGACCGCGCGCGTCCTGCGTGCGACGGCGGAGACGCGCTTCTCGGTGCGCCTGGCGCTCGACGGGGCGAGCCGCGTCCGCGTCGCGACCGGCGCCGGGCTCTACGACCACTTCCTCGAGCAGCTCGCGTTCCACGCCGGGTTCGACCTGCAGCTCGAGGGCGCCGGCGATCTCGAGACGGGCGACCACCACAGCGCGGAGGACGCGGCGCTGGCGCTCGGCGACGCGCTCGACCGCGCGCTCGGCGACCGGCGTGGAATCGCCCGCTACGGTGACGCCGTCGTCCCGATGGACGACGCGCTGGCGCGCGCCGCCGTGGACGCCGGCGGCCGCGCGCACGCGGAGCTGCGCCTCGAGCGCGACCCGGGTCTCGCCGCGCACGCGCTCGCGAGCCTGGCGCAGGCGGCACGCCTCGCGCTGCACGTCGAGGCGAGTGGGCGCGACGACCACCACGTCGCCGAGGCCGCGTTCAAGGCCGTCGGCCGTGCGCTGCGTGTCGCGGTTCGGCGCGAGTCGAGCGGGATCCCTTCGACGAAGGGCGTCCTGTGAAGGTTGCGATCTGCGAGTTCGGCGCCGGCAACGTCTGCTCGGTCGAGCTCGCGCTGCGCCGGCTCGGGGCGGCGATCACGCTCGACGTCGACGGCGCCGACCTCGCGGTGCTCCCGGGGGTCGGCTCGGCTCGCACGGCCGCCGCCGGCCTGCGCGCGCGCGGCCACGACACGGCGCTGCGGCGGCGGGTCGCGCGCGGCCTGCCGGTGCTCGGCATCTGCCTCGGGCTCCAGCTCGCCCTGGACGAGACGGAGGAAGACGGCGGCGTCGCGGGTCTGGGTCTCGTGCCCGGCCGCGCCGTCCGGCTGCGCGACGGCCGCGTGCCGCGCATCGGGTGGGCGGACGTCTCGGATGCCGACGGTGACGCGCGCGGCGCCTTCTACTTCGCGCACTCCTACGCGGCGGAGACCGACTGCGCGACGGCGTGGTCGGAGGGCGTCGTCGCCGAGGTCCGGCGCGGGTCGTTCGTCGGCTGCCAGTTCCACCCGGAGAAGAGCGGCGCCGCGGGCGCGCGCTACCTCGCCGCGATCCTGAAGGAGACGCGATCCCGCTCCCTCGTCTGATCCCGTGCCTGGACGTCGCCGGCGGGCGCGTCGTGAAGGGCGTCAACTTCGAGGGGCTGCGCGACGTCGGAGATCCCGTGGAGCTCGGCGCCGCGTACTCGGACGCGGGCGCGGACGAGCTCGTCTTCCTCGACGTCGCCGCGACCCTCGAGGGGCGGGCGACGCTCGTCGCGCTCGTCCGCCGGGTCGCGGAGCGGCTCGCGATCCCGTTCACCGTCGGCGGCGGCGTGCGCTCGGCCAGCGACGCCGAGGAGCTGCTCGCCGCGGGCGCTGACAAGGTCGCGGTCAACTCCGCCGCGCTCGAGCGCCCGACGCTGGTCGGGGAGATCGCGGAGCGCGTCGGCGCGCAGGCGACGGTCGTGGCGATCGACGCCGCTCGCGGTCGCGTCCGCGCGCGCGCCGGGACGGCGGACACGGGCCGCGACGCGGTCGAGTGGGCGCGCGAGGCGGCGGCGCGCGGCGCCGGCGAGATCCTGCTCACGTCGATCGACGCCGACGGGACGCGCACCGGCTACGACCTCGCGCTGACCCGCGCCGTCGCGGATGCGGTCGACGTGCCCGTGGTCGCGTCGGGAGGCGCGGGCAACGCACGCCACGTGGCGGACGCGCTCCTCGTCGCGCAGGCCGCGCTGCTCGCGTCGATCCTCCACGAAGACCCGTCGCGGCTCGCGTCCCTGCGCGAGGAGCTGCGCGGCCTCGGCGTGCCGGTGCGCGATGCCGCCTGACGGCGAGCTACGGCCGGCGGTCGTCCAGGACGCCGCGAGCGGGCGCGTGCTGATGCTCGCGTACATGGACGCGGAGGCGGAGCGCCGCACGCGCGCAACGGGCGAGGCGTGGTTCTGGAGCCGGTCGCGGCAGCGCCTCTGGCGCAAGGGCGAGACGTCCGGCAACGGTCTCGCCGTCGTGGAGCTGCGCGAGGATTGCGACGGCGACGCGCTGCTCGTACGCGTGGCGCCTGCCGGGCCTGCGTGCCACACCGGCAGCGTGTCGTGCTTCGCGCCGGAGCTCTGGCGCACGGTCGTGCAGCGTGCCGCGGACCGGCCGGCGGAGTCGTACACGGCGTCGCTGCTCGGCGAGGGCGTCGGCGCCTGCGCACGCAAGGTGGGGGAGGAGGCGGTCGAGCTTGCGGTGGCGGCGCTCGACGAGGCGGACGGCCGCGTCGTCGAGGAGGCGGCCGACCTCGTCTACCACCTGTTCGTGCTGCTGGCCGCGCGCGGGCTCGACGTGGCCGCGGTCGAGGACGAGCTCAGACGGCGCGCCGCTCCGCGCGCATGACCGACACGGCGGCGAGGATCAGCGACAGGTGCGTCAGCGCCTGCGGGAAGTTGCCGAGGAACGACCGGTCGCCGGGGTCGATCTCCTCCGAGTAGAGACCGACGTCGTTCTCGGCCGCCAGCAGCTGCTCCATCAGCTCGCGCGCCTCGTCGAGCCGGTCGCCGCGGGCGAGCGCGTCGACGAGCCAGAACGAGCACGCGAGGAAGCAGCCTTCCTGGCCCTTCAACGACGTCGTGCGGTAGAGGAACGGCCCGGCCGAGAGCTCGCCCCGGATCGCGTCGATCGTCGAGGCGAACCGCTCCTCGTGGCGCTCTGCGTAGCCCATCCGCGCGGCGAGGAGGATCGACGCGTCGAGCTCGTCGCTGCCGGGGTAGAACACGTACGCGCCCTTCGCGTCCGACCAGCCCTTAGCCTCGACCCATTCCTCGATCTCGTCGCGCGACGACTTCCAGCGCTTCGCGCGGTCGTCGGGAAGCTTTCCCTCGTCGGCGAGCGCGACTGCGTGGTGCAGCGCCGACCACGCCGCGACCTTCGACTGGGTGTACGGACGCGGGTCGATCTCCCAGATCCCTGCGTCGTCGTCGCGCCAGCGCTTGCTGATCTCGTCCGCAAGCTCGGCGCAGCGGGTCGCGGTCTTGTCGTCGAGCTGGTGGCCCGCGCCGCAGTAGCGGTACGCCGCGTCGATCACGTCGTTGTAGCCGCCGAGCTGCAGCTGGTACTGCGCGTCGTTGCCGACGCGCACGGGGCGCGTACCGCGCCAGCCCTCGAAGTCGATGTCCTCGCGCGGCAGGTCGGGCGAGCCGTCGAGCGCGTACATCGGCTGCAGGTCCGGCATCGTCCGGGCGATCGCGTGGCCGACCCACGCGAACGAGCGGTGGCACTCGACGGTGAGCCGGACGGCGAGCAGCGACTCGAGCGCGAGCGCCGTGTCGCGGATCCACGAGAAGCGGTAGTCCCAGTTGCGGTCGCCGCCGAGCTTCTCCGGCAGCGACGTCGTGGCGGCCGCCGCGATCGCTCCCGTCGGCTCGTAGGTGAGCACGCGCTGCGCGAGCACGCTCCTGCGCACGTTCTTCTGCCACGGCCCGTCGTAGGGCACCTCGCGCGTGTACGTCTGCCAGTAGTGGCGCGTCCGGTCGAGCCGCTCCTCGAGCTCGGCCCGCGGCACCGCCGCCCACGGCTGGTCGTCGAAGTAGAGCGCTGCGAGCAGCGCGACGGCGTTCTGCTGGATGGTGAAGGAGCCGTGGAGCTCGTCGCCGTCGCGCTTCGGCTTGCCGGCGTCGTAGCTCAGCACCGCGATCGCGTCGTCGTCCCAGCGTGCGAGCGCGACGTCGTGCCGGATCTCCGTCGTCACCTCGCACGCACCCCAGCGCGGCCGCGCCGCGAGCCGCCACTCGAGCTCGACCTCGCCCTCGATGCACTCCACACGGCGGACGAGCTCCGTCCACGGCAGCTGCGCCCCGCCGTCCATGTTGAGCGCTTCGGTCACCTTCACCGTCCCGTCGGTCGCGCTGAACACGGTCTCGAGGAGGTTGCTGTCGTCGACGTAGCGGCGGCCGACGAGGTACGGCCCCTTCGGCCGCAGGAAGAAGCTGCCGCCGCGGTTCACGTCGAGCAGTCCGGACAGCACCGGAGGAGCGTCGACCGCCGGCAGGCAGAGCCAGTCGATCGAGCCGTCGAGGGCGACGAGGCCCACGGAACGGCCGTCGCCGATCGCCGCATAGTCCTCAATCGGCGCGTAGCCGTCGATGCGCGTCGGTCGCCTCACCGGGCAACGTCGGTTTCCGTCCCGTGGCGAACGAAAACGCCGCTACGAACAGGACGACCGGACGGGGCCGCCCGCGAGCGAGATCGCGACGTGCTCGCGGCGCGCGAGCGCGAGCAGGTCGCGGCGGTAGACGACCATGTCGGCGTGGCTCATGTCGGCGTGCGTCTGGCAGCGCCACGGGGCGTAGCGCTCGCGGTGGTAGGGGCTCGTCAGGCTCTCGGCGTGGCCGATGACGTTCGGGAGCGAGACGTGGAAGCGCGTCATCAGCCAGAGCGTGAGGTGCAGCGACGCCGACAGCTGGCGGCGGTCGTGCAGGACCTGCGCGTCGCTCGTGCCGACGTGCTCGATGCCGATCGCGGTCCAGTTGAGTCCGACCGTGTGCCGGCACATCGTGTCGAGGCGAACGAGCTGGTAGATCGTCCCGTCGCGGTCGACCACGAAGTGCGCGCACGTCCCTGGTCTCTCGCCGAGCTCCGGGTCGGGTGTGTCGGCGGCGAAGGTGTTCCACACGGACGAGAAGGTCGTCGTCGCGGTGAAGTGCTCGACGATCACGTGCGGGTGCACGAGGCGCCAGCTGTCGATGCCGTAGTGGCGCTCGGCGTATGCCGCCGTCTCGGCGCGGCGCGCGGCGCCGAACGGGATCGGCTTCCAGACGATCGGCGGCCGCGGCGCCGCCGAGGCTGCGAGCACGGCGGCGGCGACGGCGAGCGCGAGGCGCACCCCGGCACGCTACCGTCGCAGGCCCGAGACGCCTTCCGCTAACGCAATATGCCGGTGTGGCCGAGCGAGTAGCGGCCGGGCTGCGGCCAGACGCAGAGGCCGTGCGGGCCCTCGCCCACGGGGATCTCGGCGAGCAGCTTGCCGTCCGTGGTGCGGATCGCGTAGACGACGCTGTTGTAGCGGCCCGACAGCCAGAGCACCTTCCCGTCGGCCGACACGCCGCCCATGTCGGGCGAGCCGCCGCCGGGGATCGTCCACGTGCGCACGACCCTGCGCGTGCGGAAGCTGACGACCGAGATCGTGCCGGCGCCGCGGTTCGAGACGTACAGGTACTTGGAGTCGCGACTCGGGTAGAGGCCGTGCGCGCCCAGCCCGGTCGGCAGGAACCCGACGATGCGCAGGTGCGCGCCGTCGACCTCCCACAGCCCGTTCTGCTCCATGTCGGCGACGTAGAACAGGCGTCCGTCCGGCGACAGCTTCACGTCCTGCGGCATCCCCTGCCGCGGCAGGTGCAGGACCCCGGCGACCGTCTCGCTCGGGATGTCGATCTTCAGCAGCTCGCTCGAGAACTCGCAGCTCGCGATCGCGTACGAGCCGTCCGCCGAGAAGTCCATATGGTCGACGCCGGCGCACGGCACGACGAGCGACTTGTGCAGCGCGAAGGTGTGCGGGTCGCGGAAGTCGAGCCGGTGCAGCCGTTCCGCGACGACGATCGCGTACTGCCCGTCCGGCGTGAAGTACATGTTGTACGGGTCCTCGACCGGAATCGTCCGGCCCGGCTTCCCGGTCTGCGGGTCGATCGTCGTGAGGCTGTTGCCGTCGTCGTTCAGCACGTAGAGCGTGCGCAGGTCGTATGACGGCGTCACGTGCTGCGGGAGCGCGCCGACGGCGAAGTGGTCGACGATCCGGAACGTGTGCGGGTCGATCACGTCGACGGTGTTGCTGAGGCTGTTCGGCACGTAGACGAGGTCGCGCGCCGTGCGGGCGGCGCCCGTCAGGCGGTTCGGGCGGTCGGCGGCGTAGACGTCGTCGACCGCCAGCGGCGCCGGCGCGCGCGGCGCCGCGACGCGCACCGGCGCATGCTGCACGACGCTGACGATCGTGTCCGTGGTGCCGGTCGTCGTCCGCCCGCCGAAGACGACGATGCGGTTGCCGAGCGCCGCCGCGGAAGCGTCGGAGAGCGGCTCCGGCAGCGTGCCCGCGGGACGCACCATGCGCCGCACGGGGTCGACGGCGACGATCTGGTCGGTCGGCGTGTCGACTGTCGCGCCGCGCCCGCCGACGACGTACACGAGCCCGTCGAGCGAGGCCGCCGTCGCGTGCGTCGTCGCAGAAGGCAACGACCCGATGCGGCGCGCGCGAGCGTCGCCCGGCCGCCACGCGTAGACGGCTCGGCTCGCGGTGCCGCTCGGCAGCGATCCTCCGGCGACGACGAGCGTCCCGTCGGCGGCCGCCACCGCCGCGTAGCGAACCGGTGTCGGCAGCCGCCCCGCGACGCGTGCGCCGCGTCCGGGGGCGAACGCGACGATCGTGTCCAGCCAGCGCGTGCCGGTGTAGCCGCCGACGACGTAGGCGGTGCCGCCGATCGTCGCGCCGGCCTGGTCGGAGCTCGGCGCCGGCAGACGCCCGACCACCGTGGAGGGTGCGCGGACGATCTGGTCGAGCTGCGCGACCCCGTTGCCGCCGCCGAAGAGGTACGTGCTCGAGCCGAGCGTCGCGGCGGCGGCGTCGTGCAGCGCGCCCGGCAGCGTCCCTGCGGAGGTCGCGCCGTGCGCCGTGCCGCGGATGATCGCGCTCGACGACGTGTCGGCCGCGGTCAGGCCGCCGAGGAGCACCGCGTGCGACCCGGCGGCGGCGGGCGCGGCGTCCTGCAACGGCGCCGGCAGGTGCCCGGTGACGGTTGCGACGACGTGCCAGCGGCGCTGGTCGCGTCGCACCGACGTCTGCGTCGCCGCCGTCTTCGTCTTCGCGCCCGGCGCGGCCGTGCGCTTCGCGCTGCCGCAGCCGGCGAGCAGCACGACGCATGCGGCGACCGCTGCCCTCCGCCAGGTCACGAATCCATGCTCCCCACCGCGGGATGAACGGAACATGAGCAGGCCGGACCGGCGCTATGCCGCAGGCAGGCGGACGGTGAAGCGGCCGCCGTCGGCGCGCGGCTCCGCCTCGACGTCGCCCGAGACGGAGCGGGCGAGCCGACGCGCGAGCGCGAGCCCGAGCCCTGCGCCCGTGCCCGCCGCGCGGCCCGCGGAGCCGCGCGCGGCCGGCTCGAAGATCGCGTCGGCCTCGTCCTCGCGCACTCCGGGGCCGTCGTCGTCGACGGTGAAGACGACGGCGCCGTTCGCGCGCGCGAGCGACAGGTGGACGTGCTCGCGGCCGTACCGGCACGCGTTCTCGAGCACGGGATGGAGGATGCGCTCCGCGAGATCCTGGTCGACGCCGACGCGAACGGGCGTCGCCGGCCGTGCGACCGCGACGGAGACGCGGTGCTCGGCCGCGAGCGGCGAGCACGCGTCGACCGCCGCGCGCGCGACCGCGGCCGCGTCGGCGACGCCGCGGGGCTGCGCCTCGCCGCGCGCGGCCATCAGGAGCGTCTCGACGATGCGCGCGACCTGCTCGGCGTTGCGCTGGATCTCGCGGATCGCGCGCCGGTACTCGTCCGGCTGGCGCGGCCGCCGCAGCGCCAGCTCGGCCTCGGCGATCACCTTGCTGAGCGGCGTGCGCAGCTCGTGCGACAGCTCGGCCGAGAAGCGCCGTTCGTGGCGCAGGCTCGCGGAGATGCGGTCGAGCAGCCGGTCGAGCGTCTGCGCGAGCCGCGACAGCTCGTCGGTCGGCTCGCCGAGCGCGAACCGCTTGTCGAGGTCGTGCTCGCTCCATGCCGCCGCCTGCTCCGTCATCAGCGCGACGGGGCGCAGCGCCGAGCGCAGCAGCCAGGCGGCTGCCGCGCCCGCGACGACGAGGAGCGTCGCCGCGAACGCGAGCGACGCAAAGAGCGCGGAGCGACGTGTCTGCTCGTACGGGGCGAGCGACATGCCGACGACGATCGTCCCGAACCGCTGGCCGTGCGAGAGGATCGGCGCCGCGTAGAGCCGCTCGTCGGTGCTCTCCACCGTTACGAAGTGAGCCCGCGTGCCGGCAAGACTCCGCGCCTTCGCCTGCGTAGCAGCGTGCGCGCGCGGCTCCTCTACCACCGTGGCATTGCGTCCGAAGATCCAGACGCGGCTGTCGGCGGCGGTGTCGTCGCGCGTGTCGACGATGTGCGGCAGCCCGTTCCTGACGACGATCACGCCGCGCTCGGCCGCGGCGCGCTGCCGGAGCAGCGAGTCGGCGTCGCTCGCCGACGCGTTCGCGAGCAGCACGTTGAACCCGATCGTCGCGACGACGAGCGCGACGGCGAGCGCTGCGATGACGACGAGCAGCAGGCGCGTCCGCACGCCGCGCAGCCGCCGCAGGAGCTTCATTCGATCGCGTAGCCGACGCCGTGCACCGTCGCGATCTTCGGCGCCTCGGCGAACGGGCTCAGCTTCCGGCGCAGCCGCGCGATGTACGCGTCGAGCGTGTTCTCGCGGACGCGCGCGCCGTGGGGCCACGCCGTCTGCACCAGCTCGCGCCGGCGCACCGCCTGGCCGGCCATCGCGACGAGCTTCGCGAGCAGCCGGAACTCGGTCGGCGTGAGCGGGATCTTCTCGTCGCCGACGAACGCGGCGTGCGCGAGCGGGTCGAGCCGCAGCCCGCGCGCCTCGACGGCGACCGACGTGCCGGCGCGCCGCAGCAGCGCGTGCAGGCGCGCGACGAGCTCGGCGAACGCGAACGGCTTCGTCACGTAGTCGTCGCCGCCGGCGTTGAAGCCCGTGACGCGGTCGGTCAGCGCGTCGCGTGCCGAGAGGAACAGCACGGGCGTCTCGACGCCCTGCGCCCGCAGCGCCTGGCAGACGTCGCGCCCGTCCGCGTCCGGCAGACCGATGTCGACGACGAGCACGTGCGGCTCCTCGGCGCCGATGCGGGCGAGCAGCTCGGCGCCGGTGCCCGCGCCGCTCGTCTCGAATCCCTCCTCGCGCAGCCCCCGCAGCAGCACGTCGCGGAGGTCCACGTCGTCCTCGACCACCAGCACCTTCGCGGCAGCGCTCACGCGCGCAGGTTACTCCGAGTACGCGACGAGCTCGTATTGCGGTTTCGTGAAGCTGCGGTTGCGGACGCCCGCGGCCACGAGCAGCTGCTTGCCGGCGACCGCGGGGCAGGCGTTGATCCCCGCGCTCGCCCGCGCCTGCCACAGCGGCCGCCCGTCGGAGGCGCGGTAGGCCGTGATCCGGCCGTCGTAGGTCGGGACGAAGACGACGTCGTTCGAGACGGTCGTGCAGCCGAAGGGCGGCGACGGGAGGAGGCGGCTCCAGAGACGCCGGCCGCTGTGCTCGTCGAGCGCCACGAGCACGCCGCGGCCGGCCGCCGGGTCGACGGCGGTGAACGCGGACGTCGCCGCCCCGGTCGCGCTCTCGCCGTAGCAGAGGTCGACGGACGCGGCGAAGACGCGCCCGCCGGCGACTGCGACCGGCGTCTCGACGCCGCCGAGCAGCCCGGGGCAGACGCTGACCTCGCGGCGCGGCAGCGGCCCCTCGTCGTTGCGGTGCAGGCCGACGCGCGCGACCCAGCGCCGCCGGTGCGAGCGGGCGTCCCACGCGAGCACGAGACCCGCCTTGCCGGCGCCGACGACGAGGCCGCCGTCGAGCACGGGCGGATCCTGGAAGTCGTGGTCACGTACGTCGTGCGGCGTCACCTGGTCGAACCAGCGCAGCCGTCCGCTGCGCGCGTCCAGCGCGAGCAGCGAGTCGGTCCACCGCGCCGGGCCGGCGTACGCGCCGCCGTTCGGGAGCGCCGGCGAGCCGCCCCACGGCAGCGGGTTCGCGGTGCCGACGTAGAGCGTCCCGCCGCCGAGCGTCGGCGTCTGCCACGCCCCGCCGCCGCCGGCAACGCGCGGATGCGCCCAGCGCCCGCGGATCGTGTCGAACCGCCACCGGATCCTGCCGCTGCGCTCGTCGAGCGCGTAGATCGCGCCTCGCGTGCCCGGGCCGTAGCCGGTGGTCGCGGTGTAGACGACGCCGTGCGAGGCGAGCGGCGCGACGTCGACGTAGCTCTCGCGCGGGCCGAGGATGCGGCGCGCCCAGCGCATCCGGCCGTCGTGCGCGTCGAGCGCGAACACCGTCGTGTCGGTCGAGCCGTACACGGCGCTCCCGTCGACCGCGAGCCCGTTGGGCCCCGGCGTCCCGGCGTGGAACAGGTGCGCCCAGAGCAGGCGGCCGTCGCGCGCGCGCAGAGCGAAGACGTCGCTCTGCATGTCCTGCTCGTAGACGACGCCGTCCGCGACGACCGGAGTGGCCGTCGCGACGCCGGAGTCGCCCGGCGGGCCGGGGAGGCGGAAGCGCCACGCGACGTGCAGCCTCGCCACGTCGTGCGCGTCGATCGCGGCGCTGTGCGCCGCGCGCGTGCCAGCTGCGTCGCCGTTCGGCAGCGGCCAGTCGGCGCGGCCCGCGCCGCACCCCGCGCAGACGATCGCGACGAGAAGGGCGAGGCTACGATTCATTGCATGAGGAAATCACTTGCGGTGGCCGCCACGGCGATCACCGCCGCCGCCGTCGTCCCTGCTGCGACCCCAGCGCGTCCGCTGACGACGACCCCCGGCGTGGTCTACGTCCTCAAGGTGACGGTGGACGACAAGGGCGTCCACATCCCGAAGGACAAGTACACGCGCAACGGGATCACGCGCTATCCGCGGGGCGCCGAGCTGCGCTACGTCTTCACCAACAAGGGAACCAAGCCGTACTCGGTGTTCATGTGGGGCGCCGAGACGGATGCGATGAAGCCCCACGGCGGTCACGCGACGCTGTTCATCAACTGGAACTACCGCGGGACCTACCACTACTTCCGCAAGCTCCGCGGCCACGCGCTCAGGCCGATCGGCACGATCGAGATCTTCTGAGAAGGGGCTGCAAAGACAGGAGCCAGGCCGCAAAGCCTGGCTCCTGTCGTACCGGGGCCCGGCGCCGAAGCGGCCGGACCGAACGGTGTCGTGCCTAGAGGACCTTGAAGGTCGAGACCATGCCGAGCTGGATGTGCCGCGGCACGTCGCACACCGCCTGGATCGAGGCGTGCTTCTTGAACGTGACCTTCAGCGTCGCGTTGGCGCCGGGCGCGAGGATCGGCGTGCGCTTGTAGCCGACGAGGTCGAGGTTGTGCTGCACCGAGCCGCCGTTGTGCACCTTGAAGATGACGGTCGTGCCCTTCTTCACCGACGCCTTGCTGAACTTGATGAAGTAGTCGCCGAGCGAGACGCGGATCGTGACCGGCTTCGTGACCTGGTGCGTCGCCGACGCGCCGTAGGCGACGCTGGAGACGAGGAGCGCCGCGAGCACGGCGAGCGGAGCGATGAAACGAAGACGCAAGGTTGTGCCCCTTCTGTCGGAGATTCGTTTTACGACGCAAACAAATTAGCGCCGATACACGGGGCCGGGGCCGCTCGGAGCGGCGCCCGGCCCCTGCTTTACGTAGCTCTTACGTCCTACTCGGAGAAGGCGTAGATGTTGCCGCCGTTCCCGAGGATCGTCACGAACTGCTTGCCGTTCGAGCCGAGGTAGCTGATCGGCGGGCCGCCCGGAGCCGTCGTCAGCGCCGACGAGATCCAGAGCTGCTTGCCGGTCGAGGCGTCGAGCGCCTCGAGCTGGTTCGTGTTCGTCTGGCTGACGAAGACGAGGTTCGAGGCCGTCGTCAACGCGCCGGTGCAGCGGGCGCTCACGACCTTCTTCGAGGACGGGAGCGGCTGCGTGATCCGCCACGCGATCGTGTTGTTGGCCATGTTCATGGCCACGACCTGCGGCAGGTCGGGCGTGTTCGGGCTCGGTGCCCCGAAGTTGATCCCCAGGTCGAGCAGACCCGGGATGATCTTGATCTGCGCCTTCGGCAGCGCGCCCATCGCGGTCCCTGCGCCGTTGATCGAGCACAGGTACTCGTCGTTCGTGTTGGGGTTGTACGCCGACGGCTGCCAGTCGACGCCGCCCTCGGCGCTCGGAGCCGACGCGCGCCACGACGGCTGTCCCTTCGCGTACGCGTACGGCGTGAAGATGCAGCCGACGATGTACGGCTTGCCGTCGGGAGCCGGCTTCGGCCACTCCTTCCGCGTCGAGCACTGGTTGGTGAACGCCTGCCCGACCGGATACGGCTGCGTCTTCGACAGGTTCGCGTAGGCGGCCGCCGCCTTGTTCTTCAGCTGCGGCACCTTCTTCTCGGTGATGCCGAGGACCGGCGCGCCGGTCTGCCGGTTCAGGATGTAGACCCAGCCCGTCTTCGAGGCCGCCGCGATCACGGGCGTGACCACGCCGTTGTAGGCGAGGTTGAAGATCTGCGGCGGGTTCGTCACGTCGTAGTCCCAGATGTCGTGGTGGACGGTCTGGAAGCCCCACTTGAACGTGCCCGTCGCGACGTCGAGCGCAACGATCGAGTCCGTCCAGAGGTTGTTGCCGGGGCCGCGGCCGTTCCACGGGATCGGGTTGCCCGTGACGAGGTAGAGGTAGCCGAGCTGCGTGTCGATCGACGGGTAGATCCAGAGGGCACCGCCGGGGCGCTGCCACTCGTTGATCCCCCACGAGCCCGAGCCGAGCTGGCCGGGCTGCGGGACGACGTACCAGCGCCAGAGCTCGTCGCCGGTCTTGGCGTTCAACGCGACGGCGAAGGCGCGCCCGCCCCAGTCACCGCCGGAGGCGCCTTCGATGACCATCCCGTTGTAGTAGATCGGCGCGGACGAGAACTCGATCCCGTCGCGCGGGTCGCCGACCTTCGTCTTCCAGATCAGCTGGCCGGTGGTGGCGTCGAGCGCGACCAGGTTCCCGTCGGTCTGGCCCTCGTACACCTTGCCGTCGCCGATGGCGAGGCCGCGCACGGCGGGCAGCAGCGCGGGGGCGTCGAGCACTGGGGTGTAGGTCCAGAGGACCTTGCCGGTCGTGTCGTCGATCGCCTCGACCTGGCTGAGGCTGTTCGGGATGTAGAGCACGCCGTTGTACGTCACGCCCGCGCCCTCTTCCGGCAGCGCCTGGGCTGCCTTCGGCAGGTTGAAGGACGCCGTCCACGCCAGGTGGAGGCTCGAGACGTTCGAGGCGTTGATCTGCGTCAGCTGCGTGTCGCGGTTGTCGTTCAGACCGCCGCCGACCGTGAGCCAGTCGTTGCCTGCGCCATTCTGGACCTCCTGCTGCGGCGTGAACGCCGGCGGCGGTGTAATGGCGCTCGACCTCGCCCAGGCCGTCGCCGTCAGCACGAGTGCGAGCAGCGCGACCGGAACGAGCATGCGGAGCAAGCGCAAGTGTTCCCCCTTCGTGAGTTGATTCGACTGCCGCACTCTGGGGCGGCGCGGCGGCGGGAATATTACGCGGCGCAACAACCGCCGCGCGAGGACAATGCCCGGGTCGCGTACGATCCGGCCGTGGAGGGGCGCCTTGCCGAGGCTCACGCCGTCGCGGAGCGGCTGCGCGCGAACGTCGAGACGGTCGTCGTCGGCAAGTCGGAGCAGATCCGTCTCGTCCTGACGGCGCTCGCCTGCCGCGGTCACGTGCTGCTCGAGGACGTCCCCGGGACGGCGAAGACGGTGCTCGCGCGGGCGGTCGCGGGCAGCGTCGAGGGCGCCACCACTTCGCGCATCCAGTGCACGCCGGACCTGCAGCCGACCGACGTCACCGGCCTCACCGTCTACGACCAGCGAGAGCGCGAGTTCAGGTTCCGCGCCGGTCCCGTGTTCGCGAACGTGCTGCTCGTCGACGAGATCAACCGCGCGATGCCGAAGACCCAGTCGGCGCTGCTCGAGGCGATGGCGGAGCGCCAGGTCACCGTCGACGGCGTCACGCACCCTCTGCCGCCGCTCTTCTTCCTGCTCGCGACCGAGAACCCGATCGAGCAGGAAGGGACGTTCCCGCTCCCTGAGGCGCAGCTGGACCGCTTCCTGCTGCGGACCGCGCTCGGCTACCCGGACGCCGAGCAGGAGGTGCAGATCGTCGAGGGCCAGCTCGGCGGTCACCCGCTCGAGGCGCTGCGCCCGGTCGTCGCGGAGACCGACGTCGTCGCGTTCCAGGACGCCGTCGAGGACGTCTACGTCGACCCGCTGCTCCGCCGCTGGATCGTCGACCTCGTGCGCGCGACGCGCACGCTCGACTTCGTCGCCCTCGGCTCGTCGGTGCGCGGCTCGCTCGCGCTCGAGCGCGCGTCGCGAGCGCTCGCGCTCGTCGACGGGCGCGACCACGCGGAGCCGGGCGACGTCGAGCGGCTCTTCGTGCCGGTGCTCGTGCACCGCCTGGTGCTGACGCCGGAGTTCCTGGCGGACGAGGAGCCGACGCCGGACGAGGTCGCGCGGCGGGTGTGGGAGGGGTGCATCGCCGCCGCGCCCCGGCCCGAGCCGCAGTGGGACGAGGCGCGCGCGCCCGCGCGCTCCGCCGCGCGTTGAGCGGGCGGCGGCGCGCCTTCCCACTCGTCCCGCGCCGACGGCTGACGGGCACGCCGTTCGGCGAGCGCCGCAGCTCGCGGCGCGGCCGCGGCGCCGACGTGGCCGGCACGCGGCCGTACCTGCCCGGCGACCCGGTCTCGACGATCGACTGGTTCGCGTCGGCGCGGCTGTCGTCGGCGCGCGGCACGGACGAGTTCGTCGTCCGCGAGACCTTCGCCGAGGAGGCGCCGCGCGTGCTCGTCGTCGCCGACCGGTCGCCGTCGATGGCGCTCTACGGGCCGGACCTGCCGTGGCTCGACAAGGCGGCCGCGCTCGTCGCCGCCACGGAGGCGATCGAGCGCGCCGCGGTCGCCGCGCGGGCAGAGCTCGGCCATGCCGACGCGGCGGCCGGCCGCACGCGCTTCCTCTCGCCCGGGTCGGTCGCGCCGCGCCACGTCGTCGAGCGGGTGCGGCGCGCGTCGTTCGACGCCACGCCGGGCAGCCTCGCCCGCGTCCTCGCCGAGCTGCTCAACCGCCGCGCGGAGCTCCCGCAGGGAACGTTCGTCTTCGTCGTCTCCGACTTCCTCGACCCGGTCTCCCACGGCCTGTGGGCGCGCCTGCGCGGGTCGGTCTGGGACGTCGTCCCCGTCGTGGTCCAGGACCCCACGTGGGAGCAGAGCTTCCCCGAGGTACCGAACGTCGTGCTGCCGTTCGTGTCCGCGGACGGCCGCGACGCGGGCGACGTGCGGCTCACCGCCTCGGAGGTGGTCGCGCGCCGCGCCGCGAACGAGTCACGGCTCGCGCAGCTGCTGCGCCGCTTCCGCGCGCTCGACTTCGACCCGGTGCTGCTCGGCGTGTCGGAGCCGTTCGCCGTCGACGCCGTGTTCCTGCGCTGGGCCGAACGCCGCCGCCTCCGCCGGAGCCGCCGCCGTTGATCGCGCTGGTCGCTGCGCTCGTCGTCTCGTTCTCGCCGAACCCGTCGCACTTCGGCGACCTCGTCACCGCGCGCGTGCAGGGCGGCGGGGAGCCGAGCTTCGCGCCGTTCGCCGTCCGCGCCCACCACGGCGACACGTACGTGCTGCAGTGCCTCGATCCGCGCTGCCTGCCGACCGGCCCGTCGAAGACCCTCGTCGTCGGCGGTGCGCGGCTGACGATCCTGCCGCGCACGACGGCCGCGCAGGCGTCGCATCCGCTGCGGTCGTTCCGCCGGCAGACGGCGGTGCCGCCGCCGCAATACAACGTCGACCCGGGACTGCTGCGCGCGCTCCTGCTCGCGGCCGCGGCGGTGCTCGTGGCTTCGGCAGCGTACGCACTTCTCCCGTTCGCGCGCCGCCTCGTGCCGGAGCGCCGTGACGAGCGCACGCCGCTCGAGCGCGCGCTCGACCTCGTGCGCGCCTCGCTGCGGCGCAGCGCCGACGATCGGCGCCGCGCGCTCGACCTGCTCGCGCGCGTGCTCGGGCGCGACCCGCGCTCGCGCGAGGCGCTCGGTCTCGCCTGGTCACGTCCGGAACCCGACCCGGCGCGCGTCGAGTCGCTGGTCGAGACGGTGGAGCAGCGTGGATGAGGATTCCGCTCGCCGACTTACCGGAGCTCCGGCGCCCGCGCCTGCGCACGGCGCTCGTCCGCGCCCTGCTCGCGGTCGCGCTGCTCGCGCTCGCCGTCGGCGCCGCCGTCGCGTCGGCGCACCCGTCGGGGAGGTCACTGCGGTTCCTCGCGCCCGGGTCGAACGGAATCGTCGTGCTCGACCTGTCGGCGAGCATCTCGAGCGACACCTACCAGAGGATCGGCGAGACGCTGCGCGAGCTCGCCGCGACGAACGGCCGCTACGGACTCGTCGTCTTCTCCGACGTCGCCTACGAGGCGCTGCCTCCGGGGACGCCGTCCGCCGAGCTCAAGCCGTACGAGCGCTTCTTCACGCTGCCGAAGGCGCTCGGCGGGTTCCTCCCGCAGTTTCCGATCAACCCGTGGACGAACTCCTTCAGTGCCGGCACCCGCATCTCCGCCGGGCTCGGCCTCGCGCTCGACATCATCCGCGCGCAGCACCTTCGCCACGCGGGCGTCGTCCTGGTCAGCGACCTCGACGACGACACCGGCGACCTGAAGAGCCTGGCGAGCGTCTCGCTCGCCTATCGCCAGCTCGGGATCCCCGTCAAGATCGTCGCGCTCGACCCGGAGCCGCAGAACGTCCAGCTCTTCTCGCGGCTGCTCGCGCAGGCGGTGAAGATCCAGAACGCCAACCTGCCCGGCGAGCGGGTGCGGCGCACTGGTCCCGCCGTGCCGCCGTGGCTCGCAGGCCTGACCGCAGTCGTCGCGCTCGTGCTGGCGGCGAACGAGCTGTGGGGGGCGCGGCTGACGTGGAGAACCGCGTGATCCGCGCCTTCGTCGCGCTCGCGGCGCTCGTCGCCGCCGGGCTGCTGGTGGCCGTCGCCGTGGACGTCGGACGGTGGCAGCACGTGCACGGCCCTCCCCCGACGCTCGTGGGCAACGTCGCGGAGGACCTGCTGGGGACGCGGCAGCACGTCGCGCTGCGGCGCGCGGTGGCCGCGTTCGAGGTCGCCGAGGCGACGCCGTACGGGTACGACAACGGCGCGACGCAGGCGCGCGTACGCGCGCTCGCACAGGGGCAGCTCGCCACGCTTGCGTCCTCGGCGCAGGGGGCGACCGCGTCGCAGGCCGACGACCTCCTCGGCGTGCTGGCGTGGGGGAGCGTGAACGCGCCCACCGGCGTCGTCGATCCCGCCGACCGCGCGGTCGGCTCGTTCGCGGACGCAGCGCGCCTCGACCCGTCGAACGTCGACGCGAAGTTCAACCTCGAGCTCGCGCTGCGCGCGCTGCAGGCGCAGGGCGTCCGGCAGGGACCGAACGCAGGCACCGGTCCGCGCGCCACCGGTCACCGCGGCGCGGGCGCGGGGACTCCGGGCGAGGGCTATTGACCCTCGCCGCCTCGTTCTCGTTCCTGACGCCGCGCGGCGGGATGCTCGCCGTGCTCGCGCTCGTCCCGCTCGCCGCGATCTACGCCGGCGCCCGACGCGTCGAGCGCGTCCGGCGAACGCTTCGGCTGCCAGCGCCCGCGGGCGGCGCCCGGAGGCACCGGGAGCTGCTCGCGGCGGCGGCGGTCGCGCTGCTCGCGCTCGCCGCGACGCAGCCGGCGGTCGAGACGCAGTCCGCGGTGCGCGCCCGCACCGACGCGCAGGCGTTCGTCGTCGTCGACACGTCGCGCTCGATGCTGGCCGCGCCGTCGCCGTCCGGCGAGACACGGCTCGCGCGCGCCAAGACGGTCGCGCTGGCGCTCGGCGCGAGGGTGCCCGACGTCCCGCTCGGCGTCGCGACGTTCACCGACCGCGTGCTCCCCGACCTGTTCCCGACGTCCGACCGAGGCGCGTACGACTCCGTCGTCCAGTCGCTGCAGGCCGAGGACCCGCCGCCCGAGCACGTGAACACCGTCGCGACCACGTTCGACGCCCTGGGCGCGCTCGCGACACAGGGTTTCTTCCCGGCGTCGGTGGCGCACCGCGCGGTCGTGCTGATCACGGACGGCGAGAGCCGGCCGTTCGACCCCGCCGCCGTCGCCGCGACGCTGCGCAGCCACGGGATCCGGCTCGCCGTCGTCCGCGTCGGCAGCGGCGCCGACCGCGTGTGGAAGCCCGACGGGACGCCCGAGGCGAACTACCGGCCCGACCCGGTCGGGGCGCGGCTGTCGGTCGAGCGGCTCGACGCCGCGGCACGCGTGCCCGCGGGGGCGACGGCCGCCTCGGTCGTCGCGGCCGCTGCGGGCCGCGGACCGACGAAGGCCGTCGGCGTCGGTCCGCACACGCTCACGCTGGCGCCGGTGCCGGCCGTGCTCGCGCTGCTCGCGCTCGCCTGGCTGCTCGGCGGCGGCATACTCCGCGAACGATTGCGAGGCGTAACATTCCGCGCACAGGGGACCGACGCCGGGAGGGCTACATGAAGCGAGCGCTGCTCGTACCGATCACACTCGTCGCACTTGCCGTCGTGTTCGCCGCGACCGGCGCGAACGGCGCACCCGTTCCGAGCGGCGACTGGACGAGCTTCGGGCGGACGACGGACAACAACCGCCACTCGCCGCTCACGCAGATCACGCCCGCGAACGTCTCGCAGCTCGGCCGCGAGTACACGATCGACTTCCAGAAGGTCGACCCGGACGTCAGGCGCGGCGAGCAGTCGTACCCCCTCGCGATCAACGGGACGCTCTACGTCACCACGAACGACGCGAACGTGTTCGCGATCGACGGCGCGACCGGCAAGATCCTCTGGCACTTCAAGCCGGCGAACAGCGGCCTGTTCAAGAACTTCGGCATCGTCGCGAACCGAGGCCTCGCGTACTGCGACGACGCGCTGTACCTGCTGACGCTGGACATGCACCTCAACAAGCTGAACCCGAAGACGGGCGCGCTCGAGGGGCGCGTCGCGATCGCGGACGCGGTGCCGGGCGCCGGCTCGAACTACGGCTACTCCGAGACGAGCGCCCCGATCTGCGCCAACAACCGGATCCTCGCGGGCTCGGCCGGATCCGAGTACGGCGTGCGCGGATTCGTGATGGCGTGGACGCCCGACCTGCGCCCGGCCTGGCCGAACCCGGTCTGGACCATCCCGCCCGAGCTGCAGAGCTGGCGCAGGTACAGCCGGATCGCCGGGGGCGGCGTCGTCTGGACGCCCGTCACCGTCGACGCCTCCACCAACACCGTCTACTTCGGCACGGGCTCGGCGACGCCGCTCTACTTCCCGTCGCTGCGCCCGGGTACGGACCCGCGCACCGACTCGCTGCTCGCGGTCGACCTGCAGACAGGCCAGCTCAAGTGGTGGCGGCAGCTGATCGCCGGCAACGAGTGGTCGTACGACGTCGCGCAGCCGCCGCTCGTCTACACCGGCCGCGTCGGCGGGAGGGTTCGCCACGTCGTCTCGGTCGCGACGATGGAAGGCGTCTGGTACGCGTTCGACGCGAACACGGGCGCCCCGTTCTGGCAGCGCGTGAAGGTGATCGACCGCGTCGAGCACCCGGCGCTCAAGCCGGGGCAGCCGGTCGTCGTCTACCCGTCGTCGCTCGGCGGCCTCAACTACTCGCCGGCGTCGTACGACCCGGCGACGGACTACGTCTTCAACGCGGCGGCGGAGACGGCCGCGATCGACATCCAGTCGAAGCTGACGCCGACGCAGCGGAAGCAGAAGTTCGTGCTCGGCTCCGTCTTCCTCGGCCTGTCGAACGGCAACTTCGGCACCGTCCTGCCCGGCTGGCACGACCACGGCTCGATCAGCGCGATCAACGTCAACACCGGCCAGCGGGTCTGGAAGTTCGAGACGCCCGAGCCCGAGCGCGGCGGCGTGACGACGACCGCGTCCGGGATCGGGTTCGCGGGCGGCGGCGACGGCAACCTGCGCGCGTTCAACCTCCGCACCGGCAAGGTCCTCTGGAAGTTCCAGACCGGTCACCAGATCGCCTCGGGCCCGACCGTCTTCACGGGCTCCGACGGCAAGGAGTACGTCGCGATCACCGTCGGCGGCACGCCGACGAGCTCGAACGGCGGCGTCTCGTCGTGGCTCGAGGTGTTCGGCCTCGGCGGGTCGCAGAAGGAGTCGCCGCCGCCGCAGCTCGACCAGGTGCGCAACGCGCCGCGGCTCCCCGCGTCGAAGCTCGTCATCGACACGCCCAGGGCGCCGCGTGCGACCGCCGGCGTGGCCGCGAGCGCCGGCGCGCGGATCACGACGCAGGGGCCCTTCACGGTGCGCGTCTGGAGCGCGACGCGCTCGAACACGCAGGTGGTGAGCGGACGATTGCTCCTGCGCGGCCGCCCGGTCGAGGGAGCCGTGATGCAGGTCGACAACTACACGCTCCGCAACCGCACGAACGCGAGCGGCGCGTTCTTCTACCGGATCGACGTGACGCTGCCGCACCGCCACGTCGTGCGCGTGCAGCGCCTTTCGGGCGCGACGGTCGGCGGTCGTCCGCTCTCGACGGCGCAGCGCCGCGCGCTGCTGCGCGTCGCCGGCGGCTTCAGCGTCGGCTACCGCATCAACGGCGTGCACGCGCGGGCGAGCGGCGGCCACGTCGTCGTCACCGGACGCCTCTCGTACGCCGACGGGACGGCGAGCCCGCCCGTCGTGCTTTTCACGTACCTGCTGCAGGGGACGATCACCGACGCGAACGGCAAGCCGGTGCAGGGTGCGACGGTCGTGACGCGCACGCAGGACCGCGACTTCTGGACCTTCTCGACGCCGAGCGACGCGAGCGGTCACTACACGTCGTTCTTCACGGCCTCGGACGAGTCGGGGGCGAACCCCGTGCCGCTCACGGTGCAGGTCGCGCTCGGGCACCTGTCGTACGCGTCGAAGTTCGGGGTCACCGTCAACTTCACCGCGCTCCGGAGCGCGACGCTGAACATCAAGCTGCCGGCGTCGGGAACCTCGCTCGCGCCGCCGACGTCGACGTCGTACCCCGGGGCGGTCTACGAGGGGACGCTTGTCGGCGCGTCGGGGCCCGGCGGCGTCGTCAAGCCGCTCGCCGCGACGTGGCCGACGGCGAACGGGACGTTCCGGCTCGTCCTGCCGGGCTCTGTGCGCGGCAAGCCGCTGCGCCTGTGGGAGGACAACTCGACGTTCTTCCAGCCTCACCCGGCGACGCCGGGCGGCGCGGTCGACACGGCGATCTGGCCGCGCATCCCGCCCGGCGACCAGCCGCAGGGGCTAGCGGTCGTGCGCGCGCCGTAGCGGCTACGGCGCGAGCAGGGCGCCGCGCGCGACCTCGTCGTGGCCGGTCGCCTCGCGCAGCGCGGCGTTCAGGCGCGCGATCTCGTTCGTCAGCCGGGCCGGCGCGACCGCGGGCGCGACGGTCTCCAGCACCTCGAGCAGGAGCGCGCGGCGGCGGTCGGCCCAGCGCCGGCCCTTCGCGGTCGCCTCGATCCGGATCGCGCGCCCGTCTAGCGGGTCGGCCGCGCGCCGGACGAGCCCGAGCGCCTCCAGGCCGTCGACGGCGCGACTCGCCGTCGCCGGCGTCGTGTCCATGCGCGACGCGAGGTTCCGCAGCCGCAGCGGGCCCGCCGCCGCGACCTCGATCAGCGCGAGCCGCTGCGTGGCGGTCATCGCCTCGTCGTCTGCGATCCGCCTCGAGACGCGCAGGACGATCGCGTACAGCTCGCCGATCTCGTCGAGAAGGGCTTCGGCGCGAGCCGCGGGCGACACCCGCCAACTATAGGCGAGCGTCGCTCGCGGCTCTGCGTGCTCGTGAGCTGCCCGGCCGCTACGGAGCGCGGACGACGAACGACCCGTGCATGAGCGTCTTGTGCGGGTCGCAGACGTACTTGTAGGTGCCGGCGCGCAGCGCGATGTGCCACGTCGACTTGCCGACGCCCTTGACGCTCGTCTTCTTGTTGACGCCGGGACCCGTCAGGTGGAAGTTGTGGATGTTCGACTTGTCGTTGATCACGAACGTGTAGTTGCCGGGCGCGAGCGTCTTCACGTTCTTGCCCTTCTCCGTGAGGGTGATGGTGAAGCCCGGCCCGACGGTGCCCGTGACCTGGATCCCGCCCGCGGCGGGTGCGGATGCGGCGACGACCGCAGCCGTGACGGCGGCCGCTGCCGCGACGATCAACGTACGCATTCAGCCTCCCTGGTCGACTGAGCTGAATCCTGCCCGGTCGGGCAACGTGCGAAGCGCGCCCATCTGAACTCGCCGTGAACCGCGGCGCGGGCGACGCGAGGCACGCTGGGCGGCGTGCGTGCGTGTGGCCGGGCCCGTGCCCGCCGCCGAACCGATTCTGAACCGGGCCGGAACCGGGCAGCGCGAGCGTCCGCGGCGTGCCGCGCGCGATACAACTCGTCCGGATGCTCGAGACCCGGATCGGCAACGTCGTCGGCGGCTACCGGATCGTCGGCGAGATCGGCCGCGGCGGCTCGAGCGTCGTCTACCGCGCCGAGCACGTGCGGCTCGGGCGTACCGCCGCGCTGAAGCTGCTGACGGCGCCGACGTCGGAGGAAGCCTTCCGCGAGCGGTTCGTGCGCGAGTCGAAGCTCGCGGCCTCGCTCGACCACCCGTGCATCGTGCCGGTGTACGACGCCGGCGAGGACGGCGGTCTGCTCTACCTCGCGATGGCATGCGTCGACGGCTGCGACCTGAAGACGCTGCTCGTCCAGGAGGGGCGCCTGCCGCTCGGCCGGGCGCTGCGGATCGTCGGGCAGATCGCGTCGGCGCTCGACGCCGCGCACGCGCGCGGGCTCGTGCACCGCGACGTGAAGCCGGCCAACATCCTCGTCGGCTCGGGCGATCGTGCGTACCTCTCCGACTTCGGGGTCGTGAAGGAGCTCGCGACGGCCGGCATGACGCGCGCGGGCTCGTTCGTCGGCACGATCGAGTACTGCGCGCCCGAGCAGATCGAGGGACGCGACGTCGACGCGCGCGCGGACGAGTACGCGCTCGCGTGCGTGCTGTACGAGTGTCTCGTCGGCGTCTCGCCGTTCCACCGTTCCTCCGACGTCGCCGTGCTGAACGCGCACCTGCACGCGCCGCCGCCGAGGCTGTCGCGCGCGGCGCCCGACCTGCCGGCCGGGCTGGAGCCCGTGCTGGCGAAGGCGCTGTCGAAGTCGCCGCTCGACCGCTACGCGAGCTGCGGCGAGTTCCTGGCGGCGGCGCGGTCGGCGGTCGCGCCGGCGCGCACCGTGGACGGCCGGCGCCCCGGCCGTCTGGTTGCGCTGCTCGCCGCCGCGGCGCTGCTCGGCGCTGCGGCCGCTCTCGGCGTCGCCGCGGCCGTGCACCGCGACGGGCCGCCGCGCGCGCGCACCGTCGTCGTCAGGCAGCCCGCGCCGCCGCGCCCCGTGTCGCTCGACAACCTGATGCTGCAGTCGACGGACGGCCGCACGCTCAACGACGCGGCCTACTACCTGTTGCAGGCCGGCGAGTGGGAGCGCGCGATCCCGTTCGCGTTGAAGGCGCTGCAGTTCCTGCCGCGGTCGAGCATCACGTACACGTACGCGACGTTCAACCTCGGCTTCGCGCTCTACTCGGCGGGCCGCTGCAGCGACGCGCTGTCGTACCTGCAGCGCGCGGTCGGCCTCGAGCCGGTCGGTACCGGCCGCATCACCGCCCGGAGGTATCTCGCGAAGGCGCGTGCGTGCCTGCGAGGTGGAGCATCCGGGCAAGGGCCGTTGCCGTCCGCGGCCGGTTCCGCGGGTCCTTCTCGAGCGCGGTGAGCACGGCGAGGGCCGCGTCCGCAGGGAGCTCCGGTGTGCGCAGCCTCGGGTCCGGCGCCGCCTCGACGAGGTGCGCGAAGCCGACCTCGGCGTCGCCGCGCCCCGCGAACGGCGGCGCACCCGTCAGGCACTCGACGAGCAGACACCCGAACGCGTACACGTCGCTCGCCGGCGACGCCGGCCGCCCCTCGATCAGCTCCGGCGCGAGATAGTGCGCGGTCCCGACGAGCTGCCCTTCGCGCGTGAGCTGCGTCGAGTCGGCGCCGCGGGCGAGACCGAAGTCGGCGACGACGGCGTCGCCGGCTTCGTCGAGGAGCACGTTCGACGGCTTCACGTCGCGATGGAGCACGCGCAGGCGGTGCAGCGCGTCGATCCCCGCGCCGATCTGCGCCGCCAGGCGCGCGGTCTCGCGCAGGTCGAGCCGAACCTGGCGGCGGATGCGCTGCGCGAGCGACTCCCGGTAGAGCGGCAGCGCGAGCCAGCCCGGCCCGGCGTCGAGAACGGGCGCAACGTGCGGCGAGTCGACCTGCCGCGCGACCCGCGCCTCGCGCGCGAGCCTGCGCTCGAGCTCCGGATCGGGCGCGCGCAGCACCTTGACGGCGACGTCGCCTGCGCCGTCGTTGCCGCGGTAGACGACGGCGGCCGCTCCTTCGCCGACGACGCCCGTGATCCGGTACGGGCCGACCTGCACGACCCGCAGTGTCACGCATGAGCGAGTACCGCATCCTCGGGCCGCTCGAGGCGCCGGTCGAGCTGCCGGGCGGCAAGCCGCGCGCGCTGCTCGCGCGGCTGCTCCTGGACGCGGGCCGCGTCGTCTCCGTCGAGACGCTCGTCGAGGCGCTGTGGGAGGAGCCGATCCCGCCGAGCGCGCCGAAGGTGCTCCAGGCACACGTGTCGGCGCTTCGCAAGGCGCTCGGTATGGACGCGATCGAGACGCGCGCGCCGGGCTACGCACTGCGGCCGGTGCCGACCGACCTCGGCCGCTTCGAAGCGCTGGTGGAACGCGCGCGCGCCGAGCCGGACGCAGCGCGTCGCGTCGAGCTGCTACGGGCGGCACTCGCTCTCTGGCGCGGCGAGCCGCTCGCGGAGTTCCGGCGCGAGCCGTTCGCGCCTGGCGCCGCGGCGCGTCTCGGCGAGCTGCGGCTCGACGCCCTCGCTCGCCGCATCGACGCGGAGCTCGAGCTCGGCGAGCACGAGCGGCTGGTGCCGGAGCTGCGCGACCTCGTCGCAGCGGAGCCGCTGCGCGAGCAGCCTCGCCGTCAGCTGATGCTCGCGCTCTATCGCGCCGGCCGGCAGGCGGACGCGCTCGCGGCGTACCGCGAGGGCAGGAGACTGCTCGTCGAGCAGCTCGGGATCGAGCCGGGGCCTGCGCTCCAGGAGCTCGAGCGCGCGATCCTGCGGCAGGACCGTACGCTGGACGGACGGCAGCAGCGCGACGCGCGCGGGCCCGTCGTCTGCAGCGGCCGCGTTCCGCTCGCCCTGCTCGCGCCGCTCGGTCGCGAGCTCGTCGTGGTCGAGATGGCGCGCTCCGGTGCGGAGCTGCCCGCGGCAGCGGTTCGGCTCGACCGCGCGCGAAGCGTCGACGCAGCCGTTCGCGTCGCCGCCTTCACCTCGTCGGAGCCGGTGACCGATCTCGCGCGCCTCGCGAACGAGCAGGAGGCGGAGCTTCTCGTCGTCGACTTGCTCGACGACGAGCTGCTTGCGCTCGCGCCATGCGACGTCGCCGTGGCGGGCGGGGCGGGGGAGGCTGGCGACGGGGACGTGCTCGTGCCGTTCGGCGGCGCAGCCGACGAGTGGCGCGCGCTCGAGCTGGCTGCCTGGCTCGCGCGCGCGCACGGGCGTCCGCTGCGCCTTCTCGGCGTGGAGGCAGCACGCGGCCGGCGGGACGCGAGCCGGCTCCTCGCGGCGGCGTCGCTCGCGCTGCAGCGCTTCGCAGGGATCGCCGCGCAGACGACCCTCGTCGAGCCCGGCGCCGACGCCGTGCTCGCCGAGCCCGCGTTCGTGATCGTCGCGTCGCTGCCGACGGCGCACCTCGACGCGACGCGGCGCGCGCTGCTCGCGGGCGCGCGCGTCCCGGTGCTGCTCGTGCACGGCGGCGTCCGCCCCGGCGGGCTCGCGCCCGACCGGACGCTGACGCGCTTCTCGTGGTCGCTCGGCCACGAGGCCGCGGTCGAGACGTAGGCGCGCTACGCGGCCGCTTCCGAGCCCGCGCCCTCGCGGTGCTTCGCGATCAGGTCGCGGTACCAGTAGAAGCTTCCCTTCGGGATCCGCTGCTGCGTCGGGTAGTCGACGTAGACGAGGCCGAAGCGCTTCCAGTAGCCCCACGCCCACTCGAAGTTGTCGAGGAGTGACCACGCGAAGTAGCCCCGCAGAGGCACCCCGTCCGCAAGCGCGCCGGCGGCGGCGGCGATGTACGCCTCCAGGTAGGCCTGGCGCTCGGGATCGCCGACGCTGCCGTCGTGATCGACGACGTCGGGGAACGCCGCGCCGTTCTCGGTGACGTAGAGCGCGCGCGGCTCGTAGTCGCGGTGCAGCCGCACGAGCAGGTCGTGCAGCCCCTGCGGCACGACCTCCCAGCCCATGTCGGTGCGGTCGACGTCGCTGCGGCGGACGATGCGCGAGCGCCCGCCGTTCTCGTCGGCGGCGACGAGCGGCGAGGTGTAGTTGTTGACGCCGAGGAAGTCGATCGGCGCCGCGATCTCGCGCAGGTCGCCGTCCTCGAGCTCGGGCATGCTTTCGCGCCAGGCCTCGAGCATGTCGGCCGGGTACTCGCCGCGGAAGATCGGGTCGAGGAACCAGCGGTTGTGCAGCCCGTCGACCCACCGCGCGGCGGCCTGGTCCTCCTCCGAGTTGCTCGCGGCGTAGGGGAAGTCGAGGTTGAGCGTGATGCCGACCGCCGCGCCGGGCGAGAGCCTTCGCAGGATCTCCACCGCGCGTCCGTGCGAGAGGAGCAGGTGGTGCGCGGTCGCGAGCGCGTCGGCGTCCGACTCGCGCCCGGGCGCGTGGTGGCCCCACGCGTGGCCGACCCACGAGACGACCCACGGCTCGTTGTGCGTGATCCAGTGGCGGACGCGGTCGCCGAGCCGTGCCGCGACGGCCTCGACGTATTCGCAGAACGCGTCGACGACGGACCGCGACGGCCACCCGCCCACCTCCTCGAGCGCCTGCGGCGTGTCCCAGTGGAACAGCGTCGCGAACGGCTCGATCCCGTTGCCGAGCAGCTCGTCGACGAGGCGGTCGTAGAAGTCGAGTCCGCGCGCGTTCGGCTTGCCGCGCCCCTGCGGCAGCACGCGCGGCCACGCGATCGAGAAGCGGAACGCGTCGAGTCCGAGCTCCTGCATGAGCGCGATGTCGTCGCGGTAGCGGTGGTAGAAGTCGCACGCGATCGCGCCGGAGTCGCCGTTCCTCACCTTGCCGGGCGTCGCGCAGAACCGGTCCCACACGCTCTCGCCGCGGCCGTCCTCGGTCGCGGCGCCTTCGATCTGGTACGACGCGGTCGCGGCGCCCCAGACGAAGTCCGCGGCGAACGACCTAGTGGACAGGCTCGGCATGGATCACCTCGAGGAGGTCGGGGGACGGGGCGGTGACGTGGCAGCGGGCGGCCCGTGCAGGGCGGGCTTCGACGAGCGGAGGCGTGACGTGCGTGCAGGCGGCGATTGCGAGCGGACACCGCTGCGCGAACCGGCAGCCGGGGGGCGGGTCGACCGCAGCGGCGGCGAGCCCCTTGCGGATCTCGATCTCCTCGCGCTCGGTGCGCGCCGGGTCAGGCACCGACGCGAGCAGCAGGCGCGTGTACGGGTGCAGCGGCTGATCGAGCACCTGCTGCGCGGGTCCCTGCTCGACGATCTGGCCCGCGTACATGACGAGGATGTCGTCGGCGACGTAGCGCGCGCTCGCGAGGTCGTGTGTGACGTACAGGAACGCGATGTCGTGCTGCTCCTTCAGGTCCTGCATCAGGTTGAGGATCCCGATGCGGATCGACACGTCGAGCATCGAGATCGGCTCGTCGGCGACGAGCACGCGCGGCTCGACGGCGAGCGCGCGGGCGATCGCGACGCGCTGGCGTTGCCCGCCCGACAGCTCGTGCGGGTACTTCGCCGCGTACTTGTCGGGCGGCACGAGCCCGACCGACGTCAGCAGCTCGCGCACGCGCGCGTCGACGGAGCGCCGCGGCACGATCTCGTGGATGCGCAGCGGGCGCTCGAGGTGGTGACGGACCGTCTTCGCCGGGTTGAGCGACCCGAACGGGTCCTGGAAGATCATCTGCACCTGCGATCGGTACCGGAGTACGTCGCGCCGGCGGCGGGCGTGCGCGATGTCGGCGCCTTCGAACACGACGCTTCCGCCGGTCGGCGTGTAGAGCTTCGCGAGCAGCCGCGCGACGGTCGACTTGCCGCTGCCGCTCTCGCCGACGAGCGCCGTGATCCGGCCCGGCTCGAGCGTGAAGCTGACGTCGTCGACCGCGTGGATCTTGCTGCGGCGGACGAGACCGGCGCCGACGCCGAAGTGCTTCGTCAGCCCGCGCACTTCGAGCGTTCCGGCCGCCGTCACCGCCTCCTCTCCACGAGATGGCACGCCACCGTATGGCCGGCCTCGACCTCGCGCAGGAGTGGGCGCTCGGTGGTCTGGCGCCGGTAGAGCTTCGCGTCCTCGGGCCGGCAGTGCGGGCAGCGCGGGTTGAAGCGGCAGCCCGGCGGCGGGTCGGCGAGGTCGGGCGGCGAGCCCGGGATGCCGGTCATCCGCACGACCGGCCCGGTCAGGGGCGGGAACGAGTTCATCAACCCGGTCGTGTACGGATGCAGCGGCCGCGCGTGCAGCTCCTGCGCGGGCGCCTCCTCGACGATCTCGCCCGCGTACATGATCGCGATCCGGTCCGCGATCTCGACGAGCAGCGAGAGGTCGTGCGTGATGAACAGGACCGCGAAGCCGAGCTCGCGCTGGAGCGTCCGCACCTGCTGGAGGATCTCGCGCTGGACGACGACGTCGAGGGCCGTCGTCGGCTCGTCCATGATCACGAGCTCGGGCTCGAGCGCGAGCGCCATCGCGATCACGACGCGCTGCCGCATGCCGCCCGACAGCTCGTGCGGGTAGGCGCGCACGCGGCGCCGGTCGATGCCCACCAGGTCGAGCAGCTCGCCGGCGCGCTTGAACGCGGCCCGCGACGAGATCCGCTCGTGCGCGCGCATCATGTCGACGAACTGGTCGCCGACCCGCATCACCGGGTTGAGCGCGTTCATCGCGCTCTGGAACACCATCGAGACGTTGCGCCACCGGAAGCGGCGGAGCTCCTCGCGGCTCTTGCAGAGCAGGTCGTCGCCGTCGAACAGGATTCGACCCCCGGCGACGCGGCCGGGTGGCCGCAGGATCTGCATCAGCGCGTTCGCGACGGTGCTCTTCCCGCAGCCGGACTCGCCGGCGAGCCCCAGGATCTCGCCGCGTCCGATCGTCAGGTCGACGCCGTCGACGGCGCGGACGGCGCGCTCGCCCGCGCCGTACTCGACGACGAGCCCGCGCACCTCGACGAGCCGGTCGCTGGTGTGCAGCGGCCGTTCGCTGGACTGCGCCACCGTCAGCGTCACGCTTCCCTCCGGAACGGGACGCGGATCCACCGGCGCCGCCGCGGCACGCCGAGGCCGCGCAGCCTCGGGTTCGACACCTCGTCGATTCCGGCGAGGATCAGCGTGAGCGAGAGCACGGTGAGCCCGATCGCGAGGCCCGGGAAGAGAAACGCCCACCACTCGCCCTGCAGCACCGACGACTGATTCGTCGCCCAGTAGAGCGCGACGCCCCAGCTCGGCTTGCCCTCGTCGCCGAGCCCCAGGAACTCGAGTCCGGCGTCGACGAGGATCGCGATGTAGAAGACAAGCACGAACGCCGCCGCGATCCGGCTGATCATGTTCGGCATCAGCTCGCCGAAGACGATCCGCCACGTCGACTCACCCGTCGCCTTGGCCGCGAGGATGAAGTCGCGGGTCTTCAGGGTCAGCGCCTGGCCGCGCAGGATGCGCGCCTCGAATGCCCACAGGCCGATCGCGATCACGACGACCATCGTCCACATGCCGCGCGTGTGCAGGAACGCCGTCGCGTCGACGAGCAGCGGCACGAGCGGGATGACGATGAAGACGTTGAAGACCAGGCTCAGCAGCTCGTCGACGACGCCGCCGGCGTAGGCCGAGAGGATGCCGAGCACGGTCGCCGCGGCGGTTGCGAGCAGCGCGGCGAAGAACCCGAGCGGGATCGACTGGCGCGTGCCCCACACGACCTCCGCCCAGATGTCGGTGCCGTGGTCGTCGGTGCCGAACAGGTGGTGCCACGTCGGTGCGAGGCGGATGTCGTTGAAGCCGATCTGCCCGAAGGCGACCGCGGCGGAGCGCGGGGCGAGCAGCGGCGCGAACACGCCGAGCGCGCAGATGCCGAAGAAGATCGCGAGGCCGACGCGCGCCTTCGGGTTGCGCAGCAGCAGCGCGAGCCAGGCCGGGATCCTGACGCGGCGGCCGCGCGTCAGCGGGGCCGCGAGCGGCGTCAGCGGCGTGCCGGGCCCGAGCTCGATCTGCGCCTGCGCCATCTACGCCGTCCTCACGCGCGGGTCGAGCGCCAGGTTCGCCACGTCCATGAGGAAGTTCGCGACGATCGGGCAGACGCTGAAGACGAGCAGCAGCGCCTGCGTGAGCGGGTAGTCGTTGCCGAGCGCCGCCTGCTGCAGCGTGTAGCCGGCCCCGGGGTAGCTGAAGACGAGCTCGACGAAGATGACGCCGCCGACGGCGGTCGCGAACTGTGCCGCGAACCCGTTCAGCGGCGGCAGGATCGCGTTCCGGGCGGCGTAGCGGGTCATCACGCGACGGTCGCGCAGGCCCTTCGCATGCGCCATCGCGACGTAGTCCTCCCCCATCGTGTTGACCATGACGCTGCGCATGTTCAGCACCCATCCGCCCGCGTAGGCGACGACGATCGTCAGCGCCGGCAGGAACCCGTGCGCGACGGCGCTCTTCACGAACGGCCAGTTGAGGCCGGGCGTGACGTTGTCGCCGTACGCGTGCTGGATCGGGAACCAGCCGAGCTTCAGTCCGAGCAGCCAGAGCAGCGCGAGCGCGGTGAAGTACGCGGGGAACGCGCCCAGCGCCATGAAGATCGGGACGAAGATCGTGTCGAAGCCGCCGCCGCGGCGCCACGCCGCCACCATCCCGATCGCGGTGCCGAGCACGAACGCGAGCACGAACGCGATCCCGACGAGCACGATCGAGTACGGGACGGTGCGGCCGACGACGGACGCCACCTTCGTCGGGTAGTTCGAGGTGGAGATCCCGAAGTCGAGATGGACGACGCGGTGCAGGTACTGCCAGTACGCCGCGAGTACGGACTGGTTGCCGCCGCCGACGAGCTGCTCGTACGTCTTGATGATCCCCGGGTTGCTCTGGATCTGCGCCGGCGTGAGGTGCTGGAGGATGCCGCCGATCGGGTTGCCCGGCATCACGCGCGGGAGCAGGAACGAGATCGTGAGCGCCGCCCAGACGGCGAAGACGTAGAAGAGGAGTCGGCCGAGGAACCAGCGCATCGGGGCGAGTGAACCACGCGGAGGGCGGACGCGAGACGCCCGCCCTCCGCGGTCGACGGTCGGCCTACGACTTCCCCGCCGGGAAGTCGGCCTGGGCGGGCGACTGCGCCTGCCCGCCGGGGCAGATCCGGGTGAAGTTGACGATGTTGTCGGGCGCCGTCGTGAAGATCGGGTCGGTGTAGAAGTTCGACGGCGACGTGAAGCAGTGGAAGTACCGCGTGCTGTACGTCGACCACCGCGGCCCGATGAAGAGCGGGACGATCGGCTGGTCCTTGAGGAACAGCTGCGCCGCCTTCACGAAGTCGGCGTGCTGTTGCTTGCTGTCGAGGCTCGCGCGCCAGTTGTCCAGGACGCCCTGGGCGGAGCCGTCGAAGAAGTGCTCCCAGTTCCCGGTGTTCGTGGCGTCCTGACCCGACGGCACGTACGCCGACTTCGACAGGTTCGTGTTGAAGAACGCGTACGGCGAGCCGGCGGATTCGATCTGCCAGAGCAGCGTCGGGTTCTTGGTCGCGGCTGCGTTCGGGTACCACGAGTTCCAGTCCGGCTCGAGCCCGACGTTCGAGCTGATGCCGATCGCCTGCAGGTTCTTGGCGATGATCTGGTTCGACGCGACCCAGTCCGACCAGCCCGAGATCACGTGCGAGTTGAGCGTGACCGGGTTGCCGTGCGGGTCGTAGAGCTTGCCGCCCTTGTAGGTGAATCCGGCCGACGTCAGCATCTGCTTCGCCTTCGTCGGGTTGTACTGCGCCTGCGCCTGCGCCTGCTTCAGCAGCGCCGGCGTGTACCACGACTTGAACAGGCCGTCGAGCCCGAGCGCGTCGACCGGCGGTGCGTAGCCGTACTCGCCGAGCTTCGAGATCGTGTTCCGGTCGATCGCCATGCTGAGCGCCTTGCGGAACACGGGCAGGCTGTAGGGGTACTGCGTGTCGTCGAAGACGAGCGACTGCGGGTAAGCCGTAGTGGCGTAGAAGGCGTGGAAGTGCGAGGGGTCCTTCGACTCGTATGCCTTCCAGACGTTCGGGACGAAGTTGTGCGTCCAGTCGACCTGGCCGCTCTGGATCAGCGCGAGCGCCGCGTCGTTCGACGCCGCCTGCACGTACTCGAGGCACGGGATCTTCGGCGCGCCCTTCAGCCAGTAGTGCGGGTTCTTGCCGAGCACGTAGCTCTGCGAGGAGAACGCGGCGACCTGGTTGAACGGCCCGGAGCCGACCGGCTTCGGGTTCGTCCACGTCGACGGGTCCTTCACCTTCGACCAGATGTGCTGCGGGACGACGACCTGGCCGTTCAGCGTCGACGAGATGAACTGCGAGTCGACGGTCTTCAGGTTGATGACGACCTTGTATGCGCCCTTCGCGTGGATCGACGCGATGTTCGAGTCGGGGCGCGTGTAGCCGACGAGGTCCATGACCTTGTTCTGCCGGCCGGCGGTGAGCGAATAGACGACGTCGGCCGACGTGAGCGGCTTGCCGTCGCTCCACGTCACGCCCTTGCGGATGTCGAGCGTCAGCGTCCGGTTGCGGTTCGACCACTTCCAGCTCTGCGCGAGCCACGGGTAGAGGTGCCCGCCGCCGGCGGACGTGTTGACGACGAGCGGCTCGTAGAACGCGCCGCGCACGAAGTCGCCGCTCGGGAGCGTCGTCGCGGTGTACGGATTGAAGTTCTTGACGAACGCGGGGTCGCCCGACCCCGCCATGACGAGGCACTTGTGCGCCGCGAGCAGTCGCTGCACCTTCGCCGGCACGGCGTTGGCGCTGCTGCGGGGTGCGGCGATCGCAACCGCGACGACGACGAGCGCCGCGAGCACCGTCGCCGACCCGGCGCCGGCGACGAGCCGGAGCCCGCGCCGAGAACGGACGTGACGTGTCATTACTTATCCTTTCCCGCCCGACGTCGGGCGCGAGGGGAGACGACGACCATGGGGCACCTTCCGGAAATTTCCGGAAACGGTTAACACGGGCGGCCTGCGCTGTCAAGCGCCGTGTTACCGCGTCGGCCGCGAAATTCGGGATAACCGTGCCGAGAATTGCCGGAAACGGTTTCGGATGCTTCAATAGGCGGCCGTGGCTCAAGCGGACCAACGACCCGACCAGCCGTTCCGCGGACGCGCGACCATCCGCGACATCGCCGACCTCGCGGGCGTTTCGATCGCGACCGTCTCGCGCGTGCTGAACGACCGTCCCGACGTCGCGCCCGAGACGCGCGAAACCGTGCTCCAGGTCGTGCGAGAGCACGGGTTCTCCACGAACCGCGGCGCGCGTGCCCTCTCGAGCGGACGGACGGGCATGATCGGGCTGACGCTGCCGCTCGTCGCGGACGCGTACTTCGGGCCGATCCTGAGCGGCGCGGCCGAGGCGCTGTACGAGCGCGACCTGCGTATCGTGCTCGCGCCGACGCTGCACGAGCACGACCGAGAGGTGTCGCTGGTCGAGCGGCTGATGCGCGGCACGACCGACGGCGCGATCCTGATGCTGCCGGAGGAGTCCGAGCAGGAGCTGCGGACGCTGCAGCGGCAGGGCTTCCCGTTCGTCGTCGTCGACCCGCGCGAGCCCCCGCCGGACGGCATCGCCTGCGTCGCCGCGATGCACGCCGCCGGCGCGAAGCAGGCGACGGAGCACCTGCTCGAGCTCGGCCACCGGCGCATCGGCGCGATCACCGGTCCGCCCGGGTGGTACGCGACCGAGGAGCGGCTCGTCGGCTTCCGCGCCGCGCTCGCGTCGGCCGGGATCCTGCTCGATCCCGAGCTGGTCGTGCACTCGGACTGGCGCCTGCACTGGGGGATGCAGGCGGCCGAGCAGCTGCTCTCCCTCGACGAGCCGCCGACGGCGATCTTCGGCTTCAACGACAACGTCGCGATCGGCGCGCTGCACGCTGCACACCGCCGGGGCCTGCGCGTTCCCGACGACGTGTCCGTCGTCGGATTCGACGACACGGCGCAGGCGGTGATCGTCATGCCGCAGCTGACCTCGGTGCGGCAGCCGCTCGCCGAGATGGGAAGGATGGGCGTCAGCCTGTTGACGCGGCTGATGAACGGGCAGCGGCTCGAGGCGATGCGGGTCGAGCTCTCGACGACGCTCGTCGTGCGCGACTCGACCGCGCGGCCGAAGACGCGCTGAGCGATGACGCGCGTCGCGGTCGCCGCAGCCGTGACGCTCGCCGCCGTCGCGGCCGCAGCGCTCGCGCGAACGCATGCGTCCGCGAATCGCTTCGAGGTCGTGCCGCTCGTCTCGGACGTCGGGCTCGGCGCGCCGCTGCACGACCGCGCGCTCGTCAATCCGTGGGGGCTCGCCGCCAGCCCGAGCGGCCCGTGGTGGACGGCGAACGAGGCGCGCGGGTCGTCGACCCTCTACTCGGGAGCAGGACGCAAGCAGCTGCTGTCGGTGGCGGTCGCGTGCGGCCCGACCGGGATCGTCTACTACGGCGGTTCGCGCTTCCGCGTTTCCGCGAACGGCGCGTCCGATCCCGCCCGGTTCGTGTTCGCGTGCGAGGACGGGACGATCCGCGCGTGGACGCCGACGGTGCCGGCGGGCTGGTCGACGTCGTCGGAGGTCGTCTACCGCGATCCGATCGGCACGGCGATCTTCCGCGGGCTCGCGCGCGCGGGCGACGTGGTGTACGCAACCGACTTCCACGACGGGCGGGTGGAGGTGCTCGACGGGTCGTGGCGGCGAATCGACCGCGCCGGCCGGTTTCGCGATCCGTCGCTCCCGCAGTGGTACGCGCCGTTCGGGATCGCGGTGCTCGGCGGCCGCGTGTTCGTGACGTACGTCTTCCGCGCGCCGGTCGACGGCAACGACGCGCCGACGGGCGGCTACGTCGACGAGTTCACGCTCGGCGGTCGGCTGGTGGCGCGCGTCGCGTCGCACCTCAACGAGCCGTGGGGCCTCGCGCTCGCGCCGCGCGGCTTCGGCGCCTTCGGCGGCGACCTGCTCGTCGGGGACTTCGGCGACGGCCGCATCACGGCGTTCCGCCGCGCCGGCGGCGAATGGCGGCGCGACGGCGCGCTTGCGGCAGCGGACGGCAAGCCGCTCGTCGTCAACGGGCTGTGGGCGCTGGCCTTCGGAAACGGAGCGGCGGCCGGGCCGCGCACCACGCTGTTCTTCACCTCCGGCCCGCACGAGTGGCGCGGCCCGACGGAGCAGTCGGTCCACGGCCTGCTCGGCGCGATCCGCCGGGCCGCATAGCGGCGCGTTCGGGCGCGTCGGGGTCTAGGGGCGCGAGGCGTGGGGTCAGACCCGGGTCTGACCCCACGCCTCGGGTTTGCAGGCGCTTTCACACTTTCGTGGCGAAGGTCGGCGAGCGTCGGGGTCAGACCCGGGTCTGACCCCGAGGCATCCGTCTCACGCTTGCTTTACTGACCCCGAGGCATCCGTCTCACGCTTGCTTTACTCTTTGAAGTAATGCAGGTTGCGCAGGGTCTCTACGACCCGTCGTTCGAGCACGATTCGTGCGGCGTCGCGTTCGTCGCGCGGCTCGACGGCGTGCGCAGCCACGACACGCTCGAGCGGGCCCTCATCGCGCTCGAGCACCTGGAGCACCGCGGCGCCGAAGGCGCCGATGCCGACACCGGCGATGGCGCCGGGATCCTCGTCCAGCTCCCGGACGAGTTCCTGCGCGCGGTCGCCGGGTTCGAGCTGACCTCCCCCGGCGGCTACGGCGTCGCGGTGTGCTTCCTGCCGCGCGAGCCGCGACGGCGCGCGGAGCTCGAGCGCCTGCTGGAGGACACCGTCCGCGACGAGAACTGCAGCGTCCTCGGCTGGCGCGACGTGCCGGTCGACGGCCGACACGCCGGTGCGCACGCGAACGTCTTCGCGCCCGTGATCCGCCAGCTCTTCGTCGCTGCGCCACCCGGCTTGCGCGACGACACGCTCGCCGTCGAGCGCAAGCTCTACGTGATCCGCCGAGTCGCGGAACGCGCCGCCGGCGCCGGGCTCGTGATCCCGAGCTTCTCGTCGCGGACGCTCGTCTACAAGGGGATGCTGACGGCGCCGCAGCTCGCGCGCTACTACCCGGACCTGCGCGACCCGCGCATGGTGAGCGCCCTCGCGCTCGTGCACTCGCGCTTCTCGACGAACACGTTCCCGAGCTGGGAGCTCGCGCACCCATACCGCCTGATCGCGCACAACGGCGAGATCAACACGCTGCGGGGCAACGTCAACTGGATCCGCGCGCGCGAGTCGCAGCTCGCCTCCGAGCTCTTCGGCGACGACCTACCGAAGGTGCTGCCCGTCATCCGCCCCGGCGGCTCCGACAGCGCGAACTTCGACAACGTGCTCGAGCTGCTCGTGCTCGCGGGCCGCTCGCTGCCGCACGCGCTGATGATGATGGTGCCGCAGGCGTACGCCGACGACCCCCGCGTCGGCGAGGACGTCCGCGGCTTCTACCGCTACCACGAGTGTCTGACCGAGGCATGGGACGGGCCCGCGGCGATCGCGTTCACCGACGGGACGCTGATCGGCGCGCTGCTCGACCGCAACGGGCTGCGGCCGGGACGCTGGCTCGAGACGACAGACGGCTGGGTTGTGCTGGCGTCGGAGGCGGGCGTCCTCGACGTGCCGCCCGAGCGCGTCGCGCGCAAGGGCCGCCTGCAGCCGGGCAGGCTCTTCCTCGTCGACCTCGCGCAGGGGCGGATCGTCGCCGACGAGGAGGTGAAGGCGGAGGTCGCGCGCCGCCGGCCGTACGCCGCGTGGTTCGAACGCGAGCACGTGCGGCTCGCCGACCTTCCGCGCCGCCGACCGCCACCGCGCCGCCGCGAGCCGCTGCGCACCCTGCAGCTCGCGTTCGGCTACACGCAGGAGGACATGAAGGTGATGCTCGCGCCGCTCGCCGCGAACGCGGAGGAGGCGATCGGCTCGATGGGGAACGACACGCCGCTCGCGGTGCTCTCCGACCGCAAGCCGCTCCTCTACTCGTACTTCAAGCAGCTGTTCGCGCAGGTCACGAACCCGCCGATCGACCCGATCCGCGAGGCGGTCGTGATGAGCGTCCGCTCGCTCGTCGGCTCGGAGCGGAACCTGCTCGACGAGACGCCGGAGCACGCCCGCCAGCTCCTGATCGACAACCCGATCCTGCGCGACGACGAGCTCGAGGCGCTGCGCCAGGTCTCGAGCAACGTCTTCAAGGCGCACACGATCGACGCCACGTGGCCGGTGGCCGAGGGGCCGGCCGGCCTCGACGCGTCGCTCGACCGCATCTGCGCCGAGGCCGACGCGGCGCTCGCCGACGGCGTGAACGTGCTCGTCGTGTCGGACCGCGACGTCGGCCCGGACCGCGTCTCAATGCCGTCGCTGCTGGCTGTCGGCGCAATCCACCACCACCTCGTGCGCGCGGGCACGCGCCTGCAGGCCGGGCTCGTCGTCGAGTCGGGCGAACCGCGCAGCGTGCAGAGCGTCGCCGTCCTGATCGCGTACGGCGCGGCCGCCGTCAACCCGTACCTGATGCTCGCGACGATCCGCGACCTCGTCGACGACGGCCGCGTCGAGGCGACGCACGAGGAGGCCGAGGCGCGCGCCGTCAAGGCGATCTCGAAGGGGCTGCTCAAGACGATCTCGAAGATGGGCATCTCGACGCTGTCGTCGTACTGCGGTGCGCAGGCGTTCGAGGCGGTCGGCCTGTCGGCCGAGCTCGTCGAGCGGCACTTCACGGGCACCCCGTCGCGCATCGGCGGGATCGGGACGCGCGAGCTCGCGGAGCACGCGCTCGCGCGCCACGCGCGCGCCTACCCCGGCCGCGGCGAGCTGCTGCCGGTGGTCGGTCTGTACGCGTGGCGCCGCGGCGGCGAGCACCATCAATGGAACCCGGAGACGATCGCCCTGCTGCAGCATGCGGTCCGCGGCGGCGGCCGTGCGACGTACGAGCAGTTCGCGACGGAGGCGAACGCGGACGCGGCGCGCCGCTCGACGCTGCGCGGTCTGCTCCGCTTCCGCGAGCAGGAGCGGTGCCGCCCGAGGAGGTCGAGCCTGCGGCGGAGATCGTGAAGCGCTTCTCGACCGGCGCGATGTCGCTCGGCTCGCTGTCGCGCGAGGCGCACGAGACGCTCGCCGTCGCCATGAACCGCATCGGCGGGCGCTCCAACACCAGCGAGGGCGGCGAGGATCCGGAGCGGTTCGGCGACGAGCGCCGCTCGAAGATCAAGCAGGTCGCTTCCGGGCGGTTCGGCGTCGACCTCGACTACCTCGTCAGCGCCGACGAGCTGCAGATCAAGATGGCGCAGGGCGCCAAGCCCGGCGAGGGCGGCCAGCTCCCGGGACACAAGGTCGACCCGTACATCGCGTCGATCCGCTTCACGACTCCGGGCGTCGGGCTGATCTCGCCGCCGCCGCACCACGACATCTACTCGATCGAGGACCTGAAGCAGCTGATCTACGACCTGCGCTGCGCGAACCCCGACGCGCGCGTGTCGGTGAAGCTCGTCGCCGAGGTCGGCGTCGGAACCGTCGCCGCCGGCGTCGCGAAGTGCAACGCCGACCACATCCTCGTCTCCGGCCACGACGGCGGCACGGGCGCGTCTCCCATCTCGTCGATCCTGCACGCGGGCGTTCCCTGGGAGATCGGGCTCGCGGAGACGCAGCAGACCCTCGTGCTGAACGGCCTGCGCTCGCGCGTCTGGCTGCAGACCGACGGCCAGCTGAAGACCGGGCGCGACGTGGTCGTGGCGGCGCTGCTCGGGGCGGACGAGATGGGGTTCGCGACGGCGCCGCTGATCGCCACGGGGTGCGTGATGATGCGCGCCTGCCACCTCAACACGTGCCCCGTCGGCATCGCGACGCAGGATCCCGAGCTGCGTGCGCGCTTCCGCGGCCGGCCGGAGCACGTGATCGAGTACTTCTTCCACATCGCGGAGGACGTGCGGCGGATCATGGCGTCGCTCGGCGTGCGCCGGTTCGAGGATCTCGTCGGGCGCGTCGACCTGCTCGAGCCCGACGACGCGCTGTCGCACTGGCGGACGCGCGGCGTCGACCTGTCGGCGCTGCTGCGCGTTCCGGACGTGCCGGGCGGCACGCCGCTGCGGCGGACGCGCGCGCAGGTGACGGAGCTCGGCGAGGCATTCGACCACCGGCTGATCGCAGCCCTCGACAGCGGCAACAGGCGCTTCGAGGTGCGGAACGTGCACCGCGCCGTCGGTGCCCTCCTCTCCCACCACGTCGCGCGGCACGCCCGCGGCACGCGTGCGCACTTCGAGCTGCACGGTTCCGCCGGCCAGTCGTTCGGCGCCTGGCTCGCGCCGGGGCTCGAGCTCACGCTCTACGGCGAGGCGAACGACTACGCAGGCAAAGGCTTGTCCGGCGGGACGATCGCCGTCCGCCCGCCGGCGCAGGCGACGTTCCGCGCGGAGGAGAACGTGATCGTCGGCAACACCGTCCTCTACGGCGCGACGTCGGGACGCGCGTTCTTCCGCGGCGTCGCCGGCGAGCGCTTCGCGGTCCGGAACTCGGGCGCGAGCGCCGTCGTCGAGGGCATGGGCGACCACGGGTGCGAGTACATGACCGGCGGCCCGCGTCGTCGTGCTCGGCGCGACCGGGCGCAACTTCGCCGCCGGGATGAGCGGCGGCATCGCCTACGTCCTCGACCTCCAGGAGGCGCGCTGCAACACGCAGCTCGTCGGGCTGGAGCCCCTCGACGCGACGGACGAGGACACCGTGCGCGAGCTGCTGCGCGAGCACGTGACGCGCACGGACTCCCCGGTGGCGCGCGCGCACCTCGAGGCGTGGGACCCCCGGCGCTTCACGAAGGTGCTGCCGCACGACTACAGGCGCGCGCTCGACCTGCCGCTCTCCGCCGGCGGGATCGGCTTCGTCACGCGCGAGACCGAGGAGGCCGCCGCCTGATGGGCCGCGTCGGCGCGTTCAAGCAGGTGCGGCGCGAGGAGGCGCCGGAGCGCGATCCGCGCGAGCGCACGCGCGACGTCCGCGAGTTCGTCGGGACGCTGCCGCTGACGGACTTGCGCGAGCAGGCCGCGCGCTGCATGGAATGCGGCGTCCCCTTCTGTCACCATGGCTGCCCGCTCGGCAACCTCGTCCCGGACTGGAACGACCTCGTCTACCGCGACCGCTGGCGCGAGGCGAGCGACCAGCTGCACCGCACGAACAACTTTCCCGAGTTCACCGGCCGCCTCTGCCCGGCGCCGTGCGAGGCGGCGTGCGTCCTCGAGCTCGAGGAGGGCAACGCGGTCTCGATCAAGCAGGTCGAGCGCGCGATCGTCGACCGCGCCTGGGACGAGCGCTGGATCGTGCCGCAGCGGCCCACGCGCCTCACCGGGCGCAGCGTCGGCGTCGTCGGTTCGGGGCCGGCGGGGCTCGCGTGCGCGCAGCAGCTCGCGCGCGGCGGCGAGCACGTCGTCGTCTACGAGCGGGACGAGGCGGCGGGCGGCCTGGTGCGTTTCGGCGTGCCGGAGTTCAAGATCGCCAAGCAGCTCGTCGAGCGCCGGGTGCGGCAGCTTGCAGCCGAAGGCGTCGAGTTCCGGTTCGGTGTCGACGTGCGCTCGCTCGACGAGCTCGACGCGCACGGCGCGATCGTGCTCGCCGTCGGCGCGCGTGCGCCGCGCGACCTCCCGGTCCCGGGCCGCCGGCTCGACGGCGTCCACTTCGCGATGGAATACCTCTACGCGCGAGCGCGCGCGATCGAGTTCGGCACGCCGGCGCCGATCAGCGCGGCAGGCAAGCACGTCGTCGTGATCGGCGGCGGCGACACGGGCGCCGACTGCGTCGGGCACGCGCACCGCGAGGCCGCGGCGTCGGTGACCCAGATCGAGCTGCTCGGCGAGCCGCCCGCGTCGCGTTGCGACGAGATCACGCCGTGGCCGCGGTGGCCGATGAAGCTCCGTACGTCCTACGCGTTGAAGGAAGGCGGCGAGCGCCGCTTCTCGATCTCGACGACGCACCTCTCGGGAACGGACGGATGCGTGCGGCGCATCCACTGGGCGCGCAACACCGGCGCGCCGCCGTTCGACCTCGTGCCCGGCACGGAAGAGTCTCGCCCCGCGGAGCTCGTGCTGCTCGCGATGGGCTTCCTCGGCCCCGAGCGAACGCTCGTCGACGACCAGCGCGACGGGGTGTTCGTCACCGGCGACGCGCGTCGTGGGCAGTCGCTGATCGTCTGGGCGATCGCCGAAGGCCGTCGCACGGCCGCCGAGGTGCGCAGCTGGCTCGACGCGCGCGAGGAGGCGGCTTTCGTTTCGATAGCGAGCGCCGGCCGGAGCGGGGTAGAGTTGGCGTCATGAAGCGGACGATGAACGACGTTCACGACCACGACTGCGCGGTCGCGGCGACGGCCGAGATCATCGCGACGAAGTGGACGCCGTTGATCGTCCACGACCTGTCCGAAGGACCGCGCAGGTTCATGGAGCTCGAGCACGCGTGCCCGGGCATCAGCCCGCGGACGCTGTCGGAGCGGCTCGACATGCTGGAACGCCAAGGGGTCGTGCTGCGGCGTAGCTATCCGGAGTCGCCGCCGCGCGTGGAGTACGAGCTGACGGAGAAGGGACGTGCGCTGCTGCCGATCATCCGCGAGATGCGGAAGTTCGGCCACGCGTGGATCGTCCCCGAGCCCGCGAAGCGCAGACGCGCCGCCGCGCGGAGGTAGCGTGAGCCGCCGCGTCGCGATCCTCGGCGCGGGACGGCTGGGCGAGTCGTTGATCCGCGGTCTGCTCAGCTCCGGCTGGCGCGAGCCGCAGGAGCTGACCGCGACCACGCGCAACGACGAGCGTGCGGCCGCCTTGCGCGAGCGGTACGGCATCTCCGCCGGCACCTCCAACGCGGCGGCCGTCACAGGCGCCGGGCTGGTGGTGCTCGCTGTGAAGCCGCAGGACATCGGCGTCGTCCTCGGCGAGATCGGGCCGGCGGTGACGTCCGACCAGGTGCTGCTCTCCGTCGCCGCCGGGATCACGACGGCGTACGTCGAGGGTCATCTGCCGCCGGAGGCGCGCGTCGTGCGGGCGATGCCGAACGCGCCCGCCCTCGTGCACGAGGGGATCGCGGGAATCGCACCCGGCCGCTCCGCGACGCAGGACGACCTCGCGCTCGCCGAGGAGGCGCTCGGGCATCTCGGCGCGGTCGTGCGCGTGGCGGAGCGCGACCTCGACGCGGTCACGGCCCTCTCCGGCTCCGGCCCCGCCTACTTCGCGCTGCTCGCCGAGGCGATGATCGAAGCGGGGCTGCTGCTGGGCCTGTCGCGCGAGATCTCCACGCGCCTCGTGGTGCAGACGATGCTCGGCAGCGCGCTGCTCCTGCGCGACGAGGGCATCCACCCGGTGGAGCTCCGCGAGAACGTGACCTCGCCCGGTGGGACGACGACGCGTGCGATCCGCGAGCTGGAACGAAGCGGCGTGCGGGCCGCCTTCCTGAACGCGATCACCGCCGCGACCGAGCGCTCGCGCGAGCTCGCAGAGCAGGAATAGCGCTGCGCGCGATCCTCGTGACCGGGATGTCGGGCGCCGGGAAGTCGTCCGTGCTCGGCGAGCTCGCGCGTCGCGGCTTCCGGACGGTCGACACCGACGAAGAAGGCTGGCGCAGCTGGAAGGACGGCTGGTACTGGCGGGAGGACCGGATCGACGCGCTGCTCGCCGCGCCCCGTCACGCGCCGCTGGTCGTCTCGGGCTGCGTCACGAACCAGGGGCGCTTCTACGACCGCTTCGACGCGGTCGTGCTGCTGAGCGCCCCCGCCGAGGTCCTGCTCGAGCGGATCGCCGCGCGCACCACGAACGACTACGGCAAGTCGCACGAGGAGCGCGAGCTGGTGCTGCAGCACATCCGCGACGTCGAGCCGCGCCTGCGCTCGACGTGCACGCACGAGCTCGACGCGACGCGTCCGCTGTCGGAGGTCGCCGACGCGGTCGCCGCAATCGCGACGAACGACGCCCGCCTCACTTTCCAAAGTGAAGCTTGACAACGCGCGGCGGCGCATGCACACTGAGTCACCCATGAGCGAGACGAGTGTCATGCGCGCTTCGTCGCCGGTATCGGCGGCCTCGACGCGCGGCCTCGTCCTCTTCACGCTCATCATTCTCCCCCTCTAGGGGGAGCGCGCACTCACGCGGCCGTCAGCAGCCGCACACGCCGACCGAATCCCACGGAAGCAGTGCGTCCCGTGGCGGACGCCTGACGAAGGAGCGAACGAGTGCGCAGGATCCACATCTTCGACACGACATTGCGTGACGGCGAGCAGTCGCCGGGAATCGCGCTGCGACCGGACGAGAAGGGCGAGATCGCAGCGGCGCTCGAGCGGCTCGGGGTGGACGTGGTCGAGGCGGGATTCGCCGTTTCGTCGCCGGGAGACTTCGAGGGTGTCGCCGCCGTCGCGCAGACGGCGAAGCACGTGACGGTCGCGTCGCTCGCGCGGACGACCGCGGCCGACATCGACGCCGCCGTCGCGGCGCTGCGAGGCGCGCCGCGCAGCCGCGTCCACCTGTTCATCGCAACGAGCAAGCTGCACATGGAGCGCAAGCTGGGCCTGCGCCCGGAGGAGGTGCTCGAGCGCGTCAGCTGGTCGGTGGCGTACGCCGCGCGGCGCGCCGACGAGGTCGAGTTCTCGGCGGAGGACGCGACCCGCTCCGACCGCGGCTTCCTCGCGCAGGTCTGCCGCGCGGCCGTCGCCGCCGGTGCGGACGTCGTCAACCTCCCGGACACCGTCGGCTACGCGACGCCCGCCGAGTACGCCTCGCTGTTCGAGGAGCTGCTCGAGGCGGTGCCCGAGCTTGCGGGCGCGCAGCTTTCGGTTCACTGCCACAACGACCTCGGCCTGGCAGTCGCAAATTCGCTCGCGGGCGCCGACGCCGGCGCGGTGCAGGTCGAGTGCACGATCAACGGCATCGGCGAGCGCGCCGGCAACGCGTCGCTCGAGGAGATCGTGATGGCGCTGCGCGTCCGTCCCGATGTGCACGGCGCCGAGACGGGAATCGACCCGCGGCACATCCGAGACACGTCGGATCTCGTCGCCGAGCTCACCGGCTACCCCGTCGGCCCGAACAAGCCGATCGTCGGCGCGAACGCCTTCGCGCACGAGGCCGGCATCCACCAGGACGGGATGCTGAAGGACGCGGCCACCTACCAGATCATCGACCCGACCGAGCTCGGGACGTCGACGACGCTCCCGCTCGGCAAGCACTCCGGCCGCCACGCGTTCGCGCGCGCGTGCGCCGACGCCGGCCGCGTGCTCGCCAAACACGAGCTCGACCAGGCGTTCCGGCGCTTCAAGAAGCTCGCCGACCTCGGCGTGCCCGTCACCCTCGACGACGTTCTCCAGGAGGTTCACGCATGAGCGAAGTCTTCGCCTGTCTCGCCGGCGACGGCGTCGGCCCCGAGCTGATGGCGTCGGCGACGCGCGCCCTCGACAGCGTCGCGGCGCTCCACCAGCTCCGCCTCGACGACCGCCACCTGCCGTTCGGCGGCGAGGCCGTGACCCGTTCCGGCCATCCGCTGCCGCCGGAGACGCGCGCGGGCTACCGCGACGTCGACGCGATCCTCGTCGCCTCGCCCGACGAGCCCGCGCTCGACGGCGTCAAGGCCGACCTCGACCTCGCGTGGCGCGTCGCGCGCGTGCCGTCGGCGAGCGGCGACGTCGTCGTCGCCGGCCCGGTCGGCTCGTGGGCGAACGCCGTCGCCCTCGCGCACGCGTTCTCGAGCGCGGCCTCGCGCCGCGGCCGCGTCCTCTGTGTCGGCGACTCGCCCGACTGGGCCGCCGCCGTCGCGGCGGAGCGCACGCGTTGGAACGGCCTCGACGTGGAGGAGGCGACGCTCGGCGCCGCGCTCGTCCGGATCCGCGACCGGCCCGAGACGGTCGACGTCGTCGTGACCGAAGCGCATTTCGTCGACGCGGCGATCGACGCGGCGGCGCACTTCGCCGGCTCCCACGCCGCTGTCGCGCAGGCGTGGCTCCCCGATCGCGGCCCGGGCGTGTTCGCGCCCGGCGCCGCGCACCCCGACGACGACGCGGGCTTCGGCGTCGTCGACCCGCGCGGGATGCTGCTGACGGCGTCGCTGATGCTCGCCGAAGGGCTGAACCGCCGCTCCGCGTCGCGTACGCTCGAACGCGCGGTCGACGCCGCCGCCGCGGTCAACGGGCGCGACACGCGCTCGTTCACCGACGCCGTGATCGAGCTGCTGCCGCAGGCGCGCACGGACGTCGACCACTTCGACGAGGTGTGGCGTTGACGGAACGCCGCCGGATGCTCGGGTCGGACGCGCTGCTGCGCTGCCTCGAGGCCGAGGGCGTCGAGGTCGCGTTCGGCATCCCCGGCGGTGCGATCCTGCCGACGTACGACGCGCTCGCACGCGGTACGACGGTCCGGCATGTGCTGGCCCGGCACGAACAGGGTGCCGGCCACATGGCCGAGGGCTACGCGCGCGCGTCGGGCAAGGTCGGCGTCGCGATCGCGACGTCTGGGCCGGGCGCGACGAACCTCGTGACGCCGATCGCCGACGCCTGGATGGACTCGACGCCGCTCGTCGCGATCACCGGGCAGGTGCGCTCGCAGCTGATCGGCACCGACGCCTTCCAGGAGATCGACATCACCGGCATCACGATGCCGATCGTCAAGCACTCCTGGCTGGTGCAGGACGTCGCCGAGCTGCCGCACGTGCTGAAGGCGGCGTTCCACGTCGCGCGCACCGGCCGGCCGGGCCCGGTGCTGGTCGACGTCGCGAAGGACGTGCAGGAGGCGACGCTCGAGTTCGAGTACCCGGACGACGTCGACCTGCCCGGCTGGAAGCCGCCGCACAAGGTGCACCCGCGCCAGGTGCGCGAGGCGGCGCGCGCGATCGTCGAGGCGCGGCGCCCGATCGTCTACGCGGGGGGCGGCGTCGTCAATGCCGACGCGTGCACGGAGCTGCGCGAGCTTGTCGAAGCGCTGCGCCTGCCGGCCGTCGTCACGCTGATGGGGAAGGGCTGCCTGCCGGACTCGCACCCGCTCAACTACGGCGCGCCCGGGATGCACGGCTCGAAGTACGCGAACTGGGCGCTGAACAAGTCCGACCTCGTGATCGCGGTGGGCTCGCGCTTCGACGACCGCGTCACGGGAAAGGTGTCGGCGTTCGCGCCCGGCGCGAAGGTGATCCACTTCGACATCGACGCGGCCGAGGTCGGGAAGATCCGCCACGCGGAGATCCCGGTCGTCGGGCCGCTCAAGCTCGCGCTGGCGCAGCTGGTCGACGAGGTGCACGCCGCTGCCGCAGGCGGCGCCGCAGATCGGGAGCCGTGGCTGCGCCAGCTCGAGGACTGGCGGGCGCGCTTTCCGTTCCGCTACGCGGCCGGCGGCGGGACGCTCAAGCCGCAGGCCGCGGTGGAGGCGCTGCGGGACCTGGCCGCCGGGCGCGACGACGTGATCTGGACGACCGGCGTCGGGCAGCACCAGATGTGGGCGATGCAGTACATCCGCTGCGAGCGGCCGCGCTCGTTCGTCACGTCGGGCGGCCTCGGCACGATGGGCTACGGCCTGCCGGCCGCGATCGGCGCGAAGGCGGCGCGGCCCGGCGCGACCGTCGTCTGCATCGACGGCGACGGGTGCTTCCAGATGACGTGCCAGGAGCTCGCGACGGCCGCGCTCGAGCGGCTGCCCGTCGTCGCCGTCGTGCTGAACAACGGCTGGCTCGGGATGGTTCGCCAGTGGCAGGAGATGTTCTACGACGAGCGATTCGCCCAGACGCACCTCACTCACTCGGTCCCCGACTACGCGCAGCTCGCGGAGTCGTACGGGTGCGCCGGGTTCACCGTCGAGAGCGAGGACCAGCTCGAGGAGGTGCTCGCGGCCGCCTTCGCGGCCGGTCGCACCGCGGTCGTCGACGTCCGCTGCGACCCGGAGGAGAAGTGCTTCCCGATGGTGCCCGCCGGCGCCGCCGCCGTCGACGTGCTCGAGGCGCCCGAGGAGCCGGTGACGGCGTGAGCTCGCACACGCTGTCGGTACGGCTGGAAAACAAGCCGGGCGCGCTTGCGCGGGTGTCGCAGCTCTTCGCCCGTCGCGGCTACAACATCCAGAGCCTCGCCGTCGGCCCGACGGAGCGCGCCGACATCTCACGTCTGACGCTGCGCGTCGACTGCAGCGAGCACTCGCTCGAGCAGATCGAGAAGCAGATGCACAAGCTCGTGAACGTGCTGCGCGTCACCGAGCTGCGGCCGGACGAGTCGGTGGAGCGCGAGCTCGCCCTGATCACGGTGGCGGTGCCACCGGACCGGCGCGCCGACCTCGTCGCGCTCAGCCAGGTCGCCGGCGCGACCGTCGCGGACATCGGGCGCGACGCGATCACCTTCGAGCTCGTCGGCCGGCCCGACCAGCTCGACGCGTTCGAGGAGCTCGTGCGGCCGTACGGCGTGCGCGAGCTCGTGCGAACCGGCCGCGTCGGGCTGCGCCGCCCGAGCGCGTCCGGCAGGACGTCCACCCCGTCAGCTCGAGTCTGAAAGGAACGATTCACGTGGCCGAGATCGTCAAGCACGGCAACGTCGAGCTCCTGAGCGGCAAGGTCGCCGTGCTCGGGTTCGGCAGCCAGGGACACGCGCACGCGCTCAACCTGCACGACTCCGGCGTCGACGTCGAGGTCGGTCTTCGCGACGGCAGTCCGTCGTGGGCCGCGGCCGAGGAGGCCGGCCTCGCGGTGCGGACGGTGCCGGAGGCGGTGCGCGGCGCGCAGCTCGTGGCCTTCCTCGTGCCGGACGGCGCGCAGCCGCGGCTCTACGAGCGGGAGGTGCGCCCGCATCTCGACGCGGAGGCTGCGCTGCTCTTCGCGCACGGGTTCAACGTCCACTACGGGCAGATCGCGCCGCCGCCGGGGCACGACGTGGTCATGGTCGCGCCGAAGGGGCCGGGGCACGTCGTGCGCCGCCTCTACACGGAGGGCTACGGCACGCCGGCGGTGGTCGCGGTGGCGCAGGACGCGAGCGGCCGCGCGCGCGAGCTCGCGCTCGCGTACGGCGCTGCGCTCGGCGCGGCGCGGGCCGGCATGGTCGAGACGTCGTTCGCGGAGGAGACCGAGACCGACCTCTTCGGGGAGCAGTCGGTGCTCTGCGGCGGCGTCACGCGACTGATCCAGCTCGGCTTCGAGACGCTCGTCGAGGCCGGCTACCAGCCCGAGGTCGCGTACTACGAGTGCCTGCACGAGCTGAAGCTCATCACCGACCTGATCTGGGAGGGCGGAATTGAGCGCATGCACTTCTCCATCTCCGACACGGCCGAGTACGGGTCGCACGCGGTCGGGCCGAGGGTGGTGGACGAGCACGTCCGTGACAACATGCGCCAGGTGCTCGAGGCAATCCGCAACGGCTCGTTCGCGCGCAAGTGGATCGCGGAGATGGAGCGCGGCCAGCCGTCGCTCGCCGAGTACCGGCGGAAGCTGGCCGAGACGCAGCTCGAGCAGGTGGGGGCGCGCCTGCGCGCGCTCAACGTGCGCGAAGAAGCGGAGGTCGATGTCGTCGGTTGACGTCAACGTCGCGCTGCTCGGGTACGGCACCGTCGGCGCGGCCGTCAACCGCCTCCTGGCCGAATCGGCGGACGACATCGAGCGCGCGACGGGCCATCGCCTGCGCGTCGTGAAGGCGCTCGTCCGCGACCCCGCCAAGGAGCGGCGCTTCCCGGCGACGGACGGCGTGCTGACGACGGACTTCGACGAGATCGCCGGCGACGACTCGATCCGCGTCGTCGCCGAGGTGATGGGGGGCGTCGAGCCGGCGGCGGGCTACGTTCTCGAGCTGCTGCGCCGCGGCAAGCACGTCGTCACGGCGAACAAGCAGCTCGTCGCACGCCGCGGCACGGAACTGTTCGCGGCCGCGTCCGAGAACGGCGTGCAGCTGCGCTTCGAGGCGAGCGTCTGCGCCGCGATCCCCGTGATCAAAGTTCTGCGCGAGTCGCTCGTCGTGACGAATGTCCACCGCGTGCTCGGCATCGTCAACGGCACGACCAACTTCGTGCTGACGGAGATGGAGGCCGGCAAGACGTACGAGGAGGCGCTCGCCGAGGCGCAGCGCCGCGGCTACGCCGAGGCGGATCCGACCGACGACGTCTCGGGCGCGGACGCGGCCGCGAAGATGGCGATCCTCGCGACCGTCGCCTTCAACTCGCGCGTCGAGCTCGGCGACGTGCGCTACGACGGGATCACCGCGATCGACCCGCTCGACGTGGCCGCCGCGCGGCAGCTCGACATGGTGATCCGGCTCGTCGGCGCGGCGCGGCTCGTCGACGGCCGCGTCGACGTGACGGTGCAGCCCGCGCTCGTCGACAAGCAGCATCCGCTCGCGAAGGTGGACGGCGCGTTCAACGCGGTGATGCTGCAGGGCGACGCGATCCGGGAGATCACGCTCGAGGGTCCGGGCGCGGGCGGCGTCGAGACCGCGTCGGCCGTCATCGCCGACATCACCAGTGTGATCGGCACGATGGGCACCGGCTTCCTCCAGAACGACGCGGCGTGGCGCGAGCTGCCGAGGCTGCCGCCCGGCGACAGCCGCTCGCCGTTCTACTTCCGGCTGCACGTCGAGGATCGTCCCGGCGTGCTCGCGCGCGTCGCCGAGGAGCTCGCGGAGCGCGAGATCTCGATCGCCCGTCTGCTGCAGCACCAGAACGGCGACGGCGCGCTGCTCCACGTCGTCACGCACGAGGCGCGCGTCGGCGCGCTCGAGGAGGCACTCGCCGCGGTCGGCGGCCTGGCGCTCGTCCGTGGGCGGTCGGCTGCGCGGCCGGTCGTCTCCGACCGCGGCGTGGAGGAGCTCGGATGGGCATAGCGACGCTGCGCTGGCTCTCGCTCGGCGAGGGGTCGACGCCGCTCGTCCCGGCGCGCCGCCTGTCGGAGGAGCTCGGCTGCGACCTGTATCTCAAATGCGAGGGCCTCAACCCGACCGGCTCGTTCAAGGATCGCGGGATGGTCGTCGCGGTCCAGCGCGCGGCCGAGGCGGGTGCGCGCGCCGTCGTGTGCGCCTCGACCGGCAACACCGCGGCGTCGGCCGCCACCTACGCGGCGCGCGCGGGCCTGCGGGCGATCGTGCTGACGCCGGCCGGCGCGATCGCGACGGCGAAGCGCGCGCAGGCGCTCGTCGCCGGCGCAACCGTGCTCGACGTGCGGGGCACCTTCGACGACGCGCTGCGGCTCTGCCGCGAGCTCGCCGAACGCGACGGCTTCGTGCTCGTGAACTCGCTCAACCCGGACCGCATCGAAGGGCAGAAGTCCGTCGTCCACGAGCTCCTCGAGCAGCTCGGCGAGGCGCCCGACGTGGTCGCGCTGCCATTCGGCGGCGGCGGCAACGTCTCGGCTGTCGCCGCGGCGCTCGAGGACATCGGCTGCGCGACGCGCGTCGTCGTCGGGCAGGCGCGCGAGCGGGCGACCACGTTCGCCAGCGCGATCCGCATCGCGCAGCCTGCGCACCGCGCGAACGTCGACGCGCTCGTCGCCGCCGGCCGCGTCGAGGTGGTGACGCTGGCGGAGGACGAGCTGCGAGCCGCGTGGTCGCGACTCGCGCGCGAGGAGGGCGTCTTCTGCGAGCCGGCGAGCGCCGCGGGCGCCGCCGCCCTCGCGCGCTGCGACGCCGCCGGCCGTACCGTCGCCTGCATCCTCACCGGACACGGCCTGAAGGACACGGCGTCGGTCGGCGACGAGGGCGCGCTCGCGGTCGACGCCACGCTCGACGCGGTGCTGGAGGCGATCGCATGATCCACGCGCTCGCGCCCGCCTCGACGGCGAACCTCGGGCCGGGCTTCGACACCGCCGCCGCGGCGCTCGACCTGTGGAACGAGCTGCTCGTCGAGGACGCCGAGCGGTTCGAGGTCGCGCAGGCGCTCGAGGGCGCGCCGCGGGACGAGTCGCACCTCGGGGTGCGCGCGTTCTCGGTCTTTGCGCCCGTCGCGCGGCGCCGCTTCACGTTCGTCGACCGCATCCCGGCCGGTCGCGGCCTCGGGGCGAGCGCCGCGACGATCGCGCTCGGGCTCGTGGCGGGCGCCGCCGCCGCGGGCGAGTCGCCGGACGTCGAGACGCTGCTTCGTGCCGGCGCGGAGCTCGAGGGGCACGCCGACAACCTCGCCGCCGCGCTGCTCGGCGGCGTCTGCATGACGTGGACGAACGGCCGCGGTCCACGCGCGCTGCGGGTCGCCGACACGCTGCCGCTCGCGCCGGTCGTCGCGGTCGCGGCGTCGGCGACGAACACCGCCGCGTCGCGCGCCGCGCTGCCGCAGACGATCGCGCACGCCGACGCGACGGCCGGCGCGGCCGCGGCGGCATTGCTGGGCGCGGCGCTCGCGCGCGGAGACGCCGACCTGCTCGTCGCCGCGATGCACGACCGGCTGCACGAGCCGTACCGTCTGGACTCGGCGCCGCTGCTCCGCATCCTGCGGGACGCGCCGCCGCCGGGCACACGTGCGGTGACGCTCTCGGGCTCCGGGCCGTCGGTCGTCGTCTGGAGCGAGAGCGGCGACCTCGACGACGTCGTCGCCGGCGTCGCCGCGGCCGTGCCGCCGGGCACGGCCGTCCTGCCGCTCGGGGTCGCAACGAGCGGAGCGCACGTGCGGTGACGTACGGCCGCTCGCATCCCGCGAAGCGCTTCAGCGCCGAGCTGACGGACGGCGTCGACCGTGCGCCGGCGCGCGCGATGTTGAAAGCGACGGGCCTGACGGACGCCGACCTCGAGCGGCCGCTCGTCGGCGTGGCGACGACCTGGATCGAGACGATGCCCTGCAACCTCAACCATCGCGTGCTCGCCCGTTACGTGAAGCAGGGCATCCGCCGCGCGGGAGGCACGCCGCTCGAGTTCAACACGATCGCCGTCTCCGACGGCGTCACGATGGGGACGTCGGGGATGCGCGGCTCGCTCGTGTCGCGCGAGCTGATCGCCGACTCGATCGAGCTCGTTGCGCGCAGCCACCTTTTCGACGGCCTCGTGTGCATCGTCGGCTGCGACAAGACGATCCCCGGCGCGGCGATGGCGCTGGCCCGCCTCGACCTGCCCGGGCTCGTGTTCTACAGCGGCTCGATCGCCGCCGGCCGCTACCGCGGCCGCGACGTCACGATCCAGGACGTCTTCGAGGCGGTCGGCGCGCACGCGGCCGGTCGCATGACCGAGCACGAGGTGCACGCGCTCGAGAGCGTCGCGTGCCCGGGCGCCGGCGCGTGCGGCGGCCACTTCACGGCCAACACGATGGCGACGGTGCTCGACTTCCTCGGGCTGAGCGCGCCAGGCCTGAACGAGGTCCCGGCCGAGCATCCGGGCAAGCCGGCGGCGGCGGTCCGGGCGGGGGAGCTCGCGATGAAGCTCGTCCTCGAGAACCGGCGGCCGTCGGCGGTGGTGAGCCGCGCCGCCTTCGAGAACGCGATCGCGGCGACCGCCGCCACCGGCGGCTCGACGAACGCGGTCATCCACCTGCTCGCGATCGCCGCCGAGGCCGGCGTCGAGCTGACGATCGACGACTTCGACCGCGTCGCCGCGCGCACGCCGATCGTCGCCGACATCAAGCCGGGCGGGCGCTTCGTCGCGACCGACCTGTTCGAGGCGGGCGGAACCGCGCTCGTCGCGCGCGAGCTGGTCGAGGGCGACCTCGTCGACGCGGACGCCTCCACCGTCGACGGCCGGACGCTGCGCCAGGTCGCCGCCGCCGTGCACGAGCGCCAGGGCCAGCAGGTGGTCGTCTCGTGGGACGACCCGCTCAAGCCCACGGGTGGCCTCGCGATCCTGCGCGGCAACCTCGCGCCGGAGGGGTGCGTCGTCAAGCTCGCAGGGCACGAACGGCTGCTGCACCGCGGGCCGGCGCGCGTCTTCGACTCGGAGGAGGACTGCTTCGCCGCAGTGAAGGCGCGGCTGATCGCGTCCGGCGACGTCGTCGTCATCCGCTACGAGGGGCCCGCCGGCGGCCCCGGTATGCGCGAGATGCTCCACGTCACGGCGGCGCTCGTCGGCGAAGGGCTCGGCGACGAGGTCGCGCTCGTCACCGACGGGCGCTTCAGCGGCGCGACGCACGGGCTGATGGTCGGACACGTCGCGCCCGAGGCGTTCCGCGGCGGTCCGATCGCGCACGTGCGCGACGGCGACACGGTCGTCGTCGACGTCGAGGGCAGGCGGCTCGACCTCGAGCTCGAGGAGGCGGAGCTGGCGCGCCGGGAGGCGGAGTGGACGCGCCCGGAGCCGCGCTACACCAGCGGCGTCTTCGCGAAGTACGCCGCGGCGGTCGGGTCCGCGGCGGAGGGAGCGCGCACCTGATGGCGGTCGACACGCTGCGCTGCCGGATCTGCGAGTCCGACTATCCGGCCGTCGCGAGCGGCATCTGCCTGCGCTGCTTCGGTCCGCTCGAGCCGGTGTACGACTGGGAGCGCGTCGCACGCACGGCGACACGGGAGCGGATCGCGGAGGGCCCGCGCTCGCTGTGGCGCTACGCGCCGCTGCTCCCGGTCGCGCCGCCGGCCGACGCGGCAGCCGGACCCGGCTGGACGCCGCTCGTCCCGGCGCCGCGCCTCGCACAGCGTCTCGGCCTGCACGAGCTGTGGCTGAAGCTCGACTCGACGAACCCGACGCACTCGTTCAAGGACCGCGTCGTCGCCGTCGCCGCGGCCAAGGCGGGCGAGCTCGGCACCGACACGCTCGCCTGCGCGTCGACCGGCAACCTCGGCAACGCCGTCGCGGCCCGCGCGGCGGCGAGCGGGATGCGCGGCGTCGTCCTCTACCCGCACACCGTCGAGCCGGAGAAGATGCACGCGACGGCCGTCTACGGCGCGGAGATGTACGCCGTCCGCGGCACGTACGACGACTGCTCGCGTCTCGTCACGGAGCTCGCGGGAGAGCTCGACTGGGCATTCGTCAACGTCAACCTGCGCGCGTACTACGCGGAGGGCTCGAAGACGCTCGCCTTCGAGATCGCGGAGCAGCTCGGCTGGCAGGTTCCGGACGCCGTCGTCGCGCCCGTGGCGTCGGGCTCGATGTTCACGAAGCTGTGGCAGGGGTTCGAGCAGCTCCGGCGGCTCGGGCTCGTCGACGGCGACAGCCCGCGCATGTTCGGCGGCCAGGCAGCCGGCTGCTCGCCGGTCGCGGCCGCGTTCGCCGCCGGCCGAGCCGTGTCGCCGGTGCGGCCGGCCACGGTCGCGCAGTCGCTCGCGATCGGAGCGCCCGCCGACGGCGACCTCGCCGTCGCAACCGCGCGCGTCTCCGGAGGCGCCGTCCGCGCGGTGCCGGAGGAGGACGTCGGGCCGAACATGGCGCTGCTCGCAGCGGCCAGCGGCGTTTTCGGCGAGACTGCGGCCGGCGTCGCGCTCGGCGTGCTGCGTGCCGCCGTCGACGCAGGCGAGCTCGGCAGGCGCGACCGCGTCGCGCTCCTCGTCACCGGCAGCGGACTGAAGACGCCGAGCGCCGTCGTCACGCGCGCCGGCGTCGAGATCGACCCCGACGTCGAGGAGCTGCTCGAGGGATTGGGCGTGGCGGCGTGATGCGGGTCGCGGTGCTCCCGGGCGACGGCGTCGGGCCGGAGGTGACGGCGCAGGCCCTCCGCGTGCTCGAGTGGCTGCCGCTCGACGTCGAGCTCGTCGAGCTGCCGTTCGGCGGCGCTGCGATCGCCGAGACGGGCGAGCCGCTGCCCGCCGAGACGCTCGCCGCGTGCCGCGACGCGGACGCCGTCCTGCTCGGCGCCGTCGGCGGCCCGACGTGGGACGACGCGCCGGTGCGTCCGGAGCAGGGGCTGCTCGAGCTGCGCCGGGCGCTCGACGTGTACGCGAACCTGCGGCCTGCGCGGCGCGGGGACGTCGACCTCGTAGTCGTGCGCGAGCTCGTTGGCGGCCTCTACTTCGGCGCGCGCGGAACGCGCTGCGACGGCACTGTCTTCGACACGTGCGAGTACCGGCCCGAGCAGGTCGAGCGCGTGGTCCGCCGCGCCTTCGAGCTCGCGCGCGCACGCAGCGGCTCGCTCGTCTCGGTCGACAAGGCGAACGTGCTCGACACGTCGCGTCTCTGGCGCCGGGTCGCGGAGGAGATCGGCCGCGCCTACGCCGACGTCGAGCTGCGCCACGCGCTCGTCGACAGCTTCGCGATGGAGCTCGTCACCGCACCGGAGCGGATCGACGTCGCGGTCACCGAGAACATGTTCGGCGACATCCTCAGCGACGTCGCCGCCGCCGTCACCGGCGGCCTCGGGCTTGCCGCGTCGGCGAGCCTCGGCGACGACGGACCCGGGATCTTCGAGCCGGTGCACGGCTCGGCGCCCGACCTCGCGGGCCGCGGGGTCGCCAATCCTGCGGCGATGCTGCGCTCGCTGGCGCTGCTGCTCGAGCACGCGCTCGACCGGCGCGACCTCGCGCACGCGCTCGAGGCGGCCGTCGAGCGCGCGCTCGTCGCCGCGCCGACCCGCGACCTCGGCGGCAACGCCTCGACGGCCGCGTTCGGCGACGCCGTCCTCGGCCTGCTCGACCTCCGGCTCGCGCCGGACGAGGAGCCGTGGAGGGTTCTCTCGTGAGGGGGACTGCGCGCGGCGCCGATCCATGACGACCGTCGCCTACCCCGGGCCGCCCGGCAGCCACAGCGCGGCCGCCGCCGCCGTCCTCTGCCCCGACGCCGCGCCGGTCGACCAGCCGTCGTTCGCCGCCGTGGTCGAGGCGGCGGCATGCGCCGACACGGCCCTCGGCGTTCTGCCGATCGAGAGTTCGCTGATCGGGCCGATCGCCGAGACGCACGACCTGCTCTACGACGCGCCGCTCTCGATCGTGCGCGAGGCGACGCTGCCGATTCGCCACTGCATCGTCGGTCTGCCGGGGGCGAGCCTCGAACGTGCGCGCGTCGTGCGTTCGCATCCCGCCGCCTTCGACCAGTGCCGCGACCTGCTGCGGACGCTCGACGCGCGCCGCGTCCCGGCTGCGACGACGGCCGACGCCGCGCGCGAGGTCGCCGCTGCCGGCGACCCGGTGCACGTCGCGATCGCCGGCGCGGAGGCGGCGGAGACGTACGGGCTCGTCGTGCTGCGCGACGACGTCGGCGACCGCGACGCGTTCACGCGCTTCGTCGCGCTGGCGCCGTACACGGTCGTCGCCGGCGGCGAGCGCTGGCGCACCGCGCTCTCCTTCGTCACCGACCACCGGCCGGGCGCGCTCTTCCGCGCGCTCGAGCCGCTCGCGGCGGGGGGCGTCAACCTCGTACAGCTCGTCTCGCGGCCGCTGCCGAACTCGCCGTGGCGCTACCGCTTCGACGTCGTGCTTGACGGCCACGTGTTCGACGAGCGCGTGCGGCCGGCGCTCGCGGGGCTGCGCGGCGAGACGCGCGAGCTCCGCCTCTTCGGCTCCTACCAGGCGGAGGAACGGTGAGCCGCACCCTCTTCCGCAAGGTGTGGGACGAGCACGTCGTCGCGGACGGGTCGCCGGCGCTGCTCTACGTCGACCTGCACCTGGTGCACGAGGTGACGAGCCCGCAGGCGTTCGAGTCGCTCCGCCTGCACGGGAGACGCGTGCGCCGCCCCGACCTGACGGCGGCGACGATGGACCACAACGTGCCGACGCTGCCCGGACCGGTGACGGACGAGCTCGCGCGGGCGCAGCTCGACGCGCTCCGTCGCAACTGCGACGAGTTCGGCGTGCGGCTGTTCGCCACGGGCAGCGGCCGCGAGGGAATCGTGCACGTGATCGGTCCGGAGCTCGGGCTGACGCAGCCGGGGATGACGATCGTGTGCGGCGACTCGCACACGTCGACGCACGGCGCGTTCGGCGCGCTCGCCTTCGGCATCGGCACCTCGGAGGTCGAGCACGTGCTGGCGACCCAGACGCTGCCGCAGGCGCTGCCGAGGACGATGCGCATCAGGTTCGACGGACAGCTGCTCTTCGGGCTCTCCGCGAAGGACATGGTGCTGGCCGCGATCGGCGCCGTCGGCGTCGCGGGCGGCGTCGGGCACGTGCTGGAGTACGCCGGCCCGGCCGTCGAGGCGCTTTCGATGGAGGGGCGGATGACGGTCTGCAACATGTCGATCGAGGCGGGTGCACGGGCCGGGATCGTCGCGCCGGACGAGACGACGTTCGCGTATCTCGAAGACCGTCCGGCGGCGCCGCGCGGCGCCGCCTGGGAGCGCGCGCTCGATCGGTGGCGTGCGCTGCCGACCGACCCCGGCGCGGTCTTCGACCGGGAGGTGACGGTCGACGTCTCGGAGCTCAAGCCGCAGGTGACGTGGGGGACGAACCCCGGCATGGTGGCCCCCGTCGACTCGGTCGTGCCGGATCCGTCCGAGTTCTCCGACGTGGACGAGCGACGCGCGGTCGAACGCGCGCTGCAGTACATGGACCTGCAGCCGGGCACGCCGCTGACGGAGATCCGCATCGACCGCGTGTTCATCGGCTCCTGCACGAACGCGCGCATCGAAGACCTGCGCGTCGCGGCCGAGGTGGTACGCGGCCGTCGCGTTGCCGGCGGGGTCCGGGCGATCGTCGTCCCCGGGTCCGCGCAGGTGAAGGCGCAGGCCGAGGCGGAAGGGCTCGACGAGGTCTTCCGCCGCGCCGGCTTCGAGTGGCGGCAGGCCGGCTGCTCGATGTGCCTCGGCATGAACCCCGACGTGCTGGCGCTCGGCGAGCGGTGCGCGTCGACGTCGAACCGCAACTTCGAGGGCCGTCAGGGCGCCGGTGGGCGGACGCACCTGCTCAGCCCCGCGATGGCGGCCGCGGCGGCGCTGGCAGGGCGCTTCGTCGACGCGCGCGAATTGGTGCGGGCGTGAGAGAGCTGCGCCTGGTCAGCGGCAGGGTCGCGGTGCTCGACCGGCCGGACGTCGACACGGACCAGATCATCCCGAAGCAGTTCCTGAAGCGCATCGAGCGCACGGGGTACGGCGAGTTCCTCTTCTTCGACTGGATGAAGGACCCCGAGTTCGAGTTGCACCGGCCCGAGTTCGCGGGCGCGCAGATCCTGCTCGCGGGTCGCAACTTCGGCTGCGGATCGTCGCGCGAGCACGCGGCGTGGGCGCTCGAAGACTACGGCTTCCGGGTCGTCGTCGCTCCCTCGTTCGGCGACATCTTCCGGACGAACGCCGTCAACGCCGGGATCGCTCCGGTTGCGCTGCCGGTCGAGCAGTGGGAGCGCGTCCGCGCCGCCGTCGCGGCGCGCAACGAGCTGACGGTCGACCTCGAGCGGCTCGTGCTCGAGCACCGTGACGGCTTGCGCATCGAGTTCCCGTTCGACCGGCATGCGCAGGAGACGCTCACGCAGGGCCTCGACGACGTCGCGCGCACGCTGCGCCGGCTCGAGGAGATCGCGGCGTACGAGGCGGCGCACCCTGCGCGCTTCGACGTGCGCGCGCTGCCGATCTGACAGACTCAAGAGTCGTGAGGCGGACGGCCGCGATCCTCGCAGGAGCATGCGCGGCGGTCGCATCGACCGGCGCCGCGGCGCCGGCCACCTTGGGCGCGCCGGCCGCGGCCGCGTGCTCGCCGCGTCTGTCGTTCGGCGTGCTTCCGGTGTGGGCGCGATCCGGGTTCTCCGACCCGCGGCCGCGGCTGCCGCATGCGGTCGGCCGCGGCGGGCGAATCGCGGCGCTCGTGTTCGGCTATCCGCTGCTGTCGCCGCCGTCGCGCACGCGCGCGAACAAGATCCTGTGGGTCCCGCGGCGTCCCCCGGCGGCGTTCACCGCGCTGCGTATCCACGCGCAGCGGATGGACGGCACGCGGCCGCTGGGCCGGCCGGTGCGCGTCGTCCTCGCCGGCGGCGCCGGCCCGTCGATCGTCGACTTCCCGGCGCCGGGCTGCTGGCGGTTGACGCTGCGGTGGGCGGGGACGTCCGACACGCTCGACCTGCGCTACCGCGCCAACCGCTGAGTCCGCGCGCCCGGGCGGCGACGGTCGGCGGTCAGCCCGTGTTGCGCAGCGCGGCTGCGATGCCGGCGATCGAGCGCAGCAGCGGGACGCGCGCGCTCTCGTCGGCGGCGCGGTGACGGCGCAGCAGCTCCACCTGCACCGCGTTCATCGGGTCGACGTACGGGTTGCGCAGCTCGATCGAGCGGCGCAGCATCGGGTGCCGCTCGAGCAACCGGGTGGCGCCGTGCGCGGCGAGCACGCCGCGCACGGCGCGCTCGTGCTCCGCCGCGATCGTGTCGAACGGCGACGGTTCGTCGACCAGGGAGAGATAGCCGCGTGCGATCGACAGCGACGACTTGGCCAGCGTCATCTCGACGTTGTCGACGAGCGTGCGGAAGAACGGAAGGCGCCCGTACAGCCCCGCGAGCGCGTCGTCGCCCGCGTCCTCGAACGCCGCGCCGACGCCGAACCACGCCGGCAGCAGCGTCCGGTTCTGCGTCCACGCGAACACCCACGGGATCGCGCGGAGCGACTCGAGGTAGTCGGCGTCGTCCGGCCGTCGCGACGGCCGCGACGCGATCTCGAGGAGCGCGAGCTCGTCGACCGGCGTGAACTGCCGGAAGAACGCGACGAATCCGTCGGCTCGCACGAACGCGCGGTACGCGCGGCGCGAGACGTGCGCCATCCGCTCCAGCAGCGCCCGCTCGTCGTGCGCCGGCGGCGTGGGGAGGTGTTCCGGGAACGTCGCCAGCAGCGTGCCGGCGAGCGCCGCCTCGAGGTTGCGCCGGGCCAGTCCTTCGAGGCCGTACTTGAACGAGACCGTCTCGCCCTGCTCGGTCAGCTTCACGCGCCCCGGCGGGTGCCCCGCGGGCTGCGAGGCGATCGCGGCGTGCGTCGGGCCGCCGCCGCGCCCGGCGGAACCCCCGCGGCCGTGGAAGATCGTCAGCTCGACGCCGCGACGGCGCGCCACCTCCGCGAGCTCCTCCTGCGCGCGGTAGATCGCCCACTGCGCGGCCAGGTAGCCGCCGTCCTTGCCCGAGTCGGAGTAGCCGACCATCACCTCGACGGCGCGCTGCTGCGGGGCGCGCTCGAGGAGCTCGTCGAGGATCCGCGGCGCGGCGTGCAGGTCGGCGATCGTCTCGAAGAGCGGCACGACCGACAGCTCCCCCCGCGCGAGCGCGGCCGCACGCTCGACGTCGTCGGCGCTCGACGTGCCGGAGACGACGAGGGTGTCCAGCGCCGCCGCGCCGTGCCGCCGGCGCGCGGCGAGCGCCGCCTCCACGGCGTCGCGGGCGCGCTCCGAGTCGAGGTCGCGCGCGTGCAGGCGCACGTCGAGCTTCGCGACGTGGAAGCCGAAGATCTCGACCATGCGCTCGAGACGCGCGACGCGGCCGTCGCCGACGCGTCGGGCGCCGTTCGCCCTGAGGCTCGCGCGGATCACGCGCAGGTCGGCCAGCAGCTCTTCCGGGCCGCCGTAGGCGTCGTGGCCGAGCCGCCACCACATGAACGACAGCTTCCGCCGGTACGGCTCGAGCTCGTTCCGCGCGCCGATCTCGGCCGCGTACACGGGCAGCTGCTCCTCGTCGCGCGCGAGCGACGCCTCGAGCTCCGGCGAGATCGAGACGAGCGAGCGCGACGGCGACAGCTCGACCGCGAGCGCGCGCACCTCGTCGCGGTAGCGGCGGAGCGCGAGCTGCCGCGCCCGCTTCAGCGCCTCCGCGAGCGAGTGCGGCCCGGCCGCCGGGTTGCCGTCCATGTCACCGCCGATCCACGATCCGAAGACGAGCGGCGGTGGCGAGTCCGGCGACAGGCGGCGCCAGTCGCGGAGCAGGTCGGTTGCGGCGGACATCAGGCTGTGCTCGAAGTACCAGAGGCCGTTCGCGATCTCGTCCGCGATCCGCACACGGTCGTGCCGCACCTCGTCCGTCTGCCAGAGCAGCGTGATCTCCTCCGCGATGCGCGCTTCGACGTCCGCACGCTCGCCCGGCGCGAGTCGCGGGTCGTCGAGACGCCTGAGCTGCTTCGCGATGCGGATGTGCGCGAGCAGCACCGTGCGCCGCGTCGTCTCCGTCGGATGCGCCGTGAGCACGAGCCTGATCTGCGTGCCGGCCGTGCGGCGTGCGAGCTCGTCAGCAGGCACGTCGAGCTGCGCGACCGCGTCGTCGAGCGACTCGCGCAGCACGCGCCCCGCGTGTGCATCCTCTCGGCGCCGGCGGATGCGGTGGTGCTGCTCGGCGAGGTTGGCGAGCTGGAAGTAGAGGCCGAACGCCCGCAGCACGAGCGCCTGCTCCCGGGCGTCGAGGCCGGTGGCGCCGCCGGCGACGGTGCCGTCTCGGCGCGCGGCGCGGGACTCCCGGCGGATCCGTTCCACGAGCTCGAGCAGCCACGGCCCCTCCTGCTCGACGAGCACCGTTCCGAGCAACGCGCCGAGGCGGCGGACGTCGCGCCGGAGCGGCGCCGACCGGTCGTCGCGGCGCCGTGCGGTCGCCGTCACGAGTCGACGCCGAGCGCCGCCAGCACCGCGCCCGGGTGCGGCGCGATCGTCGTGACGCGCGCGACGTCGGTCGCGGCCGCGCGAGGCCGCGCCCCCGTCACGACGACCGCGACGGTCGCGCGCGGCGCGATCGCGCCGCGGTCGAGCGCCTGCACGAGCCCCGCCAGCGCGGCACCGCCGGCCTCGTCCACCTCCAGTCCGGTCGCCTCGGCGAGGAGTGCGGTGTGCGCGTGGATGACGTCTTCCGGCACCGCGAGCACGGCGCCGCCGGTCGCCCGCGCCGCGCCGAGCGCGAGGTCGCCGTGCGACGGGTCGCCGACGGCGAGCGAGACGACGCCGGTCGACGCCCGCACGCGCGAGATCGAGCGGTCGTCGGCGAAGGCGGCCGCGATCGGGCTCGACCCGAGCGCCTGTGCGGCGACCATGCGCGGCACCGGCTCGTCCGCGAGCCTCGCGCGGGCCGTCTCGGTGAACCCCTGGGCGAGCTTCGCGAAGAGCATGCCGCTCGCGGCGGGGCAGACGACCGCGTCGGGCAGCTGCCAGCCGAGCTGTTCCGCGATCTCGAACGAGATCGTCTTCGCGCCCTCCGACGCGTACGCGTGCAGGTTTCCGCTCACGAACCCCCATGGGAAGAGCGCCGCGAGCTCGAGCTCGAGGCGGCGGCAGTCGTCGTAGCCGCCCTCGACCGCGAGCACGCGCGCGCCCGGATGCCGCGCCGCGACGGCCGCCGCCTCCGCGCCCGCCGGCGCGAGCACGATCGCCTCCAGCCCGGCCGCCGCGGCCGCCGCGGCGACGGCCTCGCCGAGGTTGCCCGTCGACGAGCAGCAGAGGGTCGTCACGCCGTGGTCGAGCGCGGCCGAGGCGGCGAGCGCGGCGATCCGGTCCTTGTACGAGCGCGTCGGGTTCGCGTGCTCGAGCTTCAGGTGCAGGTCGACGCCGAGCAGCTCCGAAAGCGCGTCCGAACGCACGAGCGGCGTCCAGCCCGCGCCCGTCTCGAGGCGCGCGATCGTCGGCAGGAGCGCGGCGTAGCGCCAGAGCGAATGCGGCCCGGTGGCGACCTGCGGGCGGTCGACGAGCAGGTTGACGCGCTCCCAGTCGTACGCGACGTCGGTCGGACCGTCGCAGCGCGGGCACGTGTCGAGCGCTTCCGGTGCGGAGACGTTCTCGCAGACGCGGCAGTGCAGCGCGAACCTCATCGGCCGCTCTCCGTCCGGTTCGACTGACCTAACCGGGTGGACGGGTGTGTCCGGCTAGGCCAGCTGCGCGCAGGCGATGACCGTGAAGAGCGGCTTCGGCGACATCTTCGCGGCGCTGCGCATGGTCACGAGGCTACCAGCGATCCCTGCGCGCTTCCACCCGCCACCGCCGGCAGCAGGAGGATCGTCGAGGCCGCGTTCACGGGAGTGGCGAGGCCCTCGCGCAGACGAACGTCCTCACCGTCGACGAAGACGTTGATGAACGGCGGCAGCTCGTCGTCGGCGAGCACGCGGCCGTCGAGCGCCGGATGCGCCTCGACGAGCGCGGCGAGCGCGGCGCGCACGGTCGAGCCGTCGACCTCGACCATGCGCCGCCCGCCCGCGTCGGGCCGGAGGACCGGTGGAATGCGAACCTGCGGCACGCTTCAAAACATATAGCAGGCGCGCACAGCAAAGCTTCAGAAGATAAAGTAATAGCGTGAAGAGCGGCCCTCGCCCCGGCTTCGCCTGGAACCGCGACACGATCGTGTACGCGATCGACCTCTGGCACCGCCGCCACCTGAAGACGCCGACCGTTGCCGAGTGGGAGACGGCGGGCGCCGACCATCCCTGCCGGCACACCGTGCAGCGCGTATTCGGCAGCTGGAGCGCGGCGATGCGCGCGGCGGGGTTCACGCCGCGCCGCCGCGGTCAGCCGCGCGACCGGTGGGCGCGGCCGCGCTGTCCCGACACCGGACGCTGGGTCGCGCTCGAATAGGCTCGGCGGCGATGCCGCTCGAGCGGATCGCCGCCACGCGCTACGTCACGCCGCTTCGCGAGGGCGGGTCGCTGCCTGCGCTCGTCGAGGCGAGCGACGACGGCATGTACGTCCTCAAGTTCACCGGCGCGGGGCAGGGGCGGAAGGCGCTCGTCGCGGAGGTGGTGGCGGGCGAGCTCGCGCGGGCGCTCGGGTTCGCCGTGCCGCGCCTCGCCGTCGTCGACCTCGACCCCGCGCTTGCCGTCGCCGAGCCCGACCCCGAGATCCAGGACCTGCTGCGTGCGAGCGCGGGCCTGAACCTCGGCGTCGACTTCCTGCCGGGCGCGCTGCCGTTCAACCCGGCGGCCGGCGCGCCGCCGCCGGAGCTCGCCGCGCGGATCGTGTGGCTCGACGCGCTCGTGACGAACGTCGATCGCACGGCGAAGAACACGAACATGCTGTGGTGGCACGGGCGGCTTTGGCTGATCGACCACGGTGCGGCGCTCTACTTCCACCACGCGCCTGCGCGGGCCGGGCACGAGCGCTCTCCGTTCGCCGCGGTCGCCGAGCACGTGCTGCTTCCGTTCGCTGCGTCGATCCGCGACGCGGACGCGGACCTCGCGCCGCGCGTCACGCGGGCGGAGCTCGAGCGGATCGCCGCTCTCGTCCCGCCGGAGTGGATGGACGGCGAGGATGCGAACGTGTACGTCGAGTACCTGCTGGGGCGGCTCGCGGAGCCGCGCCCGTTCGTGGAGGAGGCAGAGCGGGCGCGTGGCCGGTAGCGCGTTCTCATATGCAGTGCTGCGCGTCGTTCCCCGCGTCGAGCGCGGCGAGCGGTTCAACGCCGGGGTCGTCGTGTTCTGCCGGCCGCTCGACTATCTCGCTGCGCGCACCCGGCTCGACGAGCAGAAGCTTCGTGCGCTCGCGCCCGATGCGGACGCCGACGCGATCCGTGCCCACCTGCGCGCGTACGAGCTGGTCGCCGCGGGCGACGCGGCGGGCGGCCCGATCGCGGAGCTGGACACGACCGCGCGTTTCCACTGGCTCACGTCACCGTCGAGCACGGTCGTGCAGCCGTCCGTCGTGCACACCGGTCTCTGCGACGACCCCCGGTCACAGCTCGACAAGCTGTTCGAGGAGCTCGTCGAGCCGGTTCAGGCGTGACGGACGCTCGCCCAGCCCAGCGCGCGGCTAACCGGACGCGTTCTTTCGCGTTATCCGGGCGATCTCGTCGGTGAGAGCCGAGACGGCGTGCGGGTCGATCCTACCACGGCCTCCAGGCTCGGGGACAATCGCCACGCTGTCCGTCCGCTCGATCCACCGGCTGACACGGCGGACGAATCTCCGCGCCGCGTGATACCGGGATGCGGAGTTGTGGCCGGACGCGCTCGCTGCTGTGTTCCGTGCGACCTCGTCCGAGAACGCAGCGACCGACTGCGGATCGAACGGCGACGACATGCCGCGAGCTTACGCGCTCGCGCGGCTTCAGAGTGTCCAAGAACACTGGGGGCCACGCCAATTGAACTGGTGTCTGACACCTTCAAGGTGTCAGACACTTTCTTCACAGGTGCTCGGCCGTTCAGGGTGTCTTTCCGAACGCTCGCCCAGCCGAGGCCCGAGGCGTTATCCCCTCGGCCCGACGAGCCGGGTCGCTCGTGCAAGCGCGAGATCGAGACGAAACGTCTGCCGGATCGTTGAGACGTCATGGAAGCCGACCCCGTACGTATGTCGACCCACTGTCCAGACGAGAACGACGTGTCCGGCGAACGCGCTGCCTTCGTTAAGCGATGGCGGCACGAATACCTCGTCGACCCTCCACTTACCGATTGTCGTGCGCCCGAGGAGACGAACGCGTTCGCCCGGACGCCAAGCGGGGCCATTGACGAGCTTCGCATCGTCGGCGATCGCTCGCGGGCTGGCCGTGATGACGAGGTGCTCGGTCGGCGTCACGCTCGAACCAACAACCCAACCGCGCCAAAGAAACTGTGTGTTCGGGCATGGTCGGGCGGGGCCGATGATCGGCAGCTCGCATCCCGACCGACCACCGTACGCGACCAGGCCCGCCGGGATCCGCGTCGGACACGGGACCGCATACCCGACCGCCCTCGCCGTGGCGATGCACGCCGCTCGAAGCTTCGCGGGAGCAGGCACGAACGGAGCCGCCTGCGCAGCTGCCAGTGACGCGCCGCCGACGACGACAGCCACAAGGACCGTGGCCACGGAGCGAGTGCATGCGCGCACTCCCCGAGACTACGCCGCAGCCACCCGCTCGGAGTGTCTTCCGGAACAGTGGCCCAGCCGAGATCACCGCTGGAGGCGGACGCGACCGAGCCGCCTCGCGAGCAACCCGACGGGCGCGAGAACCACGAGGCTCGCTGCGAGCACCAGCCAGTAGCGCACCGTTGTCGGCGCGCCGACGCCTCCGGCGACGAGAGTTGCGATCCCGACGACCGTCAACAGGCCGAAGCTCTCGACGAGGATCCAAGGTCGCCGAGATCCGAGCCAGAAGACCGCGAGGCAGGCTTGGCCGAGAGCCATCAGCGCGAATCCGATGGCCAGCCATCTGCGGTCGACCGCCATCCAAACTGCGAGACCCCCGAAGAGCCCGACGTTGAGCCATCGAAGGGTCATCGCCGCCACGTCCTTCCCACTCAGGGTGCATTACCGAACGCTCGCCCAGCCGAGGGGCTAGCGGCGAAGGCAGTCACTGAGCGGGGGCCGGATTCCATCGATCTCGCAGAATCGCCAACTGTCAGTCACCTTCCTCGATGCGCGATCGAGAGAGAACCGGAAAACGCGGCCGCGAGGACGTGCCGCGTTCGAGGGCGCGCTGCACGTCCGGCAGACCTCGACATTCTTGAACTCAACGACCACTGCCACCTTCCGCGGATACGGGAGGTGGAACGTGGCCACGATCGACTGATGCGGCCCGAAGATCGACGCGAGGACCTGCTGTGCTCGCACGTCAACCCACGCTGGAACGCCGTCCGCTCGTTTCGCCCCAGCGGGGGTGGCGGCAGCCAAAAGACAGAGGCTGAGGACGAGTCCGAGCCACGGCAAGCGCCTCATCGCGCGCGAATGATCCCACCCCTCCGGAGGAGCCGTCAACGCGCCTCTCCTCGGGGTGCATGACTCGACGCCGGCTCAGCGGAACGCATGAGGCGGATTGACGAGCCGCTTGATTTGCTCGCGGAGCCGTACTAGCTTCCGGCGGTAGCAACTCCTGCGGAGGTTCGGCGTGTCGGTTGTTCGCAATGGCGCGGCGGTCGTACAGCGGTACGTCGTTTCGCTGTATTTCGTCGGCGTAATCGTGCAGTTCTTCCTCGTCGGAATCGGGCTGTTCGGCATGAAGGCAGGTGCCACGATCGACAACGCCAAGAGCCTCGATCCGCACCGCGGTTTCGGTTTCATCCTGATCGACTTCGGGGGCGCTCTGCTGCTGCTGGCAACGCTGATCGCTTGGCAGCGGCCGCTTCGGCAAAAGGTCGGCCTCTACGTCCTTCTGTGCCTGCTCGGCCAGGTCCAAGGCATCTTGGCGACGGAAGGTTGGCACCATAAATACATCGGCATGTTCCACCCGGTGAACGCGTTGGTGTTGTTGGGTCTTTCCGGGATGCTCGCTCGGCAGGCATGGGCAGAGGCGCGCATGCGCGCCCGCGTTCCGGCCGAGCCGGCGCCGGCTGTCATCACCTGAACGCAGCCATCTCCAACGCGCAAGGGTCGCTCTCCCACATGAAGAGCGCGTCGAGATCGCTGTCTGCGAGCCTACGAAGGGTTTCGCCACAAGCACCTACCGTCGACGCGTCGCGGTGCGTTCACGGACCCTAACGTCGGGGATTAGCGATGAGGGACGGCGACTCGGACGGTCGAATTGATGAGCCGACGATCATTCCAGGGAGGTTGCCGTGAAGTTCATGCTCGTTACCTACCGCGACCCGAACGTGCAGCTCGACCCCGAGCAGCGGGCGACGGTGCCGGCCGCGGTGGCGGCATGGTGCGAGGAGATGGAGTCGCGCGGGGTGAGGCTCGGCGGACACGTTCTCGCACCGGTTTCCGACGCACGGATGATTCGTATTCGAAACGGCGAGGTGGCCGTCGAGGACGGACCGGCGACCGAGCAGACGCTCCAGATCGTGGGCTTCAACATCCTGGAGTGCCGCGACGTCGACGAGGCCGTCGCGGTCGCCGCGAAGAACCCCGGCGCGTCCTTCGGCGTCCTCGAATTGCGCGCGCTCGAAGAATGATCCTCACGGCAACGCTCGTGCTTCCCGCCTAGAGTCCTCCCGGTGCTGCGAGGTAGGTGTGCGTGCAGTTCCGTTGGCTACGAGGTCGCCGACGCATTCAGCGCGGCGTTCAACTGCCACTGCTCGAACTGCCGCGCGCTGACAGGGTCTGCCTTTCTGCCGTGGGGCGAGATCGAGCGCGAGAAGCTCAGGGTGAACCGGGGCGCAGACGACCTGTTCGTGGACGGCGACCCGGACGGGATGCACGCGATGCGGTGTCGCAACTGCTGGTCACTGCTCTACTGGACGGCGCGCGACGGATTGATCCGGGTTCCGTACGGAACGCTCGTCGACGCGCCCACGCTCAAGCCGACCGCGCACATCTTCGTCGGGTCGAAGGCGCCGTGGTACGACATCCTGGACGACCTTCCTCGGCACGACGAGTACCCGTGGCCGATGAACGCCGAGCCTGCTTCCGACCGCTTCGGGTGACGCCACCGGTGAATTGACTACGCGTCGCGGCGCGCGCCGTCGGCGGGCTCGACCTCGAAGACAGTACCCGCCTGCGCCGCCGCGACGGTGTGAACGCGCTCCCGCGGGACGAGCGCGATCGCGCAGCCGCCGAAGCCGCCGCCGGTCAGCCGCGCGCCGAGCGCTCCCTGGTCGCGCGAGATCTCGACGGCGGCGTCGAGCTCCGGGGTCGACACCTCGAAGTCGTCGCGCAGCGAGGCGTGCGACGCGGTCAGCGCTGCGCCGACGGCCGCGAAGTCGCCCACCGAGAGCGCGGCTACGACCTGTTGCACGCGCTCGTTCTCCGTCAGCACGTGCCGCGCGCGCCGCCGCAGCGGCTCCTCCAGCCGCGCCAGGTCCGCGAGGCTCGCCTCGCGCAGCGACGGCAAGCCCAGCGCGGCCGCCGCGGCCTCGCACTCGCGGCGCCGCTGCGCGTAGCGGCCGTCCGCGAGTTGCCGCCGCACGCCCGTGTCGACCACGAGCACGGCGAGGTCGTGCGCGCGCGGCTCGAACGGGGCCAGCCGCTCGAAACCCCGGCCGAAGTCGATCTCGACGGCATGCGCACGCCGGGCGAGCATCGACGTCAGCTGGTCGAGCAGCCCGGACGGCACCCCCACGTGCTCGTTCTCGACGCGCTGCGCCAGCACCGCCGCCTCGCGCGGCTCGAGCCCGATCGAGTGCGCGCCCGCCACGGCGCAGACGACGGCGCAGCCGAGCGCGGCCGACGAGGAGAGCCCGGCGCCCGTCGGAACCGTCGAGGTGACCGCGACGTCGACGCCCGCGACGCCAAGTTCGGCGACCGCTCCATCGACGTACTTGCGCCAACGGTCGTCCTCGTACTCGGAGACGGCGCGCACCTGATCGGCTGGCGCTGCGGCAACGGACGTCCGCAAGTCGATCGCGAACGGCAGCGCGAGACCGCCGTTGTAGTCGGTGTGGTCGCCGATCAGGTTGACGCGGCCGGGCGCCGACCAGACGCCTGCCGGCGCGCGCGCGAACGTCCGCTCGAACAGCTCGGCCGCGGTCATGCGCGCGCAACGTACATGGGGTACGCTCGTTCGATCGGCGTCGACCGCACGATGCTGCCGGTGTACGTCACCGCCTCGCCGGTTGACGCGGGCGCCGCGCTGCTCGAGCTCCTGAGCGACGAGTACGGCGCGACCGGCGAGCGCAGCGGCGACGAGTGGATGCTGACGATCGTCCCGATCGACTCCGTGCGTCGCGGGACGATCATCTACCGCGTCATCCAGGCGTCCCGCACGGTCGACGCGCGCTTCCCGGACGCCGTGATGCACCTGATCACGGAAGACGGCAACCGCTGGCGGCTGCCGCCGCCCTCCCTCTAGAGAGGCCGCAACGCGGGGTAGAGCGCGCGGAAGCGCTCGTATCGGTCACCATAGTCCCAGGCCGGCTCGACCCGTTCGCGCACCCGCACGCAGGTGGCGACCGCCTCCTGCACGTCGGCGAAGCGTCCGCTGCGAACGCCCGCAAGCAGCGCGGCGCCGTACGCCGACCCTTCCTCGTACTGCATGCGCTCGAGCGGCAGCTCGAGCGCCGACGCCACGATCCGCAGCCAGAGCGGGCTGCGCGCGCCGCCGCCGGAGACGCGCGCCGCCGACGGCTCGACGCCGAGCGCCCGCAGCAGCTCGAGCGAGTCGCGCAGAGCGAACGCGACGCCTTCGAGCATCGCACGCCACAGATGCGCTCGGCCGTGCCGCAGGGTCAGGCCGGTGAACGCGCCGCGTGCGTCAGGGTCGGGGTACGGCGTCCGCTCGCCGGCGAGGTACGGCGCGAACAGCAGCCCTTCCGCGCCCGCCTCGACGTCCTCGGCTTCGCGGTCGAGCGTCCGGAAGTCCGCATCGAGGACGCCGCGCAGCCAGGCCGCCGAGCCGGCGGCGCTCAGCATCACGCCCATGGCGTGCCACGACGCCGGTGCGGCGTGGCAGAAGACGTGTACCCGAGCCTCCGGGTCCGGCCGGTAGCGCGGCAACGCCGCGAAGACGACGCCCGACGTCCCGAGCACGACGGACACCGCGCCCGGCGCGACGACGCCGACCCCGAGCGCGGCGGCAGCCTGGTCGCCGGCGCCGGCGACCTCGGTGCTCTCGTGCGCCGGCGGCAGCCAGGCGGCCGGCACGTCGAGCGCCGCGAGCACTTCGTCCGACCAGCGGCGGTTCGCAACGTCGTAGAGCAAGGTCCCCGACGCGTCCGCGGCGTCGATCGCCCACACCCCTTCGAGCCGGTAGCGGACGTAGTCCTTGGGAAGCAGCACCTTCGCGATCCGCGCGTACGTGGCGGGCTCGTGGTTGCGCAGCCAGAGGAGCTTGGGCGCGGTGAAGCCGGTCAGCGCGCGGTTTCCCGTCAGCTCGATCAGCCGCGCGAGTCCGACGCGCTCCTCGATCTCGCCGCACTCGGCAGCCGTACGCTGGTCGTTCCAGAGGATCGCCGGCCGCAGAACGCGGTCGGCCGCGTCGAGGACGACGAGGCCGTGCATCTGCCCCGAGTAACCGACCGGGCCGTCCGGCAGCCGCGCCAGCACCGTCCGCGCCGCGCGCACCCAGTCGGCGGGCTCCTGCTCGCTCCAGCCCGGCCGCGGCATCGAGAGGGGGTACTCCTCTTCGGCCGTCGCGACGACCTCGCCGTGCGGCGTGATCGCGACGCCCTTCACGCCGGATGTGCCGACGTCGATGCCGACGAGGACGTCGCTCACGCACCCAGCGCCGCGTAGACGAGCTCGTAGGCGCGAACCGCGTCCTTCTCCTGCTGCGCCGTGCGCAGCGCAGCCTCGTCGATCCGCGCCGCGACCCCGTCGATGAAGCGCCACTGCAGCACCGACCGCTTGACGGCCGCGACGGCGTCCTCCGTGTAGGGGTACAGGTCGAAGCCGAGGCGCTCGCCGTTCGCTCCGTAGTCCGCGCGGCGCAGCTCGATCGCGAGCTCGAGCGTCTCCATGAACGCGGTCGCGCCGACCATGTTGTCGTCGTCGAAGACGCCCCAACCGGAGTTCGCATGCTGGTGCCCGAGCAACCCCTCGGCCGCGAGCAGCGCCGCGTATTCGGCCAGGTTCTCGCCGTTCATGATCAGGTGCTGCCAGTCCATGTTGACCTTGACGTTGCCGATCCCCTGCGCGCGCAGCGTGTGGATCACGTGCAGCGTCATGCCGACGTTCCGCATCAGGATCTTCATCGCCGGCTCCGAGTTCTTGTGCTCGAGGAAGAGCGTGATCCCGCGCTCGGCGCAACGGGTTGCGACCTGCCCGACGCCGTCGACGAACCGCGCCCACGCTTCGCGGTACGGCGTCTGGAACGGGTAGTTGTACCCCTCGACTCCCGGCCACAGGATCATCTGCGCGCCGACGTCCGCGGCGAACGACGCGGCGTCGAGCGCCTCGGCGAGCGCCGTGCCGCGAACCGCGTCGTCGGGCGACGACAACCCGCCCTTGCCGTAGCGGGGGTTGAGATGCGTTCCGGTGGCGATCGCGTAGATGCCGTGGCCGTCGAGCGCGGCCCGCACCGCGTCGAGGTTGTCGGGCGAGAGCTCCTGCGGGTAGTGGAACTCGTAGTCGTCCATCAGCTCGCCGAGACCGTCCACCGCCGTGCGCACCTTCTCGGCGGTGGACGCCTCTGCCAGCTCCGGCTTGTAGCCGCCGGGGTTGAAGCGCGTCGCCATCGCGCCGAACGCCCAGATCCCGAGACTCGTCTTCATGCTCGCTCCTGTTCCTCGTCGATCGTCGTCCATACCGCGGCGTCGGCCGGAACCGTGCCCTCCACCGGCTCGCTCGCCAGCAGCACCTCACCCGGGCATTCGAGCGGTGCCCCGCTCACGTTGACCGTGCAGAGAACGCCTGCGCGCGCGAAGGCGAGCGCGCCGGTCGGCGTCTCGCGCCACTCGAACCGTCCGCGCGGGCGCGCGGCGAGCGCAGCGCGCGTCAGCTCGAGCGTCGAGCCGGGCGCGCCGTCCTGCGCCTCGACGCTCCGCTCGCCCCAGCCGGCCGGCGGCGGCAGCCACGGCGTCCCCGCGGTGAACCCGTACCCGGGCGGCGCGCTCGTCCAGGGAAGCGGGACGCGGCAGCCGTCGCGGCCGACGCGCGCCCCGTTCGTGCGAAAGAAGATCGGGTCCCGCCGCTCGTCGTCCGCCAGCTCGACCTCCGGGAGCCCGAGCTCCTGCCCCTGGTAGAGGAACGCCGCGCCGGGCAGCGCGAGCAGCAGCAGGAGCCCGGCGCGCGCGCGCCGCAGCCCTTTCGGGCCGCCGCCGTAGCGCGTCGGCAGCCGCGTGACGTCGTGGCTCTCGAGCACCCACGTCGCCGTCGCGCCCACCCGTTCGAGGCTCGCGAGCGAGCGGTCGATCGCCGCGCGCAGCGCGTCCGCGTCCCACTCGGCGAAGAGCAGGGTGAAGTTGAAGACGAGGTGCAGCTCGTCTGGGCGGACGTACGCCGCGACACGGTCGGGGTCGCGGAAGAACACCTCGCCGACGAGCACGCGCTCGCCCGCCCCCTCGTCGACGGCGGCGCGCCAGCGCCGGTAGAGCGGGTGCACCTCCGGCCGGTCGATCGCGCGGCGGCGGTCGAACGAGTGCAGCTCCGCGCCGGGCACCGGCTCGTCCTCGTCGCGTAGCTCCGGGTCCTTGAACAGCCCGTGCGCGACGTCGACGCGGAAGCCGTCGACGCCGCGCACGAGCCAGAACCGGAGGACGTCGTCGAACTCGCGTTGCACGTTCGCGTCGTGCCAGTCGAGGTCCGGCTGCTCCGGCGCGAACAGGTGCAGGTAGTAGCGGCCGCGGCGCTCGTCGTAGTGCCAGGCGGGGCCGCCGAAGACCGACAGCCAGTTGTTCGGCTCGTCGCGCCACACGTAGTACTCGGGGTGCTCGCGAAACCACGGATGCTCGATCGAGGTGTGGTTGGGGACGAGGTCGACGACGATCCTCAACCCGAGCGCGTGCGCGTCCGCCACGAGCGCGTCGAAGTCGGCGAGCGTCCCGAACTGCGGGTCGACCGCGCAGTAGTCCGAGACGTCGTAGCCCTGGTCGACGCCGGGCGACGGATAGAACGGCGTCAGCCAGAGCGCGTCGACGCCGAGGCTGCCCAGGTAGGGCAGCCGTCCGCGGACGCCGGGCAGGTCGCCGACGCCGTCGCCGTCGGAGTCCGCGAAGCTCCGCACGTAGATCTCGTAGAAGACGGCGTCGCGCCACCACGGTTCATCGCTCATATGCGAGCGGCCACGGCGTCGCCGACCTCGCCCGTCCTCGCCGATCCGCCGAGGTCGCGGGTGCGGATGCCGTCGCGGCAGACAGCCTCGATCGCGCGCATGATGCGTGCGGCCGCCTCCGTCTCGCCGAGCTCGTCGAGCATCAGCGACGCGCTCCAGATCGCGCCGAGCGGGTTGGCGACTCCCTGCCCTGCGATGTCGGGTGCGGATCCGTGCACCGGCTCGAACATCGGCGTCGCTCCGCCAACGCTCGCGCTCGCCGCCATGCCCATGCCGCCCTGGAGCACGGCCGCGAGGTCGGTCAGGATGTCCCCGAAGAGGTTCGAGGCGACGACGACGTCGAGGCTGTCGGGCCGCGCGACCATACGCGCGGCGAGCGCGTCGACGAGGACGCGCTCGACCTGCACGTCCGGGTGCCGCGCGTGCGCTTCCTCGACGACCTCGTCCCAGAGCACGTAGCCGTACCGCGACGCGTTCGACTTCGTCGCGCTGGTGAGCAGCCCGCGCCGGCGCTCGGCGAGCTCGAATGCATGCTCGACGACGCGCCGCACGCCGGCGCGCGTGAAGACGCTCGTCTCGATCCCGACCTCGAGCTCGAGGCCCCGGTGCGCACGTCCGCCGACGCCGGAGTACTCGCCCTCCGTGTTCTCGCGCACGAACAGCATGTCGACCGGCGCCTCGCGCGCGAGCGGAGACGGCACGCCGTCGAGCAGCCTCGCGGGGCGCAGGTTGGCGTACAGGTCGAGCCCCTGCCGCAGCGGCAGGAGCAGGCCCCAGAGCGTGACGTGGTCCGGCACCGACGGATCGCCGACGGCGCCGAGCAGGATCGCGTCGTGCGCCCGGACGGTGTCGAGCGCGTCGACGGGCATCATCTCGCCGTGCTCGTGGTGATGGGCGGTGCCCCACGGGAGCTCCGTCCACGTGACGTCGACGCCGGTGGCGTCGACGGCCTTGCGCGCTTCCGCGACCACCTCCGGGCCGGCGCCGTCGCCCGCGATCACGGCGATCCTGTGCGTCACCGGAGCGCCGCCTCCAGCACGTCGAGCGTCGGGATTGCGGAGCGCGCGTCGAGCGCGCGGCACGAGAGGGCGGCCGCGGTCGCCGCCGCGCGCAGCGCGTCGACGAGCGGCGCGCCGCGGACGAGCCACGCGAGGAGCGCACCGTGGAAGACGTCGCCGGCGCCGAGCGTGCTCACGACCTCGCAGGCTACGGCCTCGGCGTGGTATGCCGCGTCGGCGGTATAGGCGTCCGCGCCGTCGGCGCCGCGCGTCACGACGACGATCTCGGCGCCCGCGTCGAGGGCCGCCTGCGCGTCGCCGACCTGCTCGCGCAGCGCGCTCTCCGTCGGCGCGTAGAGCGCGACCCGCGCCAGCTCGAGCCCCTCGATCCGGTTGCCGCCGTCGACCGAAACGGCCACGTCCTGGCTCAGAGCCAGGACGTGGCTCCAACCGACGTGGTCGACGTGCGCCCACCGCGCCTGCGGCACCTCGAGCGTCGCACGCGCGCTGCCCGGGTGGTGCACGATCGCCCTGCGCCCGTCCGGTTCGACCATGACCGTGCTCTGAGCCGTGACGGCGCCCGAAACGACGCGTACCGCGGAGACGTCGACCCCCTCCGCCTCCAGCCCGGAGCGCACGAACGCGCCCGCGTCGTCGTCGCCGACCGCACCGGCGAAGGCGACGTCGACGCCGAGGCGGGCGAGCGTGACGGCCGCCGTCGCCGCCGGTCCGCCGCCCGCGACCGCGACGTCGTCGGCGACGACGCGGCCGTCGGAAGGCGGCAGCGCCGACACGCGCCACACGGTGTCGCGCGTGGCGAGCCCGATGCAGACGACGTCTGTCACGGCACGACGACCGTCAGCACCTGGTGCGGGCGGTACGAGAGCACGACGGAGCCGTTCTCGACCGCCGCCGGCTCGAGCTCTTCTTCGAGCGCGTTCGCGAGCAGCGCCCGCTCGACCGGTCGCGCGAGCCGCAGCCGCGCGACGCCGCGCGCGCCGTGCGCCTCGTACAGCCGCAGGACGAGCGCGTCCGACCGTTCGCCGCGCTTGATCGTGTCGAGCACGAGGTTCGGGTCGTCGACGCGCGCGAACGGTTCCGCCGGCGCGGACTCTACGAACCGAAACGGCGCGTTGAACCGGATCGCCTCGGCGAGGACGCCCGCTTCGCGCCAACCGCCGGCGTGGGGGAGGAGCGCGTAGGCGAACTCGTGCTCCCCCATGTCGGCCTCCGGGTCGGGGCTCTTCGGCGAGCGCAGCAGGCTGATCCGCAACTCGCTGCCGTAGCAGCTGTAGCCGTACTTCGAGTCCGTCAGCAGCGCGGCGCCGAAGCCGTGCTCCGACAGGTCGGCGAACCGATGCCCCGGCACCTCGTACCGCGCACGATCGAAGCTCGTCGAGTAGTGCGTCGGCCGCTCGGCGTAGCCGAACGGCATCTCGTACGTGGCGTTGCGCGCCCGCACCGCGAGCGGGAAGCACACCTTGAGCAGCGTGTGCTCCTCGTGCCAGTGGACCTGGGTGCGGAACTCGACGCGGCGCGCGCCGGCGTCGAGCCGCACGACCTGCCGCAGCCGCGAGCGCTCGCCGATCTGCCGCTCGAACGCGACCTCCGCGCGCAGCGGCCCGCTCGACAACACCTCGTATCTCTCTGCGGCGGGCGCGTCGCGGCGCGTCTCGAGATGAAACGGGTCGACGTCCCAGGCGTCGAAGTTGACGGGCCGGTCCTCGTACAGCTCGAGCCGGTTCCCTGGCGCGGCGAGCGTCTCTCGGCCCGTTGCACGCTCGACGACGCTCGCGAGGCTGCCGTCGCGGGCGAGGACGACGCGAAGATGCGCGTTCTCGAGGACGAGCTCGTCCACCGAGACGGCGTCGTCGGGCTCGACGAAGTGCCCGCGGGCGTACGGCGGCGCCTCGACGACGCGCAGCTCCCCCGCCGCGCACACGACCTCGCGCCGCGCGACGCCGACGGTGTTGAGCGGCACGTCCCCCACCGGCACGAGAGCGAGCGCCCGCCGTTCGAGCTCGCCGAAGTCGCGCCGCGCGTCCTCGTAGACCTCGCCGATCGACGAGCCGGGGAGGATGTCGTGGAACTGCTGCAGCAGCAGGAGCTTCCAGAGCTCGTCGAGCTCGCGGCGCGGGTACTCGGCGCCGAGCGTGCGGACGAACTCCGCGTCGTGCAGCAGCTGCTCGCAGCGGCGGTTCATCCGCTTGACGAACGCCTGCGACGTGTAGACGCCGCGGTGATACTCGAAGTAGAGCTCGCCGACCACCACCGGCCGCTCCGCCTCCTCGGCTTCGAGCGCGGCGAAGAACTCCGGCGGGGACGCGACCTGCGTTCGCGGCAGTCCCTGCAGGTCGCGCGCGCGCCGCAGCGACTCGAGCATCGCCGGCGTCGGGCCGCCGCCGCCGTCGCCGTAGCCGAAGAGCAGCAGCGAGACGGCGCTCGCGTCGTGGTCGAGGTAGTCGCGCGCCGTGCGCAGCAGGTCCGGCACGCTCGCGTCGCTCGAGTACGTGTCGGCCGGCGGGAAGTGGCCGACGACCTCGGAGCCGTCGTCGCCCTGCCACGTGAACGTGTGGTGGTCGGGGCGGTTGAAGCGGTTCCACGACAGCTTCTGCGTCAGGAAGCGCGTCAGCCCGGCGAGCCGCATCAGCTGCGGCAGCTGGCCGCAGTACCCGAAGGCGTCCGGCGACCAGAACTCGCTGCAGCGCACACCGAGCTTCTCCCCGAAGAACCGCTGACCGTGCACGAACTGGCGCAGCAGCGACTCGCCGGACGGCAGGTTGCAGTCGGGCTCGACCCAGCTTCCGCCGACCGGCACGAACTGCCCCGCCGTCACCTTCGCGCGGATGCGTTCCCACAGGTAGGGGTTTCGCTCCTCGACCCAGGCGTACTGCTGCGCCTGCGAGCACGCGAACCGGAACTCCGGGTAGTCGTCCATGTAGCGCAGCTGGCTCGAGAACGTGCGCACGCACTTGCGGTAGGTCTCGGCGAGCGGCCACAGCCACGCCGTGTCGATATGGGCGTGGCCGACCGCGAACAGGCGATGCCCGTGCGACGCGTTCCGCTGCTCGTACAGCGCCGCCAGGATCGCCGGGTCCCACTCGTTGCAGAAGCGGTTCAGCTCGCTGCGCAGGCGCCCCGTCCACGCGGGGTCGAGCCGCTCGTCGGCCGCAAGTGCGCGCAGCGTCTCGAAGTCGTGGTAGAGCCGCCAGGCGTCCGCGTCGAAGGGCGCGAGTTCGCAACGCACGAGCTCCGCAGGGTGCGACGTCCGGCCGAACATCCCGTTGCAGGCGAGCTCGAGCCGCGCCTCGACGCGCTCGCCGCCGGCCGCGGCAGCGACGAGCATCGCCTCCGGGCGCTCGCCTCCGCCGCCCGTGTTCAGACCCTGCGCGCAGCGGCCGTCGAGCCACAGCGTCGACTCGCTGTTCGTCACCCAGAGCAGGTCGACGCGGCGGCCGCTCCACTCCCGCGGCACCGTCGCGCGCAGGCGGAACCACCACGTCGACCAGAGCGGCCCGAAGCGCTCGCCGAGCTGCGCCGGCCGGTAGTCGAGCCGCTCCGCCTCCTCGAGCGGGATCCGTCCGACCGGTCCGGCGACGAGCAGCTCGTCCGGCGCGCGGCCTTCCGGATAGACGGCCGCGCGCAGCCGCTCGGCCGTCCGCGCCAGCCGCGCGTGCGTGTACTCAGGGTGCCGGATCAGGTTCGCAGCAGCGACTCGCCGGTCTCGGGCGAGAAGAAGTAGAAGCGCGACGGATCCACCGCGAGCCGCAGTCCGTGGCCGACGCGCGCCTTCGTGCGCGAGTCGACGCGCGCGGCGAACAGCGCGCGGTCCTGCAGCGAGGCGAGCAGACCGCTGACGTCTTCCTTCTCGTCCGACATCGCGTCCTCGACGACGACCTGCTGCGCGTCCACCTCGAAGAAGACGTACGCGTCGCTGCCGAGCTCCTCGAGCACGTCGACGTGCACGTCGATCTGCGGCAGGTTGGACGGCGCGAACGCGGCGTCCTCGAACGCCTCGGGGCGCACGCCGAAGATGACGTCGCCGTTCGCGCGCTCGTTGCGCGCGCCGTTCAGCGGCACGCGGTAGCGGCCGAACTCGACCGTGTCGCCGACGCGCGCGCGGACGAGGTTCATCGCCGGCGAGCCGATGAATGCCGCGACGAACAGGTTCGTCGGGTTCTCGTAGAGGTGCTGCGGCGCGTCGATCTGCTGCACGCGGCCTTCGCGCATCACCGCGACGCGATGGCCGAGCGTCATCGCCTCGACCTGGTCGTGCGTCACGTACACCGTCGTCACGCCGAGCCGCGCGTGGAGCTGCTGCAGCGACGTGCGCATCGTCACGCGCAGCTTCGCGTCGAGGTTCGAGAGCGGCTCGTCCATCAGGAACGCCTGCGGCTCGCGGATGATCGCGCGCCCCATCGCGACGCGCTGCTGCTGACCGCCCGAGAGCTGCCGCGGGCGGCGGTCGAGCAGGTCCTCGAGACCCAGCATCTTCGCGACCTCTTCCACGCGCCGCTCGCGTTCCGTGCGTGGCACGCGGCGGACGCGCAGCCCGTAGCCGAGGTTCTTGCGCACTGTCATGTGCGGGTAGAGCGCGTAGTTCTGGAAGACCATCGCGAGGTCGCGGGCGCCCGGCGCCGCGCGCGTCATGTCGCGCCCGCCGATCTCGATGCGCCCGGACGTCGCGGTCTCGAGCCCCCCGATCGTGCGCAGGAGCGTCGTCTTCCCGCAGCCGGAAGGGCCGACGAGCACGACGAACTCGCCGTCCTCGATCGTCAGCGACACGTCGTCCACGGCCCGGACCCCGCCGGGATACTCCTTCGTGACGTGGTCGAGGACGATCTCCGCCAAGGCCGCAGAAAATAGCCGCCTGGCGCCGAACCTGCAATCGTTGCCAGACGTCCCCGAGCCTAGACTCAGCCGCTGTGTGGACCGAGATCGAGCCGGACGTGTTCGCCCTGCGCGACACCTGCAACGTCTACGTCCTCCGTTCCGGGAGGGAGGCGACGGCCGTCGACTTCGGCAGCGGCTCGATCCTCGACCGGCTCGGCGAGCTCGGCGTCGAGCGGCTGACGGACGTCGTCCTCACCCACCACCACCGCGACCAGCTCCAGGGGCTGGGCCGCGCGGCCGCGGCCGGCGCCCGGATCTGGGCGCCGCCGGTCGAGGTCGACCTCGTCGCCGAGGTCGACCGGCACTGGCTCGGACGCCCGCTCGACGTCGACTACGACCTGCGCGAGGACCGCTTCTCGCTGCTCGAGCCGGTGCGCGTCGACGGCGTCGTCGAGGAGTACCGCGCCCGCCGCTACGGCGCCGCCGAGCTGTACGCGCTGCCGACGCCCGGCCACACCGTCGGCTCCGTGACGTACCTGGCACAGCGCGGCGACCGGCTGCTCGCGTTCACGGGCGACCTCCTCTACGGCGGAGGGAAGCTGTGGTCGCTCGCGGCGACGCAGTGGTCGTACTCGGGTACCGAGGGCCAGGTTGCGACGAGCATCTCGTGCGCGATCCTCGCCGACCGTCGGCCCGACGTCCTCCTGCCGTCGCACGGCGACCCGATTCGCGACCCGCAGCCGGCGCTCGAGCGCACGCGCGCTCTGCTGCGCGAGCTGATCGACCTGCGCCGCGAGGACCGCTGGGACTTCGACGCGTGGTTTCGCGACCCGTGGCAGGAACTGTCGCCGCACCTGCTGCGCAGCCGCACGACGATCGCCACCTCGTACGCGCTGGTGTCGGAGTCGGGGCACGTCCTGCTCTTCGACTGGGGCTACGACCTGTGGACGGGGTTCCCGGCCGGCGCCGACCGCGCCGCGCGCCGTCCGCTCCTGACGACGCTCGAGGACCTCGACGTCGAGGTCGCGATCCCGACGCACTACCACGACGACCACGTCGCCGGGCTCAACCTGCTGCGCGACGTGCGCGGGACGCAAATATGGATCCCGGAGAACGTCGCGCCGATCCTCGCCGACCCGCACCGGCGCGACCTCCCGTGCCTGTGGTTCGACCCGATCCCGGCCGACCGCACGCTGCCGCTCGGTCGCCCGTTCCGCTGGCGCGAGTACGAGCTGACCGTGCATCCGCTGCCCGGCCACACGCGCTACGCGGCCGCGATCGAATTCGCGGTCGACGGCCGGCGCGTGCTCGTGACCGGCGACCAGCAGACGGGGCCGCCCGTCGTGCACCCGAACTACCAGTACCGCAACCGCTTTTCGATCGACGACTACGTCCACGGCGCGGAGCTCTACGCGTCGCTGAGGCCCGATCTCATCCTCGGCGGCCACTGGCCGCCGCTGGACGTGGACCACTCGGTGCTCGCGCAGCTGCGCGACGACGGCCGGCGTGTCGCCGACCTGCACCGGGCGCTGCTGCCGCTCGACGACGTCGACTTCGGCGCCGAGGGCTTCGCCGCGCGGATCGAGCCGTACCGCTCGAGCGTCGCCGCCGGAACGCCGTTCGAGCTCGAGGTGGAGGTCGCCGCCGGCCCCGCCGTCGTGCGACTCGCCGCGCCCACGGGCTGGACGGTCGAGCCGGAGCACGCGGAGCTCGACGCTCCGGGTCGAGCAGGCTTCCGCGTCACCGCCGCGGGGCCGCCGGCGTGCCGCGTGCGCGTCGCCGCCGACGTGACCGTCGCCGGCGTGCGGTACGGGCAGCAGGCCGAGGCGCTGGTCGACGTCACGTGATCCTCGAAGGACCGGGCTACCGCGTCCGCGTCGCCGCTGACGGCCTCGTCGCCGACCTCGAATCGCCGCGCGGCGAGCGCTGGCTGCGCCTCCGCCCGCTGGCGGCCGTGGACGCGGTCGAGGGCACCGACGAGACGCTCGCCGTCGAGGCGCCGGTGCTCGCGCGCGACGGCGCCGTCGAGGTACGTCGCCGGTCGACCCGCTGGGAGGACGCGCTGGTGCGGCTGGTCGCGGCTCCCGACGGGCTCGAGGTGCGCACGCTCGTTCGCGGCCGCGGCGCGCTCGACACGGTTCGGCTGCTCGCCGTCCGCTCGCTGCTGCCGGGACGTCCGAACGGCCTGCTGCCGAGCGGCAGGTCGTTCGAGCAGCTCTTCACGGCAAGCCCGGAGGACCCGCAGCGAGTGTCGCTGTCGGCGGCAGAGATGTGCGCGCTCGGCGCGGTCGGCGACTCCGAGCCCGGCCGCGGTCACTGGTTCTTCACGCCGCCGCCGCTCTACCTCGCCCTGGGCCACGTCGGCATCTCGCTGCTCGCGCCCGTCGAGGCGCTCCGGTTCCCGCAGCTCGTCTACGAGGGACGCGACGGCGCGTTCGCGCTCGCGCTCGAGTACGAGGGGCACACGGCCGTCGACGGCGAGTTCGAGGCGCCGGTGATCCTGCTCACGCCGCAGACGCAGGACCTCTACGCGGGAATCCGCGCCTACCGCACCAGCCTCGTCGCGCGCGGTCTCGCGCCGCCGCCAGCGCCGCGTCGGCGTCCGGCGTGGTGGAGCGAGCCGATCTTCTGCGGCTGGGGCGCGCAGTGCGCGTCGGCGCGTGAGCAGGGGGGCGCGGCGGCCGACTTCGCGACGCAGCGCGCGTACGACGGCTACCTCGCGGCGCTCGAACGCGAGGGGGTCGTGCCGGGAACGGTCGTGCTCGACGACAAGTGGCAGACCACGTATGGGCGCAACGAGCCCGACACCGCCAAGTGGCCGGACCTGCGCGCGTGGATCGCAGCGCGGCACGAGCGCAGGCAGCGGGTCCTGCTCTGGTGGAAGGCGTGGGACGCGGAGGGCCTGCCCGCGGAGCTGTGCGTGCGCAACGCCGCCGGCAGGCCGCTCGGGTTCGATCCGGCGCACGAACGTACGCGCGCGGAGCTCACGGAGATGGTCGCGCGGCTGCTCGGGCCGGACGGCCTCGACGCGGACGGGCTCAAGATCGACTTCACGGCGCGCACGCCGACCGGTTACGCGGCGACGAGCGCGTCGGGCTCGTGGGGGATCGCGCTGCTCCACGAGCTGCTGCGCGTCGTGCACGGCGCGGCCAAGGCGGCGAAGCCGGACGCGCTGCTCGTGACGCAGACGCCGCATCCATCCTTCGTCGACGTCGCCGACATGATCCGGCTCAACGACATGCTCCGGCTCGACGACGAGACGCAGCCGGACTCGGTCGTCCCGCAGATGCGCCACCGCGCGCGGATCGTCCACGCGGCGTGTCCGGAGCTCCTCGTCGACACGGACGACTGGGCGGCGCCGAACCTGGCCGCGTGGCGCGAGTACCTGCACGAAAAGCCACTACTCGGCGTTCCGGCGCTGTATTACGCTGACAAGCTGGACAGGTCCGGAGAGGGCTTCGGGCCGGAGGAGTACCGGGCGTTGAGGGAGACATGGTCCGAGTGGCGGGTCGGTGAGCGGTGAGCGTCGAGCCGCTGCGTAACGAGCCGCAGCCGATCACGCTTGCGGACATCGCGCGGGAGGCCGGGACGTCGCCCTCGACGGCCTCGCGCGCGTTGAGCGGACGCGGGTACGTCGCGGCCGACGTGCGCGAGCGCCTAATTGAGGCGGCCGAGCGGCTCGGCTACGTACCCGATGCGTCGGCCCGCACGCTGAAGCAGAAGACGAGCCGGGTCGTCGGCGTCGTCGTCTCCGACCTCGACAACCACTTCTACGGCGGCCTCGCCGCCGGAATCGAGCAGACGCTGCGCGAGGCGGACTACCGGATGATGCTGGTCGGAGACAACAGCGAGAGCTCCGAAGAGAACGCGGCGGTGCGCACCTTCCTTGCGATGCGGACGCCGGGCGTGATCCTGACGCCGGTCGGCAGCGACGCGACCAGCCTGCTCGTGCGACGCGGCGTGCCGGTCGTCGAGGTCGACCGGCGGCTCGCGACGGTGCCGTGCGACGCCGTCGTGGTCGACAACGTCCGCGGCGCGCGCGAGGCGGTCGAGCACCTGATCGGCTTCGGACACCGGCGGATCGCGCTGCTCGTGGTCGACACGGACTGGACGAGCGACGTCGGCCGCCTCGCCGGCTACCGCGAGGCGCACGCCGCCGCGGGCGTCCCGGTCGACGAGGAGCTCATCCTGCGCTTCCCGTTCCACGACCCGGCCGGCGAGCGGCGGATCGCCGCGCTGCTCGAGCGGAGCGCCCCGACCGCGATCTTCGCCGCGAACAACCTGCTCGCCGAGCAGGCGTGGCGCGTCCTGCGCGCGCGCGGCCTGGCGCTCCCGACCGACATCTCGCTCGTCGGCTTCGACGACGTCCAGTGGACCGAGATGGTCAGCCCCGGGATCACGACCGTCTCGCAGCCGACGATCGAGCTCGGGCGCCGCGCGGCCGCGCTACTCCTGCGCCGGATCGCGCAGCCGGCGACGGCGACGACGGTCGAGCTCCTGCAGCCGCAGCTCGTGGTGCGCGGCTCGACCGGTCCGGCGCCGGCCGGCCGCCCCTAACAAAAACCGCGATCGGAAGTCCTTGAAGTCGAGTGGGCCGTGTGGTTACGTTCCCACAACCTTGTGGTGACGTTGCCACACGGCGGTGACAACTGGGGGCTTCGGCCCCATGGCTTTGGGGGTGTTCATGTGGCGTAGGTGGAAAGCGATCGGCGTACTAGCCGTCGCTGCGGTCGTGGCGGCGGTCGCCGTCGCGGCTGCTGCTGCACATTCCGACAGGACGCACCTGTCGGGAACGCTCAACATCATGGGATTCGGGACGAACGGCGACGACGTCGCGATGAACCGCTTCCACATCGCGCAGAAGGCGATCGCGCCGGTGAAGGTCAACGCTCCGAACGGCGGGTTCAACGAGCAGCAGTTCCTCGCCGACCTCGCGTCGAAGCAGGTGCCAGACCTCGTCTACTGGGATCGCTCGTACGTCGGTACGTACGCGGCGAAGGGCGCGCTGATGCCGCTCACGAGCTGCATCAAGAAGGACCACATCGACCTGAGCCAGTACCGCCAGGCGGCGCTGGCGCCGGTCACCTACAAGGGCGTCGTCTACGGCATCCCCGAGTTCTTCGACGTGCGGACGATCATCGTCGACACGCAGGTCGCCGACCAGTCGGGCGTCACCGGCAAGATGCTCAACACGCAGCACCTCGCGACGTTGAAGCAGGCGGCGCTCAAGATGTACCGCCACAACGGCGGCCAGGTGACGCGCATCGGCTTCGATCCGAAGCTGCCGGAGTTCTTCCCGCTGTGGGCGAAGATCTTCGGGGTCGACATCCTGAGCAAGGACGGCCTGCACCCGCACCTGAACGACCCGCGGGCGATCGCCGCGCTGACGTACGCGAACAGCCTGATCCAGGCGCAGGGCGGCTACAACGCGTTCCTCTCGTTCCGCAACACCTGGGACTTCTTCGGGAGTGACAACCAGGTCGCGAAGAACCAGATCGGCGCGTGGCCGATGGAGGAGTGGTACTACAACGTGCTCGCCTCGTCGTCGCCGACGGTGAGCGTCGCGGCGATCCCGGTTCGCAACCACATCGGCGGGATCATCAACTACTCGACCGGCTCCGCGTGGTCGATCCCGAAGGGGGCGAAGAACCCGGCCGCGGCGTGCGCGTGGATGAAGGCGATGACGGCGACCAAGACGTGGGTCACGGTCGCGAACATCCGCAAGGCGAACTACGCGAAGAAGCACCAGTACTGGACGGGGCTCTTCACGGCGAACTCCAAGGCGGATGCCGTCATCAACAAGCCGACCGCCGGCGAGCCGAAGCAGTGGTCGAGCATCATCAACACGGTCGAGCACGCCGAGCGGTATTCGTTCGCGCTGCCGGCGTCGCCCGCGAGCGCGCAGTTCAACACCGCGTGGACGAACGCGGTGAACCGCGTGCTTCAGGGTCAGCAGTCGCCGAAGCAGGCGCTCGACCAGGCGCAGAAGGAAGCGGTCGCGGCGATCAAGGCCGCGAAGAAGTAGGCTCACGCGGCAGCCTTTGGCGACCGCAGCAACACGGATCGCGACAGCGCCGGGCCCTGGCTCCAGGGCTCGGCGCTGGCTGTCGGCGTTCAGGGAACGCGACACCTGGTGGGCGTACGGGTTCCTGACGCCGTGGCTCTTCGGCTTCGTCGTCTTCACCGCCGGGCCGATGGTGGCGAGCGCCGTGCTCTCCTTCACGAACTACAGCGTCGTCGCGCCCACGCAGGGCGTCGGCCTCGCGAACTATCGCGCAATCGCGAACGACCCGTACGTCCTGCTGTCGCTCAAGAACACGCTCGAGATGACGGCGATGTACGTGCCGCTCGAGATGTGCCTCGCGCTGCTCTTCGCGAGCATGCTCGCCCGCATCACGCGCCTGGACGGCTTCTTCCGCACGATCTTCTACCTGCCGGTGATGACGCCGGCAGTCGCCATCGGAAGCATGTACCTGCTCATGTTCAACGGCCCCTACGGGCTCGTCGACCAGTTCCTGCACATCCTTCACCTTCCCGAGCCGTACTGGCTGACCGATCCGAAGTGGATCAAGCCCGGGATCGCGGCCATGCTCGTGTGGCAGGTCGGCGGCAACACGGTGCTCTATCTCGCGGCGATCAAGAACGTGCCGCAGCACCTGTACGAGGCGGCCGCGATCGACGGCGCGTCGGCGTGGCGCCGCTTCAAGGACGTGACGCTGCCGATGATCAGCCCGACGCTCTTCTTCACGTTCATCATCCTCACGATCTACGGGCTGCAGGTCTTCGACCAGATCTACACCGCGTTCTACAACCCGAGCAACGCGAAGATCGCACCGGAGCAGTCGCTGATGTACGTGATCTACCTGTTCCAGCAGGCGTTCTCGTACCTGCACATGGGCTTCGCGTCGGCGCTCGCGTGGATGCTCTTCGGGATCATCATGGTCATCACAGCGATCCAGATCGTCGTGAGCAGGCGCCTCGTCTACTACGAGGGTGAGTCGCGGTGAGCGGCGTCGCGTCGGAGCGCGCCGGCGTTCAGACGCCGGACATCCCGCCGGTCTATCCGGTGACGCCCGGCCCGGCGTGGTACCGGTGGCAGCGCGGCGTCTCGTGGGCGAAGCAGGTGCCGTTCCTGATCCTGCTCGCCGGCTTCAGCGTCCTCTTCGTCTACCCGTTCCTGTGGCTGATCAGCGCGTCGCTGAAGCCGCGCTCGGACGTCTTCAACAACGTCCTCATTCCGCAGCACTGGCGGTTCTACAACTACGTCGAGATCTGGCACGCGGCGCCGTTCCTGCGCTGGTTCTTCAACAGCGCGTACATCACGCTGCTCGCGGCCGTGCTCGTCACGTTCGCGAGCGCCCTGACGGCGTTCGCGTTCGCGTACTTCCGGTTCCCGCTCCGCAACCTGCTCTTCGGCTGCGTGCTCGCCACGATGATGCTGCCGGGGGTCGTGACGATGATCCCCGTCTACCTGATCTGGCACCACATCGGGCTGTCGAGCTCGCAGATCCCGTTGTGGGCTCCCAACCTGTTCGGCAGCGCGTTCTACATCTTCCTGCAGCGGCAGTTCTTCCTCGGCATCCCGCGCGAGTACTTCGAGGCGGCGCGGATGGACGGCGACAACTACCTGACGATGTTCTGGCGGATCGCGCTCCCGCTCGCGAAGCCGGCGCTGATCGTGACGTTCCTGTTCGAGTTCAAGGCGAAGTGGATGGACCTGATGACGCCGCTCATCTACCTGCACAGCTACCACTCGTACACCGTGCCGCTCGGCCTGTACGTCCTGCTCGGCGTCTACTCGCCCGCGGCGGGAGGCAACGGCGACTACGAGCTGATCATGGCCGCGCTCGTGCTCTCGACGCTCCCGATGCTGCTCATCTTCGCGTTCGGCCAGCGCTACTTCGTGCGCGGGATCACGCTGCAGGGCCGCAAGGGCTAGGTCGTTGGCCGCGGGGGGCCGGACACCCGTCCTGGGGCTCGACATCGGCGGCACGAAGCTCGCCGCCGGCGTCGTCGACGAGAGCGGGGGCGTGCATTCGTTCGTCGTGCGGCCGAGCCGCACCGACCTCGGCGTCGACGCCGTGCTCGCCGACCTGTTCGCGCTCGGCCGGGACGCGGTTGAGCGCTCCGGGATCGAGTGGGACGAGATCGACGCGGTCGGCGTCGGCTGCGGAGGCCCGCTCGACGCGGAGCGCGGCATCGTGCTCGCGCCGCCGCACCTGCCCGGCTGGCGCGACGTGCCGGTGAAGGCGCTCGCCGAGCGCGAATACGACCGACCCGTGCTGCTCGAGAACGACGCGACGGCGGCCGCCGAGGGCGAGCACCGCTGGGGCGCGGGCGCCGGTACGCGCAACATGGTCTACCTGACGCTCTCGACCGGCGTCGGCGGCGGCGTCGTCGTCGACGGCCGCCTCTACCGCGGGTCGAGCGGGAACGGCGGCGAGCTCGGGCACGTGACGGTCGACTGGCACGGACGCCTCTGCAAGGGCTGCGGGCGCCGCGGCTGCCTGGAGGCGTACGTCTCGGGGACGTCGATCGCAGAGCGTGCGCAGGAGGCGGGCCTCTCGCTCGGCACGGCGGAGGACGTCTCGGCGGCGGCGCGCGCCGACGACGCGGGCGCGGCCGCGGTCTGGGACGAGACCGTCGACGCGCTCGCCTGCGGCGTCATCTCGATCGTGAACCTGTTCGAGCCGGAGCTCGTTGTGATCGGCGGAGGCGTCACGCGTTCCGGCGAGTTCCTGATCGGGCCGGTGCGCGAGGCGGTGCGCGCGCAGGCGATGCGGCCGGCCGGCGACGGCGTCGACGTCGTGCTGAGCGCCTTCGGCGACCGCGTCGGCGTCGTCGGCGCCGCGGCGATCGTCTACGGCCGCGCCGAGCTCGCGAACGTCGTTGCGAATGGCTGACGCGAGCGGGGTCAGACCCGGGTCAGACCTCGCCGCCCGCGCGGCGCTCGCCGAGCATGCCGCGCTCGTCGGCCGGCTGGACGAGCTCCTTCCGCACGCGGCCGACGCGGCCGCGGCCGTGATCCGCTGCTACGAGCGCGGCGGCCGGGTCTACACGTTCGGGAACGGCGGCAGCGCGGCGGACTCGCTCCACTTCGCGGAGGAGCTGGTCGCGCGCTTCCGGCGCGAGCGGCGCCCGCTGCCCGCGCAGTCGCTCGCCGCCGACCCGACGGTGCTGACGTGCATCGCGAACGACTTCGACTACGAGTCGCTGTTCGAGCGTCAGGTGCGCGCGTTCGTGCGCGCCGGCGACGTCGCCGTCGGGTTCACGACGAGCGGCCGCTCCGCAAACGTCGTCCGCGCGCTCGCCGCCGCGCGCGAGCTCGGCGCGACGACGATCGTGTTCGCGGGCGGAGCGGGGGCGCCGGCGTCCGACCACGCCGACCATCTCCTGCTCGTCCCGTCGGAGTCGACCGCGCGCGTCCAGGAGATACACGTGCTCCTGCTGCACCTGATCCTCGACACCGTCGACGAATGGGCGGCGCGATGACGGCGCGGATCGTGCACATGATCGGCAACGCGCACATCGATCCCGTGTGGCTTTGGCAGTGGCCCGAGGGCTACCAGGAGGTGCGCGCGACGTTCCACTCGGCACTCGACCGGATGGACGAGAACCCCGACTTCGTCTTCACGCACACGTCGGTGCTCTTCCTGCAGTGGGCGAAGGAGAGCGACCCGGAGCTGTTCGAGCGGATCCGTGCGCGCGTCGCGGAAGGGCGCTGGCAGGTGGTCGGCGGCTGGTGGATCGAGCCGGACTGCAACATCCCGGGCGGGGAGTCGTTCGTCCGCCAGGGGCTCTACGGCCAGCGCTGGCTGCGCCGGCACCTCGGCATCGTGGCCACGACCGGCGCCAACCTCGACTCCTTCGGGCACAACGCGACGCTGCCGCAGATCCTCGCGCGGAGCGGCATGGACTCGTACGTGTTCCTGCGGCCGAAGCCGGAGGAGAACTCCGACGTGCCGCGCGGCCTGTTCCGCTGGGAGGCGGCCGACGGCTCGTCCGTGACCGCGTACCGCATCCCGCACGAGTACCTATCGCCGGCCGACGACGTCGGCGACCACGTGGAGAAGTCCCTGGCGACGCTGCCCGGGGAGCTCGACGAGCTGGCGGTCTTCTACGGCGTCGGCAACCACGGCGGCGGGCCGACGCGCGCGAACCTCCGCTCGATCGCGGAGCTGGACGGCCGCGACGGGACGCGCCTGCGGCTGAGCTCGCTGCGCGCGTTCTTCGACGCCGTCGACGGGCGCGAGCTGCCCACCTGGCGCGGCGAGCTGCAGTACCACGCTCCCGGCTGCTACACGACGCACTCGGGGATCAAGCGCTGGAACCGGCGCGCGGAGCAGCTGCTGCAGCGCGCCGAGAAGTGGAGCGTCGTCGCCGACGCGCTCGGCGTGCAGCCGTACCCGGCGCGTGAGCTCGCCGAGGCGTGGCGGCTGCTGCTCTTCAACCAGTTCCACGACACGCTCGCGGGCACGTCGATCGAGCCGGCGTACGTCGACGCGCGCGACCAGATCGGCCATGCGACGTCCCTCGCCTCGCTGGCGTTCAACCGCGCGGTGCAGTCGATAGCGCGCGGCGTTTCGATCCCCCACGACGAGTCGACGCGGCCGCTGATCGTCTTCAACCCGCACCCGTGGCGGCTGCGCGAGGACGTCGAGCTCGAGTACAACTGGCTGACGGCCGCGGGCGTGCACCTCGAGGACGGCGACGGTGCCGAGGTGCCGCTGCAGCAGACGCGCTCGCTGACGACGATGTCGAGCAACCGCGCGCGCCTCGTGTTCCCCGCCGACATCCCGCCGCTCGGCTACCGCGTCTACGCCATCCGCACCGGCGAGACGGAGGCGCGCACCGGAGCGGCGCGCGCGACCGGCACGCAGATCGAGAACGAGCACGTGCTGCTCGAGCTCGACCCCGCAAGCGGGCGGATCGTGCGGCTGGTGCACAAGCCGAGCGGCGCGGACCTCGCCGCGCCCGGCGCGCACGCGGTCGTCGTCGACGACGTCTCCGACACGTGGGGACACGACGTGACCGCGTACGACGCCGAGGTCGGCGAGTTCGAGTGCGCCTCGGTGCGGCTCGTCGAGGACGGCCCGGTGCGCGCGATGCTGCGCGTCGAGAGCCGCTACGGCGACTCGCTGCTGCGCGAGGACTACGTCCTCGGCGCCGCAGCCACGTATGTGGACGTGAACGTGGTGCTCGACTGGCACGAACGCCTGAAGCTGCTGAAGCTGCGCTACCCGACGACGATCGAGGACGCGACCTCGACGTTCGAGGTGCCGTACGGCCATCTCGTCCGCCCGGCGAACGGACACGAGGAGTCGGCCCAGTCATGGGTGGACGTCTCCGGCGCCGGAGGCGGGCTGGCGGTGCTCGTCGACGCGAAGGGCGGCTACGACGTCCGGGGCGCCGACGTCGGCGTCAGCGCCGTGCGCTCACCGGTCTGGGCATGGCACGACCCGCGCAAGCTCGAGCCGGACGGCGAGTTCGAGTACATGGACCAGGGCCGTCAGCGGTTCCGCGTCCGGCTCGTGCCGCACGCGGGCGACTGGCGCGCGGCCGGCGTCGTGCGGCTGGCGGCCGAGCTGAACCAGCCGGCGTTCGCGCTGCTCGAGAGCTTCCACGACGGCCCGCTGCCGGCGCAGCGCTCGTTCGCCGACGACGGCGGCGGCGAGGTCGTCATGACCGTGCTGAAGGCGGCCGAGGACGGCTGCGGCTACGTCGTCCGCGCCTACGAGAGCGCCGGCCGTGACGTCGACGCGCACATCGAGCTGCCGCTGCTCGGCCGCGCGATCCACGCCCGCTTCGGAGCGAACGAGATCAAGACGTTCTTCGTCCCCCGCGATGGCGACGCGCCGGTACGCGAGACCAACCTGCTCGAGTGGTGAAGCGGTCGCTTGACGGCGACGGCTGGCAGCTGCGCGCGTGCCTCGGCGACGAGTGGCGCTGGCACGCCGGTCCCGCGAAGTCGTGGGACGCGCCCGGCTGGCTGCCCGCGCGCGTCCCCGGCAGCGTGCTCGACGACCTCGTGCGCGCCGGCGAGGCGCCGAGTCCGTACCACGAGCGCGACAGCCGCGCCTGCGAGTGGGTCTCGCAGCGGGCATGGCTGTACCGCCGCCGCGTCGTGCTCGACGCGCCGCTGCTGCGGTTCGGCGGCGTCGACCACGCCTGTACCGTGCTCCTCGACGGCGAGGTGGTCGCGGAGCACGAAGGGATGTTCACGCCGTTCGAGGTCGGCGTGCATGTGCGCGCCGACGGCCGCGAGCACCTTCTCGCCGTCGTCGTCCACCCGGCACCGCGCAGCGAGCCGCAGGTCGGGCGCACGAGCCGGGTGCGCGTGCACAAGGCGCGGATGGACTACGGCTGGGACTTCTGCCCGCGGCTCGTCCACCAGGGCATCTGGCGCTCCGTCGACCTTGTCGACGCAGCCGAGCGCCTCCCGCTCGTGCAGCTGCGGGACGGCGTCGGTACCGTCGAGGTCGCCGGCGAGGTCGTCCTGCGCGTCGAGCAGCCCGACCTGTGGTGGCCGAGCGGGATGGGCGAGCAGCGGCTCTACGACGCCGGCGGCTTCGCCGTCGGTTTCCGCACGGTCGAGCTCGACGGCTACCGATTCGTCGTCAACGGCGTCCCGATGTACGTCAGGGGCTGGAACTGGTGCCCGCTCGACCCGCTGTACGGTGTCCCGCGGCCGGCGAAGCTCGAGCGGCTGCTGCGCCTCGCGCGGAACGCGAACGTCAACGTGCTGCGCGTCTGGGGCGGCGGGCTGATCGAGTCGACGGAGTTCTACGAGCTCTGCGACCGCTTCGGCATCCTCGTCTGGCAGGAGTTCTCGCAGTCGAGCAGTGGGATCGAGAGCGTCCCGGCCGCCGACGACGAGTTCGTCGAGCTGATGCGCCGCGAGGCGCGCGAGATCGTCCCGCGCCGCCGGCGGCATCCGTCGCTCGCGCTCTGGTGCGGCGGCAACGAGCTCGCGCGGCGCGCCGAAGGCCGGGACGACGTGCCGCTCGACGACTCGCATCCGGTGCTGGGCGCGCTGCGGGGCGTCGTCCGCGAGCTCGACCCGAACCGCGCCTGGCTGCCGACGTCGCCGTCGGGCCCGCGCTTCCTCAACCGGCTCGACGTGATCGAGCAGGACCCGGACGGCCTGCACGACGTGCACGGGCCGTGGGAGCACCAGGGGCTGCGCGACCAGTACCGCCTCTACGACGCGGGCACGGCGATCCTGCACAGCGAGTTCGGCGTGGAGGGGATGGCGAACCGCGCCGCGATCGAGGAGCTGGTCGACGAGCAGCACCGCTGGCCCGCCGACCGCACCAATCCCGTCTACGAGCATCTCGGCGCGTGGTGGAACAACGCACCGCTCGTGCAGGAGTGCTTCGGCGGGCGCATCGACGACCTCGACACGCTGCGGCGCGCGTCCCAGTGGCTGCAGTACGACGGCCTCCGCTACGCCGTAGAGGCGAACATGCGCCGCGCCCGCTCCGCCGGCGTGCTGCCGTGGCAGTTCGCCGAGTCGTTCCCGAACGCGTGGTGCACGTCCGCCGTCGACTGGCACGCGCAGCCGAAGCCCGCGTACTGGGGCGTCGCGCGCGCGTACCGTCCAGGCCATCCGAGCGCGCAGTTCGCGACGTGCGCGTGGGGCGGCATGCGCGAGGTGCGCGCGCGGATCCACGGCGACGCGACCGCGCGGCTCGTCCGCCTCGACGGCGCCGTCGTGGCCGAAGCGCGCGGCGAGATCGCGGGGCCGCTCGCCGAGCTCGGCGACGTCTTCGTGCTCGACCTCGAGGGGCGCAACCGCTACGTCATGACCGCCGCGGAGACGCTCGCGCCGCTCCTCGACCTGCCCGTCGCCGCGCTGGCGGTCGAGCACGCGGGAGCGGGCCGCCTGCGCGCGCGCAACGACGGTTCGGTCGCGGCGCTCGGGATCGTGCTCGAGGGCTCGCCGGAGACGTTCTTCTCCGACAACGTGCTCGACCTGCTGCCGGGCGAGACGCGCGAGATCGAGTACGAGGGGGCGTTCGTGCGCGCGGAGGGCTGGAATGCCGTTGCGGCTTAGCGCGCTGGCGCCGGATGGGTCGTCCGTCGACGGCTTCTCGTTCGACGGCAACGCCGCCACCTGGACGGGGACGCGCGACGTCGAGGCGGGGATTCGCGTCGAGCTCGAGCTTCCGGCCGTCGACGACCCGGCCTGGCTCGTCCCCGGCGTCTTCTACGGCGTGAACCGCGTCGAGTCGTGCACGCGCATCTACCCGCGCTACACGCCGGACCGCGTCGACGTCGAGCGGATGGAGTCCGACGCGTGGTCGTTCCGCGCGGACCGCTGCGCGACGCCGGCGGTGCTCACCGCCGGCGCCGGCCTCGTGACGACGGAGACGAGCCCGATCGGCCCGGCAGGCCTCGGGTTCGCGCAGCGCGGCACGACGCGCCGCATCTGGCTCGACTTCCCGTTCCGCGAGGAGCCGCTGCGCTACGACGGCTCGAACGTGCCCGCGCCGCCCGACGTGCGCACCCACCGCTGGCGGCCGGGGGAGCGCGCCGAGCTGGCGTTCACCGTGCTCGACCACGGCGACCACGCGCGCCTGCTCCGCTCGCTCGCGCGCGCGCCCGCCGACGCGGCCTGGGTCGGCGTCGAGGAGGCGGCGGCGCTCGCGGCCTGGGGGCTCCGCCGCTGGCACTACCGCGACGACCCGCCGCGGCTCGTCGAGACGGCGGCGTTCGACCGTGACGCCTTCGGCTCCTTCGGCGACCGCGACGCGATGCACGTCGCGTGGGTGAGCGGCGCGCCGTACGCCTACGCGCTGCTGCGGCACGGGCGCCGCGTCGGCGACGCCGGCCACGTCGCCGCCGCCGAGGCCGTCCTCGACCACATCGCGGCCAACCTGACGCCCGCCGGCACGTACTGGGCGCAGTGGACGAGCACGCGCGGGTGGACCGGCGGCTGGCACCGCGACGCACACCGCCTGCACGCGCGCACGGTGGCCGACGCGGCCACCTTCATGCTGCGCGCGGGCGGTCGCTGGACCGAGTCGGCGTTGTCGAACGTGCGCGTCGCGCTGCGTTCGCAACGCGACGACGGCGCGCTCGCGGCGGCGCTCGACGCGCGCACGGGCGACGCGGTCACGTACGAGGGCAGCGCCGGCATGGCCTGGATCCCCGCGTTCGTCGCCGCCGGCGAGCTGGAGGCGGCGCGGCGCGCCGGCGCCTACTACGCGGGGTTCCGCCACTGGTACGGCGCGCCGGAAGATGTCGACCTCGCGCCGACGTCCGAGGACGGCTACGTCGCCGTGATGGCGTTCGTCGCTCTCGAGGACTGGGAGACGGCGCGTCGCGCGGCGGACTGGCTGCTGACGTTCCGCTACACGTACGACGTCTCCTTCTCGGAGCGGACGCTGCTCGGCCGCTACGGCTTCCGCACGCGCGGCGCCGACCAGGCGTCGCCGGCGAACCAGCATCTGCACGCGTTCGGGCTCGTGTGCCTGCCGGAGATGCTCAGGCTCGCCGAGGTGACGGGCGACGAGCTCTACCGGCGCACGACGGTGGAGAACCTCTCCTGCTTCCGCCAATTCATCGCGCGCGAGGACGGCGACTTCGACGCGTGGCGCGGCATGGCGCCGGAGCGCTACTACCAGACCGACTGCTTCCAGGCGAAGGGGATGCTCGGCACGCTCTCGCACGCGTGGTCGGTCGGGATGCTGCTGCTCGCCTGCGAGGACGCGCTGGAGCTCGGCCTGCGTTGAGGTTCCCGGACGGCTTCCTCTGGGGCGTCGCGACGTCGGCCTACCAGGTGGAAGGCGCAGTCGACGTCGACGGCCGCGGCCTCTCGATCTGGGACACGTTCTCGCACACGCCGGGCAAGACCGCCAACGGCGACACCGGCGACGTCGCCTGCGACCACTACCACCGCTGGGAGTCGGACCTCGACCTGATCGCGTCGCTCGGCGCGAACGCCTACCGCTTCTCGATCGCGTGGCCGCGCCTGTTCCCGGACGGCGTCCACCGCCAGCGGCGCGGCTTCGACCACTACGACCGCCTGGTCGACGGTCTGCTCGCGCGCGGCGTCGAGCCGGTCGTGACCCTCTACCACTGGGACCTGCCGCAGGCGCTCGAGGACGTCGGCGGCTGGCGCGTGCGCGAGACGACCGAGCGCTTCGTCGAGTACGCGGCGGCGTGCTTCGACGCGTACGGCGACCGCGTGACGTACTGGCTGACGATCAACGAGCCGTGGATCGTCGGGCTGCTCGGCTACCTCGTCGGCCTGCACGCGCCCGGATACGACGGCGACCTGCTCGGCGAGGTGACGGTGTTCCACCACCTTCTGCTCGCGCACGGCCGCGCGGTGCAGGAGTTCCGCCGCAGCGGCCGCGGCGGCCGGATCGGGATCGCGCCGAATCTCATCCCGCACTACCCGGCCTCCGACAGCGCGGCCGACGCGGAGATGGCGTGGGCGTCCGACGGCTACGTGAACCGCTGGTTCCTCGACGCCATCTTCCGCGGGACCTATCCGGACGACCAGCGCACCCGGTTCGAGGAGCGCGTCGGGCCGCTCGCGTTCGTGCGGGAGGGCGACCTCGCGACGATCTCCGAGCCGATCGACTACCTCGGCATCAACTACTACTCCCCGCGCTGGATCGAGGCTGCGCCCGGCGACCGTCCGTGGCCGTGGCGCGTCGTCGTGCCGGAGAGCGTGGGGACGACCGGCGGCTTCACCGCCGGCGTCCCGCAGACGGAGGCGGGCACCCCGATTTACCCGCGCGGCCTCGTCGACCTGCTCGTGCGGGTCCGCGACGACTACGGCGACGTACCGATCATGATCACCGAGAACGGCGCCGTCCTCGCCGAGCCGGTGCACGACGAGCGGCGGGTGGCGTTCCTGCGCGACCACGTTGCCGCCCTCCACGAGGCGATCGAGCTCGGTGTACCTGCGATCGGCTACTGCTACTGGTCGCTGATGGACAACTTCGAGTGGGCGCTCGGGTACGCGCAACGGTTCGGCCTCGTGCACGTCGACTACGACACGCTCGAGCGCACCGTCAAGGACAGCGGGCGGGAGTTCGCGAGAATCGCGAAGGCGAACGGGCTGTGAAGCTCTGCGTCGTCGGCGCAGGGTCGACGTACACGCCCGAGCTCGTCGACGGGCTCGTCCGCATGCGCGACCTCCTGCCGGTGGAACAGCTTGCCTTCGTCGACACCGACGAGCGCCGGCTCGAGATCCTGACGGCGATGACGCGGCGGATGCTCGCGCGCGGCGGCGCGCGCATCGAGGTCGCGCCGACGACCCGGCTCGAGGAGGCGGCCGAGGGCGCCGCCGCGGTTCTCGTCCAGCTGCGCGTCGGCGGGCAGGCGGCGCGGATCGTCGACGACTCGCTGCCGCTGCGCTGCGGCTGCATCGGGCAGGAGACGACCGGCTTCGGCGGGCTGGCCAAGGCGCTGCGCACCGTGCCGGTCGTGCTCGAGCTCGCCGAGCGCGCGCGCCGCGTCGCGCCGGACGCGTGGATCGTCGACTTCACGAACCCCGTCGGGATCGTCACGAAGGCGCTGCTCGACGCCGGCCACAAGGCGATTGGGCTGTGCAGCGCGGCAATGGTCTTCCAGCGGCACTTCGCCAAGGTGCTGGACGTGCCGCCGGAGACGGTCGAGCTCGATCACGTCGGCCTCAACCACCTGACGTGGGAGCTCGGCGTGCGCGTATCCGGCCGCGAGCTGTTGCCGGAGCTGACGACCACGTACGTTGACCGCGTCGCGCCCGCGGCGGGGCTTCCGCCGGAACTCGTGCGGCGTCTCGGCGTCGTCCCGTCGTACTACCTGCACTACTTCTGGGACCACGACGAGCTCGTCGAGCACGCACGCACGCACGAGTCGCGTGCCGAGGAGGTGCGGGCGATCGAGGCGGAGCTGCTCCATCTGTACGAGGACGAGGCCGTCGACGAGAAGCCGGAGCTGCTCGGCCGCCGCGGCGGTGCGTTCTACTCGGACGCCGCGGTCGAGCTGATGGCGTCGCTGCTCGGCACGAGCACCGCCGATCGCCACGTCGTCAACGTGCGCAACCGCGGCACGCTGCCATTCCTCGCCGACGACGCGGTCGTCGAGGTGCCGGCGCGCGTGCGGCCCGGGGCGGTCGAGCCGCTGCCGGTGCCGCAGCTCGAGCCGACGTACCGGGGCCTCGTCGCGCACGTGTCGGCCTACGAGGAGCTCGCGCTCGAGGCGGCGCTGCACGGCGGGCGCGAGCGCGTCTTCCGCGCGCTGCTCGCGCATCCGCTCGTCGGCCAGACGCGGCAGGCGGACGCGCTCACCGACCTGCTGCTCGAGGCGAACGCGAAGTACCTGCCGTGGGCGTCGGCGTGATCCTCGGCGTGGACGGCGGCAACTCGAAGACGGAGCTGCTCGCGGCCTCCGTCGACGGCGAGCTGCTCGCGCTGGTGCGCGGCGGCGGCTCGAACTCGCACGCCGTCGGCGCCGAGGGGACGGCAGAGGTGATCGCCGGCCTGCTCGCAGACGCGCGCGTCGAGACGCCGGTCGACGCGGCCGTCTTCTTCCTCTGCGGCGCGGACGTGCCCGGCGACGTCGCGGAGCTGGAGGCGGCGGTCGCCGCGCGGCGCTGGGCTCGGCGCGCGCGCGTCGACAACGACACGTTCGCGCTGCTCCGCGCGGGCAGCGAATCCGAAGTCGCCGTCGCCGTCATCTGCGGGTCGGGGATCAACTGCGTGGGCCGCGCCGGAGCGCGCGTCGTCCGGTACCCGTCGCTCGGCTGGGAGACCGGAGACTGGGGCGGCAGCGAGATGCTGGGGCGCGAGGCGGTCTTCCTCGCCGCGCGCGCCGAGGACGGCCGCGGCGCGCCGACCGAGCTCGTCGAGATCGTGCGCTCGCACTTCGCCGCCGCGACGGTCGCGGAGCTCGGCGCCGACGTCCACTACCGGCGGCGGTCGCAGTCGTCGCTCGGGGAGCTGGCGCCGCTCGTCGTCGAGGCCGCCGCGCGCGACGCGACCGCCGGCGCGCTCGTCGCGCGCCTCGCGCGCGAGGTCGCGCTGATGGTCGAGCGGGCGTTCCGCGACCTCGGCGTCGACGAGGGCGACGTCGTGCTCGGCGGCGGCATGCTGGCGTCCGGCGCAGGACCGCTGCACGACGCCGTCCTCGCCGCACTGCCGGACGGTGCGCAGCCCGTCGTCCTGCGCGACCCACCCGTGCTCGGCGCCGCACTCGCGGCGCTCGACGACGTCGGCGCGGACGAGGCGGCGAAGCGGCGCCTGCGCGAGGCCGTGCGTGCCGGCTGAGGTGCTCGTCTACCGCGACGCAGGCGCGCTGGCGGACGCGCTCGCCGACGAGATCGTCGCGCGCCACGACGCGGGCGACGGGCCGTTCCTGCTCGGCTGCCCGGGCGGCCGCAGCCTGCGCCCGACGTACGCCGCGCTCGCGCGGCGCCCGCGGCTCGCACGCCTCGTCGTCGTGATGATGGACGAGTACGTCGGCGCACCCGCAGACGCGCATTACAGCTGCGCCCGCTTCGCACGCGAGGAGATCGCCGCGCCGCTCGGCGTGCCGCCCGAGCGCGTCTGGCTCCCGGAGGCAGCCGATCCGGCGGCCTACGACGACCGCATCGCCCGCGCCGGCGGCGTCGAGATCTTCCTGCTCGCGTCCGGCACGAGCGACGGCCACGTGGCGTTCGTCGCACCGGGGGCGGCGCGCGGGGGCCGCACCTCGGTCGTCGAGCTGGCGACGACGACGCGCCGTGACAACCTCGCCACGTTCCCGCGCTTCGCCGCGCTCGACGAGGTGCCGCTGCGCGGCGTGTCGGTCGGTCTCGCGACGATCGCGGCGGCGCGGTCGCTGCGCCTCGTGCTGCACGGCGCCGAGAAGCGCGCGGCCGCGCGCCGCCTGCTCGCGCTCGACCGGTTCGATGCGGCATGGCCCGCGAGCATCGTCCACGACCACCCCGACGCGCGCATCCTGCTCGACGAGGACGCGCGGCCGTGATCACGCTCGACGCGCTCGCTCGGCCGGGCGGCACGTTCGTGATGGTGGCGATGGACCAGCGCGAGTCGCTGCGGACGATGCTCGCCGAGCACCACCAGGACCCGTCGCCCGAGCGGATGACCGCGTTCAAGCTCGCCGTCGCGCGCGAGCTCGCACCGTACGCCTCGGGGTTCCTGATCGACCGCGGCCCCGCGTACGAGGAGATCGTCCACCGGCGCGTGCTGCCGCCGGGCTGCGGCCTGATCCTCGCCGCCGACGCGCTCGTGCAGCCGCCTGGCGGCGCGGTCGAGGACACCGACCTCGACGCCGCGCTCGATGCCGACGACGCGAGACGCCTTGGCGTCGTCGCGCTCAAGCTGCTGATCGTCTGGCGCGACGACGACGAGCGGGCGCGCCGCGCCGACACCGCGCGGCGCTTCGTCGAGCTCGCGCGCGCACACGGCCTGCTGAGCGTGCTCGAGCCGGTCGTGCGAGGCCCGGACGGGTTCGACCGCGATGAGGCGATCGTCGAGGCGGCGCGTGAGCTCGGAACCGTTGGCTGCGACCTCTACAAGTGCGAGGTGCCGACGCACGGCCGCGGGGAGCCGGCGGAGATCACGGCGTGGTCGCGGCGGATCGACGAGGCGCTGCCGTGCCCGTGGGTCGTGCTCTCGCAGGGCGTACCGCCGGATCGCTTCCCGGCAGCCGTCGAGGCGGCGTGCGCCGGCGGTGCCTCGGGGCTCCTCGCCGGCCGCGCCGTGTGGACGCCGGCGCTCGCCGCCGACGACCCGACGCAGTCGCTGCGCGAGGCGTCCGTGCCGCGGCTGCGGCAGCTCGCCGCGATCGTCGACGCGCATGGGCGGCGGTGGAGGGACAAGTGATCAGGGGCGTGATCGAGGGCTTCTACGGCCCGCCGTGGTCGCGCGACGAGCGGCTCGACATGATCCGCTTCTGCGGCGAGGTCGGGTTGACGACGTGGGTGCACGCGCCGAAGGACGACCCGTACCACCGCGCGCGCTGGCGCGACCCCTATCCGGAGGACGAGCTCGCGCGGCTGGCCGAGATCGTCGCCGAAGGGGCGCGCTGCGGCGTCACCGTCGCCTATGCGCTCGCGCCCGGCCTCTCGATCAGGCCCGACGACGAGGGCGAGCTGGAGCGCGTCGTCGCCAAGTGCGAGCAGGTGCGGGGCGCCGGCGTGCGCCGCTTCCAGCTGCTCTGGGACGACCTCGACCGTGCGACGGCGCCGAGCGCGGCGCAGCAGGCAGCCGTGACGAACCGCGTCAAGGCGGCGGTGGAGCAGGACGGGCCGCTCGTCGTCTGCCCGATGGGCTACGCAGGGTGCGAGGACACGCCCTACCGGCGCGAGTTCGCCACGGTGCTGGAGCGGGACGTCGTCGTCTATTGGACCGGCCCCGAGGTGGTCTCGCTCGCGATCGCGCGGGAGGAGCTCGATGCCGCGGTCGCGCGCTTCGGCGGCAACGAGCTGCTGATCTGGGACAACTACCCCGTCAACGACTGGGACACGAGCCTGCTCTTCCTCGGCCCGCTGCGCGGCCGCGACCCGCGCCTGTGGGAGGGCCGCTGCGCAGGGCTGGTCGCGAACGCGATGGTGCAGGCTGTGCCGTCGAAGCTCGCGCTGGCGACGGTCGCGGAGTACCTGCGCGACCCGCAGGTATACGACCCCGTGGCGGCGTTCGGACGCGCGCTCTCCCGCTACGGCGCGGAGGTGGTGGAGGCGCTCGACGCAGCGCCCGCCGACGTCGCGCCCGCGCGCGACCTCCGCGAGCTCGTGCAGCGGCTCGCGCTGGGCGTCGGCGCCGGCACCGCGGCGGCGCTGCTGCGGCCGTTCGTGTGACGGACGTCTGCGTGTTCGGCGCGACGGCCGCGGGCGTCGCCGCCGCGGTCGCGGCGCGCGAGGCCGGTGCCGGGGTGACGGTCGTCGAGCCGGGCCGGCACGTCGGCGGGATGGTCTCGGGCGGGCTCTCGTGGACCGACGTCGGCGACGCACGCGTGCTGGGCGGCTTCGCGCGGCGCTTCTACGATCTCGTGGCGCGCCACTACGAAGCACCGCTCTGGTCGATTGCGGGCCCGGAGCCGCACGTGGCGGAGCGGCTGCTCGAGGCGCTGCTCGAAGGGGTCGACGTGAGGCTCGGCGCCCGGGACGTGCCCGACGCGGCGGTCTACGTCGACGCCTCCTACGAGGGCGACCTCCTGCCGCGCTTCGGCGTCCCCTACGCAGTCGGCCGCGAGCCGCACACGCTCTACGGCGAGCGCTGGGCAGGTCGGCAGCCCGCGACCCGGCCGGGCAAGCACAACTTCGACGTGCTCCTGTCGCCGTTCGACGATCGCGGCGAGCTGCTCCCGCACGTGGCGCAGCCGGAGCTCGACGAGGACGGCTGGCCGCTCGAGCGTCCCGGCGAGGGCGACGGCGGTCTGCAGGCCTACGGGTTCCGCCTGTGCCTCACCGACCGCGACGGTAACCGCGTCCCGTTCTGCGAGCCGCCGGGCTACGAGCCGCGCGAGTTCGAGCTGCTGCGCCGCTACCTGCAGGCGAAGGACGTGCGGGCGCCGGAGCTGCTCGGGCTCGTTCGCGACCTGCTGCCGAACGGCAAGTGCGACGTCAACTCGATCGGGCCGTTCTCGCTCAACCTGCTCGACCGCTCGAACCGCGAATATCCGGACGGCGACGCCGCTGCGCGCGCGGCCGTGCACGACCACCACCTGCGTTACACGCGCTCGCTGCTCTGGTTCCTCTCGTCGGACGACGACGTGCCGCGTCAGATCCGCGACGAGCTGCGGCGCTGGGGGACGTGCGCCGACGAGTTCGTCGACACGGACGGCTGGCCCCACCAGCTCTACGTGCGCGACGGCCGGCGCATGCTCGGTGGCCACGTGCTCCGCGAACGCGAGCTGCTCGAGGGCGCGCTACCCGCCGACACCGTCGCGCTCGGCTCCTACAACATCGACATCCGCGAGGCCGAGCGCACGTGGCGCGGTCTGCCGGAGTACGTGCGCATCGACGCCGTCTTCAACGAGGGCTACCTCTCGGTGGCCGTGCCTCCTTACGGGATCCCATACCGCGTGCTCACGCCGCGGCGTGAGCACGCGACGAACCTGCTCGTCGCCGTGTGCGTCTCGGCCTCCCACGTCGCGTTCGGCTCGGTGCGGATGGAGCCGACCCTGATGCTGCTCGGACACGCCTGCGGGCTTGCGGCTGCTCAGGCGGCGCGGCGCGGCGTCGCGGTGCAGGATGTGGACGTGGCGCGGCTCCGGGACGACCTTCGCGAGCAGGACCAGGTGCTCTCGTGGCCGTGATCACGCACGCCCAGCACGACGAGGCGCAGGCGTACGCGGCGCAGCAGCTCGCCGCCGCGGGCGTCGTGATCACGGACGAGGAGCGGTCGCGGATCGAGGTCGCCGACTTCGGCCTCGGCGACCTGCGCCGCGTCGGCCTGATGCTGCTCGTCTACGTCAACACCGACCGCTACTGCGCGAAGGAGCTCGTGCTCTACCCCGGGCAGCTCTGCCCCGAGCACCGGCACCCGCCGTTCGACGGCACGCCGGGGAAGGAGGAGACGTTCCGCGTCCGCCGCGGCACGGTCCGTCTCTGGTGCGGCGACGACGAGCTCGAGCTGCGGCCCGGCGACCAGCACACGATCCCGCCGAACACGCTGCACCGCTTCCAGGCGGGGCCGGAGGGCGCCGTCGTCAGCGAGTTCTCGTCGACGAGCCGTGACGACCTCGACGTCTTCACCGATTCGCGGATCGTGCGCGCACCGACCGTCGCCGGTTAGTCGGGGATTGGGTTAGTCGCGGAACGACACGTCGATCTCCTCGTCGGAGCGGCGTTCCTCGACGCGCGCCCGCTGCGTCAGCGCGCGCTTGTCGGCGGCCGACGCCGGCTCCTCGAAGACGATCGAGAAGCTGCGCGGCCAGAGGTGACGCGTGGCGACGACGTTCCCTTCGGCGGCGAGCAGCGTGATGTGCACCGCCAGGTAGATCCACGACAGCAGTCCGATCACGAGCCCGAACACGCCGTAGGTGTTCGTCGTGTGGCGGAGGACGTGGCCGACGTAGTAGCCGCCGACGAGCTGCAGCCCCGCGTAGGCGACCGCCGCGGCGGCTGCGCCTCCGCGCAGGCAGCGCCAGCCGACGTCGTGCGTCGTCAACAGCCGGAACCCCGCCCAGAACAGGAAGAACTGCACGACGACGGACAGGACGATGCCGAGGATCTTCCAGGCGAGGCCGTAGGCGGCCCCGAACGTCGCCGCGCTGCCGAGCGCAGTCGACGCGAGGACGCCCCCGCCGAGCACGACGAGCAGCCCGAGCGCGCGCGCCCGCGCCCGGAAGAAGTCGGGGCGGCGCCGGAACGGAACGCCCCACAGGTGGTTCATCGCGTTCTCGGCCGCGAGGAAGACGCCCATCCCCGACCAGAGCGCCGCGGCGCCGCCGAGCGCCAACGCGACCGCGTTGCCCGACAGGGCGCGCACCTGCAGGTCGTGGCCGATCACCGGGAACTGGCCGAGCGCCGAGTTCAGGATAGTCCGGCGCAGGTGCGAGTGCGACCCCAGCGCGTAGCCGAGCACGCTGACGAACACGAGCAGGAGCGGGAAGATCGAGAAGAACCCGTAGTACGTGATCGTCGCAGCGAGGTAGCCGCCCTGGTCGTCGGAGTACTTCTGGCGCACCGCAAGGACGAATCCGAGGACGCGGTGCCGCCGCTGGAAGGCGTCGAAGCGGTCGTACGCGGCGCGTGCACCCACGGCTGGTATGTCCCCGGAATCGCTGCGGCGCTAATCTCGTTGATCAGGTTTTCCGACGGTTCAAGAGCAACGGAAGGAGCACCATGGCGCTGCAGATCGGAGACACCGCACCGGACTTCGAGGCAGAGACGACCGAGGGCCGCATCCGGTTCCACGACTGGATCGGGGACTCGTGGGCGGTTCTGTTCTCCCACCCGAAGGACTTCACGCCGGTGTGCACGACCGAGCTCGGCTACATGGCGCGCATCAAGCCCGAGTTCGACCGGCGCGGCGTCAAGATCATCGGTCTCTCCGTCGACCCGCTCGACCGGCACCGCGACTGGGCCAAGGACATCGAGGAGACGCAGGGCGCGGCGCCCAACTACCCGATCATCAGCGACGCCGACTTCACGGTGTCGAAGCTGTACGGGATGCTCGCCGCCGACGTCGCCGGAGACGCCGCCTCGCGGACGCCGGCAGACAACCAGACTGTGCGCAACGTCTTCGTCGTCGGGCCTGACAAGAAGATCAAGCTGATCCTCGTCTACCCGATGACGACCGGTCGCAACTTCGACGAGGTGCTGCGCGTGATCGACTCGCTGCAGCTGACGGCGAAGCACAAGGTCTCGACGCCGGCGCAGTGGAAAAGCGGCGACGACGTGATCATCTCCGGCTCGGTCTCGGACGAGGAGGCGAAGCAGATCTTCGGCGACTGGGAGGCGCCGAAGCCCTACATCCGCATCGTGCCGCAGCCCGAGAAGACGCCCGCGTAACTGCCGATTCGCAGGAGAGGCGAGGCCACCACGCCTCACCTCTCCTGCGGGTCTGCCCGCCGTCAGGTCACCGTGAAGTGCTGGAACATGATCGCCTCGTGCGGCGCGCAGTACGCCTTGTACTTCCCGGCGACGAGGTTCAGCGTGAACGTCTTCGTCCCTTTGAACGGCACGGAGGTGAACGTCCACGACTTGCCGTGCGGCCCGTCGAGCTCGTAGTTGTGCAGCGACGAGTCGTCGTGGATGACGACCTTGTAGGTGCCGTGTTTCAGGTTCTTGACGCGCCTGCCGTTCATCGTCAGCGAGATCTTGTACGCGTTGTTCTTGCCGACCACGCCGACCAGCGTCGGCGTCGCCGCCGCGTGGTTAGCGACGGACGGAGCCGCGGCCTGCCCGACGGTGAACGTGCCCTTCATCGTCGTCGGGTGCGCGTCGCACTGGAAGGTGTACGTCCCGTTTGCGAGCGTGACGGTCCAGGTCGTCGTACCCGTGCCCTGCACGTCCGTCGCCTCGTCGACGCCGGGGCCTTTCAGGTGGAAGTCGTGGATCGACGACCGGTCGTCGACGGTGATCGTGTACGAGCCGGGCTGCAGGTTCTTCACCGGCGTTCCGGAGTCGGTCGTGAGCGAGATCGTGTAGCCGGGACCGACGGACGCATGCAGCGTCGTCGCGTCGCGGTGCGCGGCCGGCGCTCGCCCTGCGAGGACGAGCACCGCCGCGGCCGCGACGAGCGGGATGGGGAGGGCGTGGCGAAGTGTCATGCCCGCCTCTACGCACGACGGGCGCCGAGCGGATTGCGCTCGTGCCGTGCCGGCACGGACGCGCGCGCTACTTCGTCGGCGTCGTCGGGATGTTGCGGATCTTGCCCGCCGCCATCTTCGCCAGCTCCGCCTTCTCCTGGGCGACGATCGACTGCGGCACCTTCGGGCTGATCTTGCCGACGCCGATGCCGCCGTTCTGCGCGGTGAAGACGAGGTTGCCGCCGCCGGTGAACTTCCCGGTCATCGCACCCTTGATCGCGTCCATCACGGCGACGTCGACCTTCTTCAGCTCGCTCGTCAGGATCTCCGGGCCGAGGTAGCTCTGGTCGGCGTCGCCGCCGATCGACCACACGTTCTTCTCGCGTGCGGCGTCGTGGACGCCGAGACCGCAGCCGCCGGCGTCGGCGAAGACCACCTGTGCGCCGGCGGCGATCTCGTTCAGCGCCAGCTCCTTGCACTTCGGCTGCGCGACGAAGTCGTTCGAGTAGGTGAGCAGCGTCTTGACGCCGGGATCCGCCGCCCGCGCGCCCGCCTCGAAGCCGGCGGCGAAACGGTTGACGGGCGGGATCGGGTCGCCGCCGACGACGCCGACGACCTGCTTGCCGCCCTTGTGCTTCGTCACGAGGCCCGCGAGGTAGCCGACGAGGTAGCCGCCCTGCTGCTCGCGGAAGATCAGGCCCTCGACGTTCTTCGGCTTGCCGGCGAGCGTCGTCGCGTCGACATCGATGATGGCGAACTTCGTGCCGGGGAACTGCTTTGCGACCGTCGCGACGGCGTCCGTCATCAGGAAGCCGACGGCGATCACGAGCTTGTTGCCCTTGCGCGCAAGCGAGGCGAGGCTCGGCACGTAGTCGGCCGAGGACTTCGACACCAGCACCGTCCCCTGCACGCCCAGCTGGTTCTCGGCGCGCTTGAGCCCCTGGTACGACAGCTGGTTGAACCCGTGGTCGTTGAGCCCGCCGACGTCGGTGACGAGCCCGACCTTGTAGCCGCCGCTCTTCTTCGCCGCGGTCGTTCCGGAGGTCGACTTCGACGAGCTGCCGCAGGCCACGGCGCCGAAGGCGACGAGGACGACTGCCGCGAGACGAACCGCCGGGGCGAGCTTCACGGTCTCGTACTCTTCCCAGATGGCGGCGAACGTATTCTCCCGCTCCAGCATCGCCGATCCGTCCCTGGCGGAGGAGGGGGAGCGGCGGATCGCGTGGGCGGCGCGGCACTCGCCGGTGCTCAACCGGCTCGCCCGCGAGCGGCTGGCCGACGGCGCCCTCCGCGGGCGCAGGATCGCCGTCGTCGTCCACCTCGAGGCGAAGACGGCGTACCTGGCCGCGCTGCTCGTCGACGCGGGCGCGGAGGTCGTCGCCGCCGGCAGCAACCCGCGGTCGACGCAGGACGCCGTCGCCGCCGCGCTCGTCGCGCGTGGGGTGGAGGTGCACGCGCGCCACGGCGCCTCGCCTGAGGAGTTCACCGCCGACCTGCTCGCCGTCGCCGAGACCGGCCCGGAGCTCGTGATCGACGACGGCGCCGAGCTGACCCGGCGGATCGCCGAGCACCGTCCGGACCTGTGGGCGAACCTGCAGGGCGTCGCCGAGGAGACGACGACCGGCGTGGCGCGGCTGCGCGCGCTCAAGGCGGCCGGCAAGCTGACGTTCCCGGCGATCGCGTCGAACGACGCCCGCTGCAAGCACCTCTTCGACAACCCGTACGGCACGGGCCAGTCGACGATGACCGCGATCCTGCGCCTCACCAACCTGAGCGGCGCCGGCAAGCGCTTCTGCATCGTCGGGTACGGGTTCGTCGGCAAGGGGCTCGCGCGGCGCGCGGAAGGCCTCGGCGGCAAGGTGACGGTGGTGGAGCTCGACCCCGTGCAGGCGCTGACGGCGTTGCTGGACGGCCACCGCGTCGCCCCGCTCGCGGAGGCGCTGCGTGACGCCGACGTCGTCGTCACCGCAACCGGACGCGTCGAAGCGGTCGCCGGCGACGCGTTCGAGCACCTGAAGGACGGCGCGATCCTCGCGAACGCCGGCCACCACGACCGCGAGCTCGACGTGCCCGCGCTCGCCGCGCTCGCCGGCGCACCGGAGGAGGTGCGTCGCGGCGTCGACCGCTACACGCTGCCGGACGGCCGCCGTGTCTACGTGCTCGTCGGCGGGTCGCTCGTGAACATCGCCGGCGGCGACGGCAATCCGATCGAGATCATGGACCTGTCGTTCTCGGTGCAGGCGCTCGCCGTGCACCGGCTGGCGCAGGGCGACCTGCCGCCGGGCGTCAACGCGTTTCCGCCCGAGCTCGACGACGAGATCGCGCGCGCGAAGCTGCGCTCGCTCGGAATCGAGCTCGATCGGCCGACGGACGCGCAGCTTGCGTTTGCACTGGAGTGGCGCGCGTGACCACGGCCGTGCTGGCGCGCGAGGGCGAGCGCAAGATCGCGTGGGTGTCGGAGTGGATGCCGGTGCTGAACCGTGTCCGCGACGAGCTGCAGCGCGACGGCAGCGTGCGCGGCCGGCGCGTCGCCGTGATCCTGCCGGTCGAGCCGAAGACGGCGTACCTCGCCGCTGTGCTCGCGGAAGCGGGGGCGGACGTCGCCGTCGCGTTCCAGGGCGTGATGGTGCACGACGACGTCGCGGCCGGGCTCGCGGCGCGCGGCGTCGAGGTGTTCGCCAGGCGCGGCTCGACGCCCGAGGAGGAGCTGGGCTTCTTCGAGTCGGTGCTCGCGCGCCGCCCCGAGGTCGTGATCGACGATCGCGCCGACGTCATCCGCCTCGCGCACACGACGCACCCGGAGGTGCTCGAGTCGCTCGTCGGCGCGTCGGAGGAGACGACGTCCGGCGTCACCGCGCTGCGTGCGATGGAGGCGGACGCCACCCTGAAGGTTCCGTGTGTCGCGGCGAACGACGCGCGCTGCAAGTACCTGTTCGACAACCGCTACGGATCGGGTCAGTCGGCCCTGATGGCGGTCCTCGACGCGACCAACGTCCTCCTCGCGGGAAAGCGCGTGCTCGTCGTCGGCTACGGCTGGGTCGGGAAGGGGCTCGCGCGGCGCGCGCGCGGGATGGGCGCCGAGGTGCTCGTCGCGGAGGTCGACCCGTTCGCGGCGCTCGAGGCGCACCACGACGGCTTCGAGGTCGCGCCGCTCCTCGAGGCGAGCGAGCACGCCGACGTCGTGATCACGGCGACGGGCGTGCGCGAGGCGATGTCGCTGGAGGCGATCGAGCGCCTGCCGGACGGCGCCCTGCTCGCGAACGCGAGCGGGATCGACGACGACTTCTCCGTCCCGAAGCTGCGCGAGCTGGCGACGGCGACGCGCGTCGTGCGCGACCACGTCGAAGAGTTCGAGCTGCCGAGCGGCCGCTCGGTGTTCGTCGTCGGCGGGGGCGTCGTCGTCAACCTCTCCGCAGGCGAGGGGCACCCGGCGGAGATCATGGACCTCACGTTCGCGATCCAGGCGCTCTCCGCGCGCTACCTCCTGCAGCACGGGCGCGAGCTCGAGCCGCGCGTGCACCGGCTGCCGGCGGAGATCGACGAGCAGGTCGCGCGCTGGAAGCTGGAGTCGCTCGGGATCGCGCTCGACCGGCTGAGCGCCCAGCAAGAGCGCTTCCTGCGCAGCTGGGAATCGTTCGCGTAGGTCGTCAGCGCCCGTGGCCGGGCGGCCCGGTGTGCACGTGGTTCCTGTCGCCGTAGCCGTTGCCCGGCCGCGTTGAGGTCGCGGCCGGCGGGGCGGCGGCCGGCGCGGGCGCCCACGTGCTCGTGGGCGTCGTGGTCGGTGAGGCGGCGGGCTCGCGGATGGGGGCCGCCGCCGCAGTGACGGGGGCGGGGGGCGGTGGCGCGGGCGCAGCGACGACCGTCACCGTCACGACCTGGGCCGGCGTCGCCGCGGGCGCAGGCTGCGCGGCGGGCGCCGGTGCAGCCGGAGGCGCGGGGACAGGCGCTGGAGCAGGCGCTGGCGCTGGGCTGGTTGTGGTCGCGGGCGTGGTCGTCGCGGGAGCGGGCGGCCGTGGAGCCGCCGGCGACGGCGACGAGGTGTGCGGCTTCGAGCGCACGCGCGGCCGGGGCGCAGGCGCCTGCGCGTGTGCCGGCGCGGCGCGCGCGGCGACCGCCGGCGGAGCCGCCACCGCCGCGGGGGGTGCGCCGGTTGCCGCGCCCGCGGGCAGGCTCACGAGCACCGCCGTCCGGTGGGTCTTCGCCCGCGTCGCCGAACGGCGCGCCGCCAGGCGCGGATGCGGCGCGGCCGGGCGGGGTGCGGCGTGGTGCTCTGCCTCCGCGGCGCCGCCGCCGATGACGCGCGCATGCGGCACCGGCGCCGCCGCGACGCGGCGCGCGGGCTGTGCGTGATGCTGCGGCAGCCGCAGAGCCACGACCGCGAGCGGCGAGAGCATCAGGAGGACGAGCAGGTAACGGACGGCGCGCACGGGCGGAAGCGTCGCGGACGGGTCGGATGGTACCGCCGGTGCCCGAAAGACGTCGTCAGCGGGCGCCCGAGGCGACCCGCTCCGTCGCCGCGACCTCGCCCGGCAGGTCGAGCGCGGAGTCGGTGCGGAGCGGCTGCTCGCCCAGGAGCAGCGCCGCGCCGACGGCGAGCGCGAGCAGCGGCAGCGTGCCGACGAACACCCAGCGCAGCGCGTGGGCGAGCGCGTCGTGCAGGCCGGCGACGACGGCGGGCGGCAGGCGCCGTGCGGCGGCCGGCGACTGCAGGAGCTGCTGCGGGCTCACCCGGCGGATCGAACGGTGGGCGAGCTCGACGCGCAGCCGCGAGAGGAGCAGCGTCCCGAACGACGCGACGGCGAGCGCGCCGCCGATCGAACGGCAGAACTGATTCGCCGCCGTCGCGGCGCCGAGGTCGACGCGGGCGATCGCGTTCTGGAGCGCGACGACGTACGTCTGCATCGTCAGCCCCATCCCGGCGCCGAGCACGATCGTCGCGGCGACGACCTGCAGCGCGCTGCTTCCCGCCCCGAGCCGCGCGATCAGGAACACGCCGGCGAGCGCGAGCGGAGTCCCGACGACCGGGAACAGGCGGTAGCGGCCGCTGTGCGCGATGTAGCGGCCCGCGAGCGTGCTCGCCGCGATCCACGCGAAGTTGAGCGGTACGAGCAGGACGCCGGAGCGCGTGGCGGAGTCGCCGAGGACGCCCTGCGCGTACAGCGGCAGGTAGATGATGACCGCGAAGAGCGTCGCGCCGAGCAGGAAGACGGCCGCGTTCGCGACCATGAACGACCGGATGCGAAAGAGGCGGAACGGGAGCACCGGCTCCACGGCTCGCCGCTCCGCGACCGCGAAGAGCGCGAAGAGCGCAGCCGCGGCGCCCGCCGCGCCCAGCACCTGCGGCGACGACCACGCGTACGTCGTCCCGCCCCACGCGGCCACGAGCAGAAGCGCGGTGACGGCGGCCGTGAGCGTCGCCGCGCCGACGTAGTCGACGGCGTGGTCGCGGCGCTCGAACGGGACGCGCATCTGCGTCCAGACGACGAACAGCGCGAACCCGCCGAGCGGCAGGTTGATCCAGAAGATCCAGCGCCACGAGATCTGGTCGGTGAACACGCCGCCGAGCAGCGGCCCGGCGACGGAGGCGACGGCCCAGACGCTGCCGAGGTAGCCCTGGTAGCGCCCGCGCTCACCGGGAGAGAAGAGGTCGCCGATCGCGGTCAGCGTCAGCGGGAACAGGCCGCCGGCGCCGAGCCCCTGCACGGCGCGGAACACGGTCAGCTCCGTGATGCCGGTCGCGACCGCGCACAGCAGCGATCCGCCGACGAAGATCGCGATAGACACCGCGAACAGAAGCCTGCGCCCGTAGAGGTCCGAGAGCTTCCCGTACAGCGGCACCGTCGCAGTGGACGTGAGCAGGTACGCCGTCACGATCCAGGACAGCTGCGAGAAGCCGTGCAGGTCGGCCGCGATCCGCGGGAGCGCCGTCGAGACGACGGTCTGGTCGAGCGCGCCGAGCAGGAGCGCGAGCAGCGCGCCGAGGAACGCGAGCATGCGCTGGCGGTGCGTCACAGCCGCCAAGACTGCCTCTTGCGAGTCGGGTGCCGCGGTGACATCGTGACGGGGGATTGGGCACGCTTGCGGACCGTGCGCGCGAGCTGGGAGCCGACGTCTGCGCGGCGATCGACCGGCTCGCGGTGCCCGTGTTCGTGCTCGACGCCGACGGCATCCTCGTCTACGTCAACGACGCGTTCGTCGCGCGCCTCGGCGACCAGCGCGGCAAGCACTTCACGCGCCTGTTCGCGTCGGAGTCGGTGCTGAGGGCGCGGGAGGCGTTCGCGCGGAAGATGATCGGCGTCGACGTCGCGACGGACTACGAGTACGTCGTGTTCGACCGCAACGGCGCGCCGGTGCGCGCCGAGGTGAACTCCGTCGCGCTCGAGGCGGCGGGCCACGTCGCGGGGATCTTCGGGCTCGTCGAGGTGCGCGACCTCCGCCGCCCGATCGTTGAGCACCGGGCGGTGCGCCTGACGCCGCGGCAGGCCGAGACGCTGCGCCACCTCGCCGCCGGCTGCACGACGGACCAGATGGCGGAGCGGATGGGCATCGGCGTGCCCACGGTCCGCAACCACGTCCGCGACCTCCTGCGCAAGCTGGACGCGCACAGCCGGCTCGAGGCGGTCGCGCGCGCGCACGAGCTCGGCCTGATCGGCGCCTGATCGCCGGCGCCCGCAATCGCCTCATCCTGATCAGGCGACGGGGCGGGAGCAGCCGGAACCATGGCCGGCGGTATGGCCGGGACGGAAACTCGCCAGCTCGAGAGGATGGCGGCTGCCGGGCTGCTCGCGGCCGGCGTCGCCCACGACCTGTCGAACCTGCTCCTCGTCGTCTCCGGCAACGCGCGCTTTCTCGCCGCCCGTCTGCCCGGCGGCTCGGAGCTGCGCGACCGGGCGGAGGAGATCGTCCGTGCCGCCGCGGCGGCGTCGCGCCTGTCGGCAGAGCTCGTGCAGACGTCGCGGCAGAGCGAGGCGGCGAGCGTCGACGCCCGCGCCGCGATCCGGGAGCTCGAGCCGCTCCTGCGGCGGCTCGTCCCGGACCGCATCGAGCTCGCGGTCTCGCTCGGCTCGGAGCCGGCACCCGTCGCGTTCACGCACGCGGGTCTGCAGCGCGTCGTGCTGAACCTCGTCCAGAACGCGGCGGCGGCAACGCCGCGCCACGGCCGCATCGGCATCTCGCTCGGACGCGACGACGGCCACGTCGCGCTTCGCGTCGCCGACACCGGCCGCGGGATGCCGGAGGAGGTGCGCGCGCAGCTCGCGCAGCCGATCGTCGCCGCGCCGGCCGACAGCGCCGGCCTCGGTCTCGGAATCGTGCGCGCCCTCGTGGAGGCGCACGACGCGACGATCGACGTCGACTCGCAGCCCGGCCGCGGCACCGCGGTGACGATCGGCCTGCGCACGGCCGACCGCGTCGGACGCCCACTACCATGACCGCGTGGATGCCGTTCTCGCGAAGGCCGAGGAGTGGCGCGTCGAGGGTGAGAGCGTCGCGGTCGCGACGGTCGTCGCGACGCGCCGCAGCGCGCCGAGACCGCTCGGTTCGAAGCTCGCCGTCGCCGCCGACGGGCGGCTCTACGGATCGGTCTCGGGCGGCTGCGTCGAGGCCGACGTCGCCGAGCGCGCCCGCTCGGTGCTCGCGGGCGGTCCCCCGTTCGTCGCGTCGTACGGAATCGCCGACGACGAGGCATGGAGCGTCGGGCTGCCCTGCGGCGGCGAGATCGACGTCTTCGTCGAGCGGTACGCGGGGCCGCCGGCGATCGAGCGCGGGATCCGTTACGTGGTCGTCGCCGGCGACGGCCTCGGCGAGCGCTGGGACGACGACGAGGTGACGTGGACGGGGCTGCGCGAGGAGGCGCGTCGGACGGTGTTCGGCGAGGTGGTGCTGCCGCCGCTCCGGCTCGTCGCGGTCGGCGCAGGCGACATCGCCGAGGCGCTCTGCGGTCTCGCAAAGCCGCTCGGGTGGCGCACGGTCGTCGTCGACCCGCGCGCGGGCCTGGCAACGCGCGAACGCGTTCCGAGCGCGGACGAGCTCGTCGTCGCGTGGCCGGACGAGGTGGACGTCGACGCCGACACGGCGCTCGTGTCGCTCGTGCACGAGGAGCGGCTCGACGTACCGGCGTTGCGGCGCGGGGTCGAGGGCGGTGCGTTCTACGTCGGGGCGCTCGGCTCGAAGCGGGCGCAGGCGAAGCGGCGGGAGCTGCTCGGCGAGCTTGCCGACGCCGTGCACGGCCCGGTCGGGCTCGACCTCGGCGGCGAGACGCCGGCGGAGATCGCGCTCGAGATCGTCGCGCAGGTCCTCGCCACCCGGAAGGCCGCGGTCGCGCCGGCACCTGCGCTCGCCGACTGACCCGCAGGGGATCTTGGCGTCGCGCCGGGGGATTTTCGTTGCCGCGGCGCCTCCACTTGTGTAGAAAAGGCCGTACGCAGCGCGGCGAGTGACTTCTGTCGAGCTCCACGCGCGCGACGCTCTCGGGTGACTCGTAGGCGGCTCTACGCGTCACCCGAGACGTGCCGAAGGACAAGTCGGCGCCCGCACGGGCGGCTCCGCGCGGACGCCGACCAGCTCCGCCGCATTCAGACGTCACGGTAACGCCGAGCGCGCAGAACGCAAGCGCTTCGCATCGACTCTTCAGAAGGAGCGCGTCCCGAGAAGGAGGCGCGGACGCCCCGTTTCCGCGGGGCGTCCGCGTTCCTCGGGAGCAGGCGGTCGGGGAAACCACCCGCGAGGCTCACCGTAGCAACGGGGTCAGCCGGAGAGGCTCCCCCTTTCCGGGATTCGTCGGGTTCCTTATGATCGCTTCAGACCGCATTAGGAGAGGGGAGTGTGGGTGCGGGAATCGAAATGCGGCGCGTCGCAGTCGCCCTAGCGATCGTCTTCGCGTGCGCCGGCCTGCTCGCGCTCCGACCGGCGGTCGGTCGCGCCGACTCCGGCGGGACGACGACGACCGCAGCCTCCGATTCGTCGGCGGCGAGCAGCCCGGGCTCCGCGACGACCGGCACGTCGACCACGGACACCTCGACGACGCCGGCCGACCAGACGTCGGCGCCGTCGTCCGGCACGTCCGGCGCCGCGACGACGCCCGCGTCGACGTCCGACGGAAGCGGCGCGACGACGACGAGCAGCAGCGGCTCGACGCCGCCGTCGGATGCTTCAGGGGCGGGCACGAGCACGACGACGGCGCCGTCCGACGGCTCGTCCGGCGCGACCCCCGCGACGCCTCCCGCCGACTCGTCGGGCGCGGCCGCGACGCCGCCCGCCGCCGGCGACACGTCGAGCAGCTCGGGCGGCACGACGTCCTCGACCGGCGCCGGCGACGCGTCCTCGTCCGGCACCACTGCCACGACGCCGCCGGCTCCGACCGGTCCCCCGTCGGGCTCGAGCGCGTCGGTTCCGGCCGACTCCGGCAACGCCGGCGCCGGCACGACCAACGCGACGACGCCGGCAGGCAGCTCCGATGCCGCGACGGGAGACGCGGGCGGGGCGGGCTCGTCGTCGACGAGCGGAGCCGCGACGGCGACGGCGACCGCGACCGCGCCCGCCACGACCTCCGTGTCCGTATCGGTGCCGCCGCTCCCGCCGGCGCAGAGCGCGCCTGCGGCAGCGCCGCCCCCGCAGGCGCCTTCGCCGCCGGCCGCCGCCGCCGCGCCGCAGCCGTCGCAGTCCGACGCGCCCGCGGCCGCGGCAGGGCCCGCGGTCACCTCGGCGCCCGCCGCGTCGACCGGCGCGGCGAACAACACAGCGTCCCCCTCGACGACAGCCTGGACGGCTGCGCCTACGCCACTCGATGCGCTCCGCTCCACCTCGTACGACGAGACGCCGCTGATCGCGGCGCTCGCCGCAGCGCCGCTCGCGATGGTGCGCGTGGAGCCGTCGCACGCGCGCCTGGTCGTCGTGCGCCGGCTCGTCCCCGGCGCCACCGTCGTGCGCTCGGCGACGCGGCTCCCGAGCGGCGCGGTCGTGCTCGTGCTCGCACCGGTGACGACCTCCGGCACCCGGACGTACTACGTCGTCACGGTTCCACTTCGGACGCTGCGGGCGGTGATCGCCGCGCACCACTCGACGCGTAGGTCGCACGCCGCCGCCGCACGCTCGCGCGTGCCGCTCGAGGCGGTGGCGTCGCTGCCGACGCGCAGCGTCGACGACACGGCGCACGCGAGCGGCTCGTCCGGCGGGAGCGGCAGCAGCGGGAGCGCGCCGGGTACGGGCGTGACCTCCGCGCTGCACGTCGCCGCGTCGACACGCCCGCCCGACGACGCACGCGTGTGCGCACGACTCGCCCCGCAAAAGCTTCTTCCGCTCGAACGTCGTCGCTTCGAGCGCCCAGGCTAGCCCCCTCCAGTAGTTGCCGTGGCACTGCCGCGTTCGGCGGTGCCGGTCCTGCAAACGAACTGGGGGAAACGCGGTTATGCCGTATCAACGACTTCGAAGTTCAACCGGACCACATGCAGTGCTCGTGACGCGCCGACTGCATGGCGATCGCGAGATCGGTCAGATGCTCGCGGCGATGAACGTCCGCGTGCTCGGCCGTGCGGAGACGGCGCGAGCCGCCCTCGCGCTCGAGCGCGCATACGAGCCCGACGTCGTGATCGTCGTCGTCGAGGACGAGGACGACGCCGAGGTGGCGCGTCAGCTGCACTACCTGCGACCGCGCGACGGAAGCGCGCTGGTCGTCTGTGCGGTCGGCGCGTCCGACGCCGCGTTGCGAGCGGCGATCGAGCTGGCGGCGCCTGCCGTCGTCGCACCGGCACCGCTCGCCGTCAGGCGGCGTCCGTCGCACGTGCTGAACGGCGACGCGCTGACGCGGCGCGAGCGGGAGGTGCTGCGGCTCGCGTCGACGGGCCTCTCGAACTCGGCGATCGCCCGCACGCTCTGGGTGAGCGACGAGACCGTCAAGTCGCACCTGGCGAGCATCTACCGGAAGCTCGGCGTGCGCAGCAGGCGCGAGGCCGCGCAGGTCGCGCTCGAGCGGGGCTACCTGTCGGCGGACGGCGTCGCCGACGACGAATGGGACGCGGCTCAGCCGCCTGCGAAGGCGGCTGCGATGGACAAGCTGTAGGGGGTGGAACGCGGACGCAGACAGCTGAGGGTGACGCGATAGCGGCCGGCCGGAACGGGAGTGGTGAGGCTGAGGACGTTCTGGTCGGCCGGCAGCGAGATCGCGGCGAAGGAGTTCGAGTCGATCGTCAACGTGCAGCGCGGCGCGGCCGTCGAGACGAGCTGCACGTCGAGCATGGTCTTCCGGACGCGCACGACGACGACCCGCGTCGGCGTGAGCCGGCCGTACTGCAGGCGCACCTCGCGGTGCACCGCAGCGGCTTGCGGCTGCGCGCCGGCGGCAGAGCCTGAAGGTGGAGTCGAGGTCGAGGTTTGCCCTCCGGCGGCCGGGGCGGGCGCAGGCGCCGGAGCTGGCGGCGGCGGAGCGCCGACGTACGCGAGCGCCGAGGCCGCGTTCACGAGCCCGTAGTGCACGCCCGGCACGGGCGAGGCCGTCGCCTCGAGCGCGCTCGCGATCTGCGTCGCGCTGAGCGACGGGTTGGCGCTCAGCAGCAGCCCGGCGATGCCGGCGACGACCGGGGGCGAGAACGACGTCCCACAGATGCTCGCCGGCCCGACCCACGGGTCGTAAACGACCTGGCAGCCCGGCGAGGCGAGCGCGACCCAGTCGCCGCGCGCCGACCAAGAGTAGAGCTGGTTCGTCGGGTCGGTCGCGGCGACCGCGAGCACTCCGGGGAGGGCGGCCGGGAACACCGGCGTCGAGTCGCCCGAGTTCCCGGCGGCGGCGACGACCAGGACGTTGTGTGCCTCGGCATAGGAGACGGCGGAGGCCAGGTCGGAGCTCACGGGCGCCGCGGCGGCAAAGCTGACGTTGACGATCCGCGCGCCGTGGTCGACGGCGTACTGGATCCCCTGCGCGATCGCCGACTGCGTGACGTTGCGCTGGACGGCGACCCGGATCGGCATGATCGTGCACTTCCAGCAGACGCCGCTGATCCCGACGCCGTTGTCGCCCGGCGCCGCGAGGACGCTCGTCACCTGGGTGCCGTGACCCCAGGTGTCGTCGGTGTTCGAGTTGCCGTCGACGAAGTTCCAGCCGGGCGCCAGGTTGGTGGGCGCGTCGGGCGTCGTCCGCAGGCCGGTGTCGACGACGGCGATCACCACCCGCGGGTCGCCGACGGTCGCCCGCCAGGCGTCGGGGAGGTGGACCGTCACCGAGCCCCACTGCTGCGGCCAGGCGGGGTCGTTCGGGTCCGCGGCCGCGCTGCTCGCGGCAACGGCCGCCACGACCGCGCCCAGGGCGACGAAACGGCGCACGGCGCGCACGGCGGGATCCTACGGCCTGGAGCAACTAACAGGAAGGGTGGTTTAGCCTTCGAAATCGGGGGGTTTTTGGGTGGATTCCCCTGCTCCGACCTTGCTTTTGCGGAGCCCCTTCGTCAGGATCGGCGCCGCAGGCAAATCGTCCTGTTCGGAAGACGAAAGGAGGGACCGGGCGATTCGGAAGTGAGATCGGAAGATCTCGTTCGGAAGAGGTCGGGAGACCTCAGCATCTGTATGCAACGACGCGGCAGTGTCCGCGTTCTTCGGGAGTAGGGAAAGGGGAAAAATGCGTAAGCTCGTATTTCTGCTCGCGCTGGCGGTGGCCGCAATCTGGGTCGCCCCGGCGTTCGCGCAGGGCGAGGGTTCGACGGGATACATCGAGGTCTGTAAGAACTGGTCAGGCCCGACGCCGTCGTCGCTCGGCAACGCGTCGACGAACCCGACGCTGACGTTCAACTACACGATCACCGACTCCAACATGGGGTCCTACAGCGCGACGGTTCCGGCCGGCGGCTGTAGCGAGCCGATTCAGGTCGCGGCCGGTGACGTCTCGGTGACCGAGGCCAGCGCGCCGTGGTACAGCGTCAGCGCAATCACCGTCCAGGACGCGAACGGCTCGATCACGTCGGTGCCGAACCCGACCAACACTGTGACGGTGACGGTGGCCCCGGGCGACATCTCGATGGAGACCCTCGTCACCTACACGAACCAGCTCAACACCGGCTACGTCGAGATCTGCAAGAACGCGCAGGCGGGCTCGATGCTGGCGACCGGTCAGTCGTTCAACTTCACGGTCACCGGCGCCGGCGGGTACGCCCAGAACCTGAGCGTTGCGGTCGGCGCCTGCTCGATGCCGTTCCTGGTGCCCGCGGGCACTGTTTCGGTGACGGAGGAGGACACGGCGACCTACGTGACGGACATCTCGACGTCGCCGTCGTCGGCACTCCTCGACTCGAACCTCGGCAACGCGTGGGCGAGCGTCGCGGTTGCGGCGGGCGGCACGGATCAGGAGACGCTGGTCACCTACACGAACAGCCAGTCGACCCTGAAGATCTGCAAGACGGGGACCGAGGCACTGCTCGATTCGACGCTGGCGGCCGGGCCGTTCGTGATCACCGCGAACGGTAAGTCGTTCTCGCTGCCGGCGACGGATCCGGCGAGCTGCGTGATCGCGGGGAACTTCCGCGCGGGCACGACGGTGAGCATCTCCGAGGCTCCGTTCCCGGGCACCGCCGTGTACGACATCACGTACAACGGCGACTCGATCTCCGAGCCTCCCGCTGATCGCGCGGCGGGCACTGTCTCGTGGACGATGCAGGCCGGCGTCAACGACATCACGTACGTGAACGACCTCGCCGCTCCCGTCCCGCTGAAGATCTGCAAGGCGGGCGCGACGACCGGCACGTACTCGTTCACGATCAGCGGCATGACCGGCTCGGTCACAGTGCCGGCGGGCGAGTGCGCCCTGGCCGGGACGTTCCCGTACAACTCGACCCTCACCATCAGTGAGGACCTCGCGGGTGCGGCGGCGAACGGGTTCGGCACGGTCGCAGCGATCGCGGCCGACGGCACGATCGGGCACATCGTCGGGACGCCGGATCTCGCCGGCGGCTCGGCGCAGGTCATGCTCGGTGACTACGACTACTACGACGACTTCACCGGCTTCCATCCGGCGATCGTCACGTTCACGGACGCCGCGAACCCCGCGGCGCCCACGACGGGTAGCGGCACGAGCGCCTCGAGCGGCTCGTCGACGACGAGCAGCAGCTCGTCGACGGCGTCGTCCTCTGCCTCGACCGCCGCTGGTAGCGGTGCTGCCGAGAGCCAGAGCTCGGCTCAGCCGGTCTCGACCTCCAAGCCTGCTTCGAACTCGAAGCCGGCCGTGGTTGCGTCCGTCGCGTCGGTGCGCGTCGTGTCGCACAAGGTCGCGGGCAAGCTGATCCGCAGCCTGTACGTCCGGATCAACAGCTCCAGCAAGGTGGCCAAGGTCCGGATCGTGCTCGTGAGCAAGAACGGGAAGAGCTCCGTCCTGTTCCGGACGGTCTCGACCAACCACCTCGTGAAGGTGCCGAACGTGAAGCTGAATGCGACCGTGAAGTCGGTGCGCGTCAGCATCGCTTCGTAGCGAAGCGTCAGGTTCGGGAACGAGAAGGGGGCCCCTCGGGGCCCCCTTCTCACTTCTTGCGGCGGATCAGGCGGGCGTGGCGGACGGTCCTTGCCGCGCGCCTCTCGCTCGCGCGGCTGCGTCTGGTCGAAGCACGTTTCGGCGTGCTGGTCGTCGACGGCTTCGTCGGCGCCTTGACGACCGCCGGTGCGGCGGCTGCGGCCGGCGCCGGCGCCGCCGGAACGAGCGCGTGCAGGAACGCGCCGGCGTCGACGACGGGTGTGCCGTCGGGCTCGCGCGTCGCGGTGGCGAGGAGGTCGTTGCGCAGGTCGGCGGCCGCTGCGTCGGGCCGCGCGGAGATGCCGAGGGCGACGACGCCGGACACGAATGCCGCTGCCGCGGACGTGCCGCAGAACGGCGCCGCGGCGGTCTGCACGCAGCCGGGTGCGCCGACCGTCACCCACGAGCCGGAGCGCGACCAGCCGTAGAGTGCGCCGTTCTGGTCGACGGCGGCCACGCCGATCACGCCGGGCAGCGAAGCCGGATACGACGGCGACTGGCTGCCGTCGTTGCCTGCAGCGGCGACGACGACGACGCCCCGCGCCTCGGCGTAGGCGACGGCGTCCGCCACCGACTGGTCGGGGCCGCTCAGCATGATGCTCAGGTTGATGACGCGCGCGCCGTTGTCGGCCGCCCAGCGGATGCCCTGCGCGATCGCGGTATCCGATCCGACCCCGTTCGCGCCGAGCACGCGCACGGGGAGGATCGCGCACCAGAAGCAGACGCCAGACGCGGTGCTCGAAGGGCGCGCGCCGATCACGTCGGCGACCAGCGTTCCGTGACCGAACGGGTCGACGCCGGTCGTGCCGTCGACGAAGTCGTAGCCGGTCTCGACGGCTCCCACGAGGGTCGGGTCGCCGGCGTTCACGCCGCTGTCGACGACGCCGACGAGGACGGGTGCGTGCACGGGCGCTGCGGACCAGGCGTCGGCGACGTGCGAGATCGCAAACGACCAGTCCTGAGCAGAGGCGGACGCCTGTGCCCGCTGCGGCGTGGCGTCGGTGGGCGCCGGACGCGCGGATCCGCCGGGAGCGGCGAGCGCGGCGGCGGTGGCGGCGAGTGCGACGAGGACGGCGAAGCGGCGCATCGTGGCCCCGTATCGGCGGCGTGGCGTCGAACCTTGAGCCACGCAGCCATCGTGGAAGGGGGTTCGGACGGACCTGTCTCGTCGCGGCGACGCCGGCTGCGCGCCGGCTCTCCGCCCGGCGCGAAGCGGTGCGGCCCACGCGTGCTTACAGAATTTTCACGTTCGTGCGGAAGACGTGTCGTCAGGCGGGATCGCCGAGACACCCGGCGGCGCGGCCGGCGCGCGGGGGGTTGCGCCGTTCGGAGCGCGCATTAGCCTGAGGTCGATGACGCGAAAGCCGCTGGCCGCGTTCGTCCTCCTCGTCGCCGCCTGCAGTGGGTTCGCCGTCGCCACGACGGTGACCGCCGGCAGCGCGACCGCCGCCTCGTCGGCGTGCACGCCCGATCCGTCGTGGCCCGCAGCGCGTGCCGACCTCGCGGCGCAGGTCCTGTCGCTCATCAACAGCCACCGCGCGTCGATCGGACTTGCGCCGCTCGCAACGTCGCCCTCGCTCACCGCGTCGGCGCAGTGGAAGGCGCAGCACATGGCCGAGTACCAGTACATGGCGCACGACGACCCGGCGCCGCCGATCGCGCGCGCGTGGTACCAGCGCATCCAGGCGTGCGGCTACCTGTGGGGCGCCGGCGAGAACATCGCGCGGTGGTACCCGACGCCGTCGTCGGTGGTGGCGGCGTGGCTGTCCGACGCGCCGCACAAGGCGAACATCGAAGGCCCGTGGGCGGCAACCGGAATCGGCGTCGCCGTCTCCTCCGCCGGCATCCCGTACTGGGTCGAGGACTTCGGCGCCGTGCTCGACTCCTCGAGCCCGCCGCCGCCGGCGACGTCGACCGCCGCGACGACCACCCGGCCGGCGACGACGACCGCGCCTGCGCCGCCGACAACCGCGCCGACGACCACGCGTCCCGCACCGCCCCCGACGACCACGCAGCACACGACGACGCAGCAGCAGACCACGGCGCAGCAGCAGACGAGCTCGCAGCAGCAACAGCAACAGCCGACGACGCCGCAGCAGGCGCCGAGCGCGCCCGCGGCCGCCACGCCGTCGAGCGCGACGAAGGCTTCGACGGCGAAGACCGCGGTCTGCGTCGTCCCGACCGTGTTCCGGATGCGCCTGGAGCGCGCACGCCTGCGCCTCGAGCGCGCCGGCTGCCGCACGCACGTCGTCGACGTGCACGCGAAACGGATCGCGCACGGACGCGTGGCCTGGCAGTCGCCGCGCGGCCGCGTCCACATGCCGCTCGCCTCCGTCGTCACCCTCGCCGTCAGCCGCTGACGCGTTTGCTTCGCCGTAGCCTTCCGCCGATCGCGGCCTTCGCGGTTGCCGCGACGCTCGCGACGGGGCCGTCCCCGGTCGCCGCGGCGACCGGGGGCGCGCGCGTCACGGTCGGCTGGCCGTGCGCCGGCTGCATCGTGCAGCTGCCGAAGAGGCCGGCGCGCGCGCCGCTCCTCGTCGTGCTGCACGGCGACGAGGGCAACCCGACGCTGATCGCGTCGCTGTGGGGACCGGGCGCGGCCGCGCACCACATGATCCTGTTCGCGCCGCAGTGCCCCGTCGCGCTCGGCTGTCGCTTCGCGAACGGGATCGGCTTCACGAGCAGCTGGTGGGGATGGCTGCAGTCGCCGCAGTACGTCGACAGCTGGCTCGGCGCGCAGCTCACGCAGCTGGAGAAGCGCTACAAGGTCGACCGCTCGCGCGAGTACGTCGCGGGCTGGTCGGGCGGCGCCGACTACCTCGGCTGGTACGCGCTCCGCCACGCGAGCCGGTTCGCCGCGGCGGCGTTCGTCGCGGGCGGCGTGCCGTACGTGCAGTCCTGCCCGGCGGCGAAGCTACCGAGCTTCTTCCTGCTCGGCGGCAGCGACCCGCGCTACCTCACCGGCCAGCCGACGCAGGTCGCGCACGTGCTGCAGGCCTGCGGGAGCCCGACGCAGATCGTGGTCGTTCCCGGCGCCGACCACCAGACGTCGATCATGGCGCTGCAGACGCGCGGCTATGCCTCGGCGATCGTGACGTTCATGCTGGCGCACCGGCGCGGCGCGTCCGTGCGCTGACACCGGCGCGGGGAGGGCGGTGCAAGCGCCCCCCGCGCCGGTTCGACTCAGCTCAGGTGATCGTCCACTTGTAGGTGGCGCTGGCGGACGCGCCGCCCGAGCCGGTCACCGTGACGGTGAACGTATGGGTGCCGGCCGCGACCCAGTACGACTTCGGCGACGAGCACGATGTCGGCGGCGAGGCGTCGAGCTTGCACGTCGCTCCCGTGACCGAGCCCATCGTCGTCCACGCGAACGTGGAGGTGTTGCTGGCCGTGGTTGCGGGGGGCGCCTGCGTGATCGTGACGGCGAGCGAGCCGGAGCCCGTTCCGCCCGAGCTCGACAGCACCGACCACGAGTACGACGCGCTGTTGCTGCCGTACGCGTTCGAGACGGTGACGCGGAACGTGTGCGTTCCGACGGCCAGGCCCGTGTACGACTTCGGCGACGTGCACGCGGACGCGACTGCGCCGTCGAGCGAGCACGCGGTGCTCGTGACCGCTCCCGCCGTCGACCAGGCGAACGACGCGGAGGTGCTCGTCGAGGACGCAGGCGTGGACGTCAGCGTCACGGTCGGGGCGCTGCCGGACGGCGTGCTCGAGGTGATCGTCCACGTGTACGACGCGCCGGAGCTCCCGGACGCGTTCGAGACGTTGACGCGGAACGTGTGCGTGCCGGCGGCGAGGCCGCTGTAGGACTTCGGCGAGGAGCACGCGACGGCGGCGCCGCTGTCGAGCGAGCACGTCGTGCTCGTGACGGTGCCGGACGTCGTCCAGGTGAACGACGCGCCGGTCGACGTCGTCGTCGAGGCGGGACCGCCGGTGAGCGCGACGGTCGGAGCGCTGCCGGACGGCGTCCCGTCCGAGCCGTCGACATAGGTGCCGAAGTCCTGCGCCCAGTAGACGAGCCCGTTCGACGCGGCGGCGGCGCCGACGCCGGTCGCCCGGTAGGTCGAGTTTTCGATGTTCGCGCGGTGACCGGGCGAGTTGAGCCACGCCGTCACGACGGACTGGGCCGTCTGGTAGCCGTAGGCGATGTTCTCTCCCCAGCCGACGCTGCCGATCGGGTAGCCGCAGGCGGCGAGGCGTTCGGAGACGGTGCGCGCGATCGGCGGCGCCGGGTCGTCGTGCTGCATGTACTGGTACTCGGCCATGTGGCGCGCCTTCCAGACGGCCGACGCGGTGAGCGTCGGCGAGATCTGCAGCGCCACCAGGCCCATGCCGGTGCGGTGGCTGTTGACCAGGCTGACGACCGCGTTGGCGAGGTCGGGACGGTTGACCGGCCACGACGCGTCGGGCGTGCAGGTGCCGACGACGGCGCGCGCGGGCGGCGTCGCGACGGCGGTCGCCAGCGTCGCGAGGATCGCGGCGGCCAGAACGGCGCCGCCGGCGAGCCGGGCGGTGAGACGAGACATCAAAAGGAACCCCTCTTCAGTCGGTTGCGGCGAAACGCCGGCCACGGTAACGCAGTTCTCGCCGGGTTGCAGGAGAAGGTACTTCGCCTTCCGATAGAATTTACGCTCTTAGCGCCTGAGGCGGTAGACGTTCTCGGCGAGGCGCGGCGCGTTCGGGATGTTCCAGATCAGCAGTCTGCCACGAGCGTGCGCGTAGCGGCCGGTGCCGTTCACCACCGGCACGCTCACGACGCCGTTCGTGACGCGCACGAAACCCTCCGAGTGGAGGATCCCGCCGGGCAGGTTGGCGTCGCAGAGGATCCACTCGCGCGTCGCCGAGTAGCGGATGACGATCGCGCGGTCGGAGCCGACCACGTCGAGCCGCTTGTGGACGAAGCTGACGCCGTCGAAGAGGCGATCCGTCTCCCAGCGCTTGTGCGCGTCGCCGCTGACGCGGATCGTCTCCGAGACCAGCTTGATCACGCGCGTCGACGCCGGGGCGGATGCCGCGCCCGGCGTGAGCGCGACGGCGGCGACTGCGACGACGAGGAGCGCTCTGCCCGCCATGCTTCGTTCTACCACGCACGCGCGGTGCGAGCGAGCGGCGCGGCGGTCGCTGACGCGCGGTGCGGAAGCGTCCGGAACGACCGCCCGTAGCGGCGGTGCAGGTGCGGCAGCGCAGCGGCGACCGGGACGAGGGGGAAGCGTCCGCTGCGTCAACACGTAGCCGACCGCGTGCGCGAGCACGACCGCGGCGAAACGCGGGGCGGCGTCGAACGGCTGCAGCGACGCCCAGAGGCAAGCTCGTGCTCGCGCTGATCCGCAGGCCCCGCCGCGGCGGCGGCCTCGCCGTCGTCGGCGCGCTCGTGTACTGGGGCGGCGACATCTTCTGCCTCTGCGCACCCGCTCGCGCATAGCCCGCCCGCACCGATCCTGAACCGCGAGCGGCTTCGATCGGCGCGATGAGTCGGGTGCCCGCATTGCTCGCTGTTGCCGCCGCTGCCGGAATGGCCGCGACCGCAGCGGCGGAAGGGACGAGGCTGCACCGTCAACACGTCACGTTCGTCGGTGACTCGGTCGCCGCGTCGATCATGTTCGAGCCGACGGCGCGCGCGGTGTTGACGCGCGACGACGACGTCGACTTCGAGTTGGCCGCGTGCCGCCGGCTCGCGACTCCCAGTTGCTTCGTGACGGGGATGACGCCACCGGCGACGGCGCTCGAGACGCTGACGCGGCTCGGTTCGGCGGTTGGCCCGGTCGTCGTCGTCGACGTCGGCTACAACGACTACTCGTCCGACTACCGCGCAGGGATGAACCGCGTCCTCGCGGAGCTGCGCCGCGAGCGCGTCCAGCGCGTGATCTGGCTCACGCTGCGAGAGCGCTGGCACGACTACATCACGATCAACGACGAGATCCGCGCGGAGGCTCGGCCGCGGTCGTGGGTCACGGTGGTGGACTGGAACCGGTACTCGCGCAGCCATCCGGAGTGGTTCCAGCCGGACGGGATCCACCTCGAGGCGGCAGGCGCCGACGCGCTCGCCGTGTTCCTGCATCGCACGCTCGCGCGCCTCGGGCTCGCGGGCGTGCCGCCGATGGCGCGTCGCGCGACGCGGCGCCTGCGCTCTGCGACAGCGCGGCTCGCGATCGCGACGGAGCGGAACCGCACGCCGCGCCGACGACGATCACGGCCGGCGCCCGCGTCCGGCTCGGTTGCCGCGGGGTGGACGCGGCTCGCTGCCGGAAGCGTCCTCGTCGGAGCGCTCGGCGCGCTCTGGACGTCCGCACGTCTTCGCGGAAGGGCGCGAAAGAGGCGTCGCCGCCGCGCGCGCCGGGCCGACGGTGGTTCGGCGTTGCATGCCGATTGAATCGTCGCAGTAGGGTGGATCGATCGACAGGTCCGCAACCACCGCGCTCTACGCGCTCGCGATGGTCGCCGTCGTGGTCGCGTCATTCGTAGCCCGCGCCACGCGGACGCGGTGCTCGCGACCGGCAGCGCGAGCGGGCGCGGCGACGTCGTGCCCTTCGTCGTCCGCCCCGGCCCGTCGGCGGCGGGCGCACGCATCCTCGTCGTCGCGCCCGTGAACACGTGGCAGGCGTACAACACGTGGGGCGGCAAGAGCCTGTACGTCAACCTGCTCGGCCCGAATGCGAAGGCGTACGCGCGCGCGGTGTCGTTCGACCGGCCGTACGACGCCTACACGAGCCGCATGCTGCTCTACTGGGAGTACCCGCTCGTGCGCTTCCTCGAGCGCAACGGCTACGACGTCGCGTACGAGACGGATGTGGACGTCGACCGCGACCCCGCCGCGCTCAGCGGGCACGCGCTGGTCGTCGTCGCCGGCCACAGCGAGTACTGGACACCGGGGATGCGCGACGCGTTCGAGGCTGCGCGCGCGGCCGGGACGAACCTCGCGTTCGTCGGCGGCAACGACGGCTACTGGCAAGCGCGCTACGCGGACGCGCGCCGCACACTGCTCGAGTACCGCAGCGCGCAACTCGACCCGAGCCCGGCGGCGGCGACGAAGACGGTGCGGTTCCGCGATCTGCAGCCGCCGCGCCCCGAATGCAGCCTCGTCGGCGTGGAATGGCAGGGTGGCTGGGAGTCGAACGGCCTCGCACCGGCGTACACGGTCGTGCCGTCGTCGCTCCGTGAACCGTGGTTCCGCGGCACGGGGTTCACCGGCGGTGGCACGCTGCCGGGCCTCGTCGGCTACGAATGGGACGCGGTCGAGCCGAGCTGCCCCGTCCCGCCGCTGACCGTCTACTTCCACTACCAGGGAAAGCCCGCCCCGCCGAACCGCTCCCCGTTCACGCACAGCTGGTACTCGACGAACGCGGACGTCGTCTCCTACACGGCGCCGTCGGGCGCACGCGTCTTCGCGACCGGCTCGATCCAGTTCAGCTGGGGGCTCGACGGCTTCGCGCGCACCCTCCACGCAGGCATCGCCGAGCTGACCGACCGGTACGCGCCCGACCCCCGGCTGCAACGGTTCATGCGCAACGTGTTCGACGACCTGAGCACGCCCACCGGCCTCGATGAGGACACCGGCGGCAGCCGCTAAACGTCGTCGTCGATCAGCTGGGGCTGCGCATCTACCTGCCCCAGTCGCAGGCCGGCCCCCGGCTAACCGCCACCGGTGCCCGCCCTCGCCGGCCGCTTCCACCCATGCAGCAGGGCGCCGGCCGCGCCGACGCCACTTGCACTGCGCAGATCCGACATTTTATAAAACGCACGTAGATGCTTCTGCGTGAGGTTGGATATGCGCGGCCTGCCTCACTGGGCGAAGCGCTCGAGCTGCTCGCGTCGAACGAAGGGGCGCGCGCGCTCGCCGGCGGGCAGACCCTGATCAACGTGATGAAGGCGCGCGCCGGCTCGCCCGAGCTGCTCGTCGACCTGAACGGCCTCGCCGACCTGAAGGGGATCGAGCTCGGTGCGGACGGGACGCTCGACATCGGAGCGATGACCACCTACACCGAGCTCGTCGAGTCGAGCGAGGCGCGCGCGCGTCAGGTGCTGCCGCAGGTCTGCGCGCAGATCGCGGACGTGCAGGTCCGCAACCGCGGGACGATCGGCGGGAACGTCTGCACCAACGACCCGACGAACCACCTGCCGCCGCTCCTCGTCGCCCTCGGCGCCGAGCTGACGATCGTCGGGGCGGACGGCGAGCGCACGGTCCCGGCCGCGGAGTTCTTCCTCGGCGTCTACATGACCGCCGTCGCGCAGACAGAGCTGCTGACCCGCATCCGCGTCCCGGCCGGCCGCAACGACGGGTTTGCCTCGGTGACGCTCGGCGTCGACGGGACGTGCATCGCGAGCGCGGCGGCGTCCGTCAACGGCGGCGTGACGGTCGCGCTCGGCTGCGTCGACGCGGTGCCGGTCGCGCTGCATCCCGAATCCACGGACCCCGAGTCGGTGCGCGCCGCCGTCCGCGGCGCCGACTTCGAGCCGCCGTCCGACGTGCACGCGTCGAGCGACTACCGGCGCCACCTCGCCGAGGTGCTCGCCGTCCGTGCTGTCCAGCAAGCAGAGGGGAGCTGAGTGGCGACCATCCCGGCAGCGACCGAGCACTCCGTCACGGTCACCGTCAACGGCACGACGTACGAGCGCCGCGTCGAGGCGCGGAAGCTCCTGATCCACTTCCTGCGCGACGACCTCGACCTGACCGGGAGCCACATCGGCTGCGACACCGGCAACTGCGGCGCGTGCTCCGTGATCGTCGACGGGACGCTCGTGAAGAGCTGCATGATGCTCGCCGTCCAGGCCGACGGCTCGTCGATCGAGACGGTCGAGGGTCTCGCCGACGGCGAGGAGCTGACGAAGCTGCAGCAGGCTTTCAGCGCGCACCATGCGCTGCAGTGCGGCTACTGCACTCCCGGGATGCTGATGAGCGCGACCGCGCTGCTGCGCAAGAACCCGCAGCCGTCGGACGACGAGATCCGGAAGGCGCTTCAGGGCAACATCTGCCGCTGCACCGGCTACTGGAACATCTTCGAAGCGGTGAAGGCGGCCGCAGAGTGACGACCGTCACCGAAGAGCGCACGGAACAACAGGCGCCGACGTGGTCCGGCCAGAACGTCCCGCGCAAGGAGGACAAGCGCCTCGTGCAGGGGCAGGGCGTCTTCGTCGACGACGTCAAGCGCCACGGGATGGGGTACGTGCATTTCGTGCGCTCGCCGTACGCCCACGCGCACATCACGTCGCTCGACGTGTCGAAGGCGGAGGCGATGCCGGGTGTCTACGGGACGCTGACCGGCGAGGAGGTGGCGGCACTCACCGAGCCGTTCTTCCAGATCTCCTCGGCTCCGGGCGCGCACCTGAAGGACTACGCGCTCGCCGTCGGCAAGGTGCGGTACGTGGGCGAGCCGGTGGTGGCCGTCGTGGCGGAGACGCGGGAGCGAGCGCGCGACGCCTCGGAGCTCGTCGAGGTCGAGTACGAGCCCCTACCGGCGGTCGTGGACGCACGGCGCGCGCAGGACGACGGCGCGCCGGTGATTCACGAGGACGCGGGCGGCAACCTCATGTGGGAAGGCACCTACGAGTGGGGAGACCTCGATGCGGCGTTCGCCGAGGCCGACCGCGTCGTGAAGATCGACGAGCTGCACTTCCACCGGTTCAACTCGACGCCGCTCGAATGCGACGGCGCGCTCGTCGAATACAACCGCGGCACCGGGCAGTGGACGATCCACACCAACAACCAGTTCCCCGGCTTCGCCGCGATCATGATGGGGCCGGCGATGCGAACCGGGCTCGACAAGCTCCGGTTCGTCACCCAGGACATCGGCGGCGGCTTCGGCAACAAGATCACGTCGCACCCGCAGCTCGTCGCGTGCTGCCTGCTCGCGCGCAAGCTCCACCGCCCCGTGCAGTGGACCGAGTGGCGCACCGACTTCCACCTCTCGATGTCGCACGGCACGAGCCGCTGGTTCCTCGACACGGAGGTCGCGGTCAAGAACGACGGCACGCTGCTCGGCTTCCGCACGAAGGCGCTCGACGACGCGGGCGCGTGGCTGCGCTACGAGCCGCTCGGCGGCGTCATCTGGGCGCAGGTCACGCCGGGCATGTACCGCTGGCGGCACATCCGCGTCGACTTCACGCAGGTCGCCACGAACAAGGCGCCGGTGTCGCCGAACCGCGGCTACTCGCGCATGCAGCACCTGTGGTTCACCGAGCGCCTGATCGACATCGTCGCGCACGAGCTCGGGATCGACCCGGTCGAGATTCGCAAGCGCAACTACATCCGCGCCGACGAGATGCCGTACGAGACGCCGAACGGCTGCGTCTACGACTCGGGCGACTACGCGAAGATGCTCGACGTCGCGCTCGACCTGATCGGCTGGGACAGGATGGAGGCGCGCCGCGCCGAGGCGAAGTCCCGGGGGAAGCTGCTCGGCGCCGGCATCGGGTCGACGCTCGACTCCGGCACGAACAACTTCGGCCAGTCGCGCCTGATCAACCCCGAGCTGCAGTTCTCCGGGAACAACGAGGTCGCGACGGTGAAGCTGGACATCTTCGGCGAGATCGTCGTCACGCTCGGCACGACGCCCCAGGGGCAGGGGCACGAGACCACGGCTGCCCAGGTGGTCGCCGACATCCTCAAGTGCTCCGTCGACGACGTCCACGTGCGTGCCGGTCACGACTCGTACTGGAACTCGCACGCGGGCTTTTCCGGCACCTACGCGTCCCAGTTCGCAGTGACGGGGCTGAGCGCCGTGAAAGGCGCGACGGAGATGCTCGCGGCCGAGATCAAGAAGCTTGCGAGCGCGGTGTTCGGCGGCGTGCCGGAGGATCAGCTCGAGCTCGCCGACGGCACGGTGCGCATCAAGGGCAGCGACGAGGCCGTGCTGCCGTTCATGGCGTGCGGCGCGATCATCAACGCGAACAACGCCGGCCTGCCCGAGGACCTCGGCGTCACGCTCAACTGCCGCTACGTCTACCGGCCGCCGTTCCAGGTGCCGGACGTCGAGCGCAAGTTCGGCAACCTCACGCTGACGTACGCGACGCAGATCCACGCCGCGGTGGTCGAGATCGACCCCGAGACCGGCTACTACGAGATCGTCGACTACGCCGCCGTCGACGACTGCGGCAAGCGAATCAACCCGCAAATCGTCGAGGGCCAGGTGATGGGCGCGACCGCGCAGGCGCTCGGCGCCGCCGTCCACGAGCAGTACGTCTACGACGAGGACGGCAACCTGCTCACGCCGAACTTCTACGACTACCACGTGCCGCACGCGCTCGACATGCCGCCGCTGCAGACCGGCTACGTCGAGAGCCCCTCGCCGTTCACGCCGCTCGGGACGAAGGGGATGGGCGAAGGCGGCGGCGCCGGCATCCACGCGGTGTGCGCGGCGATCCAGGACGCGTTGCGGGACAACGGCGGCGCGATCGTCTGGGACAGCGCCAACCCGTACCACCGGGTCTGGGAGATGCTCAACGACCCGCAGGGCGCGGGCGGGCGCGTGCAGGTGACCGAGGCGTGAACGTCTCCGGCGAGCGCACCTTCGCGGCGTCGCGGTCGGACGTCTGGCGCGTGCTCAACGACCCCGCGTCGATGGCGAAGACGATGCCCGGAGTGGAGAGCTTCGCCGTCCACGACGACCGCCGCTGGACCGCGAACGTGAAGATCCCGCTCGGCCTCGGCGGGCTGCAGATGAAGATCGACATGGACAAGGTCGAGGAGCGCGAGCCCGAGTTCGCGAAGCTGAAGATCCGCGGACGCGGCGTCGGCGCGATGCTGAACATGGAGACGTCGTTTCGGCTGAGCGACGCGCAGGGCGGCTGCGCGATGCACTGGTCGGCCGAGGTGCGCATCGCCGGTCCGGTCGGCTCGATGGGACAGCGCGTGCTGCAGCCGATCGTGAACCAACAGGTCGCGCACGTGCTCGCGGCGCTCGACACGCAGGTGCAGGCGGCGGTCCAGGGCGAGCGCGGCGGTGCCCCGCCGACCACCGGCCCGACGGACTACGGCCCGCCGGCGGACGCCGACACGAGTCGCACGCCGCCCTCCGGCGCGAGCGCCGCCGAGGAGGGCGTCAGCCCGTGGTCGCCGGAGGCGTACGACGAGAACGCCGAAGGGCCCACGACCACCACGGAAGACGCGCGGTAGCCGCGTGGCGCGGCCGTTCCGGGTTGGGGCCATGCAGCTCACCATGGAGCCGCTCGACGAGATGCTCGCGTCTGCACGCGCGATGGACGACGCGGGTATGGACACGATCTGGCTCGCGGAGGCGTACCCGTGGTGGCGCAAGCACGGCATGGAGGCCCGCTCGTCGACCGTCGCGTCGGCGCTGATCGCGCGCGAGACGAAGCACCTGACGGTCGGGTGGGGGATCATCGCAGCGTCCACGCGTCACCCGGTGCAGGCCGCGATGGACGCGCGCGTCGTGCAGGAGGCTGCCGGCCCGGGCCGGTTCATCCTCGGCTTCGGCACCTCGAAGATCTTCCTCAACAACACGAAGACGCAGACCTCGAAGACGCTCGGCCCGATGCGCGACGCAGTCTCGATCGTGCGCGGCGTCCTGGGCGGCGAGCGCTTCGACTACGACGGCGACACGTGGAGCGCCGACGTGCCGGCGCTCGCAGCCGAGGCCCACGCGCCGCGCGAGGTGCCGCCGGTCTACGTCGCCGCGACAGCGCCGAAGATGCAGGCGCTCGCCGGCGAGATCGCCGACGGCTGCCTGACGCCGTCGATCACCACGCCGCGCTTCGTCGAGTACACCCGCAGAAACGTCGCCGCCGACATCGACATCGGGTGTACGGTCGTCGCGTCGATCCACGAGACCGACCGCGACCGGGGCCGCGACGGCGCGCGCGAGATCGCCGGAATGTACCTCGCGAACAAGGTGCAGAACATCCAGGGCGCGGCCGACACGCTCCTCGACCTCGCCGGGCTCGAGCAGGACGAGATCCGTCCGATCGCCGAGGCGATGGAGCAGGGCGGCCGGCTCGCGGCGAAGGAGCAGGTGACCGACGCGATTCTCGACAAGTGCAAGCCGATCGCCGGCACACCCGACGACTGCATCGCGGCAATCGAGGAATACAAGGCCGCCGGCTGCACGCACGTCATGCTCGAGCTGTGGGGCGACGACCGCCGCGGGCAGATCAGGCTGTTCGGCGAGCGCGTGCTGCCGCACGTGCGCGACGCATGATCTCCGTCGACCGCGACCGCCTCGTCGAGACGGCGAGTTCGCTCGTCGACGTGCACAGCTTCACCGGCGACGAGCAGCAGATGGCCGAGCGGATGGCGGAGCTGTTCGACGAGCTCGGACTGCACGTGCAGTGGCAGCAGGTCGAGGACGGGCGCGCGAACGTCCTCGGCACGTGGCACGGCGCCGGCGGCGGCAAGACGTTGATGTTCAACGGCCACATGGACACGTCGTACTCCGGCCGCGAGCCGTGGCTGCGGGACGTGCCGGGATTCCAGCCGCACGCGTTCGAGCGCGACGGCCGCCTCTACGGCCTCGGCATCTCGAACATGAAGGGTGCCCTCGCGTGCTACGTCGAGGCGGTGCGTGCGCTCCGGGACGACGGCGTGCGACTGCGCGGCGACGTGCTGCTCGCCGCGGTGTGCGGCGAGATCGAGAAGACGCAGCAGGGCGACGCGCAGGGCGCGGCGTACCGCGGCTATGCCGCGGGGACCCGCTACCTGGTCTCGCACGGAGGCGTCGCCGACATGTGCCTGCTCGGCGAGCCGACGGAGGGGAAGGTCGTGCTCGGGCACTTCGGCGCGCTCTGGCTGCGCATCCGCGTGCACGGAAACTTCGTCCACACCGCCTTCAGCGAAGGCAAGCGCGACCAGAACTCGGTGCTGCGCATGCACGAGGTGACGAGCGCGGTGCTCGAGTGGATCCCGTCGTGGGAGGACGACGAGGCGAACGCGTACCGCGGCGTGAAGGCGATCGTCAACGTCGGCGCCGTTGCCGGGGGCTTCGGGTGGCGAGTCTCGCGGACGCCGCACCACACCGACCTGTTCCTCGACGTGCGCGTCCCGCCGACGAAGCCGATGGCGGTCGCGCGGCGCGAGGTGCTCGGCTTCGTCCGCTCGCTCGGCGAGCGCTTCCCCGACTACGGCGTCGAGGGCGAGGTGTACGTGACGGCGCCGGGCGCGGAGATCGACGAGGGCCACGAGCTCGTCGCCGCGATCGACGCGGCGCACGAGCAGGTGTTCGGCGAGCGCCCGGGCCGTGACGTGACGCGGTGGTTCAGCGACGCGTCGGCGCTCACGCGCTACGGCGTGGCGACCGTCAACTACGGAACGTCGACCGGGCTCATGGACGTCGAGCTCGGCGAGAACCTCGACGTCGACGGCCTCGTGAAGACCGCCGTTACCTACGCGCTGGTCGCGCAGAAGGTCTGCGCGTGAAGCTCGTCACGTACGACGACGGGCGGGTCGGCCGCGTCGACGGGGACGAGATCTTCCGGCTCGACGTGCCGACAATGCGCGCGTACTTCGAGCGCGGCGGAGCAGAGGACACCGACGAACGCGTCCCGCTCGCCGAAGCGCGGCTGCGGGCGCCGATCGTCCCGAAGAAGCTCTTCCACACCGCCGGCAACTTCCGCGAGCACGAGGAGGAGTCGAAGAACGTCGACTGGTCGCATCGGATCGCTCCGTGGATCAACTTCTTCCAGAACGTCGACGCTATCGTCGGGCCCGACGACCCGGTCGTGTACCCCGAGCACCTGACGGAGGAGCTCGACTACGAGCTCGAGCTCGCCGTCGTGCTCAAGAAGCCCGGCAAATGGTTTTCGCCCGAGGAGGCGGAGGACTACGTCGGCGGCTACGTGATCTTCAACGACATCACCGCGCGCGACATCCAGCGGGGGGAGATGCGCTCCGGCGTGTTCAGCTTCTGCAAGGCGATCGATACGTTCTGCCCGCTCGGGCCGTGGATCGTGACGCCGGACGAGCTCGGCGACCCGCACGACCTGGCAATGGAGCTGCGCGTGAACGGCGAGGTACGGCAGGAGTCGCACTCGAGCCGCATGAGCGTGACGATCCCGGAGATCCTGTCGAACTTCTCTGCGCTCGGCTACTCGGCCGGCGACGTCCTCTCGACGGGCACGGTCGCCGGCGTCGCCGGCTTCAAGTCACCGGAGGAGCGCGCGCGCCTCTATCTCAAGCCGGGAGACGTGATCGAGGCCGAGATCGAGCGGATCGGCGTGCTGCGCAACCCGGTCGTCTCGTGGCAGGAAGCGCACGGGACGCCGCCGCCGCCGCGCATCCGTCCCTGGGGCGACGGATGACGTGGCAGCGCGACGACGCGAAGCTCGACCGCGTCCGCGCTTTGATGGCCGAGCGCGACCTCGATGCGCTCGTGGTGCGCGCACCCGACAACGTCCTCTACCTGACGAACTTCTGGGGCATGAAGGGCTACGACGCCTGCGTGTTCCCGCGCGACGGCGAGGCCGTGCTGATCACGATCGAGGCCTCGGAGGAGGACGCTGCGCGCACGGCGTGGACGAGCGACGTCCGCTTCGTGCCGGGCTATGCGCCCGACGACCCGCGGCCGGTGCCCGCGCGCACGCTCGACGCGGCGCTCGCGGCGTCGAGCGGATACGGCAACGTGGGCCTCGAGCTGTCGTTGGGCACGCAGGCGGCCGACCGCATGGTCGGCGAGCCGACGACGTTCACCAAGGCGTGGTTCGACGCCTGGCCCGGCGCAGACGACGCGATGGCGGTACTCGTGCCCGCGCGCGCGCTGAAGACGAAGCAGGAGGTCGAGCGCATGCGCGTCGCGAACGAGCTCTGCGGCGCGGCGATGGACGCCGTCGCGGCCGACCTCCGTGTCGGGATGAAGGAAAGCCAGGCGGCGGCGCTCTGGCAGTCGCACGTGCACGGCGAGGGCACGGGCCGGGACGGCGTCGACCTGTCGCTCGGCTTCTCGCTCGTCTGGGCCGGCCGCGGCATCAAGACGTTCACGGCGACCGCCGACCTGCCGGTCGAGGAGGGCGAGCCGGTGCTCTTCGAGATCTGGGTCTGCGTCGACGGCTACTGGTGTGACCACACGAAGCTGCTCGTCGTCGGCGAGCTTCGCGACGACTACGCGCAGCTCGAGGCCGGGCTGCTCGACGTCTACGACCGCGCTGTCGCGCACTGCCGCCCCGGTGCGTCCTTCGCGCAGCTGGACGTGCTGGTCCGGGACGGCATCGCGGAGCTGGGCTTTCCCGGCCAGCCGACGCATCCGATCTGCCACGGCGTCGGCGCGCGCGCACACGAGCCGCCGTACGCGCACCAGGCCGTCGACGGGTCGATCGAGGAGGGGATGGTGCTCGCGATCGAGCCCGGGTGCTACTGGCCCGGCGGCGGCGGGCTCCGCGTCGAGGACAACTTCCTGATCACGGCCGGCGGCGCCGAGAAGCTGTCGCCGTTCCCGGACGGGGTGGTGCGATGTCCGGCGGCCTGATCTGGACGGGATCGCTCAACGAGGCGTACGCGATCGGGGGTCGGGTCGGGCTCTACGACACCACGCTGCGCGACGGCGAGCAGACCGTCGGCGTCGTGCTCTCGCCCGGGGAGAAGCTCGAGATCGCGCGGCTGCTCGACGACCTCGGCGTCGACCGGATCGAAGCCGGGTTCCCGCGCGTCTCCGACGACGACTGGCAGGCGGTCGCCAAGATCGCCGGGGCGGGCCTGGGCGCGGAGATCTGGGGCTTCTCGCGCGCCGTGCCCGCCGACCTCGAGGCGCTGGTCGAGCTCGGCGTGCGCTACTCCGTGATCGAGTCGCCGATCTCCGATCTGAAGCTGCAGGCGATCGGCGTCACCCGCGAGACGATGCTCGACCGCATCACGAGCGCGATGCGGTTCGCGGCGGAACACGACATCCACGCCGCATTCTTCGGCGTCGACTCGACCCGCGCCGAACGCGACTTCTACGACGTCGTCTACGCGTCGGCCGTCGAGGCGGGCGCGAAGGAGGTCGTCGTCGTCGACACGCTCGGGATCGCGTCGCCCGAGGCGGTCGCGGAGCTCGTCGAGCACACCGCTAGCCTCGTCGGCGTGCCCGTGCATTTCCACGGCCACAACGACTTCGGCGTCGCGACGGCGAGCGCCGTCGCCGCCGTCCGTGCCGGCGCGCAGTATGTCCACGGCACGATCAACGGCATGGGGGAGCGTGCCGGCAACGCCAACCTCGGCGAGGTCGCGCTCGCGCTGCGCGCGCTCTACGGCGTCGAGACGAACCTGAGACTCGAGCGTGTGCGCGAGGTCTCGGAGCGCGTGCGCGAGCTGTCCGGCTACGCGCTCGAGCCGTGGAAGCCGCTGACGGGCGAGACGCTCTTTCGCCGCGAGAGCGGCGCCGTCGCGTCGCAGTTCCACGACCCGCCGTCGATCGAGCCGTACTCGTCGGAGCTCGTCGCGACGGACCGGGCGATCGTGCTCGGCAAGAAGAGCGGCCTCGACTCCGTCCGCATCAAGGCGGACGAGCTCGGTCTCGACCTGCCGGAGGAGCGGCGCGCCGAGGTGCTGGCGGCCGTGAAGAAGCTCGGCGCCGAGAAGCGCGGCCTCGTGACCGACGAGGAGTTTCGGGCGATCGTTGGCTGAGCACGACGCGGTCGTCGTCGGCAGCGGCGTGAACGGGCTCGCCTGCGCCGCCCTGCTCGCGAAGGCCGGCTGGGACGTCTGCGTGCTCGAGCGAAACGACTGGTTCGGGGGCTGCATTCGGACGACCGAGCTCACCGAGCGGGGTTTCCTGCACGACGTGTTCAGCGCATGGCACCCGCTCTGGGTCGGCGGGGCGGCGCACGCGCAGCTGGCCGACGACCTCGCGCGGCACGGGCTCGAGTACGTCAACACGGAGCTCCCCACCGCGACCGCGTTCCCCGACGGCGAGAGCGCGTTCCTGCTGCGCAACGCGGAGGGAAACGTGCAGGAGCTCGGACCGGAATGGCGCGCCGTGCTCGACTCGTTCTTCCCGAACGCCGACCTGGCGTTCGGCGTCCTCGGGACGGAGCTGTGGTCGAGGCACGGCGCGGCACTCGGGCTGAAGGCGCTGCGGAGGCTCGGCCGCGACGGTGTGCGCGCGTTCAGCGGCGGCTTGCTCGTGTCGGCTCGCGACTGGCTGGAGGCGACGTTCGTATCGGAGCGCGCGCGCGGCGTGCTCGCGCCGTGGGTGCTGCACACCGGGCTCGGGCCGGACGCGGCGACGTCGGGCTACATGGCGCAGGTGATCGCGGTCGCCGTGCAGGAGGGCGGGATGCCGATCCCAGTCGGCGGTGGGGCCAAGCTCGCCGACGCCCTGGTGTCGTTCATCCGCGAGCAGGGCGGCACGTGCGAGACGTCCGCGCACGTCGACCGCGTCTTCGACGGCGGCGTGCGCGTCGCCGGCGGCGAGACGATCGCGGCGCGCCGCGCGGTCGTGTGCAACGTCACGCCTACCCAGCTGTACGGCGACCTGCTCGGCGGGACACCGCCGCCGTTCCGGTACGGGCGCTCGGAGATGCAGATCCACTTCGCGCTGTCGGAGCCGCCGCGCTGGGAAGGCGACGCCCGGCTCGCCCGCACGGCCATCGTCCATCTGACCGCGGGGCTCGACGGCGTCTCCCGCGCGGTGAACGAGGCGGACCGCGGCCTGTTGCCCGCTGAGGCGACGGTGGTGGTGGGGCAGCCGTTGACGATCGACCCGTCGCGCGCGCCGACGGGGCGGGGCATCCTCTGGATCCAGCTGCAGGAGCTTCCCTGGCACGTCCGCGGCGACGCCGCCGGCCACGTCGACGTCGGCGACGGCACCTGGACGGAGACGTTGCGCGAGCGCTACGCCGACCGCATCCAGGCGCGGCTGCAGCGACACATCCCCAACCTCGACTCCGCGATCCTGGCCCGAGTTGCGCTGTCGCCGGCGGACCTGCAGCGGGCCAACGTCAACCTCGTGCACGGCGACCCGTACGGCGGGTCGCTCGCGCTCGACCAGAGCTTCCTCTGGCGCTCGCCGCACCGCACCGGCGTGCGCAACGTCTGGCACGTCGGCGCGTCGACCCACCCCGGCCCCGGACTCGGCGGCGCGAGCGGAGCGCTCGTCGCGCAGCAGCTGCTCGAGCCGCCGCTGCCGAGGCGGCTGGCGGCTCGCGCGCGCTCGCTCCTCGCAGGTAGCTGATTGATTGCGATCGATCGCCCTAGCGGTCGGCGAAGATGTTGGCGCCGCCGAGCTCGTTCTTGAAGAACACGCTAGCGAGCTCGAGGTGCCGGTAGAGCACGTCGGCGGCGGCGGCGGGGTCGCGCGCCGAGCACGCGGCGAGGAGCTCCCCGTCGAGCGCGCGGTGCCGCTCCTGCGGCTTCCCGTGCGCCGTGAAGAGCGCGGGGCGGAATCGCTCCGAGCGGTCCCACGCGGGCCGGATGAGCGCCACGAGCCAGTCGGACCCGGACGCGTCGTAGAGCGCGAAGTGGAAGTCGGTGTGCGCCCGCATCGCCGCGCGCAGGTCTCCGTCGCCACGCGCCGCGTCGAGCCGCGCCAGGTGGACGGCGGCCGCGCGCTCGTGCTCGTCGCCGAACTGCTCGGCGGCCCGCCGGACGGCGAGCGACTCCAGGGCGAGGCGCACCGCGAACAGGTCGCGCAGCTCGTTGACGTCGAAGTCGAGCACACGCGCGCCCTGGTGCGGCACGTGGCGTGCGAGGCCGAGCGCCTCCAGCTGCCGCACGGCCTCGCGGATCGGCGAGATGCTCATGCCGAACGCGCGTGCGAGCTCGTCCAGCCGCAGCGGCGCCCCGGCGGGGAGGTCGCCGAGGATGATCGCCTCGCGCAGCTGGTCGAGGGCGTACTCCGCCATCGTGCGGTGGCGCATCCGGGCCTGCGCCGGTTGCCCCGAAGGTGCCATGCGGCGGGGACCGTCCCACGCTCTTGATCAGATGTCAAACGTCGTGAGAGGATCGGCCCGGTGGCGCCCACGGTCTCCGTGTCGCAGATCACGACGCTCGCGTCGAGCTTTGCGGACGACGTGGCGACGTATGCCGCGGCCGGCGCCGACGCGATCGGCGTCTGGGAGCTCAAGCTGCCGGAGGGCTCGGACGCCGCCGCGCTCGAGACGCTCGAGGCGAGCGGCCTCGGCAGGGCCTCGGCGGTGCCGGCCGTGCCGTCGATCCTGCCGCTGCCCCTGCTCGGCGGGCCGGAGGATCCGGCCGAGCGGGTCGAGGCCCTCTGCGCTTCGCTCGCGCGGCTCGCTCCGTTCCGTCCGAGCGGCGTCGTCTGCCTCACCGGCGCGCGCGAAGGGCGCGACCCCGACGAGGCGCGTGAGGTCGTCGTCGAGGGGTTGCGCACGATCGCCGCCGAGGCCGAGAGCCACGGCCTGCGCATCGCGCTCGAGCCGTACCAGCGCGCGGGCGGCGAGCGGTGGTCGATCGCGTTCGACGTCCCCGAGGCGCTGTCGCTGATCCACGACGCCGGCGAGCGCCCGGCGCTCGCGCTCCAGTTCGACACGTGGCACCTCTGGAACACGCCCACGCTCTTCGACGACATTGAGCAGCACGTCGACCGGTTCGCCGGCGTCCACGTCGCCGACTACCGCGACCCCACGCGCAGCTGGGCCGACCGCGTGTTGCCGGGAGACGGCGTGGCCGGCATCGCACAGATCGTCCACGCGCTCGAGGACGCAGGGTGGAGCGGGCCGTACGACATCGAGGTGTTCTCGGACGACGGCACGTTCGGCGCCGCCCACGACGACTCGCTGTGGGCGCGCGAGCCGGTGGAGGTCGTCCGCGAGGCGCTCGAGAAGTTCGACCGTTGCCTGCGAGCCGGCGCCCTCGACTGAGCGTATGGAGAGCAGACCCCCCGTCCACGTCGCCGCTTCTGCGGCCGATTCGAAGGAGATGAGATGACAGCAAGAACCGTTCGCGCGGCCCTCGCCCTCGTCACTGCCGTCGCGGCGCTCGTGGTACTCGCCGCCACGGCGGCGGCGCACCCGGCAGGGAAAGCGCCGATCGTGATCGGCTGGGCGTTCGACGGCAAGGGTGCCATGGCGCCCTTCGACAACCCGGCGCTCGCTGCGGCGAAGCTTCGCGTCGCGCAGATCAACGCGCACGGCGGCGTGCTCGGCCGCAAGCTGGTGATCAACACGTGCGACACCCAGGGCAACAAGCCGGCGATCGCGAAGGCATGCGCCCTGAAGCTGATCGGCGGCGGTGCATCCGTCATCTTCACGACCTGCGACGTCGACCTCGCCGCACCGGTCGTGCAGGAGGCGATCAACCGGGGCCTGCTCACGGTCGCGCCCTGCATCGGCACAGACCAGATGGGGCCGAAGCGCTTCGGCCCCAAGGGCAAGCTCGCCTTCAGCTTCGGCAACGTCGCGCAGGACGAGGGGTCGGCGATGGCGCAGTACGCGTGGAGCCGCGGCTGGCACACGGCCGCGCTGGCGACCGACACCGTGATCGTCTACTTCAAGAACGTCGTGCAGGCCTTCAAGGCGCGCTTCACGCAGCTCGGCGGCAAGGTCGTCGACCAGGAGACGTACCAGTCGCTCGGCGGAAACAACGCGCAGAACGTCGTCAGCCGCTGGAACTCGCACAAGGCGGACGTCTACGTGACGTCGACCGCCGGCGCGTTCGGTGCGCTTTCGACGCTCGTCTCGGGCCTGCGCTCGCTCGGGAACAACACGCCGATCCTCAACTCGTGGGCGGGCGACGGCACGTACTGGCTGCCGAAGAGCCCGCCGGTGACGAACTATTACTTCGTCACCTTCGCGTCGGTGTTCGGCGACGACCCCGTGCCGGCGATCAACAAGCTCGCGAAACAGGTGCACGCAGCGACCGGCGGCTTCGTCACCGGGCCGGCTGCGATCGACGGCGTCGTCACCGCGATCAAGCGCGCACACGGGTCGACGAACGGCGCGACGCTGGCGGCGATCATGCAGCGGTTCCACAAGGTCCCGACCATCTCCGGCCTCGTCAGCTTCTCGACGCGGTACCACACGGTGTTCGGCCGGCAATACCGCGTGATCGAGATCAACAACAACAAGGCGCGTGTCGTGGGCGAGGTCACGGCGAAGGTCGTCCCGAAGATCTAGGCGGGTTGACCAGCGAAACGGAGAACGTGCAGGGGAGGCCCGGGGGTGAGCTCCGGGCCTCCTCCGTCTCGCGCTCGTTCGAGGGCGTTCACGCGCTGCGCGAGGTGACGCTGACGGTACGGATCGGCGAGGTGGTGGGGCTGATCGGGCCGAACGGCGCCGGCAAGTCGACGCTCGTGAACGTGATGAGCGGGTTCGACCGGCCCGACTCGGGCCGCATCGCCCTCGACGGCCGCGACGTCACGCGCTGGTCGCCGCAGCGACGCGCCCGGCACGGCCTCGTGCGCACGTTCCAGCACAGTCACGCCTTCCACGGGCTCTCGGTTCGAGAGAACGTGGAGGCGGCGGCGCTCGGTGCCGGTGCTGCGCCGCGCGAAGCGGCGCGGCGCGCGGCCGAGTTGCTCGACCGGCTCGAGCTGCGCCTGTACGCGGACCGTCCTGCGGCCGCGCTGGCGGCGGGCGACGAGCGGAAGCTCGGCGTGGCCCGCGCGCTCGCGATGCAGCCGCGCTACGTCCTGCTCGACGAGCCGGCGGCGGGACTGCCGGAGACCGAAGCCGTCGCCTTCGGCGAGCTGATCCGCTCGCTCCGCGACAAAGAGGGCGCGGGCGTGCTGCTGATCGACCACAACATGGGGCTGATTATGGAGACCTGCGAACGAATCCACGTGCTCGACCAGGGGCGGACCCTCGTCGAAGGAACGCCGGACGAGATTCGTGCGAACCTCGACGTCGCCGCCGCGTACCTCGGCGAGTCGGCGGTCGTCGCATGACAGCTCTCAGCGTCCGCGACCTGCACGTCCGCTACGGAGCGGTGCACGCCGTGCAGGGCATCGACCTCGAGGTGGCTTCCGGCGAGATCGTGGCGCTGATCGGCCCAAACGGCGCCGGGAAGTCGTCGACGCTCCACGCGATCATGGGTCTCGTGCCGGTCGCCGGCGGCGACGTCTTCCTTGGCGACCGCTCGCTGCGGGGACTGCGGCCGGAGCAGGTCGCGCGAGCCGGAATCGCGCTCGTCCCCGAGGGCCGCCGCATCTACGGGGAGTTGACCGTCGAGGAGAACCTGCGGCTCGGCCTCGCCGCGCGCCGGTCGCCGCCCAGCGAAGGGGAGCTCGACCAGATCTACGAGCTCTTTCCCGTCGTGCGCGAGTTCCGGCGGCGTCACGCGGGCGCGCTCTCGGGCGGCCAGCAGCAGCAGCTCGCGATCGCGCGGGCGCTCTTCGCCGCTCCCGACGTCCTGCTGCTCGACGAGCCGTCGCTCGGGCTCGCCCCGGCGGTCGTCGACGCCGTCTTCGCGGCGCTCGCGCGCATCCGCGAATCGGGCATGGCCGTGCTGCTCGTCGAGCAGCGAGCGCGTCGCGCGGTCGCGTTCGCGGACCGGTCGCACGTGCTGGCGAACGGGCGGCTCCAGCTGACGCTCGGGCCGGAGCGCGCCGAGGACACCGAACTGCTCGTGGGTGCCTACTTCTCGTGATCCTCGCGCTCACCGTGACCTGGCAGAACCTCGCGGACGCGTTGTCGCTCGGGTCCGTCTACGCGCTGATGGCGGTCGGCATCGGCCTCGTGTTCGGCGTGCTGCGGCTCGTCAACTTCGCCTACGGCCAGCTCGTGATGGCCGGAGGGTTCGCGCTCGCGCTGTCCGCGCAGTGGAATTGGCCGGTGTGGGCCGGGATCGTGCTGTGCTTCGTCGTCGTGCTCGTCCTGACGGCCCTGATGGACGCGCTCGTGTTCAGGCCGCTGCGCGGTCATTCGCCGGCGGTGATGCTCGTGGCGACGTTCGCGGTCGCTTTCCTGCTCGAGAACATCGCGCTCCTGTGGTTCGGCTCGCTGGGGAAGATCGCATACTCCCTCGCGTTCCTGAACCAGCCATGGGTGATTTCCGGAGTCGACATCCGCAAGATCTCGATCGTGTCGATCGTCGTCGCGTTCGTCTGCCTCGTCGGGCTGCGCCTGCTCGTCGAGCGGACGCCGATCGGGCTGCAGATGCGCGCAGCGTCGCTCGACTTCCGCACGGCGCGCATGATCGGTGTGCGCGCCAATCGGGTCGTGACGTTCGCCGTCCTGCTGTCGGGCCTCCTCGCAGCCGTCGTCGCGGTCCTCCTCACGGTGCAGACGCCGCTCGTCACGCCCGACTTCGCGCTGCGCGACACGATCGTCGTTCTCGCCGGCGTCGTCCTCGGCGGCATGAACCGGATCGTCCCGGCGACCCTCGGCGGCTTCGCGATCGGGTTCGCGAGCGGCCTGCTCGGCGGCGTGCTGCCGACGAACCAGAGCCAGTACCTCGATACGTTCCTGTTCGCGGCCGTGATCGTCGTCCTCCTCGTCCGGCCGCAGGGGATCTTCACGCGTGTGCAGACGGTGGAGCGCGTGTGACGCGGGTCGCCGCCTCGCTACAGGAGCTCGTCGGGCCGGTCGCGCTCGTTGTCGCCGCCGGGTTGCTCGGAACGCTCGTCTCCGTCTCGAACCAGTCCTACTTCACCGACACGCTCGTCAACGTCGCGATCGTCGTCGCGATCTACGCGTTCATCGGCACCTCGGGCGTCCTGTCGTTCGGGCACATCAGCTTCGTCGCGGTCGGCGCTTGGACCGCGGGCGTGCTGTCGGTGCCGAAGGCGGAGAAGCCGGCGATCATGCCCGGCCTCCTGCACGTCCTGCGCACGACGACGGTCGGCAACGTGCCGTCGCTCTTGCTCGCAGCGCTCGCCGGCGGCCTCTTCGCGCTCGTCGTCGCCCTGCCGTTGATGCGGTTGTCGGGGCTCGCCGCCGGCATCGCGACCTTCGGCGTCCTCGAGATCACGCACAACGTGCTGCAGTACGAGGACCGGATCGGGCCTGGACTCAACACGTTCTCGTCGGTTCCCGAGACGACGGGCCTGCTGCAGGCGACGGTCGGCGCGGTGGCGGTGATCGCCGTCGCCTGGGCGTACGGGCGCAGCCGTTTCGGCCGGCTGCTCCGTGCGAGCCGCGAGGACGCGTCCGCCGCGCGCGCCGTCGGCGTCTCCGTCTACCGCCAGCGGCTGATCGCGTTCGCGCTGTCGGGCGTTCTGGCCGGCTTCGCGGGCGGCCTCGAGGTGCACCTGCTGCCCGTCAACACCGACAGCGTCTACCTCGACCTCACCTTCATCACCCTCGCGATGCTCGTCGTCGGCGGAGTGACGAGCCTGTGGGGCGCCGTCGTCGGCGCTCTCGCGGTGAGCGCGGTCGATTCGTACCTGTCGGTCGCGGAGAACGGGACGTCGCTCTTCGGCTGGCATCTCAACCTGCCGTCGGGGACGCGGGTGATCGTGGTCGGAGCGTTGATGGCGCTCGTGCTGATCCTCCGTCCGAGCGGCCTTACCGGCGGCCGTGAGTTCCGCCTGCCGCGGATCGCGCGGAAGTCGACGTGACGCGCGTCTGCGTCGCCGGCGGCGGCGTCATCGGCAGTCTGTTCGCAGCGCATCTCGCGCGAGTCGCCGACGTGTCGGTGCTGACGCGACGCGACGAGCACGCGGTCGCGTTGAACGCCGAGGGGCTGCGCGTGTCCGGGCGCGCGGACTTCGTCGTCCGCGTGGCGGCTGCATCGTCGCCGGACTCGCTGGACGAGCCCGACCTGGTCATCCTGGCGTCGAAGGGCACCGACCTCGACGGCCTCGCGTCGCGGCTCGGCGGACGCTGGCCGCGCGCGACGATGATGACGGTCCAGAACGGGGTCGGCGCGGACGAGGTCGTCGCGCGGCACGGCGACTGGCCGCTGCTCGTCTCGGTCACGTTCATGAGCGGGACGCGGCACGCCGACACGCACGTCGAGTACGTGCTCGACACGCCGACGTGGATCGGGCCGTCACGCGGGACGACGCACGCCGATGCCGAGCGCGTGGCGGAGCTCTTGCGGTCGTCGGGCCTGAAGGCGGAGGCCTTCGACGACCTGCGACCGGCGCAGTGGTCGAAGCTGATCTTCAACGCGACCGTCAACAGCGTCGCCGCGCTCACCGGGCTGCCGCACGACCCGCACTTCGCGGCGCTCGACAAGCCGACGGACCTCGGCTTCCTCGTCCGCGACCTGATCGACGAGGGCAAGGCCGTCGCCGCGGCGGCCGGGATCACGCTCCGAGAGGATCCTTGGCAGATGAACGTGCTCGCGACGAAGCGCGGCAGCGCGCACTACCCGTCGATGCTCGAGGACGTCGAAGCCCACCGCCGCACGGAGATCGACGCGATCACCGGCGCCCTCGTCCGCGTCGCGCGCGACGTGGGCGTACCCGTGCCGTTGCACGAGGCGATGTACCGCCTCGTCAAGGCCAAGGAGGAGTCCTGGCGGTGAGGGTCTGCGTGGTCGGCACCGGCGCCGTCGGATCGCTGTTCGCCGCGAACCTCGCGACCCTCGACGACGTCGAGGTGTGGGCATTCGACCTGGCGCAGGCGCACGTGGACGCGATCAACGCAAACGGCCTGCGCCTCGTCGGCGCCGGGGAGGTCGTCGGGCACCTGCGCGCCACCAGCGACGCCGCCGAGCTGCCGCCGTGTGACTTCGGGATCGTCGCCACGAAGGCGATGCACACCGACGACGCGATCCGTGCGACAGCGCACGCGTTCGCCGACGGCTGCGTCGCGACGGTTCAGAACGGGATCGGGAACGAGGAGGTGATCGCGCGTCACGTCGCGCGTGTCATCCGCGGGACGACGTTCCCCGCCGGCAAGGTCGCCGAGCCGGGAGTCGTGCAGTGGGACGTCAAGGGCGACACCACGCTCGGCCCGTTCGAGGATCGCCCGGCGCCGTTCGACGAGGTCGTGCGTCTCGCCGATGCGTGCACGCGCGGCGGCATGCCGACGACGGCGGTGCAAGACGCGCGCGGCCCGCAGTGGCGGAAGGTCATCTTCAACGCCGCGACAAACCCGCTCGGCGCGCTCACCGGCCTTACGCACGGCCGCGTCTGCGAGCAGCCCTCACTGCGTGCGCTCGCGACGATGCTCGTCGACGAGGGAAAGGCCGTCGCGGCCGCGCAGAGCATCGTGCTCGACTCCGACCCCGAGGAGCTGATCGACTTCGCGGCACGCAAGGACGTCGCGTACGACCACAAGGCGTCGATGCTCCAGGACGTCGAGGCCCGCCGTCAGACGGAGATCGACTATTTGAACGGCGGCATAGCCCAGTTCGGACGCAGGCTGTCGGTTCCCACCCCGATGCACGAAGCGATCTGGGCGCTCGTGAAAGGAGTTGAAGCTGCATGGCGGCAGTAGTCCCGGCTGAAGAGATCGCGCGCCGCTACCGCCTCGTGCGCGAGGCGATGGCGCGCGACGACCTCGACGCGGTGATCGTCTCCGGCAACGAGTACACCGGCTTCGAGGGAGCGGTCACGTACATGTCGGGATTCGTGATCGTGCACCGCTACGCGTACGTGCTGCTCCCACGCGAAGGGGAGCCCTCGATCGTGTTTCCGCGGGAGGCGAGGTACGTCGGCGAGCACGGCACGACATGGATCGAGGATCAGGTCTTCGTCGACAAGCCCGGCGACTGGCTCGCCGACCGCGTGCGGCGCCGGCGCGTCGGCGTGTACGGGCTCGACTACGTGATGACCGTGCGCGACTACCGCGCGCTGCACGAGGCTGCGGAGCTCGTCGCGTGGGACGAGGCGTTCGACCATGCGCGCGCCGTCAAGAGCGACTTCGAGATCGAGTCCGTACGCGACAGCGTGCGCATCAACGAGGAGGGCTTCTGGATCTTCCTCGAGCACTTCGCGCCCGGCCGTACGGAGCGGGAGATCCTCGCAGAGTGTGAACGGTACTTCGTGCAGGAAGGCTGCGGCCGGCTGACGATGGACATGGTGCTCGTCGGCGCCGACGGTGCCGCGCTGCCGGAGTTCAAGATCGCGGGCGGCCGCCGCATCGCGGCGTCGGACATGGTGCTGCCGTCGCTCGAGATCGCCGGTCCCGGCGGCCATTGGGTCGAGGTCTCACGTGCGATCTGTGCGGGGGAGCCGAGCGCCGAGACGAAGCGGATGCTCGAGGCCTACGAGGAGTACCACGATGCGGCGAAGCGCGTGCTGCGCGACGGCGCGACCGCACACGACGTGCACCGCGTCGTGTCGAAGGGGTTCGTCGACCGCGGCTTCAGGCTCGGTCACGTCACCGGCCACTCGATCGGCATGACGATGATCGAGTGGCCGAAGATCGGCGAGGGAGACGAAACCGAGCTGCGCTCGAACATGGTCTTCTCGATGCACCCGCACGCGATCACACAGGACGGCCGCGCGTGCCTCTACATGCAGGACACGTGGCTCGTGACCGAGAACGGCGGCGAGTCTTTGGCCGAGCTGCCGATCAAGATCTTCGACGGGTCCGAGTCTCGGCCGTGAGCGGCGTGCAGAAGCCCGTGCTGCCCGGCGAGGGCGCCTCGGACTACGAGCGTTATCTGCGTACTGACGCGCTGCTCGCGCTGCAGAAGGGCGCCGACGAGTGGGTGCACCGGGACGAGTTGCTGTTCCAGTCGGTGCATCAGACGTCGGAGATCTGGCTGAAGCTGTGTTGGAACGAGGTCGAGGAGGCGACGCGGCTCGTCGAGGGTGGCGAGGTGTTCGCGGCGTTGCGGCTGCTGCGGCGCGCGAACGACTGTCTGAAGTTGATCACGGCGGCGCTGGAGATGCTCGAGCATATGTCGCCTTGGGAGTACACGGAGGTGCGCAAGGTGCTCGGTCATGGCAGCGGCTTCGACTCGCCGGGGTTCCGGGAGCTGCGGCGCGTGGCGAGGCCGCTCGGCGAGGCGTTCCATCGCGCACGGGAGCGTGCGGGGTTGTCGTTGGTGGAGGTGTATACGGAGGGGCGCGCGCACGAGGGTCTGTACGCGCTGGCCGAGCTGCTGATCGAGCTCGACGAGCGCGTGGTGGTGTGGCGGGTGCGTCACTTCAAGGTCGTGCAGCGCACGATCGGCGGCGACGTCGTCGGCACGCAGGGGACGCCGGTGGAGGTGATGGGCC